>Ga0233416_10000046_pt1 | contig 32706 bp, 35 predicted proteins | sample Sediment_Towuti__2_FD_188638 | JGI IMG/M metagenome (GOLD analysis project Ga0233416, IMG submission 188638) | Sediment microbial communities from Lake Towuti, South Sulawesi, Indonesia - Sediment_Towuti_2014_0_MG | ecosystem: Environmental > Aquatic > Freshwater > Lake > Sediment | place... | reverse complement strand
GCGCGGGGCTATGGGGCGACGATCAGGCGCAGCGTTCGCGTGGCCGTCACGCCGAGAGCGTCGACGGCCTCGAACGTCATCCGGTAGACACCCCGCGCAGCGGGGAGCCCGCGGAGGGTGCCGAGCGTACGATCGAAGCGGATCCCGCGCGGCGGCTTCGTGCCCTTGAGCTTCCACAGCGTCGGCTTGACACCTCCGACGGCCGTGACCTTGCCGGTGTAGACGCGGCCCACCTTGCCGGGCCTGAGCGCGATCGTCGTGATCGCGAGCCGCGGAGCGACCGTGAAGACAGCTGCATAGCTCGCCGTCCGACCTTCGCCGTCGCTCAGCCGGATGGTCGCGCGTGATGTGCCGAAGGTCTGCGGGGTGCCGGACAAGGTTCCGTCGGCGGCAATGGCGACGCCGTCCGGGAGCGATCCACTCGCAAGCGAGAACGTGTAGGTGCCTGTGCCGCCGGAGGCTGCAAGCGTCGCATCGAGCGGGACCCCAACCTCCCAGAGGGTCGGGCCGCTCGGAGACAGCGGCGCGGAAGGCGTGATCGCAAGCGGCGAGCGGACGACGACCGTGAGCCACTTCGTGTCCGAGCGCGAGTCCGCGTTCACCTTTGCGAGCACCTGGAACGAGTACGTGCCAGCCGTGGTCGGCGTCCCGGAGATCAGCCCGGTGGACGCGTCGAGGTTCAGGCCGGGCGGGAGCTGGCCGGAGACGATCGACCACGTCTTCGGCTCGGAGACCGTCGCCGTCATCTGCAGCGAGTACGGCGTGCCGATCGTTCCCGGCACTGTGGACGCGGGGCCGAGCGTGAGCTTGGGAAGGCCGGGAGTGATCGGGATAACGATCCGGCCGTCCGAGGGCACCTTGTAGCGCGGCGGGTCGTCAAACGCGCAGCTTTCCTTCCGGTCGTATGTGACCGTAAGGTAGAACGAAAATGTGCCCGCCGTGGTCGGCGTACCACGGATGTAGCCTCCGTCGACGATGGACAATCCCGGCGGGAACGTGCCCGACGTGGTCTTGAACACGGCGCATTGGAAGTCCTCTCCACGGCTCGAGTCGGGCGGCAGGAGGTAGAGCGTCAGCGAATACGGTTGACCGGTCGTCCCGGCCGGACAAACGACGGGATCCTCCCCGGTGCAACCCATCTTCTCCGCGTCGAAAGGACCTGCGCTCGCGCCAGGCACGATCACGACGGCCGCTGCGAGCGCGAGCATGGCGACGAGGAAGAGACGCTTCAAACCCACCGGCGGGCCACGGTAGCAGACACGTCCGAGTGGGGCACCGAGCTGTTAGGAGACTGAAAGGACGACGAGCTCGGCGACGCAGACCGGCTTCTCGACGCCCTCACACTCGACCGTTGCCTCGATCGTCGCACGCGCACCACGCGGCGTCTCTTTGACATCTCGGACCCTGAACCTCCCTCTGATCCGGCCGCCGGACGGAACGGGTGCCGGAAAGCGAACCCGGTCGACGCCGTAGTTGACCGCCAGCTCGCCCCCGGGCGGGAGCACCTCGTAGAGCATCGGGACGCAGAGCGAGAGCGTGAGGAAGCCGTGGGCGATGGTCGTCCCGAACGGCCCCTCGGCGGCGCGCCGCGGATCGGTGTGGATCCACTGCGGATCGTCGGTCGCCGCGGCGAAGGCGTCGATCCGCTCCTGGGGCACCTCGCGCCAGGCCGTCGGCCCGAGCTCGACTCCGACGAGGTCGCGGAGCGTGCTCACTCGGCCGCCTCCGAGGCCGCGCGTAGCCGCTCGAGCGAGACCGCCTTCCCGAGGAGCTCGAGGCTCTCGTACAGCCCCGGCGAGACCCGTGAGCCCGTGACTGCAACCCGGATCGGCGGGTACACCATGCGGGGCTTCTCGCCGCGTTCGTCGCAGAGACGCTTCAGGGCGTCCTCGATCTCCGCGGCCGACCACGGCTCCACGCCGGCGAGGGCCTTCTCCGCCGCGCCGAGGATCCGTGCATCGAGGAGCGCCGGGTCGGGTGAGACGTCGCGGACGAGGAAGCCGGCGAAGCCCTCGAACTCGTCGAGGCGCCCGATCTTCTCCTGGACGAGCGGGGCGGCCTGCCGGATCCGCTCCTCCGGCCACTCGGAGCCCTGCTCGCTCAGGTAGGCGACGAGCCGTGACGCGTACTCGTCCGCCGGCAAGGCGCGCAGGTGGACGCCGTTCATCCAGTCGAGCTTCGCGTAGTCGAACGTCGCCGGACTCGAGCCGACGCGCTCGAGCGAGAAGCGCTCGACGAGCTCGTCTCGGGACATGATCGTCGTCTCCCCGTCCGGCGCCCAGCCGAGGAGGGCGAGGAAGTTCATGAGCGCCTCGGGTACGTAGCCCGCGGTGCGGAACTCGTCGACCGACACCGCGCCGTGACGTTTCGAGAGCTTGCGCCCGTCGGCGCCGAAGACGTTCGGGACATGTGCGTACACGGGCGGATCCGCCCCGAGCGCACGCAGGACGTGCAGCTGCTTCGGCGTGTTCGAGACGTGATCGTCGCCGCGGATCACGTGCGTGATCCCGTCGAGCCAGTCCTCGAGCGGGGAGGCGAAGTTGTACGTCGGACGCCCGTCCGAGCGGACGAGGACGAGGTCCTCGAGCTCGACGTTCGGAACCTCGATCCGCCCCTTGATCGCGTCTTCCCAGCTCATGGCGCCCGCGTCGGGAATGCGAATGCGGATCGCACCCTCGTCCTCGTAGGCGGCACCCTCCTCGACCAGCCGCCTCGCCTCGCTCTGCGCACGCTGCATGCGGTCGAGCTGGAACGTCGTCTCACCGTCCCAGTCGATCCCGAGCCAGCGCAGGGAGCGCTCGATCTGCACGACCGACTCCGCGACCTCGCGTGACGTGTCGGTGTTCTCGATCCGCAGCAGGCATTCCCCGTCGCGCCCGCGCGCGAAGAGCCAGTTGAAGAGGAAGGTGCGCACGCCGCCGATGTGGAGGAACCCGGTCGGTGACGGCGCCATGCGAACGCGAACGGACATCGGCGAAGTAGCGTACTGTCGTGGCGCCGAGTGAACGCAGCGACCGCGGCGGCGAGGCCGCCGTGCTTCAGGGGTCTCCGCGCGGCTGCCGGTCCGCTCCTGCGGGTCGGCAGTCAGGCGTACGCTGACCGTGCTCTTCGGCGCCCACGTCTCGGCGGCCGGCGGCATCTCGAAGGCGATCGACCGTATCGAGGAGGTCGGCGGGAACTGCGTACAGGTATTCACGCAGAGCCCGCGCATGTGGAGGCCGACCGTGCACTCCGACGAGGAGGTCGAGCGCTTCCGCCGGCGGCGGCGCGAGGCCCGCGTGAAGGCGGTCAGCTGCCACGCGCTCTACCTCGTCAACCTGGCAAGCCGAGACGAGGCGATTCGCGCCAGCTCCCTGACAGCGCTGGGGGCGACCATGGAGACCGCCCGGGCGATCCGCGCAGAGGCGGTCGTCTTCCATGTCGGCTCGCACCTCGGGTACGGGTTCGAGGAGGCGGTCGAGGTGGTCGCGCCGGCGCTTCGCGAGCTGCTCGAGCTGACGACCGACGACCTCTGGCTCTGCCTGGAGAACGCGGCCGGCGCCGGCGGCACGATCGGGCGCTCGATCGCCGAGCTCGCAGTGCTCTTCGATGCGGTGGAGCGGCACCCACGGCTCGGCGTGTGTCTCGACTCGTGCCACTGGTGGGCGTCCGGTGTCGACGTCGCCGATCCGGACGAGCTCGACGCCGCGCTCCGCGACCTCGACCAGCGAATCGGTCTCTCGCGCCTCCGCGTGCTCCACGTTAACGACTCGCAGACCCCGCTCGGGTCGAACCGTGACCGTCACGATCGGGTCGGCGAGGGCCTCATCGGCGACGGACTCGCCACTTTTCTGGGCCACCCGGCGTTCCGGGGACTGCCCGCGATCACCGAGACGTGGGAGGACAAGGGCCGCGAGACGGAAGATCTCGACCGGATGCGCAAGCTGCGCCGCCGAGGCTCCCGTCGCTGGGCACGGCACTCCTAGGCGCTCGACGGCCACGAGCACGGCGGCCGCGACGGGAGCGCTCGCGTCTCGGAGGCGTCAGTCCACGACGGTCGCGAAGACGCGGAAGGTCGCGCGCTCGCGCGGCAGCTCGTGGAACTCGGGGTTCCGGCAGCCGATCTCGTCCGCGCGGTGCGCGTAGGTCTCCGTGATCTCCGCCTCGCACATCGGAAGCGGAGTCCTGCGGGCGCGAACGGCGCCGAAACCGGCGCGCCCGGACTCGGCCGCCTCGAGGAGCGCGAGGTCGATCTCCACCTCGAAGACCTTCTGCAGGCAGCCGACGTACGTGCGCCCCCACGCCTCGTACGCGTACACGAACGGGCAGGCCATGCGGATGCAGGCCGCGGGGTAGACGACCTTCTCGCAGTGGACATCGCAGTGCCGGCAGGAGACCTCGTCCTGGATCCGGAGCGGGAGCCCGACGTGAGCCACACGCTTTTCCACGCTCCGATTTTGGTCACCATCGCATGCCTGCTGCAAGACTTGACAAACCGGCGGTTTTCAGGCAGTGGCGACGAGCGCACACGCGGGCGGACGTGCGCGGGCGGCGGCGACGCCCGTCGTCAGGAGCTCTGCGACCGGCAGCCCGCGCGCCGGGCCTTCCGAGCCCCCCCGCTAGGGTCCGCCCGTCCGTGCTGAGAAGGCTCCTCATCGCCTCGCTCCTCCTCGCGCCTCTCACGATCGCGCTCTACGAGCTCGGGAACCTCGGCGAGACGACGACGTTCATCCTCTCCGCGCTTGCGCTCGTCCCGCTGGCGTGGCTGATCGGCGAGGCGACCGAGCACGCCGCCGCGCACACGGGCCCGGGAATCGGAGGGTTCCTGAACGCGACCTTCGGGAACGCGCCGGAGCTGATCATCGCGCTCCTCGCCGTGAACCAGGGGCTCACCGAAGTAGTCCGGGGGTCGCTCACCGGGAGCGTCGTCTCGAACCTGCTCCTCGTACTCGGCGCGGCACTCGTCGTCGGCGGACACGGCTCTCTCGACCGCTTCTCGAGCCTCCTCTCGCTCGGCCTCCTGCTCGTCGCAACCGTCCTCTTCCTCATCCCGTCCGTTCCCGGCTGGGACGGTGATCCCGATAGCCACGGCCTCGCCGTGGTCTCGGCTGGCGTCTCGGTCGTGCTCCTCGCCGTCTACGTCGTCGTGACCTGGTTCTCGCTTCGCCGCCACCACGCGCTTCACGTCTCCTCGGACGAGGCGATCGAGGCCTGGTCGCTGCGCAGGTCACTCGTCGCCCTCGCGATCGCGACGGTGACGACTGCGCTCGTTGCCGAGATCCTGGTCGGGTCGCTCGAGGCGTTCGCCGAGGACGCCGGGCTCAGCAACTTCTTCGTCGCGGCGGTGATCGTCGCGATCGTCGGGAACGCGGCGGAGCACGGCGGCGCCATCATCGTCGCCCACCGTGGGAAGATTGCGCTCGCGGCAGAGATCGCACTCTCGTCCGCAGCGCAGGTCGCCGTCTTCCTCGTTCCAGCGGTCGCCTTGCTCTCGTGGCTCATCGAGCCCCTCTCGCTCAGCTTCCGCCCGGTCGAGATCGCGGCGCTCGGCGGCTCCGCGGTCTACGTCGCGCTCGTCCTCTGGGGCGGACGGTCGAGCCGGGCACGCGGACTGCTGCTGCTCGCCGGCTACGTGGGGGCGGTCGCTGCCTTCTACGCGTCAGGCAACCGCTGAGCCGAGCAGCGCCCGGGAGATCGCAGCCGCTGCCCGCTGCACGTCCTCGTCGTCGATCTCGAGATGCGTCACCGCACGGATCACCGTGGGGTGGATCGTCGACGAGAGCCCGACGTCTTCGCTCGCGAGGCGCGTCAGCGCGTCCACGCGGTCGACCCCCAGCGTCGCGAGGTCGATCTGCACGAAGTTCGTCTCGACCCGCTCGAGCTCCACCGGAACCCCGGTCTCGACGAGTGACTCGGCAAGGCGTCGCGCACGTCGGTGGTCGTCGGCGAGCCGTTCGACGTGGTGGTCGAGGGCGTACACGCCGGCGGCGGCGGCGATCCCGGCCTGCCGCATTGCGCCGCCGAAGAGGTGCTTCTCGCGCCAGGCCCGGTCGATGAGCTCCCGCGAGCCCGCGAGCAGCGCCCCGAGCGGACAGCCGAGGCCCTTCGACAGGCAGAGCGTGACCGTGTCGGCGAGGGCCCCGATCTGTGCCGGCTCGACCCCGAGCGCCGTCGAGGCGTTGAGGAGGCGCGCTCCGTCGAGATGCACCGCAAGGCCGAGCTCGCGCGCGGTCGCGCTGACCGCGCGCAACTCGTCGAGCGGCCAGACACGGCCCCCCGCGTTGTTGTGCGTGTTCTCGAGGGAGAGCACCGTCACGCGCTGATCGGCTGACTTGGAGCTCGGGACGGCTGCCAGACGCACGTGTTCGGACGAGACACGCCCGGCCTCGTGCGGAAGACCGAGCGTCACGAGTCCCGCGTGGGCCGCGACTCCGCCGTACTCGTAGACGAGCACGTGCGAGTGCTCCTGGGCGACGAGGACGTCTCCCGGGCGGCCGTGGAGCTTGAGCGCGATCTGGTTCGCCATCGTCGCGGTCGGGAGGAAGAGCGCCGCCTCGTGTCCGAGCAGCGCGGCAGCGCGCTCCTGAAGTTCGTTCACGGTGGGGTCCTCGCGCTTCTGCTCGTCCCCGACGACTGCCTCGGCGATCGCCTGCCGCATCTCGGGAGTGGGCCGCGTGACGGTGTCGGAGCGGAGGTCGATCACCGTGGGGACGCTACCGTGCTCACGTGGACCTCGCGCTGCTCCACCGCACCCTCGCCGACCGCGGCGAGCCCGCCTACCGCACACGCCAAGTGTGGGAGTGGACGGCGCGCGGAGCCTCCTCCTTCCACGAGATGACGACACTCCCCAAGCAGCTCAGAGCCTCCCTGACCGACAGCGTCCCCTTCTCGACGCTCGAGCTCGTCACCGAGCGCCGGGCGCGAGACGGCACCGTCAAGACGCTCTTCCGGACGGCCGACGGCCATCCCGTCGAGGCCGTGCTCATGCGCTATCGCGACGGCCGCCGCTCGGTGTGCCTCTCGTCGCAGTCGGGGTGCCCTCTCACGTGCACGTTCTGCGCGACCGGGGCGATGCGCTTCGGCCGCAATTTGACCGCGTCGGAGATCCTCGACCAGGCGCTGCACTTCCGGCGCGCCGAGCCGGTGGACCACGCCGTGTACATGGGGATGGGCGAGCCGATGCTCAACCTCGACGAGGTTCTGACCTCGGCGCGCCGGCTACCCGACCTCGGGATCACGCACCGGCGAACGACGATCTCGACCGTCGGCTGGATGCCGGGCTTGCGCCGCTTCGTGGACGAGGTGGAGCAGCCGATCCGGCTCGCGCTCTCCCTCCATGCCGCCGATCCCGTCACGCGCTCGGAGCTCATGCCCGTGAACGACCGCTACCCGCTCGGCGAGCTGCTCGCGGAGTGCCGCCGCTACTTCGAGCTGCGGCGTCGCAAGGTGTTCGTCGAGTACGTCATGCTCGCAGGCGTCAACGACTCCCCCGCGGATGCGAGAGCGCTCGCCGCCGTGCTGGACGGCAAGGCCTTCAAGGTGAACCTCATCCCATACAACCCGACCGGGATGTACGAAGGATCCTCGCGGGCGGCGATCGACGGGTTCAGGGCCGTGCTCGAGAGGGCGGGCATCCCGGCGACGGTGAGGCTGACGCGCGGTCGCGACATCGAGGCCGCGTGCGGCCAGCTCGCGTCCTCCCCGCGAGCCGCGCAACGCGCGTAGACGGAAGATCCGCGACGACCGAGACCGCCCACCCGACGATGCCGCCGCGGCTCCTGCCGCTCCTGACGCGCATCGTCGTCGTGGGAGGCCTGCTCACGGGGGCGCGTACCTCGTCGCACTCGCGTTCGGGAACTGGCGGGCGGTCGTCCCGGCTGCAATCGCCCTCGGCGCCGGGCTCGCGCTGTGCCACTCGACGCCGCAGACACGTGCGACCGAGCTCGCCCCCGAAGCGCGCGCGACGATCTGAGCCTCAGCGGGCCGCGCGCCGCACGACTCGTACAGCTCCGACGATCACGAGGCCGATGACCGAGGCCACGATCGCGAGCACACCTCCGAGCGTGAGCAGGAAGCCGATCAGGCTCACGGCTTCCCAGACGGCGCTCGGCTCGATCGTCTCACCCCGCAGACGCGCCGCGAGGTCGTCACCCTCGGGGAAGTACTTCTTGTCGTACGAGATGACCCCCAAGGTGATGCCCGCGACCAGCGCCCCGATTCCGGCTCCTCCCATGAGCGCCAGGTACTTCCCGGTCCTGCGCCGGCTCTCGCGCGGTTCGTTCGCGCTCGGCATGCGGATCTCCTTCCTCCCGGATCGTGTGCCGGCTCAGCCTGATCCGGGCTCCTCAAGGCTCGCTCAACGCGTCGGCGTGTCTCCGTCGGCTCGGTAGGCTCACCTCGTGGAGCGTGTCACGGGCATCGGCGGCGTCTTCTTCCGTGCTCGGGATCCGCAGGCGCTCGCTGCCTGGTACGAGCAGCACCTGGGGCTCCCGCGCGAGCCGGAGCAGCCGTACGCGGTCTTCACGGAGACGCGTGGCGCGCACGTCTGGTCGACGTTCCCCGCGGACACGGACTACTGGCCGGCGGACCGGCAGGCGATGGTCAACTTCGTCGTCTCCAGCCTGGACGCGATGCTCGCGCAGCTGCGCGCGGCGGGAGTCGAGGTCGACGACGCGACCCAGGACCTCGACGGGATCGGGCGCTTCGGCTGGGCGACGGACCCCGAGGGGAACCGCTTCGAGCTCTGGGAGCCAGCGGCTCGCTGACTCTCAGAGCGTGACGCTCTCGACCACGTCCACGATCCGCGCGCGCGGGCTCTCGAGCCCGAGCCGCGGGCCCGCGTCGGCCCACAACGCTCTGAGCTTCTCGCCGAACGTCACGGCCTCGGCCAGCGTCGCGAACTCGAGGTCGACGAGCACATGGTTCGGATCGTCGCTCGGCCGGAGAACGCGGTAGCTCCGGACGCCGCCCGCCTTACGGCCGGCCGGGTCGCTGTCGAAGACGGCCTTCCAGGTCTCGTAGTCGCGAACTCTGTGGTCGATTCGGAGTGTCGGCACCGTCTCGCTCCTTTCAGCCGACGAGAGCTGGATGCTCGTCGAACAGGTAGCGAAGCACCGGCTGCTTGGCAGCGCGCACCTCGTCGAGCCGGCGCACCGGGCGGCCGTGCGGCGCTTCTCTCAGGATCTCCGGCGACTCCGCCGCCTCTCGCGCGATCGCCTTCATCGCGTCGACGAACGCATCGAGCCGCTCCTTCGGCTCCGTCTCTGTCGGCTCGATCATGAGCGCCTCCGGGACGACGAGCGGGAAGTAGACGGTCGGGGGGTGGATCGAGTAGTCCATCAGCCGCTTCGCGACGTCGAGCGCCGTGACCCCGTGCTCCCGTTTGAGGTGCCGCGCGGAGAGCACGAACTCATGCATGCAGTGGCGGTCGTACGGGAGGTCGTAGTCCTCGCGCAGCTTGGCGAGCAGGTAGTTGGCGTTGAGCACCGACACCTCCGCCATCTCCTTGAGCCCCGGCCCGTACGAGCGCATGAAGGCGTACGCGCGGACGAAGACGCCGAAGGGGCCGGCGAAGCCGCGCACGCGGCCGATCGACCTCGGGCGGTCGTGGTCGAGTCGGAACATGTCGCCGTCACGCACGACGACCGGCGCAGGCAGGAACGGCTCGATCGAGTCGCGGACGGCGACCGGGCCGCCGCCCGGGCCGCCGCCGCCGTGCGGCTGCGAGAACGTCTTGTGGAGGTTGTAGTGGACGATGTCGAACCCCATGTCGCCCGGGCGCGAGATTCCGACGACGGCGTTCAGGTTCGCCCCGTCGTAGTAGAGCAGCGCGCCGGCGTCGTGGAAGATCCGCGACACCTCCTCGATGCCCTCGTCGAAGAGCCCGAGCGTCGAGGGGTTCGTGAGCATGAGCCCCGCCGTCCGCTCGTTCACCTTCCCCCGGAGGTCCTCGAGATCGAGGTTGCCGCGGACGTCGGTCGCGACCTTCTCGAGCCGGTAGCCCGACATCGTCACGCTTGCCGGGTTCGTGCCGTGCGCCGTGTCGGCGGTGATGATCGTGTCGCGCTCCTCTCCCCGGTCCGCGAAGTACGCGCGCATGAGCATGAGGCCCGTCAGCTCTCCCTGGGAGCCGGCGGCCGGCTGGAGCGTGACCGCAGGAAGCCCCGCGATCTCCGCGAGCATCCCCTGCAGGTTCCACATGAGCTCGAGGGCGCCCTGCGCCGCTTCGTCTTCCTGGTGGGGGTGCAGGTCGCGGAAGCCCGGGAGCCCGACGAGCCGCTCGTTGACCCTCGGGTTGTGCTTCATCGTGCACGAGCCGAGGGGGTAGAAGCCCGTGTCGACCCCGAACGTCCGATCGGCGAGCGCCGTGAAGTGGCGGACGATCTCCGGCTCGGAGAGCTCGGGGAGGCGCGGGGGCCGGGACCGACGGAGCGACTCCGGGAGCTCCGGCACCGGCAGCTGGGGGCGAGGCGGCCGCCCCGCGCGCCGGCCCGCCTGCGAGCGCTCGAAGATCAGCGGAGACTCCCGCCAGGCGCGACCGGGCTCGACGGTCATCTGCACACCTCCTCGAGCACCTCGGCGAGCCGGTCGACCTCCTCGACGGTGCGCTTCTCCGTCACGGCTACGAGCAGCACGTCGTCCATGCCTTCGTAGTCGCGCCCGAGCACGTATCCGGGGTGAACGCCGTGCTCTCTCGCCCGGCGAACGACCTCGCGCGCCGGGATGGGCGTGCGGAACGCGACCTCCTTGAACGAGGGCGCGGCGAAGACGGGCTCGAGCGGGATCCGCTCCCTCGCGTAGGCCTGCAGGGCCAGGCACGCCTCCCCGACCTCGCGCAGCCCGTCGGGGCCGAGCCAGGAGAGCGTGGCCAGGCCCGCCAGCGCGAGGAGCGTCTGGTTCGTGGTGATGTTCGACGTCGCCTTCTCCCGCCGGATGTGCTGCTCGCGCGTCTGGAGCGCGAGGACGAAGCCGCGGCGACCGTCCGCATCGACGGTCTCGCCCACGAGCCGACCCGGCATCCGCCGAACGTACTCCCCCCGCATGGCGAGGAACCCGTAGTGCGGGCCGCCGTACGACAGCCAGTTCCCCGCCGCCTGGCCCTCTCCGATGGCCATCGCGCAGCCATAGACACCCGGCGCCTCGAGCACCCCGAGCGACATCGGATCGACGTGCGCGACGGGAAGCGCCCCGGCCGCGCTCGCGGCCTCGGCGAGTTCGGGGGCCGGCTCGAGGCAGCCGAGGAAATTCGGCTGCTGGAACAGCACCGCAGCCGCGCCCTCGGCGGCGGACGCGAGCCGCTCCGGATCGATCGTGCCGTCCGCGTGCGGAACCTCGACGACCTCGAGGCCGAAACCAGGCGCGTACGTCTTGACGACCTGGCGGATCTGGGGGTTGAGCGTCTCGGCAAGGACCACCTTGGACCTATCCGAGACGCTCTTCGCCACGAAGCACGCGTCGGCGGCCACGGTGCAGCCGTCGTAGCCGGAGGCGTTCGAGACGTCCATCCCGGTCAACTCGCAGACGACGGTCTGGTACTCGAAGATCGCCTGCAGCGTGCCCTGGCTCATCTCGGGCTGGTACGGCGTGTACGCAGTCAGGAACTCACCCCGGGTGAGCACGACGTCGACGACGGCGGGCACGTAGTGGTCGTAGACCCCCGCTCCGAGGAACGAGAGCTCGAGACCGGTGTGAACGTTCCGTGAGGCCAGCCCCTCCATGTGACGCACGAGCTCGGCCTCCCCGAGCGCGGGCGGCAGCTCGAGCTCTCGATCGAACCGGACGCCCGCGGGGATCTGTTCGAAGAGCTCGCCCGGAGACGAGACGCCGATCGCCGCGAGCAGCTCGGCTCGTTCCACGTCGGTGAGCGACAGGTAGCTCACTGCTCGGCGACGTGGGCGCGGTACGCGTCGGCGTCCATCAGGTCGTCGAGCTCGCTGGGATCGGACATCGCGATCCGAACGAGCCAGCCCTCGCCGTACGGGTCGTCGTTCACCGTCTCGGGCTCGCGGACCACGTTCTCGTTCACCTCGAGCACCTCGCCCGAGAGCGGGGCGATGACGTCGGAGACGGCCTTGACCGACTCGACCTCACCGTAGGGCTCGCCCTTTCCGACGGCCGAGCCGACGGCCGGAGCCTCGTAGTGGACGAGCTCGCCGAGCGCGTCCTGTGCGAACCACGTGATCCCGAGGGTCGCCTCGTCGCCTGCGACGCGCGCCCAGTCGTGATCTGCGTGGTACCTCAGATCCTCGGGGTAGGTCTCCTCCGCTGCCACTCACGCCTCCTTCCGATAGATCGGCTTCTCCACGACCCGCGCGTGGCGGGCCTTCCCGCGCACGTCGATCACGAGCTCGACTCCGGGCGTCGCCAGCGCGGCAGGCACGTAGCCCATGCCGATGCCCTGGTCGAGCATCGGCGAGTGCGTTCCCGACGTCACCTCGCCGCCGCCCTCGATCGCCATTCCGTGTCGCGGGATCGCGCGCTCCTCCATGACGAAAGGCACGAGTTTCCGCGCCGGGCCGGTCTCCTTGATGCGGCGAAGCTCTTCGACGCCGGTGAACTCCGTGCCGAGCGCGCACGCCCAGCCGAGACCCGCGGAGACGGCGTCGGTCTCCGGCGTGATGTCGTTCCCGTGCAGCGGGTAGCAGACCTCGAGCCGCAGCGTGTCGCGCGCACCGAGGCCGCACGGCATCACGCCGCGACTGAGGATCGCGTCCCAGAGGGCGGGTGCGTCGTCGCCAGCGCAACAGAGCTCGACTCCCTGCTCGCCGGTGTAGCCGGTTCGGGCGACGAGGACCTCGATCCCGTCGACCTCGCCCAGCGCGTGCGTGAAGGGCGGAGCCGGAGGTAGGCGGAGGCGCTCGAGCGAGCGGGGGCCCTGCACGGCGAGGAGCCCGTACTCGTCGGATGCGTCGCGAACCTCGGTGCCGCGCTGCTCTCGTTGCTTGAGCCAGTCGTACGCGGCGGCTCGATTCGATGCGTTGACGACGAGGAGGAACTGGCCGTGTGCGAACCGATACAGGATGAGGTCGTCGACGATCCCGCCGTGCTCGTTCGTCAGCAGCGTGTACTGCGCCTCGCCGTCCGCAACGCGGTCGACGTCGTTCGAGAGCATCGACTGGAGGAACGCCTGCGCAGTCGGGCCGTCGACGTGCAGCTCGCCCATGTGGGAGACGTCGAAGACGCCGGCGTCGGTCCGCACCGACCGGTGCTCCGAGATAACGCCGTCGTACTGCACGGGCATTTCGAAGCCCGCGAAAGGAACCATCCTCGCGCCGAGCGCGACATGTCGCTCGTAGAGCTTGGTCCGCTGGAGCGTGGCCTCCACGGTCGCGACTCTAGCGCCGTCGCACCGCATTCAGCCGTCGAAGGTGAGTCCGGCCCGCGACCGCCGAGCGAGCCGGTCTCGACCTCGGCCGGGCGCGCGCGGGAGGGGCCTCTACCGCCCCCGGCTCAGTCTTCCTTGAGGAAGGACGGGATGTCGATGTCGACGTCCTGAACGCTCGGCGCCCGGAGGGGCGGCCGCTCCGAGGCACCGACGCCCACAGGCGCCTCCGCGCGCCGCCGTCGCGGGCGCGACCCGAAGCCGGTGGCGATGACCGTGACGCGGACGTCTTCACCCAGGGACTCGTCGATCACCGCACCGAAGATCACGTTTGCGTTCGGATCCGCGGCTCCGGTGACGACCTTCGCGGCCTCGTCCACCTCGGCGAGCCCGAGATCGGGACCACCCGTCATATTGAGGAGGATGCCCGTGGCGCCGTCGAGCGACGTCTCGAGCAGCGGCGACGAGATCGCCGCGCGCGCCGCGTCGACCGCGCGGTTCTCCCCTCGCGAGACGCCGATGCCCATGAGCGCCGACCCCGCCTCGCGCATGATCGTGCGGACGTCGGCGAAATCGAGGTTGATGAGCCCGGGGACGGTGATGAGGTCGGTGATCCCCTGAACGCCCTGCCTGAGGATGTCGTCCACCATGCGGAACGCTTCGGTGACGGGCGTCGAGCGCTCCACGACCTGGAGCAGCCGGTCGTTCTCGATGACGATGAGCGTGTCGACGCTGTCTCGGAGCGTCTGGATTCCCTGCTCGGCCTGATCGGCCCGCAGCTTGCCCTCGAACGCAAACGGCCTCGTGACGACACCCACCGTCAACGCGTCGAGCTCGCGGGCGATGTCCGCGACCACCGGAGCGCCCCCGGTGCCGGTTCCGCCACCCTGCCCGGCCGTGACGAAGACCATGTCCGCGCCCTTCAGCGCCTCCTTCAGCTCGTCTCTGCTCTCCTGCGCCGCCGCGAGTCCGACGCGCGGGTCCGCTCCCGCGCCGAGACCGCGTGTCGCCTTCGAGCCGATGTGGATCTTCACGTCGGCGTCCGTCATCAGCAGGGCCTGCGCGTCGGTGTTCACGGCGACGAACTCGACGCCGGAGACGCCCGCCTCGACCATGCGCGTCACGGCGTTCGTGCCGCCGCCGCCGATGCCGACGACCTTGATGACTGCGAGGTAGCTACCGAGTTGATTGCTCATGTCTCAAGTCACCTGAAGTTGAAGCTCGGATCGACAGTGTGAGTTTCGAGCTGGGTTCGCTCTCGAGGGTAAGGCTCCTGCTATCGGATGTCAACGATCTGAAGTTGAGTAAAATCTCAACCTCAACCTGAGGGTTGAGACTCGTATCCGGCAACGGGTCGCTCCGGGACGCTGACGTCGACGTACGTGATCGCGTGTCGGACGTGCGGGAGAACCCGCCCCGCGATCGTGATCTTGAGCGCGAGATCGACTGCCGCCCCGAGCCGGACCTCGATCCCCCGCCGGAGCACGACGGTGAGCTCGTCGTCCTCGCGCCGGACTCCGCGGATGCGTCGGAGGAAGCCGACGCGGTCCGCGGCGGCGAGCACACGCACGGACGTCTCGACGGTGGGAGGAAGCGCTCCGCCGGGACGGACCTCGACGGCACGTCGCAGCCACAGGCGGGGGAGCATGGGCTTCGCGCCCCGCTCGACCTGTCGGATCACCTTCCCCGAGGGGGCGACGAGCCACGACAGGTGGCTGCGCCTGGCGACGGCGATGGGCCGCTCGGGCGCGACCCGAACGACCAGCGTGCTCGGGAACGCACGGTCGACGGAGACGGCCGCGACGGAAGGGATGGCCGCGACCTTCGCCTCGACCTCGCCGGCGTCGACCGCGACGAGGCTCGTTCCGACGAGCTCGCGTGTCGCCACGAGTACCTCGTGCGCGACGGGGGGCGGAGCGCCCTTGACCTCGACCCGGTCGACGGCGAAGACCGGCGAGGCCACTGCGATCCAGTACGCGGCCGCGCCGGCGACCACGATGCCGAAGGAGACGAGGAGTGAGCGGCCGGAGGGGACGAAGCGCGCGAGATCAAAGCGAGCACCGGACGTGCTTCGCGGAAACGGGACGACGACGTTTGCCGCAGCCGTCGACCGGCGCGATTCGCGCTCGCTCCGTCCCCCGACCATGCGGCAGGATTCGGCGCCGGCTCCGAGGTTCCTACCACTCCCGCACGGATCGGCTCCGCTCGCCCGGATGCCGATCGTGGAGCTCCCCGACGAGCCCGCCTGCCGGCGGCTGCCCTCAGCGGCGCGCTTCGGCTACTCAGCGAGCTCGATCGCGCCCGCGAAGACGACCTCCCGCTGGAGCTCGACGCCGAACTGCTCGCGAGCCCGCCGTCGTGCCTCGGCCATGAGCGCAAGGCAGTCCGCGCTCGTCGCCTCGCCGGCATTCTCGATGAAGTTCGCGTGCTTCGGGGAGATCAGAGCACCGCCGATGCGGTGCCCCTTCAACCCGCAGAGCTCGAGCATCCTCCCCGCGCCGACCTCGCCGGCAGGGTTCTTGAAGACGCTTCCGAACGTGCGCTTGCTCGTCGGCTGCGTGGCCTTCCTACGAGCGACGAGGTCGGCAACGGTCTCCCTGATCGCCTCGGGCGAGGTCGGCTCGAGGCGGTACTCCACCTCGGCCACGACCTGCCCCGCCCGAAGCTCCGAGTGCCGGTACGTGAGGCCGAGCTCGGCTGGAGTGAGCCACGCCTCGCCGTCCGCAGTGGCCACGAGCGCGCGGACGAGCACGTCGGACCAGTCCCGGCCGTAGGCACCCGCGTTCATGAAGACGCCGCCTCCCGCGGTCCCCGGAATGGCGCATGCGAACTCGAACCCACCGAGGCCGGCCTCGCGTGCACGGTGGAGACACACCGCGTTCGCTGCTCCGCCACCGGCGACGAGCCCTCGCTCGCGCGCCACGGCTTCGGCAAGCTCTCCCTCGAGCCGCAGCACGAGCGCGTCGAGCCCCTCGTCGGCAGCGAGCACGTTCGAGCCCAGACCGACGACGAACGCGGCGAGGCCTTCCGCCCGTGCGAAACGGAGCGCCTCGCCGAGCTCGGACACGGTCCGCGGACGCGCCAGCGCGCGTGCGGGCCCGCCCGTGCCGATCGTGGTCAGACGGGAGAGCGGGACCTGGTGCTCGAGCGTGAGCATCACTCCGCCAGCCCGTCTACGACGGCGCGCGCGATCCGCCACGGCTCGCCGACGCCGAGCGTCACGACGACGTCGCCCGGCCGCGCCCAGTCGAGCACCAGCGTCGCCGCGTCCGCGAGCTGCGGCGCCCACCCGAGCCGGACTCCGGCCGGAACGGCCTCGAGGACGAGCTTCCCGCCGACGCCGGGAATGGGCGGGTCGCGTCCCTCGACGATGTCGGTGACGACGGCCGCGTCGGCCAGGCCGAGCGCCTGCCCGAGCTCGCGGTGGAGCTGGCGCGTGCGCTCGTAGACGTGCGGTGCATAGACCGCGATTAGGCGCCGCTCGGTGACCTCGCGGGCAGTGCGCAGCGTCGCCGCGATCTCCGTCGGGTTGTGCGCGTAGTCGTCGACGACGCGCACTCCCCCGCGCTCGCCGACCAGTTGGAAGCGCCGGTCGACCCCGAGAAACGCGACCACCGCGCGCTCGGCGTCGCTGCGCTCGATACCCGCGAGCTCGAGCGCGGCCAGCGCGGCCGCCGCATTCCGGCGGTTGTGCTCGCCCGGAACGCCCAGGTCGAGCGCAACGGGCTCGAGCTCCCAGGCGCGGATGGCCATGGGGAGGCTGCCGAGCCAGTCGTCGAAGAAGCCCGCGAGCTCCGCCTCCGACGCGAACGTCGCGTGGTGGTCGAGCTCGACGTTCGTGACGACGCCGATCTCGGGCCGGAGGAGCCCGATCGAGCGGTCCGACTCGTCGCCCTCGACGACGAGCCAGCCGCCGCCGGTGCCCGCGTTTCCGCCGAGCTGCGGTACGACACCGCCGACGATCCAGGCGGGATCCTGTCCGACCTCGCGCAGCACGAACGCGATCATCGCCGCGGTCGTCGTCTTGCCGTGCGCGCCGCCCACGACGATGGAGCGCCGGAGCGAGACGAGCCCGGCGAGGAACTCCGCTCTCGTCGTCCCGTCGATCCGCCCCGCGTGGGCTGTCGACACGACGACCTCGAAGCCGGGCGGAGGGGTCGGCTCGCCCCCGATGTCCACGGCGATGTCTGCGAGCGACTCGAGGAAGATCGTGTCGTGCACGTCCCAGCCACGTACCTCGGCACCCCACGCGCGTGCGAAGTTGGCGTACGCGGAGAGCCCGGCGCCCCCGATCCCGACGAAGTAGAACCCTCGCCCAGAGAGCGGCGGCGCGTCGGTCGTCATCTCGCCTCCGCGAGCCGGATGAGCTCCTCGGCGATCTCGTCGGCCGCTTTCGGCCTCGCGAGCGCCCGCATTGCCGTGCTCATGCGCTCCAGTCGCCCGGGATCTTCGAGCAGCTCCGTGACGAGGTCCGGAACGCGCTCGAGGTCGCGCTGGTCGACCACGACTGCCCCGCCGCCGTCGGCGAAGTGGCGCGCGTTCAGGGTCTGGTGGTCGGCCGTCGCGTACGGATACGGCACGAGGATCGCGGGCGTGCCCGCGGCGGCGAGCTCCCACACCGTGCCTCCGGCCCGTGAGAGCGCGAGATCTGCCGCGGCCAGCGCTTTCCCGAAGGCGTCCGTCGAGGCCACGAGGACGTAGTCGGGCCGTGTCACCCGCGGCCGCAGCGCGGCGAAGTCGCGCTCCCCGGAGATGTGGAGAACGGCCGGTCCGGCCTTCCCGTACGTCGCGACCGCCAGCTCGTTGAGCGCCTGCGCACCTGCGAGGCCGCCGAAAACCGCGAGTACGGGGCGATCGAGCGGCAACCCGAAGTGAGCACGCCCCTCCTCACGCGTCGCCCCCAGGTGGGCGACCGGAATCGGGCGTCCCACCACGCGACACTTGCTGCCTCGCCGGCCCGGTATCGCATAGGCGAGGAACACGCGCCGCGCGAACGGCGCCGCCAGCCGGTTGGCGAGACCGAGGTGGGCATCGGCCTCGGTCAGCGCCGTGGGAACCCCCCGCAGGCGGGCGGCGAGCACCATCGGTCCTGCCACGTAGCCCCCCGCGCCGAGCACGACGTCCGGTCGCCGCCGCGAGAGGATCTCGCTGCAGGCGAGTGGCGCACGCGCGGCGAGGGCGAGCGCCCGCACGAGCTCGAGGCCTACCCTGCGCGGGAAGCCCGAGATCGCGAAGGTGTCCAGCTCGAAGCCGGCCTCAGGAACCAGCCGCGACTCGACGTTGCCGCGCGACCCGGCGAACGTCACCGTCACGCCGCGCCCGCGCAGTGCCTCCGCGACGGCGAGCGCCGGCCGCACGTGTCCTGCGGTTCCGCCGGCTGCGATCAGGCACGCGAGCGTGGTGGACGACCCTTCCATTGACGGCGATGTTAAGGAGAACGCCCATCCCCGCGAGCAGAACGACGAGGCTTGACCCGCCGTAGGAGACGAACGGGAGCGGAATGCCCGTCAGGGGAGCGATCCCTAGCACCGCCGCGAGGTTGACCGCGGCCTGCCCGCAGACGAGCGCGGTGATCCCGGCCGCGAGAAGCTTCCCGAAAGGATCGCGGCAGCGCATGGCGATCCGGAAGCCGGCGATCGCGAGCGCCGCGAACGCGAGGACCACGAGCACCGACCCCATGAGGCCGAGCTCCTCGCCGATGACCGCGAAGATCATGTCCGTGTGCGCCTCGGGGAGGTACGAGATCTTCCCCACGCCCTCGCCGAGGCCGGCTCCCGCGTATCCGCCCGACCCGATTCCGATCGTGGCCTGGACGATCTGGAACCCGGAGCCCTGGGCGTCGCTCCAGGGATCGACGAAGCTGAAGACGCGAGCGCGCCGGTACGGCTCCACCCAGATCGCGAGCAGCCCGACACCCAATGCGATGACGGAGGCCAGGGCGAGGAGCCGGATCGGCACGCCTGCGACGAGCAGGACGGCGAGCATCATCCCGCAGAGCGCGATCGTCGTGCCGAGGTCCGGCTCGAGCAGGATCAGCGCGCAGAGGATCCCGGTGAGGAGCCCGAGCGGCCGCGTGAGCTCGCCGAGCGTCCGGGGCGCACCCCTGCGGGCGAGGTAGGCCGCCGCGAAGAGGCAGAGCGCGAGCTTCGCGAACTCCGAGGGCTGGAAGCTCGCCGGTCCGAGGACGAACCAGCGGCGGGCGCCGTTGATCGGCGGGCCGAGCACGAGCACCGCGGCGCAGAGAGCGAGCGCGGCGAGGAAGAGAGGAGGCGCCAGATAGCGGAGCCGGTGGTAGTCGAACCGGGCGGCGAGCGCCATGAGCACGACGCCGATCAGGGCGTACGCGGCCTGACGCTTCAGGAAGCTCATCGAGTCGCCGTTCCCGACGGCGGCCGACGCGGACGTCGCGCTGTACACCATGACCAGCCCGAATGCGACCAGACCGAGCGTGACGAAGACGACCAGCCGCTGGTCGACGTGCCCGTCGCCCTTCATGCGAGCTCCTCGACGAGGCGTCGGAACGCGTCACCCCGGTCCTCGAAGTCCGTGAACTGGTCGAAGCTTGCGCACGCGGGCGAGAGCAGCACGACGTCGCCCGGTGCGGCCGTCGCAGCCGCACGGGCGAGCGCGGTCTCGAGGTCGCCGGCGTCCTCGTACGGCACTCGTGCAGCCTCGAGCGCGGCCGCGATCTCGGGCGCCGCCTCGCCGATCAGGTAGGCGCGATCACCCGCCCTGAAGGCGGCGGCGAGCGGCGCGTACGGCTCGCGCTTCCCGCGCCCGCCGAGGATCACGTGCAGCCTCACGTCCGCGAAGGACGCGAGCGCCCGCAGGGTGGCGGCGACGTTCGTCGCCTTCGAGTCGTTGACGTAGCGCACGCCGCCAAGCTCGCGGACGGACTCGATCCGGTGGGGAACGCCCTCGAACGTGCGGAGAGCCTCGGCGATCGCGGCGTCCTCGATGCCCGCCGCCCGAGCGGCCGCCGTCGCGGCGGCGGCGTTCTCGCGGTTGTGCGGTCCGGGGATGCGAGGCTCGGCGGGGAGGTCGTCGTTCCAGGCGAACTCGACGCGCCGGGCCGCTCCCGGGACTTCGCCGAAGCCCCGCGGGAGAACCGCCGTGTCGCCGTGTCGCTGACGCTCGAACATCCGGAGCTTCGCCGCCGCATAGACCTCGAACGCGCCGTGGCGATCGAGGTGGTCGGGCTCGAGGTTGAGGAGCACGCCGATCCGGGGCCGCAACGTGTGGACGTCCTCGAGCTGGAACGACGACAGTTCGCAGACGATCCATGCGTCCGGGCCGACGGCGCCGACGAGCGAGGTAAGCGGGCGTCCGACGTTGCCCGCGACCTCCACCGGACGCCGTCCTGCGCGGAAGACCGCCCCCAGGAGCTCGCTCGTCGTCGTCTTGCCGTTCGTGCCGGTCACGCCGACGATCGGGTTCGCGAGGAGGCGCGCACCGAGCTCGATCTCGCTCCAGACCGGAATTCCCCGCCTGTGCGCACCCGAGACCAGCGGCGTCTCGCTCGGGACGCCCGGGCTCTTCACGACGACATAGGTCCCCATGAGCAGTCTCTCCTCCTCGCGTCCCACGTGGAGTTCGACGCCGAGCTCTCGGAGCCTCCCCACGTCGAGTTCCTGGGCGCGGTCGAAGCCGACGACGCGAGCACCGTGCGCGACGAGCGCCTCTGCCGCGGCCCGGCCCGAGCGGGCGAGCCCGACCACGAGGACGCGCCGGCCGGCGAGCCCGATCTCGCTCACGGCTGCACGAACTGCAGGAAGTCCCGGTAGAAGAGCGCGAACCCCGACGCGCAGAAGATCGCGCACACGACCCAGAACCGGACCATGATCTTCGTCTCCGACCACGCCTTCATCTCGAAGTGGTGGTGGATCGGGGCCATCAGGAAGACCCGGCGCCCCGTCCTCTTGAAGCTCACGACCTGGATGATCAGCGAGAGCACCTCGATCAAGAAGATCCCGCCGATGAGGAGCAGGAGGATCTCGGTGCCGGTGACGATCGCGAACCCGGCGATCGCGCCGCCGAGCGCGAACGAGCCGGTGTCGCCCATGATCACCTCGGCCGGAAACGCGTTGTACCAGAGGAAGCCGATCGTGCCCCCGATGAGCGCCGCGGCCAGGGTCGCGATGTCGAGGTACACGTCGCTTCGCTGACCCGGGTCGCCGGAGCGGATCCAGGCGATCCCGGCGATCGCCAGGAAGGTCAGGAGCATGATCACGACGGTGCCCGCGGCCAGCCCGTCGATGCCGTCAGTGAGGTTCGCGCCGTTGACCGTTCCAGCGATGACGAGGAACAGGAGCAGGTAGTAGCCGAACGAGAGATTCACTGTCCACCCCGCGACGGGCACGTACACGGAGGTGGTGAAGCTCGCGCTCTCGTTCAGGAGCAGCGCGGCGCCGACCGTGACCGCGACGAGCCCGAGCATCTTCCAGCGACCCGGCAGCCCCAGGGAGTGACGCCGCCGCAGCTTGAGGTAGTCGTCCGTGAAGCCGATGGCGGCGCACCCGAGCGTGACGAAGAGCACCGTCCATGCCTCCGTCGTGTACTGGGAGAGGACGAGGAAGGGCACGACGGCGGAGACGACGATGAGGAGTCCGCCCATCGTCGGCGTGCCCTGCTTCACGACGTGCGTCGCCGGCCCCTCGGCGCGGATCTGCTGACCGAGGTTGCGCGCACGCAGCGTCTCGATGAACCTCGGCCCGATCACGACGGCAGCGACCATCGCGATCAGGCCCGCGATCAGGACGGGGACCATGCTGCGGCGAAGTTCGTGATCTCGTCTGCGATGCCTTCGAGTCCGACGGCTCGCGACGCCTTCACGAGCACGGCGTCGCCGGGCCGGAGGTACGTGCGGGCGATCTCGATCGCCTCGGCGGCATCGGCCGCCCATGCCGCCGGCCCGTACGTCCGCGACGGCTCGCCGACGCCGATCACGTCGATCCCGAGCCGGGCCGCGAGCACCCCGACCTCCCGGTGGTAGGCGTCCGACGACGGCCCCAGCTCGGCCATCTCACCCAGGATCGCGACGCGCCGTCGGTCGCCGGCCCGCTCGGCGAGGTGCTCCAGCGCTGCGCGCATCGAGTCGGGATTGGCGTTGTAGGCGTCGTTGATGACGAGCCCGCCACCCGGGAGCGCCGTCTCCTCCCCGCGCCAGGGCGAGAGCACGATCCCGGGCACCCCCTCGGAGACGCGCTCGAGCGGGAGGCCGAGCGCCGAGTAGGCATGGAGGGCCGCGAGCGTGTTCAGTCGCAGATGTCGCTGGGTGAACGGAAGCTCGAGTTCCACGACGTGACCGTCCACGGTGAACCGCGCCAGGCCGTCCTCGGACTCGATGTCTCCGGAGTCGAAGCGCCTGACCCTGATGTCGTCGCGCCGCAGGAACGAGTCGAGCTCGCGAGCCCGCGCCGGCACGACCACCGTGCCGCCGGACGGGAGGGTCGCGATCGCCTCCGCGTTCGCCTGGGCGGCGCGCTCGACCGTGCCCACGAGTTCGAGGTGCTCGGGGCCGATGTGGGGAACGACGACGACCTCCGGCCTGGCGATCGCGCAGAGCGCAGCGATCTGGCCCAGGCCGCGCATGCCCATCTCGACGACGAGGACGGCGGTATCGGGCTCGAGCCGGCAGACCGTGAGCGGCAACCCGATCTCGTTGTTCAGGCTGCGCTCGGCCCAGATCGTGGGGGTGTGGGGAGCGCAGAGAGCGCCGAGGATGTCCTTCGTCGTCGTCTTCCCGGTCGAGCCGACGACGGCGACCGCGCGCGCTTCGCTCTTCGACCGCACGAGGGTCGCGAGTGCGCCGAGCGCCGCCTCTTGGTCGTCGGGGACGAGCGTCGCCGCCCCACGGGAGCGCGCGTCGTCGACGAAGTGGACGCCCGCGTTGAGCGCGACGAACAGCTCGCCGCGACCGACCGTCCGGGAGTCCGCCTCGATCCCGGTGACGAGGCCTCCGGGTCCGTCGAGCCGACCGAGGCCGAGCGCCACGATCTCCTCCCAGCGGACAGGGATCACCGCGTGTACCCCAGCGCCGACAACGCCTCCCGGGCGACCTCGTGGTCGTCGAAGGGATGGACGATGCCGCCGACCTCCTGCCCCTGCTCATGACCCTTCCCGGCGATGACGACGACGTCGCCGGGCGTCGCGAGCGCGAGCGCCCGCTCGATCGCGCTCCGCCGATCGGGGTCGATCTCCACGTCCAGGCCGGCGCCTTGGAGCACGTCCTGGATGATCGCGAGCGGCTCCTCCGACCGAGGGTTGTCCGAGGTCACGACCGTGACGTCGGCGAGCTCCGCGGCGATCCGGCCCATGACCGGGCGCTTCGCGCGATCCCGATCGCCGCCGGCGCCGAAGACGACGATCACGTTGCCGTCGGCGACCTCGCGGGCGGTGCGCAGGACGGCCTCGAGCGAGTCGGGCGTGTGGGCGTAGTCGACGACGACCGTGAACGGCTGCCCGGCGTCGATCGCCTCGAAGCGCCCGGGGATCGCCGAGACGCGCGCCACCCCTTCCGCGATCGCGTCGTCGGCGAGGTCGAGCAGGATCCCAGCGGCCACGGCCCCGAGGACGTTCTCGACGTTGAAGCTGCCGCGCAGCGGGGTCTCGAGCTCGATCCCCGCCGCCCGGAACCGGCTACCGCCGTGCGTGAGCTCGAGCGCCTCGGGCCGGATCTCGGCGTCGTCGGTGAGTCCGAACGTCAGCAGCGGCGCGCGGTGAGCGTCGGCGAGGTCGGCGGCGAGGCGCCGCCCCCACTCGTCGCCGACGTTCACCGCCGCGGGCGGCGGCAGCGCGCCGGCGAACAGCCTGCGCTTCGCCTGGAAGTAGGCCTCCATCGTCCCGTGCAGGTCGAGGTGATCCTGGCTCAGATTCGTGAAGACGAGCGCGTCGAAGCGCACCCGGTCGAGGCGCCGCAGCTCCGACCCGTGCGAGGAGGCCTCGAGGGCGACGCTCCGATCGCCGCCGTCGAGCATCTCCCGGAAGAGCCGCTGCAGGTCGATCGCCTCCGGCGTTGTGAAGAGCGCCGGTCGCCGCTTGCCCCCGACGCTCCATTCGACCGTGCCGACGAGGCCGGGCCGGCGACCGTCGGCGTCCAGCATCGCATGCAGGAGGAACGAGGTCGTCGTCTTCCCATTCGTACCGGTGACCCCGGCGACCTCCAGCGTCGTCGTCGGCTCCTCGAAGAACACGTCTGCGGCCACCGGCATCGCCTCGCGAACGCTCGTGACGAGGAGCTGCGGCACGTCCACGTCCAGCAGACGCTCGACGACGAGCGCCGCCGCCCCGCGCTCGATCGCCTCCCAGGCGAGGTCGTGCCCGTCGACACGCTGCCCCGGAACACAGAAGAAGAGCGCACCCTTCGTCACCCGGCGCGTGTCGAACGCGAGGTCGACGATCTCGACCGGGGCGCTTCCGGTCACCTCGCTGGGGGCCAGCGCCCGGATCAGGGCGTCGAGAACCACCTCCGTGGGAAGGCTAGAGAAAGGAGAGGCGGTCTCAACGGCCGGACGTGACGCCCTTCGGATCGTCCGGCGGAACTTCGAGCCGCTGCAGGTTGAAGCGCGCGATGTCGCGGAACGCCGGGGCGGCGACGACGCCTCCGTAGATTCCCTGCGGCTCGTCCACCACGACCATGACGACGAACCGCGGCTTCGTGGCAGGCACGATGCCGACGAAGGAGGCGACGTAGCGCGACGTCGAGTAGCGGCCGTTGGGATCGATCTTCGCGGCCGTGCCCGTCTTGCCCGCGACGGTGTAGCCGGGGATGGCGGCCTCGGTGCCCGTGCCCTCGATGACCACGCCGCGGAGCATCGACAGGACCTGCGAGGCGACGTGCCGAGCCACGACGCGGCGTCCGCGCCTGACCGCGACCGGCCGGCCGTCGATGCGATCGATCAGCCGCGGGCGGACGAGGAAGCCGCCGTTCGCGATCGCCGAGTACGCACGTGCCATCTGGATGGGCGTCACCGCGATCCCGTGCCCGATCGGCACGGTGCCGATCGTCGACCCCGACCACTGGTCGAGAGGGAGCGCGAAGCCCGGTGACTCGCCCGGGAACGCGATGTTCGTGGGCTTCCCGAAGCCGAAGGTGTCCACCCACGAGGCGAGGCGCCCCGCCCCGAGCCGCTCGGCGATCGTGATCGTCCCGATGTTCGACGAGAGCTCGACGATCTTCCTCACGGTCATGCGCTCCGTTCCCCGCGCGTGAGCCTCGTGGATCGTGCGGTCTGCGACCTTGATCGTCGGGGCGAGCACGAACGAGGTCTGAGGTGTCACCACCCGCTCCTGGAGCGCGGCGGCGACGGTCACGAGCTTGAACGTCGATCCAGGCTCGTACGTGTCCGTCACCGCACGATTCCGACGGCGGTCCGCACGCGTCGTCGGGAAGCGGTTCGCATTGAAGCGCGGCGCGTTGGCCATCGCGAGGACGTCGCCCGTGGACGGATCCATGACGATCGCCGTCGCGGACCGCGCCCCCCAGCGGCGGACCGTGTCCTGGAGCACCGTCTCGGCGTTTGCCTGCATCTGCGAGTCGATCGTCAGCCGCACGTTGCGTCCCGGCGTCTCGGCCTTGGTCGCGACGACGTCGAGCGCGCGCCCGAACGGATCCTTCACGATCGTCTGGCTCCCCGGCCGCCCGGCCAGCACGCTGTCGAGCGAGCGCTCGAGACCCTCGAGCCCCTTGTTGTCGAGTCCTGCGTAGCCGAGCACCTGCGCCGCGACGGGCCCCTGCGGGTAGAAGCGCTTCTCCTCCGGGTAGAAGCCGAGCCCGGAGAAGCGGAGCTGCTCGAGCTTCTCCGCACGGCCCGGATCCGCTTTCCGGGCGACATAGACGAATCCGCGCGAGCGGTCGACGAGCTGCGGATAGAGCACTCCCGGCTCCACGCGGAGGTACTTGCCCGCAGCAAGCGTCAGGTCTCGCGGCCGGTCCACCTGCGTCGGGTTCGCGTACACCGTCGTCGTCTGCTCGCCGATCGCGAGCGGCTCGCCGTCGCGGTCGAGGATCATGCCGCGCGCCGCCGGGACGACGACGGTCTCGCGATGCTGCGCGACGGCCATCGCCGCGTACTCCGGTCCCCTGACCGCCTGAAGCCAGACGGCTCGCACGAGCACCGCCGCGAGCAGCGCGAGGAACATCCCCGCGAGCAGGGCGATTCGGCGGTTGGTGGCGGTCGATTTCACCGGCCGAGCCGGACGAAGGTGGTCTCGTCGGGATCGGCCCGCACCATGCCGAGATCCTTCTGCGCGAGCTTCTCGATGCGAGACGTGGCGGCCACGCTCGAGAGCTCCGAGCGAATCTGTGCGAGGTCACCACGGAGCTCGGCGCGCTCACGGCCGACCTGGTCGAGCTCGAGGTTGAGCCGCAGGACGGACACGTTCACCGCGACGACCCCGGCGAGCAGGATCGCGAGGAAGACGATCCAGGCGACTCCACCGCCGAGCGACCAGGCCTGGCGACGTGCCCGGCCCCGCTCGGTCGTACGGCTCGGGCGCGCTGCTTGCGCGACGGTCGACATCAGATCCGCACCGCCGCCCGCAGCCTCGCCGAGGTCGAGCGAGGATTCTCCTCGACCTCCCGGGGGGACGGCCGAACCGGTTTCGGCGTCAGGATGCGAAGCTCCGGCTCCTTGCCACAGACGCAGATCGGCACCTCGGGCGGGCACGTGCAGCCTCGCGCGCGAGCCCGCAGGAACCGCTTGACGATCCGATCTTCGAGCGAGTGGAAGCTGATGATGGCGAGCCTCCCACCCGGCCGCAACATCTCGAACGCTGCGGGCAGACCGGCCTCGAGCGACTCCAGCTCGTGGTTGACCTCGATCCGCAGCGCCTGGAACACGCGCTTGGCGGGATGGCCTTCGCCGAACCGCGCCGGAGCGGGAATCGACGCGCGGACGACGTCGACGAGCTGACCGGTCCGCTCGATCGCGCCTTCGCTCCGGCGACGGACGATGCCGCGCGCGATCGGTCGCGCGTACCGCTCCTCGCCGTAGGTCCTGAAGATCCGCTCGAGCTCCCGCTCGTCGTACGTCGCGACGACATCGGCCGCACTGAGCTCGTCCGACGGGTCCATGCGCATGTCGAGTTGCGCGTCGGTCGCGTACGAAAAGCCTCGCTCGGGCCGGTCGATCTGCATCGAGCTCAGCCCGAGGTCGAGCAACACGACGTCCGCCCGCACGCCGTTCGCAGCGAGCTGAGTCAGCACGACGGCGTAGTCACCTCGCAGGAACCTCGTCTGCACGCCCGGGGACGACGCCTTCAGGCGATCGAAGTAGCCACGAGCGGAGGGATCGCGGTCGATCGCGACGAGCTTCCCGCTCCCCTGAAGATCGGCCGCGACCAGCCGCGAGTGACCGCCCGCGCCGAAAGTGGCGTCGACGACGATCTCGCCCGGCTGCACCGAGAGGAGCTCCCGCACCTCCCCCGCGAGCACGGGGACGTGATCAGCCGCGTCTGTCCGCTGCACGTTCGGCAACATCTCCCACGCTCCCTTCGATCGTGCTCACGTGATCCGTCCACTGCGCGCGATCCCAGATCTCGACGTGGTCGTGCACGCCCGCGACCACGACGTCCTTCCCGAGCCCTGCGTGCCCTGCGAGATCGGCGGGGATGACGACCCTGCCCTGCCGGTCCGGCTCCACGACCGAGGCGGCTGCGAAGACGTAGCGCTTCATCTCCCGAGCCTCCCGCGTGAGGGAGTCGAGCTCGGCGATTCGTGCCATGCTGGCCTCCCAGTTCGCCCGCGGGTAGACGTCGATGTTGCGGTCGATGCCGCGGGCGAGAACCACGCCGTCGGCCAGGGCATCGCGAAACTTCGCCGGCAGGGTGAGCCGGTTCTTCTCGTCGATCGTGTGCTCGTGAGATCCGTAGAACATCGCCTCGCTCGGACTGCGGGTTGCCCCACGACGCCCCACCTTACTCCACTTTTCCCCACCGCGCAACCCCCACGCCCCACCTCCTGCCGACCCGCAGGCGACACCAGGCGCTCGCGGGCCCTACGGAAGCGGAATCGCCTCGGCGTGAACGCCGGGGCCCGCGAGTGCGCCCGCGCCACAGCGCGCGGCGAAGTCGAGGGCCGCGAGACTCTCGAGACCGGCGGCCAGCGCGAACGCGAGCCCGGCGGCGAAGCAGTCTCCGGCACCGTACGCGTCCTCGGGCTCGGGTGGAAGCGGCGCAGCCGTGTACGGCCCGCCGGGCTGCGCCCAGCCGCCGAGCCTGCCCGAGGTCGTCACCACCACCCTCGGCGCCGGCTCGAGCTCGCCCGCGCGATAGAGCTCCGCCTCGTCCCGGCCGCTCGAGACGAGAGCGTCGAGCGGGACGGACGCCTGCCGGAGCGTCGGCAGCTCCCGTGCGGTCGCGACGAGCACGCGACCGCGCCTCGCGTGCAGCAGCGCGTCGGCGTCGCCCGCGCAGAAGTAGACGGCGTCGCAGCCCGCAAGCACGTGCCACGGCAACGTGTCGTCGTGCCCCAGCGGATGGAGCTTGCTCCCGATCGTGGTGATCGTCCGCTCGCCGTCGGCGTCGAGGTAGGTGAAGCCGCTCCGCTGTCGCCCTTCGACGAGCGATGCGTGCACCTCGATGCCCCGCTCCTCGAGCTCGCGCCGCGATCGCTGCCCGCGCTCGTCCGTCGCAAGCGCGGTGAAGAAGACGACGGACTCGGCGAGTCGGGACAGCTGGACGGCAGCGACCGTGCCGCCCCCAGCCGCCTGCTCCCACGAGTCGGCTGCGTGGCAGATCTCGCCGGGTCGAGGCACGCGCTCGACCGGGACGAACTCCAGCCACTCCACATGCCCCACGACGGCAGCCCTCATCGCGGGCATGCTCACAAATCCGCCACCCGCGACGTTGGAGCACGATGATGCAGGCAGTGGCCATCCCCCCGTTCGAGCTGTTCTACGCAGAGCACCGCGCCGAGGTCCTGCGGCTCCTCCGCCGCCGGCTCGGATCGGATCGAGCCGAGGACGCCTTCCAGGAGACGTTCCTCCGCGCTCTTCGCGCCTACCGCCGGCTGGAGCACGGAGAGCACCTCCGAGCGTGGGTGCTCACGATCGCTCAGAACGTCGCGCTCGACGCGCTCCGCCGGACCCGACCGCAGGGCGAGCTCGAGGATTCCGGCGCCGAGGACGCGGAGCCCGCCTACGCGGCGCTCGCCCACCTCACGGACGGGCTCCCACCGAGGGAGCGCGCCGCCGTCGTGCTCCGCTACGGGTACGACCTCTCGTACGACCAAATCGCGGCGGCCCTCGGATCGTCGCCGGACGCGGCCCGCCAGGCCACCTCCACCGGCGTGCGCAGGCTGCGAAGGAGGAGCACATGACCGTCCCGTCCGATCTCGACCGCAGGTTCCGCGACGCCGCTCTCGCCCTCGGCCTCGTCGACGTCGGCTTCGACGTCGTCGACTCGCCGATCGGCGCGCTCTTCGTCGCGGTCTCGGGCCGCGGGCTGGCCGCGATCTCCTTCGACGCCGACTCCGACGATCAGCTCGAGCGGCTTGCCCGCATCGGGGGCCCCGGTGTTCTTCGCTCGTCGAAGGCCGTCGACACCGTGCATCGGGAGCTCGACGAGTACTTCGCGGGCCGGCGCCGCGCGTTCGACCTCCCGCTCGACCTCCGGGCGCTTCCTCCCTTCACCGTGTCGGTGTTGAAGGAGCTCGCGCGCGTGCCCTACGGGGAGACGACGACGTACGGGGCGCTCGCGGCGAAGGTCGGACGCCCGCGTGCGGCCCGCGCGGTGGGGACGGTCATGAACCGAAACCGCATCCCGATCGTGCTCCCCTGCCACCGGGTCTTGGGAGCGGACGGCGACCTGACGGGGTATGCGGGCGGGCTCGATCGCAAGGTGCGGCTCCTCGAGCTCGAGGGCGCACGGGAGGAGTCGCCGAGTTGAGCGTCCCTTGAGTGTCGAGGAGCATCCTCGAGGTCATGGGCTCTTTCGACGCCCCCTCGTACGGCTGGCAGGACGACCGATCTCGCGCTCGCCGTGGCGCGAGCGCTCGCAAGCGGTCTCGCACTCGTGCTCGGGCAGTTCTTGCCGCACACGCGCGGCGTCTGACGTGGCGGCACACCGGATCCGCGCTGTTCGACCCGATGGAGTTCGCAGCTCGCTGACCGGGCGGCAGTACGGCCCCGGCTTGCCGAGTGCGCGACTCGCCTCGCTGCCCTCGTCTGCTCCTTCCGTACCTCGCTATGGGTCGGCGCTCGTTGCTGGTCATCGTTCTTGTGTCGGCAGCGGTTGCGACGCTCGTCGAGCTCGGAGAGCCCTCGCGCTGCCACAGAACTCTGCGGGAGGCTGGTTTCAACCGACGTGCGAGTCGGCTCCCGACACCGTCCGCGAGGCAGCGTGGGGCAGTGCGTCGCCCTCGGTGCGGCAGTGAGCCTCGTCCTCGCGTGCCTGACGTCGTCGTCCTCGGCCGCAGGAGCGACATTCACTCGAGCAGGCGGTAGCCGACTCCCCACACGTTCACGATTCCGGTTTGAAACCTGACGGTTGCACGGCTTCAGTCCGCACAAAGTCCGCAAACGTGCCCGAGTCGTAGCTGTCGAGGAGCCCGCGGAGGTAGTCCTCGGAGTCGGGCACGAGGTGTCCATAGGTCGCGTCGATCTGCGTGATCGAGGTTCCCATGATCCGACTCAAGTAGAAGAGCTGGACGCCCGCCCGGATCGCCCACGAGGCGAAGGTGTGACGGCAGGCGTAGACGCCCCTCGGCTCGAGACCCGCCGCCCGTAGCGCCGGTCGCCATTGGCGCAGGTAGAAGGTGCCGAGCTTGAGGTACTCGCCGTCTTTGTAGCCGGGAAAGACGAGCGTCTTTCCGAACCCCTGCGGTCGGGTGTCGAGCGCCTCGAGCACCTTCGCCCGGAGTGGCACCCGCCGCCGTTGCCGGTCGGACTTCTTGCATGGCTTCGTCCGACCTTGCGAGTGCACCCGCTCGATCGAGGCGACCCCCGCCTTCAGGTCGAGGTCGCGCCATTCGAGCGCGAGCGCCTCCTCCGGTCGCATCCCCGTCCCGACGAGGAAAATCGGGAGCACGCGGAAGGCCGGGAGGATCTCCGCGGCGACCGCCTCCACCTCGTCCCAGTCGGTGAAGATCTTCTTCTCGCGATCCTCGTCGAGGAGGACGCGCCGGTTCTTGATCCGGTCGGTCGGGTTTCGCTCGATCAGATTCCAGGTGACCGCCTGCTCGAGCACCTGCCGGAAGGAGCGGAAGAGCTGGTGCCGCGAACGAGCCGGGAGGGTCGCCCTCCACGCGGCGAGGTCGGGTGTGCGGAGCTGGTCGATCCGCTTGTCGCCGAACGCCCTCGTCGCGTGCCTCAGCTCGTAGCGGAGTCTGTCGATCGTCGCCGGGTCGACCTCGTGGATTGCGAGGAACCGATCCACGAGCTCCTCGACCGTGGGCACGTTGGCCGAGGCGACCCGCTCCCCGTTCCGGATCTTCTCGACCTCGGTCACCTTGTCGTCGACCCAGGTCGCCGCTTCGGTCTTGGTCGCGAAGCCTCCGCGAAGGTGCTCCCTCCCGTCCTCACCCCGGTAGCGGACAGACCACGTCTTGCCGCGCCGATACGGCTTTGGCCGTTGTCTAGCTGGCATCTTCTCCTCCTAAGAGTGGGGTAGTTGGCATCACCGATACTACGCCCTGCGGGCGCTGAGGGGTAGTTGGCGCTTCTCCTCCTGCGCCCGCTTTCAACCTTCTCGACTCCATCCAGTCGACGACCTCGCTCTCGCGGAACCGCAGCCGGCCCCCGATCTTGAACGCGGGGATGGTGCCCCGCTCCGCCCAGTCGACGATCGTCCCGGCGGAGAAGCCGAGGAGCTCGGCGATCTCGGCGGAGGTGAGGAGCTTCTCGGCTATGACCGACCCCCGGTAAGCGTTCCCTCGGTCTTCCCCACCCCATGCCCGCGACCGTTCCGGCGCTGGTTCCGGCGCTGTTCGGAGGGAGTCGCCCATCGGCAGTTCTCCGGGCAGTAGTGGCCGTCGACGTCGATCCGCTCGAGGGTCATCCCCTCGGGCCTCTCCCCCATGTCCTCGAGGAACGACTCGAACGAGCGCCAACGGTCGCAGACCTCGATCCCCCGGCCTCCGTAGTCAGCCCAGTCTCGCGACCTCGGGTTGGTCGTCCTCTTCACCATCGCCTTCCAGCTCGTGTAGGTCGGAGACTCGAACCCTCCGGCGGTGTGCCCGTGGCTCCCGTTCGTCGGGGTGAGCCCGTGGGCGTCGACGACCTGGCGGGCGAGCTGAAGGTCGCGCCCGGTCAGCTCCCCGGATGCGTGTCGGCGGGCGGTGACGAGGACGCGGGGCCAGCCACCCCGACCCGAGGGAGCGTGCTCGACCCGAACGAGCCCTCGCAGCTCGAGCGAGCGAACGCCGCGAAGGATGGCTCGGCGACTGGAGTCCGAGACCTCGATCCCGA
>Ga0233416_10000044_pt1 | contig 33246 bp, 23 predicted proteins | sample Sediment_Towuti__2_FD_188638 | JGI IMG/M metagenome (GOLD analysis project Ga0233416, IMG submission 188638) | Sediment microbial communities from Lake Towuti, South Sulawesi, Indonesia - Sediment_Towuti_2014_0_MG | ecosystem: Environmental > Aquatic > Freshwater > Lake > Sediment | place... | reverse complement strand
TTCGTCGCGAAATACGGTTACATGATCCGCCACGGCGAGCTGGCCGAGCCGGTGCGGGCGATCACGCTGACCGGCAACGTGTTCGAGACGCTGCGCAACATCGACCGTATCGGCAGCGATTTCCAATGGGACGACAGCTCAGGCGACTGCGGCAAGGGCGCCGAAGGACTGGCCGTATGCGACGGCGGGCCGCACGTCCGCATTCGAGACGCGCTCGTCGGCGGGCAATGAACAGCCACCGCGACACAGAGCGCACAGAGCACTCTGATTTCTCTGTGTCTCTGTGTCTCTGTGTCTCTGTGTCTCTGTGGTGAAACCGATGTTCAATCAATCTTGAGCACGATCTTGCCGGTGGTGTGCCCCTCTTCGATCAGCCGGTGCGCCTGCTGTGCCTCACCAAGCGGCAGCACGGCACCGAGATGGATCTTCAGTTTGCCCTCGTCGAAGAACTGGCCGCACTGATCGAGAATGGCGCTGTGGTGTTCCCCCCCCTCGGGGAGACCGCAGACCATCGGCGAGAGCATCAGCTCCTGACTGATGCGCAGATTGCGCAAACGCGCCGTCTTCCAGTCGGCGTTCTCCGTCACCTGCAACAATGTCACCAGATCGCCGTAGAAGGCGGTGGCACCGATCGAGCGGTTGAATATCTCGCCGCCGACCGTATCGAGGCAGATGTCGACGCCGCGCCCGTCGGACCACTTCAGCACTTCGGCAACGAAATCCTGCTGTGTGTAGTCGATAATCAGATCGGCGCCGAGGGCGCGCACGAATGCCGCCTTATCGGGCGAGCCGACGGTCGTGGCCACTTCGGCACCAGCCAGTTTGGCCAACTGGATCGCGACATGGCCGACGCCGCCGGCGCCGGCGTGGATCAGCACCTTCATCCCTTCGCCGAGCTGCGCGCGATCGAAGAGCGACTCCCAGGCGGTGATCAGCACCAGCGGCGCTGCCGCCGCTTCGGCAAAGCTGAGCGCCGCCGGCTTGCTGGCCGCAAAGGCGGCATCGATCACGGCGTATTCGGCATAGTTGCCGCATCTCGCCTGCCCCAAGCCGCCGTAGCAGTAGTAGATCGCATCGCCGGGGCGAAAGTGGGTGACCTCGCTGCCCACCGCTTCGACAATGCCGGCACCGTCGCAGCCGAGCACGCTCGGCAGCTCTTTGGGAAAATAGGTGCCGCGCGCACGCAGTTTGGCGTCCACCGGATTGACGCCGGCTGCGATCACCCGCACCAGCATCTCGCCGGGCTTCGCAATTGCCGGCTGCTCGATCAGCAGCGGATGCAACACCTCTGCCCCGCCCGGGGTGCTCATGACCATTGCGCGCATTGTTGAATCTCCAGGGAAATAAGAGGCAAGAATGCCGTAATTCGTGACTCGTGCAAACGGCGACGAACAGTACTAAGGATACTCTGAACAAGTGCGTCCTGCCCTTGTTCAGGAACGCCCAGCCAAAAGCGCGGTTTTGGCTGGGCTTACACATCGCGCACGTACGCGCCCGATTTGGCGGCCCATCCATGGGCCGCACGGATGCTCTGACTTATTCAGAGCATCCCTAACCGACGGGAGTGCGCCGGGCAAGTTGCCTGTTGGAAAAGTGCATCGCATACTCGCCGCAATGAGTCCGAAATACGACGATCACCCCTTGGAGCTGGATCCGCGCAAGTTTCAGATGCTGGCGCTGCTCTACCCGGATGAACTGCATTTCATGCGCTCTTCCTCGCAATTGCTGGAGGTGGCGGCGGATGTGCCGATTATCGAGGAGGGTCAGCGCCCGAGCCACCTCTACTTCCTGCAAAGCGGCTTGCTGATCGTCAACAAACGCTACGGCAACGAGGTGACCGAGGTCGGTTCGATTACGCCGGGCAATCTCTTCGGCGAAACCGGCATCCTCTACGATGCGCAGGCTGGCGCCGAGGTGCGCAGCGTCGAACCGTCGGTACTGTTTCAGGTGCCCGCATCGCAGGTGCGCGACATTCTTAGCGCCAACGAACGTTTCCTGCGTTCGCTGACCCAGATTGCCGAGCGCCGTTCGGCCGCATCGGCGCTGGCGGTGAATCCGGTCTTCGCCACCCTGTCGCAGGCAGTGCGCGAGATCGTCCTTTACAACGCCCAGTTCATTTCGCTCGAAGAGGGTCAGGTTCTGTTCCGCGAAGGCGAAAGCGATACCCGCCACATCTATCTGGTGCTCGGCGGTAAGGCGGAAGCCTCGATTCGCCATCCGGAGAACCCGAGCAAGCGCATCGTGGTGGCGCGTATCTCCTCCGGCGACGAGATCGGCGAGGTACCGGTGATCACCGGCAAGGGCCATTCGATGACCATCGTTGCCACCAGCCCCTTGCGTCTGATCGCCATCAGCAGCGAGTCGGTGCAGGCCTGGCGTCGCCGCTATTCCGACTTTGCCTACGCCCTCTATGCCTGCGTGCAGCGCAAATTGGTGCACAACTACGATGCTCTGCGCGCCTTGCTGGGCGATCAGGAGGCGGCAGTGCGCACCATCGGTTCGCTGCCGCCGTTGGAAAAGGCACAACCGCCGGCTCCCGCCAAGGCAAGCCAAAACTAACCATGCTTCGGCGCGGGCGATCGTTGCCCTCGCGTTCGTAATACTCACGGCTTGCGCGCGCGCTCCTCGTCGGCTTTCCTTAGGGACACTCTGAACAAGTGCGTCCTGCCCTTGTTCAGGAACGCCCAGCCAAAAGCGCGGTTCTGGCGGCGCTGACAAATCAAGCACTTGTGTACTCGATTTGGCGGCCCGTTCTTGGCCCGCACGGATGTTCTGAGTTATTCGGAGCATCCTTAGGGGGAAAGGGGAGGATGAGCCATGATTCCATTCGTATCGGTAGCGAAGCGTCACGCCCAGCCGGGACTTCCCCAGCACTATTCCGGCAACGATCCGCGTTCGTGCGTGATGAATGCCGCCATGGACCAGTGCGGCGAGTTCATTCTGGTCGCCAATCGACACGGTATTATCGAATATGTGAACCCCGCATTCACGCATATCACCGGCTATGCGGCCGAAGAGGTGCTCGGTAAGAGCCCTTCGATTCTCAGCAGTCGTCTCTACGATCAATCGTTCTATCAGACCATGTGGTCGTGCATCCTCGACGGCCAGGTGTGGCGTGGGGAGGTGATTGATCGACGCAAGAATGGCGAGCTCTACCATGCGCAGATGTCGATCTCGCCGGTGAGTTGCGAAATGGGTGAAATCACCCACTTCATCTGCATGCAGCGGGATGTGAGCGAGCTGCGACGAGTCGAGCAGGAGCTGTTGCATGTGCGCAAGATGGAGTCGATCGGGCAACTGGCCAGCGGCCTGGCACATGATCTGAACAATATGCTCACCGGCGTGCTCGGACGGATCGAGCTGGCCGCCTCCGACAACGACGATGCCTCGAGCCGGCACCATTTGCGCGAGGCGGAAAGGCAGGGGTTACGGGCAACCGAGCTGATCAGCGAATTGATGACCTTTGCCCGCAAGGATCGGCCGTTTCTTAAGCCGGTGAATCTGGCACAACTCGTCGAACAGGCGGTGCATGCCTATGTGCTGCCCAATCGCAGCGAGTCGGTGCATCTGGAGAGCAGTGCGGCGGCGAGTGTGGTGATGGCCGATGAGCTTCTGGTGCACCGTTCGCTCGGCAACCTGATTCGCAATGCCTTCGATGCCATGGAGCATTTGCGCGCACCGCAGCTGCATATCCGGGTGCGCGAAACCGAAAGCAGCAGAGAGCCGGCATTGCCAAGCCGAATGCTCGAAATCTCGAAATGGGTGTGCGTCGACGTGGCCGACAACGGTCACGGCATCGATCCGGAGAAGATCGAGCGCATCTTTGAACCCTTTTTCACCACGAAAGAGGCGGGAAAAGGGAGCGGGCTGGGTTTGGCCAGCGTCTATGGGGTGATGCGGAGCCATGCCGGCCATGTGGTCGTGCAGAGCACACCCGGATACGGCACCACCTTCAGTCTCTTCTTTCCCTATCGCCCACGCGTGATCTGAGGGCTGCGATCCATAGCGGTGGATGCGTTGTGACCATTCTCGATGGACCTGACGGGGGCGATTCCGAAAACCCGCCCGTCTTGGCGGGCCAATCGCGGCTGCGGCAAGAGTAACCCGTACAGGGGAATCCGATCCGTGTCTCTTCGTCGCAGAGCCGTTCGCCGTCCGGATAACATCCGGCGCAGCATGTCGCTCTGGCTGCCGCTCTCCCTGTTGTAGCTCTCTGGCCATCCGATCGAAGCGTCTGCAGCTGCCGTACAGCAGAGCGCATCCCCCTCCTCGCAGCCATTGAGCATGATGCTCAAGAAGTTGCGCGGCGAGATGGCGGCAACGGCGCCGGCGGGGGCCAGGACGACGATGGAGCGAATGGCGAGCTCTCGCTCAGCGAAGCCGGTATGGGGAGTTTCACCCTCGGTGGCATCTGCCGCATCACTGTCGCGACAGCCAAGGGCGCCGAGAACAAGCGGGTGGTGGTGCCGCCGAAAGCGGTGCCGATAGGCAAGGATGCCAACGCCAAGTGGGTGCTGCTGTTCAACAGCGCCGAGACCGGCGTCGCAGTTTACGGCAACATCGAACCCCGATCGCTTGCCGCTGCTGCGCCGTCCGATTGGCGGCGGCGCAGGCAGCCTTGGCAGATGCAGGCGCGGTCGCGCGCCGACTCGGGAATCTCCGCCAGCAATTTGTCGGGAAAACGCTCGTTGACGCACCAGCAGCGGCGGTCGTTTTCGGCATGCAGATTGCCGCAGCGATTGTCGCCGCCGCAGAGCGGGCAGCGCGCCGGATCGATTTCAGCCACAGGGAAAGGGGCAGCTGCCGCCACCGCAACCGCCGCTGGCGCAGGCCGATTCGCTGCTCTTGGCCGCGCCGATGGCGTGCGCGCTGATCAGTTTGCTGAGCTCGCTGCCGTGGCAATTGGGGCACTCGACCTTTTCGTCCGAGCGCAGCACCAGCGTTTCGAAACGGGTCGAACACTCTTTGCAGCGGTATTCAAAAATCGGCATTGCATCACCTCATCGATCATTGATTCAAACCATCGAGCGCGGTGCAGGCTAGCAGCCGTTTAAGGTTGCGCTACGTCTGCCAGCTTTGGGCCGCGCAGTTGCAGCGTCATGTCCGGCCCGCTGCGCGCATGTTGCAGATTGAGGTAGATGGCGCCGTCCGGGCCGCTCTCCACGCCGGTGATCTCGGCAGTTTCGGAGCGCGCCATGCGCATCAGCTTTGTCCCATCCCACGCCAGCAGTTGCGACGGGGAATCGTCGTCGCTGATCCACAGCCACCGCCGCGCCGCATCCCACTCCAGATTGTCCGGATGGTGTAGCCCGGCATCGGCAATCAGCGTCGTGATCGTCGGGGTGTCGCCGTCGGAGAGCAGCAGCACGCGCCCCTGTGCATCGCCGTTGCCGGTTTCGGCCAGCGCAATGCGTCCGTCCGGCAGCCGCTCCAGATCCTCGATGCGATCGAACAGCCGCCCATGTTTGCGCTCCGCCTCGATGCGGGTGTCATTCCCGCTTACCGCCACCCAGCCGCTAGCCGTCAGCACGCTCAACGCGCCGGACGCCAACTCCAGCCGGAAGAGACACCCCTCGGACCACTCGTCGGCCAGATAAAGAAAACGGCCGTCACCGGAGAAGGCGAGCCCCTCGTGTGCCATGCGGCCGGCGGCGGTCTGCCGCAGCAGATCCGGGTGGCTGGCCTGATCGAGGTCGCGGTCGATGCGTTGCCCGGGCGGCAACAGATGCGGATGGCCGATGCGCCAGACGGCGCCGCCGGGAACCTCCTCTCCCAGCCAGAGGCTGCCGTCGGCGGCCATCTTCAGACCGTCGGCGCGCGCCAGCCCGTAGAGAAGAATCTCTCGGTTGCCGCTTTTCAGATCGATGCGCGCCAGCGATGGCGCCAGGAGGTTGGCGGCCGTTTCGCAGCTGACATAGAGCAGTTGTCGTTCGGAATCGAGCAACAGCATATCCGGCATCGAATCGCGCCATTCGGCGATCACCCGACCCTTCCAGCCGGAAGCAAGCTCAAGCGAGCGATCGGCCGGCGTACAGGCGGTAAAGAGAAACAGCAGGGGGAGAAGACGCAGTATCATGCGACAAGATTCAGGCAGTGTTTCCGGCAACGCAATAGCTCGCCTTCCCTTCCACAGGTAGTTTGGCGCCCATGGTCACCGCTGCCGCCCTGCATCACATCCGCTCCTTCTATCTGGCCTATTTCGCGGCGATGGGGCTCTTCCTGCCTTTCTTTCCGCTTTATCTGACCGGACGCGGGCTCGATGTGGCGATGGTAGGGGTGGTGGTTGGCATCCTCTCTCTTTCGCGCGTGCTGGCGCCGCCCCTGATCGGGCAGCGGCTCGATCGCGGCGAGGGGGCGGCCCCCAGTGGGTTTATCGTTACCGGCTCCTGCGTTGCGGCCCTGATCGCTGCGCTCTTCGCCCCCACCGATTCAATCTGGCTGCTGGCGCTGCTGGTGTTTCTATTCGGTAGTCTCTGGTCGAGCATGCTGCCGCTGGCCGATGGTTTGTCGGTGGCGGTTTCGGAAAGCGCCGCCGCCAGTTACGGCCGCTTGCGCGTCTGGGGGTCGATCGGCTTTGTCGTCGCCTCGCTGGTTGGCGGCGTGCTGCTCGGCGGCGAGCGGCTGATGCAATTCCCCTTCTGGATTGCCGGGTTGATGCTGGCGATGGCTTTGGCGGCGCGCGGTTTCCCGGCAGCGATTCCCGATCCGCATGCAGCGAGCAGTGCGCCGCTTTTTGCCGGCCCCTACCTGCTGCTGCTCGCCACCAGCCTCTTTATGCAGGCCTCGCACGGCGCCTACTACGGCTTCTACAGCCTCTATTTGGCTGAAGCCGGCTACAGCAACTGGCAGATCAGCGCCTTCTGGATACTCGGCGTCGCAGCGGAGATCGTGTTGATGTGGGGATGGTCGCGGCCGATGCAACAGGCGTTGCCGGCACGCCTGCTCAGCCTCTGTCTGTTGCTGGCGGCGCTGCGCTGGCTCGGCATCGGGTTGACCGACCACTGGCTGCTGCTGGCGCTGCTGCAGCTCTTGCATGCCGCCACCTTCGCCGCCTTTCACCTCTCGGCGGTGACGCTGGTACGCCGCTATGCGCCGCCCGGCCGCCGCGCCGTCGCGCAGGGGTGGTATGCCGCGCTCGGCTTTGGCCTCGGCAACACCCTCGGCATTGTGCTCTGCGGCGTCATCGCCAAGAGCTACGGCTTCCCGGCCGCCTTTTTCGCCTGCGCCGTGATGGCGCTGATCGGCATCGCGTCTGCACGTCGCCTGCCGCCTGGCAGGGCGGATTGAAGCGATAGGCCATTCGCACAACCTGACGGCATAGCTTTGCCGATTCCGGGATGGACGTTTCACGATATTGTGGCTGATGTGTCCGCAGAACATGGCCAGCCATATTGCCCCTCGAAACAGGCAATAATGCGACGAACAAGGGATACTCTGAACAAGTGCGTCCTGCCCTTGTTCGGGAACGCCCAGCCAAAAGCGCGGTTTTGGCTGGGCTTACACATCGCGCACTTCCGTGCCCGATTTGGCGGCCCATCCATGGGTCGCACGGATGCTCCGAATTGTTCAGAGCATCCCTAAGGGACTACAAGATTCCCGTCAATTGAACCTAGAAAAAGCAGTTCACCACAGAGGACACAGAGTTCACAGAGGAAAAACAAGTTGTTGGCCGATTCAAGACGCTCACCCGTTGGGTGGGTAGCCAAATAAGCCAAAAGTCCCGTTCTCTGTGTCCTCTGTGCCCTCTGTGGTGAGTCCAACTGCCGTTTTCAGGTTGAATGGCGGCAAGAGCGGCCAACCCGCTCTCAATCCTCGTCGATCAGCGAGTCGAGACGCGCCAGTGCCAGCATCAGCGGCGCAGCGGCAATCGAACGATCTCCGGCGCGCCGTTGCGCTGCGCTTCCCTGTTTGAGTTCGCGCAGCAGTGGCCATTGTTTGTGGCGGCTCCACAGTGCCATGCCGGCGGCGAGCGGATCGTTGCCGGCGGCCATTGCCAGACGCAAGGTGGCGCGGCTCTTCAGGCGGGTGAGTTTGGCCAGCCATTCGCGGCGTAGTGCCGCTCCCTCGCCATCGTCGGCGCTGCCGGCGCGCAGCTGCTCCTCGATTTCGACAATCGGCAGCAGTTGCAGCGCGGCCTGCAAGGCGGCGAGCGCCCGCTCGGCGCCGATGGTGTGCGTTTCGCACAGATGGATGGCGGCAGTGCCATGCGCGAGCCATTCCAGCGCCGAGACGTGGGCGGCGGCGGCCGGTGTCAGTCCGCTCTCCGGCTTCGCATCGATGGTCGCGCGGGCGATGACACGCGCCATGGTTCGTTGCCAAAGCAGCAGGCGTGCGTTCGTCAGCCCCTGCGGATGCAGACGCAGATACTCATCGCAAAAGCGCAGCAGCCAGCCGTTCAGACGCGCCAGCAGTATCAGCGCTGTCGGGCGATCGACCGCTTCGCGCCAGATCGCCTCGCGCAGAGCGCTGCTCCCGAGCAGCCGTTCGACATCAAGCAGCGCCGGCACAACCTGCCGGCTCTCGAGGCCGGTCGCCTGCTGCAATTGCCAGACAGCGGTCGGACCGAAATGGTTGACCACCCGGTTGACCGCCATCGAGGCAACGATGGTGTGGCGCAACGGATGCGCTGCGATGGCATCCTTGAAGCGGCGATGCAGGCGCGGCGGGAAATAGTCGAACAGCAGGGCATCGGCGTGCGACCACTGCGCGATATCGCTGCTGCCGAGCTCCTCGCGCAGCCGGCTCTTCTCCTGCCCGAGCAAGAGAGCCAATTGTGGGCGCAGGGCAAGGGTCGCTTCATCCTCGATGGCACTGTCGCGGGCGGGGTCGATGCGTCCCTGCCGGCGCAGCATCTGCGCCAGCATCAGCAGCGGCTGCCGGTCGTGGCGGCCGGCCAACTCGGCGATGGAGAGGGCGCGCGCCTGCATGCGGTTATCGTCGGTGCAGCGCGCCGAAATTTCGTCGGCGAGATGCGCCATCAGGCGGTTGCGCTGCGGCAAAGGCAGTCGCTCGCGCCCAACGGCGGCGAAGAGAATCTTCAGATTTACCTCATGGTCGGAGAGATCGACGCCGGCCGAGTTGTCGATCGCATCGGTATCGATCAGCCCGCCCCGGGCGGCAAATTCGAGGCGGCCGGCCTGCGTGAAGCCGAGATTGCCACCTTCAGAGACCACGGCGGCGCGCAGATCGCGGCCATCGACGCGCACCGCATTGTTGTGCGGATCGCGCGCCGCCTGCTGACTCTCGCCGCTCCCCTTCACATAGCAGCCGATGCCGCCGTTGTAGAGCAGATCGACCGGGGCGGTGAGCAGGGCGCGAATCAGCTCCTGCCCGGAGAGGCTGGAAGCCGCGATGCCGAGTGCAGCGCACAGATTCGGAGCCAGTGCGATCTGCTTGGCATCGCGGGCAAAGACGCCGCCGCCGGGCGAGATCAGCGCCGGATTAAAGCCATCCCAGTCGCGCCCTTCGGCAAACAGGCGCCGGCGTTCGGCAAAGGCGGCCGCCGTCGGCTCCGGATCGAGAAAGATGTGGCGGTGGTTGAAGGCGGCGAGCAGTTGCAGGTTGGGATTGAGCAGCATGCCGTTGCCGAAGACATCGCCGCTCATGTCGCCGATGCCGACACAGCGGATCGGGTCGTGCCAGAGATCGCGCCCCAACCCGGCAAAGTGGTGCGCGGCGCACTCCCAGGCGCCGCGCGCCGTGATGCCCAGTTTTTTGTGGTCGTAGCCGTGTGCGCCGCCGCTGGCGAAGGCATCGCCCAGCCAGAAGCCGGCGGCGAGCGAGATCTCGTTGGCTGTATCGGAAAAGGTGGCGGTGCCTTTATCGGCCGCCACCACCAGATAGGGATCGTTGGCATCGGCCGGGTCGATGCGCATCCCGGCGGGCGGTACCACTTCGCCGGAGTGCAGGTTGTCGGTCAGCGACAACAGGGCGGCGATATAGAGGCGGTACTGCGCCAGCACGAAGGGGCGGTTGCCGCCGCCGCGCACCACGAAGCCGCCCTTGGCGCCGGTGGGGACAATCTGGCCGTTCTTGGTCACCTGCGTGACCATCAGCTCCAGCACCTCGGTGCGGTAATCGTCGGGGCGATCGGAGTGGCGGATGCCGCCGCGAGCCACGCGACCGGCACGCAAGTGCACCCCTTCGACATGCACGCCATGCACGAAGATTTCGCGCCACGGGCGTGGCGACGGCAGATAGGAGAGACGCGCCGGATCGATCTTGAGCGCCACCGGTTCGCCCGTGCGCCGTTGCCAGAGATTGCAGCGCAGGCTGGCGATGGCCAGCTCGCCCAGCGCCCGGAACCAGCGATCCTCGCTCAGGTTGCTCACCGTATCGAGCGCCTGCTCGAAGGCGAGCTGGGCCTGCGCCAGCATGGTTGTCGGCATCATTGGCCGTTGCACCGCCTCGAACAGATGCCAGAGGCGCACCGAGGCGAGCGGATGCGCCAGCAGCATGCGCGACAGCGGCAGCGGCGCGGCATCGGGCAAAAGCTGAATCAGGTAGTTGCGCAGCACGATCAGCAGCTGCACCTCGCCGATGGCGAGGCGCGCCGGCAGCACCAGCGCATTGAGCGGATCGTCGTCCGCCTCGTCGTTGAACACCGCCTCCAGTGCATCGATCAGGCGGGCTGCGTCGGCCGGCGGCGGAGTGTTGCCCCGACAGCGCAGGCTGCAGAGGCAGGCCATCTCGTCGTCGCCGCCCATCTCGACCACCGCCTCCTGCATCGCGATCAGTCCGAAGTTGTGGATGGTGGCTACCAGCTCGCCGAGCGGGCGCGGCAGCGGCAGAAACAGGTGGATTTCGATCTGCTCGCCGGGCGCCATTCGCACCTGCGCGCGTCCGCTGCGCAAGAGTGCGATACGCGCCGCCAGATCGTCGGCAAACTGTTCGGGAGGAAAGAGCTGACGGTAGAGCGGCGGCAACCGGTCGAGCGCCTCCAGCGCCGCCGGCAGATCGGGGGCGCGCTGCTGTAGCAGGTGCAAGCGGGCGCGATCGCGCCAGGTGGCCAATGCGGCGCGCAGCCGCTCCTGCAACGTCGGCAGCGGCGGCAATGCGCCGATGCAGGTGAAGAGATGCAGGGTGAGTGCCCCGAGCTCCTGCTGCTGGCTGCCGATTGCCAGCACGCCGGCATCGCGCAGCGTGGCGGCAAGGGTGGCGGCTGTGGTCGATTCGCAGCGCTGCGTCGGCAGCGCCACCAGAAGCAGGGAGAGCCAGCCCGGTTGCGGCGTCAACAGGGCGATAATGGCGCGCCCGTCGTCGGCATGTGCCAGCAGTTGCAGTGCGGGCAGCAGCTGTTGCCAGTCGCTGGCCAGCAGCAGAGGTTTCGGCAGGCGATCGAAGAGGGTGCGCAGTTCGTGGCGGTAATAGGCAGAACGCGCCAGCGGCGGCTGCCCCTGTATCGCCTGCCATTGCCGGCGCAGCAGCGGCAGGCGGCTGCTGTTTTCGTAGGAGGCGGAACGGGAGAGACGGCCGAGAATCAGTTGCGAGATCAGCTCCCCCTGCCGGTTGCGGCGGCTGACGCGCACCACCTCCAGCCGCTCGCTGCCGAACAGGTAATGCTGCGCGGCGGGGAGAATCAGCCACTGCACACCGGGCGCCGTGGCCGGCGGCAGCGCTTGAAGCTGGCGTCGCAGCCCGGGGGCAATCCGTTCGAGCAACTGCCGGTTGCGCAACACCCCCAGCGTTTTCCCAGCCTCTGTGCGCAGCCCGAGGAAAATGAAGCGTTCGTCGAGCAGCCAGCCGAGCAGGGCGGCCTCTTCCTCCTGCTCGGCGGCTATCCGGTGCAGCGAATCGCCGACAGCCGTTTGCATGGCGGCAAAATCGGCCACCGACAGTGCGGTGGCGACAAGCGTGGCTTCGATCTCGGCCGCCAATTGCGCCGGATCGCGCACCGCTGTTGCCGGCAAATGCAGCGCGATCAGCATTTGCTGCCCGGCTCCGGACTCGGCGCTGGCCGGCAGCAGCCCGGTCTGCATGTCGAGCAGCCGAATCTGGCGCGCCAGCAATAGGCTTTTCAATGCCGCCGGATAGAAGGACTGATCGGGAGCGCGGATGGCAATCAGGATGCGTTGCAGCTGGCGGTGATGCAGCCGCTGCCAGCCGAGGTCGATCGTTGACGGATGCGGCGCCGGATGCGGCGAAGCGGTGAAGAGGTGTGCAAAGGTGCGCACCAGCGCCGCCAATAGGCGCGGCGGCAGAGGTTCGCGCTGCTGTTGACGGCGAATATGGTCGAGTTGGTCGATGATCTGTCGGCGCAGAGAGCGGTTCATCATAGCCATCTGGATCTCCTGTTCTGCAACGACGATAGTGGCAAATAGCTCAAAGCGGGAGATGCAAGGAGGGTGCCATGCCGGAGCAGGGGGATAGCGGCCATCGTCAGCGGCTGCGCCAACGGTTCGATACGGCCGGACTGGAGGGTTTTCACGACTACGAGGCGGTGGAGCTACTGCTCACCTACGCCGTGCCGCGCATCGATGTGAAGCCGTTGGCCAAGCGGCTTTTGGCCCGCTACGGCACGCTGGCCGGCCTCTTCGATGCCCCGGTCGCCGAACTCTGCCAGATCGAGGGGATCGGTGAGGGGGCGACGCGGCTATTGGCGCTGATCCGGCAGTTGCAGTGTCGCTATCTGGCCGCCGAACTCTGCGGCCGCCCGCTCCTCGATCGTCCCGAACGGGTGGCCGATTGGCTGCGGCTGGAGCTGCAAGGGGGCGGCATGGAGCATTTCGGCGCCCTGTTCGTCGATCAGCAGCACCGGCTGATCTCGATGGAGATCCTCTTCACCGGCACCGTCGATCGCGCCGCCGTCTATCCGCGCAATCTGATCAAGCGGGCGCTGGAACTGGATGCCAAGGGATTGCTGCTCTTCCACAACCACCCCGGCGGCACGCCGCGCGCCAGCAGCGAGGACATCGAACTCACCCGCCGTATTCAGGAGGCCTGCAAACCGCTGGAGATTCGCCTGCTCGACCATTTTCTGGTCGCCGGCCGCGAGGTGCTCTCCTTTCGCGAGCGGGGGTGGTTTCCCGAGTGAGCAGGAATCTCTTAGAAATTCATCTCCGCACCGCGCACGTACATCGATAACGCTGCAAATCGGCCGCGCCGCCATTGGGCGTCGGCTGCATTTGTCTTGACAGCCATGATGGTTCCGTAGCCATTCGACACGCTTTCCACACCCCCATCCCGGCCTCCACTGCAAGCGTGCGAAGGGAAACCACGTCAACCGATACCGCACTTTCCCTCGGATGAAGCGTCGATCCGGCTCAATTCTTTTCACTATGGTCGAGCATGGTGCGCAGCAGATGGCTCATCTCGCCGATGCGAATCGGTTTGCCGATCATCCTGTAGCTCCCCTGTTCGCGCAGCTCGGCCACCATTTCGTCGCGGCTGTAGCCGGTATAGAAGATCAGCGGCACCTCCGGACGCAGAGCGCGCATACTGAGCGCCGCCTGAGGCCCATTCATCTCCGGCATCACCACATCGAGCAGCAGCAGGTCGATCGCCTGCGGATCGCTCCGGAAGCGCTTGATCGCCTCGCGTCCGTTGCCGGCCGTCACCACCTTGTAGCCGATGCCTTGCAGCAGCAGCGAATTGATGCGCAGAACATCCGGCTCGTCGTCGGCGATCAGGATGGTTTCGCCACGACCGCGCACCACCTTCTCCTCGCTTTGCCGCTTCTCGGCATTGATCTGTTCTCCGCTCAGGCGCGGGAAGTAGAGGCGGAAGATGCTCCCCTCCCCCTCGACGCTCTCCACCTCGATGGCACCGTGCTGCGCCTGCACCTGCGCCTGCACCACCGACAAGCCCAGACCGGTCCCCTTTCCCACCTCCTTGGTGGTGTAGAAGGGTTCGAAGATGCGCGAAAGCTTGTCGGCAGGAATGCCGGTACCGTTGTCGGCCAGCGACAGGCAGACGAAACTCTCGCCGCCAAAAGAGCGGTGGCGCTGACGGAAGGCGGCATCGACCGTGCCGCCCGACAGACTCAGGGTCAGTCGTGGGCCTTCGCGATGAATGCAGGCGTCGCGCCCGTTGTTCAGCAGATTGATCAAAATCTGCTGCATGCGGCTCTTGTCGCCACGAATCACCAGCTCCGGATCCTGCACTGACAGTTGCAGCTCCACCGAGGCCGGAATGGCCGAACGGGCCAGTTTCAGCCCCTCGTCGAGCCAGCCCGCCAGGTCGAGCGATTGCAGTTGCAAGGTCGCATTGTCCTTGCGCGCCAGTGTCAGCAACTGGCGCACCATGTCGGCCGCCTTGAAGCTGATCGACTCGGCAACGCCGAGCGCCTCCTGCAGTTCGGGATCGCCCTCGGCCCGCTCCTGCGCCAGAAAGATGTTGCCGGAGATGCCGACCAACATGTTGTTGAACTCGTGTGCAATGCCGCCAACCAGCGTGCCCACCGCCTCCATCTTTTGCGAATGGTGCAACTGCCGCTCCAGCTCCTTCTTGTCGCTGATGTCGCTGAAGGTGGCGACATAGTTCAACACCCTGCCGTCATTGCCATGCACGGCAGTGGTGGTGAGCAGGGCGACGAACACCTCGCCGCTCTTGCGCTGCTTGAAGACCTCGCCGCTCCAGCGCCCCTCGGAGAGGAGCTGGCGCCATGCCTTATGGAAGGTCGTGCGCTCGTTGCGCTCGCCGAAGAGGTGGTAGGGGGTGCGTCCGGCCACCTCGGCTTGCGAAAAGCCGGTGATCTCGCTGAAGGCGCGGTTGACGCGCATGATCCGACCGCGATGGTCGGCAATCGCTACGGCCTCGTGCGTTTCAAAGGCGATGGCGGCCATGCGTACCGCTTCCTCGGCCCTTTTGCGCGGCGAGATGTCGTCGTAGATGGCCAGAATTCCCTCGGTATCGCCCTGCTGCGAACGAATCGGCACCTTGCTGATCTCCAGCCAACGGCACTCGCCGCTGCTGCAGTTCGTCCGTAGTTCATGGCGCAGCTTGCCGCGCCCGCTGTCGATCATTTCGCGCTCTTCGCGCAGCAGCTCGTCGGTTCCTTCCCCCCATGGCATCTGCCGGTCGCTGAGGTTGATCAGGTCGGCGCCGTCCGCCACGGCCGCATCGCGGCGGAAGAGATCGTTGCCGCCGATGAATTGCAGATTGCGGTCCTTCCAGAAGACGCGCGAGGGGATGTTCTCCAGCAGCAGCCGCAGGAACTCCTGCTCGCGCAGTGCCTTTGCCGTTTGCCGTTCGTTGCCGATCTCCGCCAGGATCATCCGGTCGATATTGCGGCCGAAGATGAGGTTGATGCGGATCAGCAGCGCCGCCAGAAAGAGCACCAGCACACCTTCAACCATGCCGACCCGCCCCCCTTGCAGCATCAGGCTAAGGGCAATTGGCGGTTGCGACAGCAGCACAAAAATGACGCCGTGTTGCCGGAAAATGTGCAGCGTCAGCACAGATCCGACGCCCATGCCGGCAATGGCCACCACCAGCAGCGTTTGATAGCCGGAGTAGATGGTCGACGGGAAGAGCAGCAGTCCGGCACAGCCCCAGATCAGACCGTTGACCACCACCGCATACATAAAGCGGCGTTCGAAACGCCGGGCTGATGCCGCAGTATCGTCGAAGGTGCGCCGGAAATGGTGCGAGAGGAGGAGGCGCACCGTGGTTTTGGCCAGCATGGCACCAAACCAGATCCAGACCAGCAGCGCCGGCCGCACCTCGCTCATCGCCCAGGCGAGCAGCAGCGCAACGCCGAGGGCGATGTAAAAAGAGAACTCGCTCGATTCGTAGAGCAGCCGCGTCTTGCGCAAGAGCAACTGCTCCTGCGCCCGCGATTCCTCGCTGTCTGTTTCCGCCCCCATGTAGATCCTCAATTGTGATCGATCGAATAGCGCAACTATCCATAAACCGATTGGCGATGCCACATCTGTGCCCGATTGTCGAAGTGGCTATTTCCTATAGGGTATCGGCGATGTGCTCGGGTTGCCCACGTTGGTTGTTCAACGGAACACCTCTTGCCAGTCCAATGTCCCGAAACACATTCTACAGTTCTTCATGAATGTTGAATGCGATGTAACCATGGTGAGAATGAGAACGTCTCAACAAAAGGAGTGCAGAAGTTTGTCGAACGAGAAAAAGTCCCCCTCTCCCAAAAAGACCAAGGCAGCGGAAAAACCAGCCAGTCCCGTCCGAATCGTGGTGCATATTGGTGCCGGAAAAACCGGAACCAGCTCCATCCAGGAGACCCTTCGATATAATTCTGCAACCCTCCGTAAGCACGGAATCCACTATCTGGGCCTGATGCTCGAAGATGCGCCGCTGAAGAAGTATGACTGGCAGCGCCAGGGCGCATTTATGGAGTTCTTTGGCCGGCCCGAAGCAGCCGGAGCGGAGTTTCGCGAGGTGTTGGAGGGCTCCATCGATGTACTGGTGCAGCATGGCGGCCATACGTTCATTATCAGCAACGAGTCGCTGCTCACCTCGGGGGCATTCCTTCTCGACATCCTTGCTGCACTGAAAGCCGAGCGGGGGTGGTCGATCGATATCGTCGCCTATGTCCGAAACTATGCGTCCTGGACGCGTTCGAGCTATATCCAGTGGGGCTTAAAACACAAAACCTACAGCGGAAAACTCAAGCCCTATCGGGTATGGGTGAAAAACAACCCCCTGTGCACCTTTGCTCCCGGCTTGACGGCATGGGATCGTTGTCCAGAGCTGCCGTTGCAGGTGCGAAATCTGGATCAGGCCGGAAATGCCGTAATCGATTTCTGTTCCACATTCGGGTTACCGGTGAATGAAGTTTCCGAAGTGCGCAGCAATGATGCTCCCTCCCCCGAAGAGCTGGTTCTGCGTACGATTTTCAACAGTCGATTTGAGGAAGAGACCTTTCCTTTGGTCTTTGAGAGGCTGTTTGGATACCACGCCCTCGATTTCTCTATCCCCGTCGATCACTACCTCGACACGTTGCTCCCTTCGCAGGCTGATATCGCCGAGTATCTGGAGAGCAAGCGGGACGATGCAGCCGTCGTCAATGCTCTGCTCGAACGTAGCGGGCAGAAGCCGCTTTCGCTTGAGCCGACATCGGTCAAGCCGATGCCGGTCGATTTGGCCAAGGTGTCCGGAGTCCTCTTTCTTGTGATCATGCAGCTTGGATTCAGACTGAATCAAGCTGAAGCAAAAATTAACGCATTATCTTCTCCGGACGCCAATAAGCATAAGTGAAACGTGGGTGCAGAGAGGCGAGTGCGAGCGATTGCACGTCTCACTTGCTTCTCTAGCCCTGTCTCGCAACGGACCGAAACCTGCTCCCGTATAGAAAAACATCGGCTTGCGTGTATGAGCCGATTGGCATCGGAGGCACTTCCCTTCTTCTACGATCGCAGTTGCCACGGATGCTCTGAACAATTCAGAGCATCCGTGCGGCCCATGGATGGGCCGCCAAATCGAGCGCGAAAGTGCGCGTGTGTATGCTCGGCAAAAAACCGCGCTTTTGGCTGGGCGTTCCTGAACAAGGGCAGGACGCATTTGTTCAGAGGTTCCCTAAGCATCGATCGCGCCCATCCATGGGTACCGGCAATTCAGCGTTGAAAAAGTCGCCGCCTGGTGTAGAAAACGCACTGGATGTGCCAATTGCTGTGTCATCCATTTTTGAGTTTGTAGGCGGTTTGGTGTTATGAGCAAAAAAAAGTTGTCCCCTGCTGATGCGGGGGTGGTGCGCATCATTGTTCATATTGGCGCAGGAAAAACCGGTACCAGTTCGATTCAGGAAACCTTGCGGCAGAATGCGCCAATATTAAGCAAACAGGGAATCCATTACTTTGGCTTGGTGCTCGATCGTGCTCCCGTAAAGCGATATGAGTGGCAGAGGCCGGGGGCTTTTCGGGAGTTCTTCGTCGCACGGAAAGGCGAGGTCGGCAACGAATTTCGTGAGGTTCTGGAAGAATCCATCGATAATCTGGTCAAGCGTGGCGGCCACACCTTCATTCTCAGCAACGAATCGTTTTTGCTTTCCGGCAGTTTTCTTATCGATGTGTTTGCGCAGCTGAAAGCAGAGCGTGGATGGGAGGTCAATTTCGTAGCCTACGTACGCGATTACGCATCGTGGTCGAAATCGTCGTATGTTCAATGGGGAATCAAGCACAAGGCATATAAAGGGAAATTGAAACCCTATCGTGAATGGATACGGAACAGTTCCATGAGTGGGTTTGCTCCAGGCCTGAAAGCTTGGGATTGCTGCTCGGAGATCCCTCTGCAGGTGCGAAATCTGCATCAGGCAGGAAACGTTGTGATCGATTTCTGCTCGACATTCGGATTGCCGTTGGCCGAAATCGCCGAAGTGCGCAGTAACGATGCTCCCTCCGCCGAAGAGTTGGCTTTGCGCGCCTTATTCAACAATCGATTTGACAGTGAAATGTTGCCGCAAGTCTTCGAACGGCTGTTTGGCTACCACAGCCTGGATTTTAATATCGCAGTGGATCGCTATCTCGACCCTCTTATGCCTTCGCAGGAGGATGTTGAAGCTTATCTGACAGGCATGAAAGACGATGCCGCCGTTGTCAATGCACTGCTCGAACGCAATGGCCAGCAACCGCTCGCACTTGAATCGGCGTCCGTAAAACCAACGAAAGTCGATCAGGCTAAGATGGCTGGAGCTCTATTTCTGATGGTGACGCAATTGGCACACAGGATGAACCATGCAGAGGTTAGACTACGGGAGCTATCACCTCCCAATTCGAATGCATAAAACGGCGTAACCCCGTTGTTCTGCTCGCGCGGGAAGCCGCGCCGATGCGGATCGACTTCATGAGCGATGCTCTGTGGTGCGGACGAAAGTCGCACATTCGACATGGTGGCTGATGTGAACCGGGAGTTTCTGCCATTGAGGTCGATCTGAGACTGCGCTGTACAGCGCGCGATCAGAACGGTGATGTAGATAGCAACGGCGGATTTCGTTGTGTTTGTTCTCTCTCGGTTGCCATGGCGGCAACCGAGAGAGAACAATGAATTCTACTTGGTTTTTTTCTTTGCGACGGTTTTCTTCTTTGTTGGCACTTCCACATGGGGAGTGGCTCCGGAGGCATCGGTCGATTCGCTGCCGACCAATGCGGTTGCAACTGGCTCCTGCTGTACCGGGCTCCAGTGCAGGGCCTCCTCCTCGCAAACCACTCGAGTGGCCTCCTCCAACTCGTTCAATATCGCAACCATCACTGCCTGCAGATGCTCCTCTTCCGTCTCGGCATGGGTTGCATGTCCACCCGGCGTATAGTGCTTCATGAACAGGCGCATGACATGGTTGACGCCGGCATCAACCACCGTACGCAGATCCTGCGCATAATAGTGGCCGCGATTGTAGTTGCCGGTGATGATCTCGTAGGAGGGAAAATAGGCCACATTCTCGCATTGGCGTACAATCTGCTCGCAGGCAACGCGCAATACCGATTTGGAGTAGGTGGTTGAAACCAGAACGTGGCGCTGTTCTGCTGTGGCCATCAAGGGGACCGGCGACACGGTAAGCAACACCTTGGAGTTGGGATTGACCGCTCGCAAGAGCGAGAGGAAATCGAGCATATCGCCAACGACTTCATCAACGCCGAAATTCATGAACTGGTGGCGTTTGGGGTCGAACTGGCCACCCGATACGCCCGGGCAAAGCGGGAACACCGAGCCATCTTCGCGGGAGACCCAGCACTCGGTAAGACCAAGGGTAAAGATCAGAAGATCCAGATTTTCAAAGGCCAGTCGAACGGCGGCAAAATGTTGCTCTCGATCCACATCGAACTCGGTGCGCGTGGCAAAGCCGCCGGGCTGGATCTGCGGCCGGAAGGGATCGATAAAACGACCGTCGGAAGTGGGCCAGATATCCTCGGCCGGCTGGAATAGGCCATAGGCTCGATTGAAGAGCTGCAATAGCTGACGGGTTGTATACAGATTTCCGTAGCGCGCCGAATAGGTGCCGTAGTTGAACTCTTCGGCAACATGGGCAGGCAAAATCGGGTGCGCCGGCTCGGTAACCCAGTAGTTGAATCCGGACTTCATCAGGTGTTTGGCGATATGTTGTGCAAAACAACTGCCGGCAGTGACGACGCGATGGCCGGGCATCACGGTGAAAGCACTCGAAACAACGGGGTCGACCTGCCCCATTTCCGGCTCGGCAACAGCCGAGCGCCAAAAACAATGTGGTGGCAGGTGGCGGTAGGGGTGATCGCTCTTGCTCATGAATGGGCCTCGATATAGGCAAGAATAGCCTCGGCAAAGGCGGCGCCATACGCAAGGTTTCCATGTGTGGGGTCCTCACGGCATGCGAAGTCAGCAAGAAATCCTGCTTCGTTATGCATCGACTGCGGCGAAGGAATGTAGTCCCAGTTGCGTGCAGCGCACAGGTTGCGGCTGGCCTGGATTTGAGCCCGCCACATTTTAAGTGCCACCGAGCGGGGGCCGACACCAAGCTCCTTCAAATGCGATTCGTAGCCGGTGGGGTTGGCCATGATGTATTCAGCGTCTTCCAACGGTGGAGGGGGCTCCAGCCAGAGAGGTTTGCGCGGGTGCAAACGGGCAAGAGCTTCTGCCAGAACGAACGCTTTGATTCGAATGTCGGAAGGGCAGTGCAAGCGATCTTCCATCATTTTTAGTACCGCATTATATGGAATGTTGCGGCAGGTGCGAATCAACTCCATCTCGGGGGCCTGTCGGTCGACAAAGTCGAATGGCGCGGGAAAATTCACCAAGGTAAACGCGTTATGCTCATTGCCATTGATGGAGAGCAGCAACCAATCGCGCGAAGGATCGGGGGAGCTATGCACCCATTCGCGAACCTCTTGTTCGATCGTTGGATTGAGAGCGCCAGTTTCGATGTCCATCGTCGGCTTGTATTGATCGCGATGGAGATGCATGTAATGCAGATCGATCAAGCCGGATCTCACCGCTCTCAAGAGTCCATAGTAAATCGGACAAGAGTGGCTGTGGCCAATATGTAATATTCTTGGGCGCAAGGAAGAGACCCTCCGAATGAATAGGCGCATCATAACGACCGCAGAACGAATTCAAAGGGAGACACCTACCGCATTCGCATGCCCTTTTCGCCTTGACTAAATTTGAATCGCGTGATCAAGAAGCAAATGCGACTGAGGTCAGGAAGGCCGAGTAGAGAATAATACCCAGCAGCAGAGCGCGCGGAGAGAGATCGCCGGCGCGCTTGAGAAACCAGAGCCAACCGGCGCCCATCATCGCCAGCACAATCGAAAGGCCGGCAAAAGATTGCAGATCGATCTGCCATGGGATCAGCAGCATCGCCGCACCCGGGATCACCGTGCCTTGAAAGGCCATGGCACCGGTGATGTTGCCGAAGGCGAGGGTATCCTTGCCGCGCCGGATCCACATGATCGAGTTGATCTTCTCCGGCAGTTCGGTGGCCACCGGAATAATCAGCAGGGAGACCACCAGCACCGGAATGCCGAGAAAGGCGCTCACCTCTTCGGCGCCATGCACGAACAGACGGGCACCCCAAACCAGCAGGCCGAGGCCGACGGCCAATTGCAACGCCAACACCCAGCGCGCCTCCCCGAACAAGCGCGCCGCGAGCAGCCCCTCTTCCGCTTCGGTGGCATGGCCGGCATCGACCAGATCGCTGCTGGCGCGGAAGGTGTCGAGCAAATAGAAGAAGTAGAGCATGAACAGCACCAGCGCGACCACGTAGCGTGCCTGCTGCCATTCGTGCGGCAGCAGTGCGGTGAGGGCGACCAGCGTGTAACCGGTGAAGAAGAGTCCCAGGTCGCGGCGCAGACCGCTGCGCTCCGGGTTCATGCGCGCATTGAAGCCGCGCTTGCGGCCGGCAAAAAAGGCCATCAGGCCGAGGCTGAGGGTGCCGAGCATGAAAGGGGCGCCGAGAATGGCGCCTACGCCGACATCGCGATTCACCTCGGCGGCGGCACCGCCCATCAGAATGGCGATCATCGGAATGATCGTCTCCGGCATGGCGGTGCCGACGGCCGCAAAGACCGAACCGGTCACCCCCTCGGAGACCCCCATCTTCTCGCCCAGATATTCGAGGGCATTGCTGAACAGCTGCGCAGCGGCAAAGACAATGGCCAGCGCGAAGAGGAGGGAGAGCAGAGAGGTGAGCATGCGAAACCTGCCGGGAAGAAGTGCACCGCATTATGCACGGCGAATCGACAGCGGAAACGAAGGCGAAGGGTCGATGTGGTCAGGGCATGAAGGCAACCGGCGCCGAACTGCCACGCGCCAGCAGCATGCGCGGTAGATACCAAAGATCGGGAATCGCCGGATTGAAGCCGGCGGCCGGGTCGAACTGGTAGCGGCGCACTACGGCAGAAGCTGCAACACCGGCATCGAAAAACCGTGCGGCAACGCCGGCGGAGGAGAGCACCGGCGCCGGCTGCAGCGGAAAGAGGAAGCTGGGGGCGGTGCCGAGCGAATGGACCTGCCAGATGCGGTTGCCCTGCTGCATCTCCAGCGTCCACCCCTGCGAGAAGAGGGCGCCGGCCGGATCGGTCCAGGAGACGGCGCCGCCTGCTGCCGCACTGATGGTCGGCACTCCCGTCATCGTCGGCGCGGCGGCGAAGCTGGCGCCAGCAAGCGGCGGCAGTACGCTCTCCCAGCGTTCGCTGGCGGCGCCATAGCCATCAGTGACCATGGTATGGCCGATGAAGCGGCTGGTTGTAGCCAGCGGCCAGACGGTGAAGTCGCGCCGGTTGCTCGGCAGCAGCGCCTTGTCGTCGTGCGAGAGCAGCAGATATTCGCCGTTCGGCTGCACGCCGAACACCTGCTGCTGCGTCAGCACGATCGGATTCATGCCGGTCGGCGTGGCCGGGATGGAGATCGAGTAGCCGAGTGTGGTCTGCCGTGCAGCGGTATAGGGATCGGCAGCGGCCAACAGTAGCGGCGCTGCGCTGTAGTGGTCGGCGGCGATGGCATAGGTACGCAGCCCCAGATCGGGCTTGGGGGTGATCTGGAGCGGATCCTCCACCATCAGGGTGACCCCGATCGGGCCATGCATCGATGGCACAGCCAGCGTGCGCAGCGCAGAAAGATCGCCGGCAACGCCGCCCAGCGCCGCCACGCTCATGCCGTCGGTGAAGTAGATGTCGAGCAGTTGCGCGGGGGACAGGGTCGGGCCAAGGGCGCCGTTGATGCTGACTGTGGCCAGCGGGCGCGCCGGATCGGGCATCGGCACCACCAGTGCCGTCCCGGCGAAGCCGAGCACCGAGACAGCGCGATTGCCTGCAAAGACATGCAGATCCTGCGCGCCGGTGGCATTGAACGTGATGCTGCCGGCGGCATCGGTCAGCCCCATCGGAGTGCCGCCGGCGCCGAGCGCAACCACGGCGCCGGCGAGCGGCTGCCGGCTGGCACCATCGACCACGATCACGGTCAGAATCGAGGGAGGGGGGGCGACCACGAGTAGCGGATCGACGTAAACGGTGCCGGGCGCAACAGCCAGAATATTGACCGGGATCAGCGGCGACTGCCCCGCTTGCAGGGTGACGATGCTGTTGCCGTTGGCCAGATAGAGCGGTGCTGCCGCCGCGTCGAAACAGTCGAAGGCAATGGCGAGCGGCACACCGAGCGGCAGCGACACCGGTGCCGGGCTGCCGTCGATCGGCAGATTCATGCGCACCGGCAGCCCAGGCGTGCCGGCCGGGCCGGTGACGGTCAGTTGCAGGCGCGCCAGCGAAGGAAAACGCGCCAACAGATTGCCGCCGCCGGAGATATAGGCGACGACGCTGGTTGTCGCGCCGCCGCCATTGCCAACGCCGGCACCGCCGCCGGCCAGATTCTGCCCCTGCGCCCCCGGCCGTTCGGCCTGCGCACAGGCAGCAAGCAGGGGCAAAAGGAGCAGAAGCGGGAGAGAGCGGAAATTGAACATACGCAGAAAGCTGGTCGCGGCGGATGCTTCGGCAATCAACGGTCGAACCCCCGGTTATCGCGGCAGAATGATCGGCGCTGCCAGTCGGCCGGCGCTTTGGCTGCGAATGGCCTCGTTCGGCACACTGGCAGCATCGTCGGAAACGCCCTTGCGCGACTTGCTGCGGCTGGGTCCGACATCGGCGATGAAGTCGTTCAACCACGACTCGGGAATGGCGGCAGGAGCCACCGGCCAGCTCGCGCCAAGGGCGACATATTCGCCGTTGCCTACCGCAATGGCAGCGTCGGCGCCGCTGCGGGTGAGCTCAATATGGCCATCCACCAGCGCCACATGATCGGCCTGACTTTCGACCTGCGCCAGAATATCGGTGCCGCGCACCCCGATCAGGGCGGTGCGCGTCTCGATCTGGTAACTGGAGCCGCCCTGACGCAACTTTTCGATAATGAAGCGGCTGCGGCCGCCGACCAGCTCAAGCAGGGCATCGACCGTATCGCCGCTGCGATAGCGGCGCACCACCGCTTCTGCCTCTTGCCCCAGCTGCATCAGCGATCCGTCGACAAAGGCGATGCGCAGGCGGGCACTCTTGCCGGTGGTAAAACGGTCGCCTTCGAAGACCTGCATGCCGATCGCGGCCGGAAAACGGGTGCTGCCGCGCACCACCTGCGACTCGCCGCGCAGATCGTCGATTTTTCCTGCCAGCTCGCCTGCTGCGGCCGGAAAGATGGAGCAGAACAGCAGGGAGAAGAGAAACAATAATCTCAGAATTGCCATTGGACCTTTACCTCGCTCATCCAGCGTGCCCAGCTGCGCGATTGGGCCGGATCGATCAATGCACTGCCGCTCATGTTGGAGCGGTTGCGCAGCCAGCTGCCGGAGAACGCCCAGCGCTCCGGAAGATCGCCTCCCCAGAAGGCGCGATCGCGCCGCCAGGTGAATTCGGCGTCGATTTGCATGCGCCGGTCGCGGCGTTGCAGCGGCTGACGCAGGAAAGGTCGGCTGTCGCGTTGCCGATAGGTGCGCAATCCGAAGTCGGCAGCGGCGGAAAACCAGAGCGGGGCAGCGACCAGTTGCACCGGCAGCTGCTGTTCCACACCCAAACGCAGTGCGTAAAGACGGAAGGATTCGAAAGGCGATTGCGCATGCTCGTCGGCCAGATCGAGGCGCAGATCGGCACCCCATGTCGGTTGCCGCCAACGCTGCCCGAGCGCGGCCTGCAGGCGGCGGGCGGAGAGATCGCGATAGTTCTGGCTGAAATTGCGGCGCCCGGCGGACAGGCGCATGCTCGGGCCACCGGCATCGTCGGCAAAGAGGCGCAACTCGCCCTGCAGATCGTTGTACAGCGGCGAACCGCCCATGGCCATGCGTTCGACCAGCAATGCCACTTCCGCTTGCAGCGGATCAAGCTCGAACTCCTGCGCCAGCTCACCGCCCACCCGTTGCAGGGCATAGCGGTTGAAGTTCTGGTAGAGGCCGTCGGCGAGGCGAAGTCGCAGCGAAACGGGTCCGAGCCCCGAATGAGTCGGCGAGAAGTCGAGCAGAAGCGCCACGCGCGCGCCGATATCGCCGCGATCGGCTGCCGTCAGCGCGGCGCCGTCGGGGGCGACCACCACATTGCTATCGACCAGCGCGCCGAAGAGCAGTGCGCCGTGCCAGCGTTTCTCGCCGGCCCCCAGTTGGCGGGCGTGTTGCGCATCCTGCTCGGCCTGTTCGCGCTGGCCCAGTCCTGCCTCTGCCTCGGCCAGCAGTTGCCAGCCGCGTCCATCATAGGGGTGGTGGCGCAGCCACAGGCGCAGCCCGTCGGCAACGCGGCCATACTGGCGATCATCGAGCAGCCCGGCGGCTTCGTCCGGGGAGAGGGGAGCGGCAGCCGTCAGCGGCACGGAGGCGGTTGATGTTGCCGTAGCTGGCGCCGTCGCTTCCGGCCGGGGTTCCGCCTCGCCCAGTTGGATCTGTGCTGCGCGCAGCAGGCTGCGTGCGGCAGGGTCATTCGGGTGATCGCGCAGCCACAGACGCATGCCGTCGCGCACCTTGGAATATTGGCGATAGTCGAACAGAGCTGCCGCCTGCTCGGGCGTCATCGTCGACACGGGTGCAGGCGTCGACAGGGAATCCTCGCCCTGCGCTCCCGCTGCCAGCAGCAGTAACGCTGCCAACAGCACGAAGTTTGCACTCAAGCGTATGCGCCCGTTCACCCGTCTATTTCTCCTTCAATCGCCAGATGCCATCCCATGCCGTATCGCCGTTGGCCAGCATCACTGCGCGCATGCCGTGGCAACGCTGCGCCATAATGGCAGAAACCGGATCGCCATGGATGGTGACCAATGCCGCAAAAGCTGCCTCGGCAGTGGAAAAATCGCCACGACGATAGAGTGACAACGCCTCGGAATAGCCGGCAAGGAGAGCCGACCACTGCGCTGCCTCCTCCGGCATGCCGATCAGTTCGTAGATGGTGAGCGGCTCTCTCTTGCCGACCAGAATCACCGTGTCCAGTTCGCGGCAGAGCAGGCGGCCGGCGAGCAGGCGAAAGGTCTCCTCGCCGATCATGCGGTAGGTGCCGTATTGCTTGTTCAGCGACTCCAGACGGGCGGCAACATTGCCGGCATCGCCCATGAAGGTGTACTGCATGCGGCGCGAAGAACCCATGTTGCCGACCACCATGCGGCCGCTGTTGATTCCGACGCGCATGGCCAGTGGCGCCGAGAAACGCTCGAACACAGGCGCCACCGACGACAGCGCCTCGCGCAGCTTCAGACCGGTCAATGCGGCATCGAAGGCGTGGTCGGGATCGGCAATCGGAGCGCCGAAGAGGGCAATCAGGCCATCGCCGGTCAGGCGGTCGATGCAGCCGCCGTGGCGGAAGACGATCGCAGTCACCGCGTCGTAGAAGCTGTTGATCAGCGACACCACCTCCTGCGGCGTCAGCCGCTCGGAGAGGGTGGTAAAGCCGGCCAGATCGAGAAACAGCACGCTGATCTCGCGTTCTTCGCCGCCAACACCCAGCCGATCGACATGGCGCACGGCCGAGGCAACCACATCCGGATCGACATACTGGCTGAAGGCGGCGTGCAACTGCTGACGCAGACGTAAAGTGCGCAAAAAGTGCAGCGAGTAGAGCAACAGGAAGGTGGAGACCATCTGCAGCAGCAGCAGTCCGGCATGCAGCCAGTACCCCTGCCGGAAGAGCAGATGGCTGAACAGCAGCAACAGGGCCAGCAGCAGCAGGGTCAGCAGGCCGTGCGTGCGTTCGATCGAGCGGCGAAAAAACAGGCCGTAGCCGAGCGCGATGGCGATCACCAGCAGCAGTTCGCCAAGCAGCAGCAGGGAGGGGCGGCGCAACATGTCGCCCTGCAACAGGTTGGCGGCGATCTGCGCCTGAATTTCGGTGCCCGGCATCAGGGTGTCGAAGGGGGTGCTGCGCAGATCCTCGATGCCGGGGGCGGAGACGCCGACAAAAACCAGTTTGTCGCGCAGGGCATCGGTCGGCAGCGCGCCGGAGAAGAGATCGGCGGCGGAATAGATCGGCAATGTTCCGGCCGGTCCATAATAATTAATCCACATCAACCCCTGCTCGGTGAGCGGAATGGGGCGTTCGCCGAGGGAGAGATCGACGCCGAACGGCGACAGCAATGCGCGCAGCGGCGCTTCGGAGAGATGGTGGTGCACGCCGGCCAGAGCCAACGACGGCAGAACGAAATCCCGATGTTTGATCAGCAGGGGGGCAAAGCGCAGGGTGCCGTCGCTGTCGGGGATGAAGTTGAGAAAGCCGCAGCCGGCCGGCATCGAATAGACCGGAATGTTGGTGCGCAGCGCATGCGCATCGATCAGCCGATCGCTGCCGGCCTGACGCCACATCGTCTCGTCGATGGTGCAATCGGAGACACGCTCGACGATTTCGTCGGATGCATTGCCGTCGCGATAGAAGTAAAAACCCTGCACCACCTTGCCGCTGGCAGCGATGCGGGCGGCGAGCAGAAGATCGGCATCGGCGAGGCCAGCGTCCCGGCGCAGCAGTTCCGGTGGCGCGATGCCGGACTGTTCGAACCAGCGGCGGCTCTCAAGCAGGGGGTTGCGTTCGGGTTCGGCGAACAGGATATCGAGCACCAGCGTACGCGGAGCTGCCGCATCGATCTTCTCCAGCAGCTCGGCCAATTTTCGCCGCGACCACGGCCAGCGCCCCTGTTGTTCGAGGCTTGCCTCGTCGATGGCGACCACCGCCACCAGCGCATGGCTGCCGTCGAGGGGGCCGCGCCAATGGAATTGCAGATCGAGCAGGGCGCCCTCGAGCCTTTTCACCGGCGCCGGGGAGAGATAGAGCAGGAGCAGAATCGGTAGCGCCACCAGCAGGGCGACAAAAAGCTCGATGCGAGGCCAGAAGAGCAGATCGCCGGGCCTTCGGCCCCAGGGGGGGGTCACGCGCTGGTTGCCGGTTTGCCTGCGTTCACACCTTCAACCATGCGTTGTTCGCAAATGCGGGCCAAGGCTTGCGAGAAGGGGTGGTTGAGGCGACAGATGCGTCGCACCGCCTCGCTGGCGAAGCCGACGACGGTTGCCTCGCCGTTGGCCACCACGTCGGCCATCGGCAACTCGTTGAACCCGAAGAGCGAAACCTCGCCGACAATCTCGCCATGGGTGCGCGAACGCAGAAGTTGCCCGCTGCGCACGATGTCGAGGCGACCCTCCAGCACGAGAAAGAGAGTGCGGTTGATCTGTTGCTGGGTAATCAGAGGCTCGCCCGAATGCAAGCGCCGCATCTCGCCGGCGGCCAGCAACACTTCGCGCTCGGCAGCTCCGGTCAACAGATCAAAAGGTCTGACCGAGAAGAGATCGAACGACGGCAGCTCGGACAGCGGCTTGGCGGGAATGATCATCGTTCGCATCCGGAAAAGATGATCGAGCAATTGTCATATCCATGGTGACAATTGGCACATGGAGCCGGCAATTCAGAGATCGACAAGGTAGTCGGCACAGGAGTCGTTGCCGTCCAGGCGCATCGTTCGACGTACGAAATCGCGGCTCTGGCGGAACTGCTCGCCGCGATCTTTCTTCAAGCGGCTGAGAACGACCGGGTAGTTTTGACAGAAGGCGGAGTACTTGTCGCCGGGAAGCACCATCAGCTGGCAGTCGGTAATGGCGCGCACCGTGGCGGTGCGACGCCCGTGGTTGACCACCGACACTTCGCCGATCAGGGCTCCGGAGGATTTGATTTTGAGCAGATGCTGATGGCCGCTGATATCGAGCAGCACCGCCAGATAACCGAAACGGACAAAGATCAGATCCTGTCCGACATCTCCTTCCGAAAAGAGCAGACGTCCGGCCGGCACCTGAATCACCCGCATATCCACAGCCACCGCTTTCAGAACATCGAATCCGAAGCGCTCGAAGAGCGGCAGCGTGGCCAGCTGCCGAATCAGGATGCGTTCACTGTAGAGGCGCTCCAGACGCGCCTTGAGTTCCGGCAGATAGGCAGCAATGCGATCGAGATCGGCATAGCGCAGTTGCAACAGCTCGGTGCGGCCGGTGGAGCGCATGCTTGCCGAGCGGCGGCCGCCGGTAAAATAGGCAATCTCGCCGGCAATATCGCCCGGCAGAGCCTCGCCGAGGTGCTGAACGCCGTTGGCGGAGGCTCTTTCGGCGTGCAGTTTGCCGCTGGTGACAAAGTAGAGGCTGTCGGCGACATCGCCCTGTCGGCAGAGATAGTCGCCCGGCTCCAGATCGCGGTATTCGAGCAGATCGAGCACCCGCTCCAGATTGACGCCGGCAATGCGCGAGAAGATTTCGTTGAATTTGATCTGGCGCGCCGCCCGTTCCTTGTCGCTGAGCAATCCCGGATCGAGTTCATTCAGATTGATGTATTTGCTGCGTTCGCACTTTTCCAGAATGCGGCGGAAATCGCTGCCGACATTGGGGTTGATCCGTTTGCACAGGCGCAGGGTCGCCAGCGCCTCCATGCCGTAATCGTCGTCGGCATAGGCCTCGGCGGCGCGCAGATACCAGCCGACGGCACTTTCGGTATCTCCGAGCATTTCAAAGCAGCGCGCGGCGCGCAGCATGGCGTCGATGCGATCGCTGCCGCGATCGACCAAGGCGATGAAAAGGCCGGCTGCCATCGCATAATCGCCCTTTTGCATGGCCCGGCGCGCGTCCTTGTGCAGGGCGGCAAAATCCTCCTGAGTGGGAGTGGAAGATGCATTCGTGGCCATAACGCCACGATTCTGGTCGAGGAAAAAAGAAAAGGCCACAGCGCTGGCTCGGATGTTGGCCGGGCTTTTGCTGTGCCCGTGCATGGCTGCATCTGCCTCGTTACGATGAGGCAGTCGGTCGGGCAATCCGTCGATTGCATTCGCGGCGGGTTTCGGATGTTCGGAAGAACGGGTGTCGAGGAGGAACGGTATGGGAAGCGAACAGGCGCAACAGATGCTGCAAGAGGGGCTGCATGCTCTGGAGGCGGAGCGGCGTCAGATGGCGCTGGAGCTGCACAACGAGGTCGGTCAAAGTCTGACCGCCATCCGTTCGGCTGCCGAATTGATCTGCCGGCAGAGCGAGGGTCGACGCAGCTTCGATGTGGCCAAAAACATCATCGAACTTACCGACGGCATGTTCGCCCAGTTACAGCATCTGTTGCAGCGGCTACATCCGACCGTGCTGGAGGAGTGCGGTCTGGAGGAGGCGCTGCACGATCTGGCCGATTTCTACCATCGCTTCCATGCGCTGGAGCTCTCCCTCTCGCTGCCCTCGGCGTTGCCGCAACTCTCCGGGGCACAGCAACTGTTGCTCTACCGGATGGTGCAGGAGGCATTAACCAATGCGGTGCGCCATGGCGGCGCCGTCCGGGCGGCGGTGCAACTGCGTGTCGTCGACGAAGGGTTGCTGCTGGCCATCGACGATAACGGCAGCGGTATGACGGAGCAGACGCAGACGGGCTACGGGCTGGGCGGAATTCGCAGCCGTTGCGAGGCGTTGGGCGGTCGACTGATGCTTGGCCGCTCCGAACTGGGTGGGCTCTGCATCGAGGCTCGCCTGCCGCTGGCCGGATAACAGCGATGGCAATCAATGCCATCCGGGTCCTGCTGGTCGACGACCATGCGGTCGTGCGCATGGGCTTTCGCCAGTTGCTGTCGATTGCCCCCGATATCGATCTCGTCGGCGAAGCCGATTCGGGCGAGAAGGCGTATGCCGAGTTTCGTCGCCTGCGCCCCGATATCCTCCTGCTCGATCTCTCCATGCCCGGCATGGGCGGTATGGCGGCGGCCCGCCATATCCTCGAGTACGAACCGGCGGCGCGCATTCTGCTGCTCACCATCCATGAGAACCGAACCTTTGTCGCGCGTGCGCTGAAAATCGGGGTGAAGGGATATCTGACCAAGCGCTGCACCATTGATGAGCTGCTGGGCGCCATTCGCCAGATTCATCGTGGCCGCACCTTCATCGAGGAGGGGATAGCGCAGGAGTTGGCGATGCAGGGGATCACCGGCGAGAGCGATCCTGTGGATATTCTCAGCCCGCGCGAGTTCGAGGTGTTTTGCGCTCTGGCCAACGGACGTTCGGTGCAGGAGATCTCCACAACCCTGCACTTGAGTCCAAAAACGGTTGGAGTGCACCGCACCAGCATCATGGGCAAACTCAAGGCCGCCAATCTGGCCGAACTGACCCGCATGGCGGTACAGGCGGGGGTGCTGGAACTCTAGGGATGCTCTGACAAACCGGAGCATGCGGCCTGCGCACGGTCCGCCAAACCGGGGCGGCGCCTTCCAGAACAAGGGCAGGACGAACGTGTTCGGGGGGGCTCCAAGCCGACCGGGAGCGTCGGAATATGCCGTTGTCGGAACCTTCAGCTGGCCAGATCGAGATCGGTTTCCGGCAGCTTGAGCTCATTACGTTGCGCAAACTGCTGTTGCCGTTCGTACGCCACGCGCAGGCGGTTGCCGATCTCAGGATGTTGCTGACTGAAGCGGGCGTAGAGATCGCCCGGCAGGCGCAGTAAACGACAGGCGGTGACGGTACGGGCAGTTGAGCTGCGTTCGCCGTGGTTGACGACGGCAAGGGCGCCCAGCAGTGCGCCGTTGCTCTTCATGCGATAGGGGTACTCGTTGCCGTGTACGTTGCGCACCAGAACCACATAGCCGGAGCGCAGGTAGAAGAGGTCGCTGTTGCGCTCCCCCTGCGAAAAGAGGGCGACCCCCGCCTCAAGCTCCAGCGGCTCCAGATGGGCCGCCAACCAGGAGCAATCCTCAAAGGAGAGACCGGTGAAGAGCGGCACCATGGCAATCTGCCGGATCAGGATGTGCTGACGGTAGAGCGCCTCGATATGGCTCTCCAGCTCGGGCATCGATTGTGCCAGTTGGTGCAGATTGTCGTAGGAGAGGCGGAGCAGGCGCGAGGCTCCAGCCGCCACCATATCGGCCGTACGTTGGCCACCATTGAAGTAGGCCACTTCGCCGGCGACATCCCCCTGCCGGGCATGGCCAAGATAGATGCGCCGATCGCCATCGTGGCGATAGGCGCGCAATTCGCCGTCGAGGACGAAATAGAGGCTGTCGGCCACATCGCCTTGCCGCATCAGCATCTCGCCATCGGCGATCTCGACATATTCGAGTTGGTCGACCAGTTGCAGCCAGTGCGTCTGATCCATGCCGGAGAAGAAGTCGCGGAAACGCATCTGCTGGATCGCTTTGTCGCGTTCGCTGCCTATGCCTTCGATATGCCAGGGATCGACACCCAAGGCCTGCAATTGACGCAGCACGCCGCGTACGCCGTCGAGATCGTCGGGGCGCAGTCGTTTGTAGATGCGCAGGGCGGCCAGCGCCTCCAGATAGAAACCGCCGCTGGCATAATCGTTGGCCACATCAAGGTAAAATCGGGCGGCAAAACGCGCGTTGCCCGACTTCTCGTAGCATTGGGCTGCCTTCAAGCGCAGTTCGATCTTGCCCTGATCGCGCTCCGCCAACTGCTCCCAGAGCGGTGCCGCCAGCTCGAAACGGCCCTCTTGCATCAGCTTGCGCGCTTGCTGCAGCAGGTCAGGTTCGTCGAATCGCTTCATTCCTTCTCCTGTATTCGGATGGTGAGCATGCGCCAGCACAAAATGTAGCTGCAAGGGTAATTATATACGCACGAATCACTGGGCGACGATTCACACAATGGGCAATGGGGCGCTGAGGGTCAACCGCTTTGCGTGCATTGTGCCGCCTACGCCAAGAGCCCCCGATCGGGGGCTCTCGTCGTGGGGCAGCGTCGGTTCAGCCGTTCGTTTTGCGCGCCATCGCGGCGAGCGCCAACAGCAGCAGCATCGGTGCGACGAGCGGCAGGGGGTTGCCGGAGGCGGGGGCGATGCAGCCGCCGCCACCGCTGCCACCAGCGGTCGGGGCGGCGGCAGCCGGAGCGGTTGCGGTCGTCGTCTGCGGCTGGGCGATGACGGCCGGGTC
>Ga0233416_10000042_pt1 | contig 33558 bp, 31 predicted proteins | sample Sediment_Towuti__2_FD_188638 | JGI IMG/M metagenome (GOLD analysis project Ga0233416, IMG submission 188638) | Sediment microbial communities from Lake Towuti, South Sulawesi, Indonesia - Sediment_Towuti_2014_0_MG | ecosystem: Environmental > Aquatic > Freshwater > Lake > Sediment | place... | reverse complement strand
CCTCGTCGACTACGTGGCGTAGACGCGTGGAATCAACCATCTAGGTAGTGACAGCCTCCGACCGATTCGTCGGGGGCCAATGCTGATTGCCGCCTATCTCTACCTCGGCGGGCTCGCGTTCCTCGCGGGCAGGCAGCGCGACCCCGTGTCGATGGCGACCGACCTCGCCCTCGCCGTCGCCTTCGCGCTCCTGCACGCCTGAAGCCAACACACGCGCTGCCGCCGCCTCGAGCATCTAGTAGATGACGACCTCTCCATCCTCCGGAAGCTCCGCCGCGCGCCAGAGCGCGAGCCTGCAGGCGACGAGCGGGGACACATCGACGTTCGAGTTCTTCCGGCTCCACGCCCAGGCGGCGTCGCCGAGCGGCCGCGGCTTCGCCCCGCGGAGCGCGCGTAGGACCTCGTCACTCTCCCGGTGCCGGACGCGACCCTCGCCGACAAGGTCGAGGAGGCGCGCGCACGCGGCCGCGTGTTCCCGGGCGGTCACGTTCACGACCGGCACGCCCGCGAGCTCGGCGGCCGCGATGACGGACCCGGCGGGCCCGTACCCGTCGGCGACGACAGCATCGACGTCGTGGCGCTCCGTGAGCCGCTCGAGCCATTCGACGAGCCAGGCGGTGCCAGGAGCCGCGCGCACTACCTCGACGTGCAGGAGGTCGTCTGCGCGCCTGCCGGCGGCCGCAATCGCCGCGCGCCGGTCCGGGGAGACGTCGAACGCGACGACGACCGGGTCGCGGATGCTCGAGTCGGGGTCGACGAGCTCGAGCCAGCGCTCGGGCGCAATCGGCGAGGAGGAGACGACCGTCGTCGCCGGCCAGTCGCCGACACCGAGCCGCTCGACGAGCCATCCGCGCGGGTCCATCGCCTCCCGCTCGGCGCGAACGTGCTCGACCGAAATACGGGTCCCGAGCGCTGGGTTCGCGCGCGCCCAGAGCTCCTCGTCGTCGACGAGCTCGTCGTACACACGGTCCGGGCGGAGCTCGACGCCGTCCTCGTCGAGGAGCTCGGCGGACCACTCGAAGAACGCGAGCCGGCCGTCGTCGCCCCGGTGCCCGCGCTCGCGGAGGCGGGCGAGCACGACCCCGGACTCGTGCGAAAGCTGGTCGACCGCCGAGCCCGCGAACCACACTTGCGCGAGCCTCCGCGCCGAGAGTGCCGGCAGGAGTGCATCCATCGCCTCGACGTCGCAATAGTGCGCCTCGTCGACGATGAGCACGTCGGCCGTGTACCCGCGGCCCGACTTCCCGGTCCTCGTGCGGAAACGGACGCGACAGCCGTCGTCGAGCTCGAGCCCCTCCTCGCCGTGCGAGCGGAGGACGCGCTGCACACGCCCGGCCAGGTCCGCGTGCTCCTCGACGGTGTGCACAAGTCGGCGGAAACACTCGAGCGCCGTGTCGCGCTGGTGCGCGCTCCACACGATGAGCGGCTCGTGCAGGACGTAGAGCCCGAACAAGGTCCTCGCGAGCAGCGTTTCGGACTTCCCATTCTGGCGCGGGACGATTTGCGCGCTCTCGAACGCTGCCCATTCGCCCTCCGCGCTCACGCCGAGCGACCCCTCGAGCACGAGCTCCTGCCACGGGTCGAGCTCGACGCCGTGCTCGCGCGCGAACGCGACCGCCTCCGCCCCGCGGGACGAGCTCGCCTCCGGGACGAGCTGCACACGCGGCCGCACGAGCTCGAGCGCCGGCGCGCTCATACCCACTCCCGCGACCACTCCCGGCGCTGCCGGTGCGCTGAGGTCGCCCTGTTGCACGACTGATGCTCGGGGCCCGTGTACCGGGACCGGTCGGCGTCGTCGTGCCCGAGGTCCCAGTCCTCCCCAGGTCCGATGAGCTCGCCGCAACAGGCGCAGGTCGCCCGGCCGGAGGCGACGAGGCCCCCGAGCTGTCGCCGCATCCGGCGATGGAACGCGCCGTACCCGCGTGCGCTCGTCGTCGGACGATTTCGCGACTTCGCTCCGTTCTCGGCGCTATCCGGGCTCATCGGGGAGATTTCGCACGAGAGCGGGTCACGAGCTCGCCCGCGGGTCCTAAAAAGTGCCCATTTGCAGGGATAACACGCGGCGGCACGACTCGTCGGAGCGAACGACTCGCCCTCTCGCGGGCTCGGAGAAGGGCCACCGCCGCGCGGTCGGTCACCGGACGCCGTGTTGCTTCAATGCCTTGTCCGCCTCTCGCCGTCGGTCTCGAGCCTGCTGCGCCGCCGACTTCGCATACAGCCCGAGCGGCGGAGGCTTCGGACTCGCCGCCTGCGTCTGCGCGAGCAGATTCGCGGTCGGGTCGAGGTCGGGCGCAGGTACCGGCTCCCACTCCTTCCAGCGGACGCCGTCGTGCTCGAGCTCGACGAGTAGTCGCCCGCCCCGGACTCCGATGACACGGCGGCGCATCAGTAAACCCTCGGCAGGTCCTGGCGCATCGCGGCGGGCTCGACTCGACGCCCGTAGACGCCGCCGTGTCTCACGGTCGAGCCTTCCGGCACGCCGGCATCACAGAGGAACACAAATCGGTTGGCGCTGTCCACGAAGAAGGTCGTAACCTCAGCGGCGGCCGGGGTCCCGACCGAGGCCCAAGCAGCGCCCGGGACGTGACGGAACAAGCGCCCGTCCTCGAGGCGGCGGTAGAGGCGACGGTCGACGAGCTCGAACTCCTCCGGCCGCGCTTCGTCCCACGCCGAGCGCGCCGCGGCGAGTCGCTCCCCCCGCGCCTCGAGGCCATCCGTCACCCCCTGGCGCGGAGGAGTATCGGCGTCAATCCGGGCGCCGTAGACGCCTGCGTAGGAGCTCTCGCCCCGCTGCGAGCGACCCGGGAACAGGACGTCAGTCATGCGGCCTCGACCTCCTCCTCGTGCCCGAGCGCGTGCCGGAGGATGTAACGAACCTCACCCCCGAGGGAGCGCTCGCTCGCCTTCGCCGCGGCCTCGAGCTTCGTTCGGAGCGCCCGGTCGACGAGCACGGTCACCGTCGTCGGGGGCTCTCGCTCACCTACTAGCGTCTTAGGCATTATGCAAGAGTAGCGAGCACGCTGAACGGATTGCACGGACGGCGTAGTATCCCGCTCGTGGCGCGGTCCTCGTCGTGCACGTGACAGCGTGAGCAGGCTCGAGCTCCTCGCGGCGGAGGTTGAGCTCGACCCCGACGAGCTGCGCGCACTCTTGCGCCGGCTCATCGCCGAGCGCGTCCGTACGCAGGCCGGCGCGGGCTACGTGTCCGCGCGCGAGCGGCTCACGTGCGCGACGTGCGGGACCTCGTTCGAGCTCGCGGCCGGTCGGGACCGCGCCCGGGAACGCGCGAACGAGGTCCCGCTCTGCCCCGGGTGCCGGCGACCGGACACGTTCGACCCGGGTCCGCGCGAGGCGCGCTGGGTAGCCTCACTCGACCCGGTCGTGCTCGAGTCGGCGCTCGCCGCGGCGGGCGCGCTCGCCTGAGAAAGCGGGCGGCACCCAGGACAGCACGGGGCGAGCATTTCCGGCTCGAGTGACACGGACGACCCGCATAACTAAGCCAAATCCGCTTAGCGGTGCGGGCCGAAATGGGCGGTACTGGGCTCGAACCAGTGACCCCCAGCTTGTCGAGCTGGTGCTCTCCCAACTGAGCTAACCGCCCCGGGTTGTGCCCATTTGCAGGCACTTTGTTGCGCCAATGCCGTTCCATCCTCCTCCTAGCTTCCGCGAAAGCCGGGAGGAGCGGGATTCTAGCCGACTCGACGGGCGGCCTGCCCCGCTCGCGCTCCCATCGGGTCGCGGCTCTGGCACCGAGGCTCGACACGCTGACGGCGACTGATCCTCCACGGCCACCTCGCCGTCGCGGTGCCCCGACTCCGCCTGAATCTTCCGGAGCGATCACGTGCCGAGCGCGGCAGTTGTAGGGTGCAAAGGGTGAGCCCGACCGAGGGTGTCATTCGCGAGGCTTGGGCGCTGTACAAGGCGCACTGGCGACACCTCCTCCCCGTCTCGTTCGTCGTCTTCCTGTCGATCGCCATCATCGGGGCGGTTCTCACTGCCGCCCTGACGTGGCTGGGAGCCGTGGTCGCGGCGCTCGTCTCGCTTGTCGGCCTGTTCTGGGTGCAGGGCGCGCTGGCGACTGCCGTCGAGGACATCCGCGACGGCCGGGCCGACCTGTCCCTCGGCGGGACCTTCAGCCGAGTGCAGCCGCAGCTCGCGTCGATCGTCGTGGCGGGCGTGCTTGCATCGATCGGCGTGTTCCTCGGCCTGTTGCTCCTGATCGTCCCCGGTCTCGTGCTGATGACGTGGTGGGTCCTGATCATTCCCGTGATCGCGCTCGAGAGGACGCCGGCGGGAGCCGCGTTCAGCCGGAGCCGCGAGCTCGTGCGCGGCTCGGGGTGGAACGTCTTCGGGGTGATCGTGGTGAGCATCCTGCTCCTCGTCGCGTTCGAGATCGTTCTGGGGATCGTGCTCACGCCGGTCGCCGGCTGGCTGCGAAGCTTCGTCTCGAGCGTCGTGAGCGGTACCTTGACCGCGCCGTTCATCGCACTCGTCTGGACGCTGCTCTACTTCCGGTTGCGCCAGGCGAAGACGGCGCCAGAGCCGGCGCCGGCGGAAGGTCCAGAGCCGCCGGCAGCGGAAGGCACATAAAGGCACAGAGAGACATCCGCTCCGTCCGCGTGCGATCCGTGCGCTCACCGTAGCGAGTCGACCCGAGACCGATGAGTCCGCACTCGGCACCTCGTTGAACGAGTGACGGCCACCCTCGACTGACGGAAGTCCGCGATCGACTGCACCCGCGCGACGCCGCGCGCGGTGCCCGCCGGTGCGCACGCGAGTGCGAGCGCGACCTCTTCGGTCTCGTCGAGCCTGTCGGACAGGACGAGCCGGGGCACGCCCGAGACAGGAGGCGCGGACCGAGGAGCTTCGTCGCGGGGAGCATCCGACAGCACCTGGGATCGGCCTCCCCCGACGTGTTGCGCGCACGGGAACGTGGTTGAATGACCGCCGCGCGCACGACTTGTGAGCAAACGTCTCGTCTCATGTTCTGAGTCGACGCAGGCACCGAGTGGATGACTTCGTGGACACGCAGAGAGCTGTCCGAGCCGTGACCCCCAGGCCGGGGCCGGCTGACGATCCGCGCGATCATGCGCTCCTGGCGCGAAGCCCGAGGGGGCCGCGGTGGCTCCTCGTCCCGCTCTCCCTCGCCCTCGCGGCTGCGTCGCTCGCGGTGGTGAGCGCAGGAACCGCCGGTGCGGGGAGCTCGCAGCGCGTCGCCCGCGAGCCTGCGCCCGTCGCCTCGCTCGAGCCGGCGGCGACGGCGACACTCTGGCGGCACCTGGTCTCCATGAGGCAGTCCCGGCAGGCTCGCGCGCAGGCCGACTGCCGGCCGCTGCGCGGCGTCTTCTACGCGGCGACCGACTTCCTCCGTCTCGCCACGAAGCTGGCGGAGCACGCCTCGCCGTGCGCCCAGTACTACGTCTCGATCCCTCCGCTCGTCGCGGACAAGACGATGCCGCGGCCCAACCAGGCCTCGCGCATCCGTGCCCTGGGATCCAACTTCCATGCGATGGCGGAGATCCACTACGCGACGTGGGAGAGATGGGTCGCGAGCACGGGCTCGAGCTGGTACGCGGCCGGCACAACCGCCCGCGAGCACATGGCCGCGGCCGGCTACGACGTCGCGAAGGGCGACACCTGGGTGGTCAACGAGAGCACCTCGGCAGTCCGAAGAGGCACCGGCGAGGCGCGGGCCAACCTCAGGGAGCTCCTGCGCGGCCTCTACGAAGGCGACGGCACGCAGCCAACCCGCGGTGCGCTCTTCGTCGTCGGAATCGGCCAAGGGACGAAGGACGTCTCGCTGTACCAGACGACGATCCAGAACTGGCTCGCCGACTCCGCCTTCTGGGCCGACGTTGCTACCTACGTCAGCGATTGGTCGCAGGAGGTGTACGGCGACGTGCGCAACTGGGCCGTTCCCGGTGTGCCCACCTCCGTCCGCCGCGAGTACCTGAACGACTACCTCCAGCATCCGATCGTGCTTGCGAACGTCGGCCCTCCGGCGATCGAGACCGCCCGCTCGTACGTGCGGGCGGCCTTCAGCCCACTCGCGAACGCGGCCTGGGAGCGGGAATCGGGCTACGGCTGGACGATGGTGCCGGCCGAGCAGATGGCCGGCTACGTGTCGGCACAGGTCGACGCCCTGCGCACCTTCAGCAGCACGAGCGGGCAGCCCCAGGATCACTGGGGCTTCGCATGGGCGCCGAGAAACGGCTCGGGTCTGTCCGCGAGCGAGTTCGCGGCGCAGACCGGCCGCATTCTCGACCGGCTCGGCTCGGCCATTCGCGACTCCGGCGAGCCGGCCGACCCCGAGGATCCCGGCAGCGCCGCCTGCGGGCCGCCGCCCCAGAACGTCTGGTGCGTGGGCGACATCGCGGGCGCGAGCCTGAACGAGGCGTGGAAGTCGTTCAGGACCTGGACGCAGCCGCTGCTCGCGTTCGCCACTCCGCCGCAGACGATCTCTGCCGGCGCGCCGTCGGCGGTGATGAGACTCGCGCTGACCACGAGCAGCGGGCTCCCGCTCCAGGCCCGAGACCCGCTCACCGTGACGCTGAGCTCGAGCTCGCCTCAGGGCACGTTCTCGACGAGCCCCGAGGGGCCGTGGTCGTCCACGCTCTCGCTCGTCATCGCCGCGGGCACGGGCACGAGCGGTGACTTCACCTACCTCGACACGCGTGCAGGCACCTGGGTGCTGACCGCATCCGCGGAGGGTGTGACGAGCGGCACGCAGACCGTCACGGTCACGCCCGGACCGGCCGTCGCGCTCACGGTCAGTCCCGAGTCCGCGACCGTCCGCGCCCGGGCAACGCAACTGTTCACGGCCACCGGCAGCGACTCGTACGGGAACGCGTTCCCCCTGTCCGCCGCCTGGTCGTTGGCGCCCCCGGGCATCGGCACGATCGCGCCGCGCGCGGGAGGCGCGACCACGTTCCGGGCTCGCCGCACGCTCGGGGAGGGGACGATCACGGCGACCTCCTCGGACGGGACGCTCGTAGCTGCCGCGACCCTGCGCGTCACGCCGGGCGTGCTCCGGATCGGGGCGATCACCTACCGGGGAGGCAAAGGCTTCGCCCGAGTCACCGTGGCCGCGCTCGATGCAGCCGGCAAGCCGGTCTCTCGCGCCGTCGTCGCCATCGTCGCCCGGCGGGACGGCCGACTCCACTACGCCGCGCGCGGGACGACGGGCGCCGCCGGAAAACGTGTGTTCCGGGTGCCGACGCGTGCCGGTGGCTGCTTCACCGTCGCGGTCCGCAAGGTGTCTGCCGCCGGCTTCGTCTGGGACGGCCGCACGCCGCGCAACCGCTACTGCAGGCCGCGCCCGACGTAGCAGGCTCCCGCGGGCTCCGGGGCGTGCCGCGGCCGGCTGAGAGCGTGGGTGCTGCGTCCGCGTCGTCGGCGCGGCGGCTCCGACTGCCCGGGCGGTGTCCCGGGTTCGAGCCGCGGACGTCCGCCCGCGTGCACGAGGGCTCGCGTGGCCGACGGATCAGGAGGTCGCCGCTGCCGCCCGCACGAGGTCGGCCATGCCGGCCTCGAGGGAGCGCGGCGCGTGGTCGAGCTCCCGCTGCGCCTTCCCCAAGTCGGCCCAGTCGCCACATCGACGCAGCCTCGCTCCGCGCGACGCCGATCTCGTGGAGCGCGGCGCAGTGGAAGACCGCGTCGCAACCGTCGAGCATCGACCCGCTCACGGCCTCGAGGTCGCCCTCGACGAGGGCGCAGCCGAGGTCGCGCAGGCGGCCGGCCCTGGCAGGCGAGCGGACGAGGGCGACGTCGTCGTCGTCGCGCTCGCGCAGGAGGCGCGCAAGTCGCCCGCCGACGAAGCCCGTGCCACCCGTGACGACCGCCTTCATGCGCTCGCCGCACGCTCCCGGCCATCACGAGGACGCGTCCTGCGAGCACGGTCGGACGCGAGGCCGGAGACTCCGTAGTTAGCCGAGAGCCGATGCGTGGAGCCCCCGATGGCGCGTCGTGGTGACGGCTCGATGCTGGGGGCGGCTCTCGAGGGAGGCCGAGTGCCGTGTCCACCGAGACGATCACCCGAACGGAGACGGAAGGCGAGCGAGAACCGCCGGCGCCGAGGGCGTGCGCGTCTCTGATCGAGCTCGCCGGGGTGGAGAAGGTGTACCGGATGGGGAAGGTCGACTACCGCGCGTTGCGAGGCGTCGACCTCGTCATCGACGCCGGCGAGATGGTCGCCGTCGTGGGCCCGTCCGGGAGCGGGAAGACGACGATCCTGAACCTGATCACCGGCATCGACCGACCGACGAGCGGGACGGTCGTCGTCGACGGGCAGCGCCTCGACGAGATGAGCGAGGAGCAGCTCGCCGTCTGGAGGGGCGGCAACGTCGGCATCGTCTTCCAGTTCTTCCAGCTGCTGCCCACGCTGTCGGCGCTCGAGAACGCCGTGCTGCCGCTCGACTTCGCGCGCCGGGGACGCAAGCGCGAGCGGTTCGAGCGGGCACGCCACAACCTCGAGCTCGTCGGCCTCGGCGACAAGCTCGACCACCTGCCGGCGGAGCTCTCGGGGGGCGAGCAGCAGCGGGTCGCGATCGCGCGCTCGCTCGCCGCCGATCCGAAGCTGATCGTGGGCGACGAGCCGACCGGGAACCTCGACACGGTCACGGCGGCCGAGATGTTCGAGCTGCTCGAGCGGCTGAACCGCGAGGGGAAGACGATCCTCTTCGTCACGCACGACCGCCAGCTCGCTGCACGAGCGCAGCGGGTCGTCGAGATCCGTGACGGCGTCGTCGTCGCCTCGTAAGGAGCCGCCGATGGTCTCCGCGCTCATGCGCAAGTCGGTCACCGACCTGAGCCGTCGGCGGTCGCGCACGTTCTTCGCCGTAGGGACGCTGGCGCTCGCGGTGGCGAGCATCGGGATCTTCGCGATGCCGACGCTGATCGACCGCTCCATGCAGGCGGAGGTCGCCGCCGGGAAGCTGCCCGACCTGACGGTGTTCACGAGCCCGCTCGTGCTCGACCGGGCGCACCTGGCCGCCCTCGGCGCGGTGCCGAACGTGCGGGCGGTCGAGCCGCGCTCGTTCTTCGAGGGCCGCGTCTACATCGGCTCCCGCCGCGCGCCCGCGTACGTCGAGGGCGTCCCCGACTTCGCGTCCCAGCAGGCCGACGTCGTTCACGTCGCCTCCGGGGCGGCACCCGGGCGCGGAGAGGTGCTGACCGACCTGCAGAACGCGAACCAGGGGCTCCTGGACGTCGGCGCAGGCGAGACCGTCCGCGTCATCGCCGCCGACAACTCGCTGCAGCGCCTGCGGGTCAGCGGCGAGGGGCGCAACCTGAACGGCGGTCAGGACGTGACCTCCGACAACGTCGTCGTCCTCTACGCGACGCCCGAGACCGTCGCGGCGCTGAGTGGCGTCCCCGGCTACGAGTCCCTCGCCTTCCGCCTCGCCGACGCGCGGCCGGCCGCGGTCGCCTCCACCCTCGCCGCCGTTCGCCGGGAGCTCGTGGGAACCCCCGGGTTCACGGGCTTCACGTGGCTGCCGGAGGTGCGGGCGCCCGGCGACTGGCCCGGCAAGGAGGACGTCCAGAAGTTCTCCGACTTCTTCTACGTGATCACCGTGCTCGCGCTCCTGTCCGCGTTCGTGCTGATCGCGAACACGCTGACCACGCTCGTCGCCGAGCAGACCTCCGAGATCGGGATGATGAAGGCGGTCGGCGGTCGGCGGCGACAGATCACGGGCGTCTACGTTCGAACCGCGCTGCTGCTCGGGGCGCTCGGCACGGTTGTCGGAATCGGCCTCGGGATCGCCCTCTCGAACGTCTTCGTCCGCTACCTCGGCTCGACCTTCTTCGCGATCGACGTCGCCTTCGGCGTCGACGCGCGCGTCCTCGCCGTCAGCGTGCTCGTCGGGCTGCTCGGCCCGATCCTCGCGGCGCTGCCCGCGATCCGGCGCGCCGTGCGGGTTCCCCTGCGCGAGGCGCTCGAGGCGACCGGGTCGGCGGTCGGCAGCCAGGACGCCGGTGACCGGCTGCTGCGACGGGTGCGCTTCCTGCCCCGCACGGCGCAGATCGGGCTCCGCAACGTCGGCCGGCGCAGGCGGCGCAGCTTCGCGACGGCGCTGATGGTCGCGCTCGCGGTCGGCAACCTGCTCGCCGTCCTCGGCCTGGCTGCCGCCGTCACCGACGTCACGCACGCGAACTGGCGCGACCACGGCGAGGACCTCAAGCTGACCACGGAGTCCGAGCGACCGCTGGACGCGGGCGGCCTGCAACTCGTCCGGTCGACGCCCGGCGTCGCCGAGGTCGAGCCGATGTTCGACGCCGAGATCACGCTCGCCGGCGAGGAGGGGTACGTGTGGGCCGTCCGTCAGGCGACGATGTTCCGCTACCACATCGCGGACGGCCGCTGGTTCACGCCGGCGGAGGAGCAGGCTCGCGCGCGCGTGGCCGTGGTGGAGCGCAGCATCGCGCGCGCCACGGACACCAAGGTCGGCGACACGATCCGCATCGAGACGCCCGTCGGGCCGGTCGCGCTGCGCGTGATCGGGATCGCCTCGAACCTCCAGGAGAACGGGACGGTGCTGTTCGTGCCACGCGCGACGATGCGCGAGGTCCTGCACGGAACCCCCACGCGCGCCGACGACTACTGGATCCGCACGACGTCGGACGACCACGGGCTGATCGACCGCACGACGACATCGCTCGAAGACCGGTTGACCGCCGCCGGCTACGAGGTGGGCACCGAGATCACGTACGTCGGCGAGGCCGACAACGTCGCCAGCAACCGTACGATCACGACCTCGATCGCCGTGCTCGGCCTGCTCATCGTCGCGATCAGCATGGTCGGGCTGGCGAACGCGATGACGATGAGCGTGATCGAGCGCACACGCGAGGTCGGCATCCTCCGCACGATCGGCGCCCGCAGCCGCGATGTCCGGCGGATCTTCGCCGTCGAGAGCCTGGTGCTCGGGCTCGCCGGGTGGCTGCTCGGGATCCCCCTCGGCTACCTGCTCGACCACGTCCTCGTCTGGCTCATGAAGGAAGTCGTCAACGTCGACGTCCCCTTCACGTTCCCCCTCGGGAACGTCGCGGTCGCCCTCGTCGGCACGATCGTGCTCGCGCTGCTGGTCACGCTGCTCCCGATCCGCCGCGCGGTCCGGTTCCGCCCCGGCGAGGCGCTCCGCTACGCGTAGGAGGCACGGCCGGCCGGAGCGGCCCGGACGCCCTCCGCCCTGCGGGCGCGGGCGTACGTCCGCCAGCGGACGAAGCCCGTGCCACCGGTCGGGAACGCTCACCCCCGCTCGGTGGAAAGGCTCCGGCGGACTTCGGTGTAACGCGGGCGGCCGTGGACGGACAGTCGAGGCATGACCGGGATCGACCTCGACGGGCTCGTGGTCGTCGTCGCCATCGCCTTCACGGTGCCGCTCCTCCTCGGGCTCGCACCCGCGGTGCGGCTACCCGCGGTCGTACTCGAGCTCGTCGCGGGGATCGTCGTCGGGCCGTCCGTGTTCGGCTGGGTGGAGATCGACGAGCCGATCCGCGTGCTCGCGCTCATCGGGCTCGCGTTCCTCCTCTTCCTCGCGGGGCTCGAGATCGAGTTCGAGCGTCTGCGCGGGCGACAGCTCGGCGTGACCGCGCTCGGGTTCGCCGTCTCCTTCGGGATCGCGCTCGTCGCAGCGTTCGCGCTCGATGCCGCGGGGCAGATCGATGCGCCCCTCCTCGTCGCGATCATCCTCGTCGCGACCTCGCTGGGGGTGGTCGTGCCGGTGCTGAAGGACTCCGGGAACCTCTCGACCGACCTCGGGCAGCTCCTGGTCGCCGCGGCCTCGATTGCCGACTTCGGCGCGGTGATCCTCCTCTCGCTCTTCTTCTCCCGGGAGGCGACGAGCACGACGACGAAGCTCGTCCTGCTCGGCGGCTTCTTCCTCGTCGCCGCCGGGCTCGTAGTGGCGCTCGTCGGCGCCGAGCACTCCCGCCGGCTTGCGGCCGTGCTCGTGCGCCTCCAGGACACGACCGCCCAGATCCGCGTGCGCGGCGCCTTCCTGCTGCTCGTGGTGCTCGCGGCACTCGCGGAGCGGCTCGGCCTCGAGGTGATCCTCGGCGCCTTCCTCGCGGGAGCGGTGCTGAGCCTCGTGGACGGCGACCGGATGATGACGCACCCGGCCTTCCGCGCGAAGCTCGACGCGGTCGGGTACGGGGTCTTCATCCCTGTCTTCTTCGTCTCGAGCGGGATCCTCTTCGATCTCGACGCGCTCGTCGCGAGCACGTCGACAGTCGTCCGGGTGCCGCTCTTCCTCGGAGTGCTGCTCGCCGTGCGCGGTCTCCCGGCGCTGCTCTACCGCCCGATCGTGGGAAGCCGGCAGACCGCCGTCGCAGCGCTGCTGCAGGCGACGTCGCTGCCGTTCATCGTGGCGGCCTCGATGATCGGGATGGAGCTCGGGCTCCTCGACCAGGCCACCGGCGCGGCCCTCATCGCCGCCGGCCTCCTCTCCGTCCTCCTCTTCCCGCTGCTCGCCCTCACGCTGCTCCGTCGACCGGAGCCTGCAGGGGCGCGAGAGCCCGCGCTCGCCCTCGCTGCGCCGGGCGCCCGACTCGAGAGCTGAAAGGAGAACCGATGCGTAGGCGCTTCCTCCTTCTCGCCGCCGGCGCGCTCGCCGTCGCTGCCCTCGTGCCCGCCTCGACGCCGGCGGAGCGCGCGAGGGCGACGGCGAAGCCGACCGTGATCGTGCGCAGCTCGCAGTTCGGTCCGATCCTGTTCGACGGAGCGAACCGCGCCCTCTACGCGTTCACCCGCGATCCGCGGGCGACGAGCGCGTGCTACGGGGCCTGCGCCGCCGCCTGGCCGCCGTACCTCGTCCGCGGGCAGCTGCGGGCGGGCACGGGCACGACGCGCTCGCTGCTCGGCACGACGCGCAGGCGCGACGGCTCCCGGCAGCTGACGTACGCCGGGCGACCCCTCTACTCCTACGTCCACGACCCCGTCGGGCGGGTGCTCTGCCAGAACGTCTCCGAGTTCGGCGGCCTCTGGCTCGTCGTGCGGGCGAACGGGAAGCTCGTCCGCTGAGCGAGCTGTAACGGCGGCGGGCGACCGAAGACTGAGCCGCGTCCGAACGACCACGAGGAGGCACGAACGATGACGATGACCGAGACCGCCCCCGCCCGGAGAGAGATGCGGGGGCTCGAGGGCAAGAACGTGCTCGTCACCGGCGGGACGTCCGGGATCGGGCAGGCGATCGCGGTGCGCTTCGCCGAGCACGGCGCGAACGTCGCGATCAACTACCTGCGCACGCCCGACGAGGCCGCCGAGACGGAGAGCCAGGTGCACGCCTGCACCGCGCGCGTCCGCGAGAAGGGCGTCCGCGACGTGCTCGTCCGCGCCGACGTGTCGAACGAGGACGAGGTCGTGCAGATGGTGGGCGAGGCCATCGCCGAGCTCGGCGGGATCGACGTCCTCGTCAACAACGCCGGCATCCAGATCTCCCGCCCCTCGCACGAGCTCTCGAGCGCGGACTTCGACAAGGTGCTCGCCGTCAACCTCCGCGGCTCCTTCCTGTGCGCGCGCGAGGCGATTAGGCACTTCCTCGCCGAGGAGAAACCGGGCTCGATCGTCAACGTCTCGAGCGTCCACCAGCTGATCCCCAAGCCGAACTACCTCGGCTACTCGGTCTCCAAGGGCGGGATGATGAACCTCACGCGCACGCTCGCGCTCGAGTACGCGGCGAACGGCATCCGCGTCAACGCCGTGGGGCCGGGCGCGACGGTGACCCCCATCAACCGCGCCTGGATCGACGACCCGGTCAAGCGCGAGATGGTCACGAGCCACATCCCGATCCCGCGCGCGGGCGAGTCGGACGAGATGGCGGGAGTCGTCTGCTTCCTCGCGAGCGACGACGGCGCCTACATCACCGGCCAGACGATCTTCGTGGACGGCGGCCTCACCCTGTTCGCGGACTTCCGTGAGCCGTGGTCGTCGGAGTGAGTCCGATGCCCGCCTCGAGGACGACGCACGAGCTCGGAATGCTCCGGCACGTGACGGAGGCCAAGCGCCTCCAGGCGCTCTCGCTCGTCCGCGAGGGACGGCTGTACGACCTCGGCCGTGTCCTCGACGAGCAGGCGCCGGTCTTCCCGGGCCGCTCCTTCCGCCAGACGCTCGTCACGACCGCGCACCACGCGAACAGCGTCGCTCCCGTCGGGGAGAACGACGTCACCTGGATCACCGAGGTCTTCTCGGCCACGACGCAGCTCGGCACGCACCTCGACACGCTCGGGCACCTGCAGATGGGCGACCGCGCGTACGGCGGCTACACCGTGGCGGAGCTCGCGGGCACAGCGGGGCTCACGCACCTCGGCGCGGAGACGGTCCCGCAGATCGTGACGCGCGGCTGGCTCGTCGACGCGGCCCCGCTCGCGCCCGGAGACGTCATCGGGCTCGACGCCGTGTCGGACATCGACCCCGAGCCCGGCGATGCCGTCTTCTTCCACACCGGTTGGGGCGGGCACTGGAGCGACCCAGAGGCCTACCTCTCGGGCGAGCCGGGCCCCGGCCTGGAGCTCGCCGAGTGGCTCGCCGAGCGCGAGGTCGCGCTCACGGGTTGCGACACGTGGAGCTACGGCCCCGTGCCCGCGGAGAACCCCGCGCGACCGTTCGAGGTGCCGCAGCGCCTGAACGTCGAGCACGGCGTCTTCGTCGTCGAGAACCTCGCTACGAGCGCGCTCGCCGCCGACTCGGTCCGCGAGTTCGCGCTCGTCCTCGCCTTCCCCAAGCTGCGGGGCGCCACCGGCGCCTGGACCTCCCCCATCGCGCTCGTCTGAGAGGAGCCCCCATGAGCGAGCACTACGACGTCATCATCATCGGAACCGGCGCGGGCGGCGGAACGCTCGCGCACAAGCTCGCCCCCTCGGGCAAGCGCATCCTGCTGCTCGAGCGCGGCGGCTACCTCCCGCGCGAGCCCGAGAACTGGGACTCGAAGGAGGTCTTCCTGAAGAGCCGCTACGTGACGACCGAGCGCTGGATCGACAAGAACGGGACACCCTTCAGGCCGCACGCGCAGTACTACGTCGGCGGGAACACGAAGTTCTACGGCGCGATCCTCTTCCGCTTCCGCGAGCGCGACTTCGGCGAGATAAGGCACCACGGCGGGATCTCGCCCGCGTGGCCCATCGAGTACTCGGATCTCGAGCCGTACTACGCCGAGGCCGAGAAGCTCTACCTCGTACACGGGCAGACGGGCGAGGACCCGACGGAGCCGCTCCGCTCCGGGCCCTTCCCGCACCCCGCGGTCTCGCACGAGCCGCGGCTGCAGCAGGTGCACGGCGGCCTCCTCGGAGCGGGCCTGCGTCCGTTCCACCTGCCCGTCGGCGTCGACCTCGACGAGTCCGACCCGGAGAAGGGCCGCTGCGTGCGCTGTGCGAAGTTCGACGGCTTCCCCTGCCTGACCGACGGCAAGGCCGACGCACACGTGTGCTGCGTGCGCCCCGCCCTCCTCCACGACAACGTCACGCTGGAGACCCACGCGAAGGTCACCCGGCTCGAGACCGACGCCTCCGGGCGCACGGTCACGCGGGTCGTGGTCGATCGCGGCGGGCACGAGGAGACGTTCTCGGGCGACATCGTCGTCGTCTCCTGCGGCGCGGTGAACTCCGCGGCGCTGCTCCTGCGCTCGGCGTCCGAGCAGCACCCGAACGGGCTGGCGAACTCGTCCGACGTCGTCGGTCGCCACTACATGGCGCACCTGAACTCGGCGGTCATCGCGATCTCGCAGTCGCCGAACGAGACGAAGTTCCAGAAGACGCTCGGGCTGAACGACTACTACTTCGGGGCCGACGACGTCGAGTACCCGCTCGGACACATCCAGACGCTCGGTAAGACGGACAAGAACATCCTGAAGGCGGGTGCCCCCTGGTTCGCGCCGGGGCTCGCGCTCGACTACCTCGCACGGCACGCGATCGACTTCTGGCTGACGACCGAGGATCTCCCCCTTCCGCACAACCGGGTCACCGTCGACCGCCAGGGTCAGATCCACCTCGCGAAGACGTACGCCAACACCGAGCCGCACGAGCGCCTGCTCGGCAAGCTCAAGGGCCTGCTCGGCGTCATGGGGTGTCACGACACGGCCATCCCGCGCTGGTCCGTGCTCGGGCAGCAGATCCCGATCGCCGGCATCGCGCACAACTGCGGGACGATCCGCTTCGGCGGCGATCCCGCGACGTCGGCCCTCGACGTGAACTGCAAGGCCCACGACCTCGACAACCTGTACGTCGTCGACACGAGCTTCTTCCCCTCGTCGACGGCCGTGAACCCCGCGCTGACCGCGATGGCGAACGCCCTTCGCGTCGGCGACCACCTGCTCGAACGGCTCGACGTCAGCCTCGAGGCCGAGCTCGCCCGGCGGGTCGCGCAACCCGAGCCCCAGGAGGTGGCCTCATGAGAAGCGCCGTCAACACGCTCGCCTCGAGCATCGGCAAGGGTCTCGTCGCCGGGTTCGTGGGAACCGCGGCGATGACCGCCTCGAGCTCGCTCGAGGCGCGGATCCGCCACCGGGCGGCGTCCTCCGCCCCGGCACGCGCCACGGCGAAGGTGCTCGGGATCAAGGAGTTCGAGGGCGACATCGCGGCCGCCCGCTTCAACGACCTCTCGCACTGGGGCTACGGGACGATGTGGGGCGTCGTCCGCGGACTGCTCGGCACGACCCGCCTGCCGCCGAAGGCGGCGACCGCCGTGCACGGCGCGGCGGTGTGGGGCAGCGCGCAGGTGACGCTGCCCGCGCTCGAGGTCGCTCCGCCCTTCGTCTTCTGGGGCAAGAAGGAGGTCGCCATCGACCTCTGGCACCACACGGTCTACGCGGCGGCGACGGGGCTCGCGTACCGCCTGATCGACGGAAGCGACTGACTCCGACTCCCCGGTCGCGCGCCTCGGAGCCGGCTCCTCGAGCCGGCTCCGCCGTCTCTGTAACGAACCGGCCCGACGCGGGTCTGTTGCGCATGAACGTCAGCACACGCGGCTCCACCTTCCGGGTGCACGATCCCCGCTTCGCGGACGTGCTCGGCGACGCGCCGGACCTCGTGCGCATCGCCGAGGTCGACGCGCACGAGGGGCCCGTCTACGTCGCCGAGGAGGACGCGCTCTACTTCACCACCGTCCGCACCGAGTCCGTCTCGATCAAGCGGCTCGCCCTCGCGGACGGCGCGGTGTCGGTGCTCGTCGAGGACGCGAACCACGCCAACGGCATGGTGCTCGACCGCAGCGGGAAGCTCGTCGTCTGCGAGCAGGGCTCGCACGAGGAGCCTGCCCGCATCAGTCGCCTCGATCGCAGGACCGGGGAGCGCGAGACGGTCGTCGACTCGATCGACGGCCTCCCCCTGAACTCGCCGAACGACGCCGTCGTCCACCGCGACGGGACGATCTGGTTCACCGATCCCAGCTACGGGCGGCTGCAGGGCTTCCGACCGCCGCCCGCGGTTCCCGATCGCGTCTACCGGGTGGATCCGAGCGGCCGGACCTCGGTCGCCGCAGACGGCTTCGACAAGCCCAACGGGATCGCGCTCTCGCTCGACCAGCACGTGCTCTACGTCGCCGACAACGGAGCGCCGCACCACCTCCTCGCCTTCGACGTCGCGGAGGACGGACGTCTCACCGGTCGCCGTCGCCTCGCCGTGGGAACGCCGGGGCACCCCGACGGGCTCAAGGTCGACTCCTCCGACCGGATCTACGCATCGGCCCGCGGTGGAGTTCGCGTCCTCGCGCCGAGCGGCGACCTCCTCGGCGAGATCGAGCTCCCGGGCACCGTCAACTTCACGTTCGGCGGACCGGGGGGAAACGTCCTCTACATCACCACCGACACGGCCGTCTGGGCGGCCGTCCTGAACGCGAAGGGAGCGTGACATGGAACTGATCAGAACACGGCGGGTCGTCGACACCGGCGGTGCCGAGGCCGTTCTCGCCGCTGCGGAGAAGCGCGCGCTCGAGACGGGTGCGCGCGTGGTCATCGCCGTGGTCGACCCGTACGGCGAGCTCGTCGCCCTCCGGAGCACGCCCGGCGCGCAGGTGGCGAGCTCGAGGGTCGCGGTCGACAAGGCGCGCACGGCGGCCATCTTCGTGCGCCCGAGCCGTGAGCTCGAGGCGCAGGTCGGCGGGGGCCGGCTGGGTGCCCTCGCGCTCCGCGGGGCCTCCGCCCTCACCGGCGGCATTCCACTCGTCGTCGACGGGGAAGTCGTCGGCGCCGTGGGGACGAGCGGCGAGACGCCCGACGAGGACGAGCAGATCTCGCTCGCAGGCGCGCAGGCCGATGTCTCCACCGCGTTCGTCCCGGCCCTCACCTACGAGGGAGCCCGCCTGGCGGCCGACGAGGCCGGCAACCTCGCCACCGAGCGCGGCGTCGCGCCCGTCGTCGCGGTCGTCGACGCGGGCGGCGAGCTCGTCTACCTCTGGCGCCCGAATCGAGCGCAGGTCGCGAGCGTCGGCGTTGCGACCGACAAGGCCCGGACCGCCGCGATCTACCGCCGTCCGAGCAAGGACTTCGAGGAGCAGGCCTCCGGCGGCCGGCCCTCGGCGCTCCACCTCGCTCGCGCGGTGCCGCTGCAGGGCGGGATCCCGATCACGGCCGACGGCGCGATCGTGGGCGCGATCGGCGTCAGCGGCGCGTCCTCGGCCGACGAGGATCAGGAGCTCGCGGTCGCGGGTGCCGAGGCGGTCGCAGAAGCGCTCGCCGCGAGCGGAGACGAAGGCGGGAACGGCGCGGCGTTCTTCTCCGGCGACACCCTCCGCGAGAAGTTCGAGGTGGGCGGCCTGCTCCTGGACACGAAGGGCTTCAAGCTCGACGCCGGCCGGCGCACCGGCCCCGGCGAGGTCGAGTACCACGAGCGGTTCGTGGACGTCATGCACGTCGTGCAGGGGACGGCCACCGTCGTCACCGGCGGCACGCTGGTCGAGCCGCGTGAGGTCGTCGCGGGAGAGCTCCGGGCACCGGCCCTCGAGGGCGGTACCCGGCACGCGCTCGGCGAGGGCGATGTCCTCGCGATCCCGAGCGGCGTCCCGCACCAGTTCGTGGAGACGTCGGATCCGTTCCTCTACTTCGTCGTGAAGGTCGAGGCCTGAGATGGACGCGATCGCACAGCGCTCGGGTCTCGTCGCGGCGAAGCTGCCCGGGCCGCCCGAGCTCTTCCCGGGCCGCCCGGACGCCGTCGTCGACCTCCAGACCGAGGAGGGAGCCCGCCTCGTGGGCGGGACGTGGCGCTACAGCGACGCCGAGGTGCGCGAGATCGAGTTCGTCGCGGTCGGGTCGGCAGAGGATCCGCTGGGCCCCGGGAGCATTCCCAACCGCACGTACGACGTCCTCCCCCACGCCGAGGCCGCGGACTTCGACGACTCCTCCTGGCGCGTGCTGGCACCGGAGGAGACGATGCTCCGACTCGGCAACGGGCGGGTCTCCTTCAACTGGTACCGGATCGAGGTCACGATCCCCGAGCGGATCGGCGACGTCGACCCCACCGGCTCGACCGCGATCTTCGAGGTCGTGATCGACGACTACGCCGAGGTGTGGGTGAACGGCGAGCTCCCGCTCGCGCTCGGCACCACCGGCGGCCAGGTCGTGGGTGGGTTCAACGCGCCCAACCGCGTCCTCCTCTCCCGCAACGCGAGCCCGGGCCAGCGCTTCGCGATCGCCGTGTTCGGCATCAACGGGCCGATCTCCGCGTCGCCGCGCAACTACATCTGGATGCGCACGGCGACGATCGACTTCTACGCGGCCGAGCGCGCGGCGACGAGCGAGGAGGCCGAGCTGCACATCGACGTCGCGGATCCGCGGCTCGAGGAGCTCGTGCCCGCGGAGGCGAGCCTCGAGCGCATCGCCGGCGGCTTCGAGTTCACCGAGGGCCCGGTGTGGACGCGCGACGGAGCGCTCCTCTTCAGCTCCCCGAACACGAACACGATCTACCGCTGGACGCCGGAGACGGGCGTCAGCGTGTTTCGCCCCAAGAGCGGCTACACGGGAGTCGACATCGGCCGCTACCAGCAGCCGGGATCGAACGGCCTGACGTTCAGCCCCGACGGTCTCCTCACCATCTGCCAGCACGGCAACCGCCGCGTGATCCGCGTGAACGCGCACGGCGACAGCACCGTGCTCGCGGACGCGTACGAGGGGAGGCGTCTGAACAGCCCGAACGACCTGGTCTACCGCTCCGACGGGACGCTCTACTTCACCGACCCGCCCTTCGGCCTGCCGGGCGTGTTCGACGACCCGGCGAAGGAGCTCGCGTTCAGCGGCGTCTTCCGCGTGCAGGACGGCGAGGTCTCGCTGCTCACGGACGAGCTCGAGGGGCCGAACGGGATCGCGCTCTCCCCCGACGAGCGCTGGCTCTACGTCGGCAACTGGGACTTCGACCGCACCGTCGTCATGCGCTACGACCCCGACTCTGGCGCGGGTGAGGTCTTCTTCGACATGACCGGCTCGCCCGGCGACGACGCGATCGACGGGATCACGGTCGACCGAAACGGGAACGTGTACGTCTGCGGGCCCGGCGGCATCTGGATCCTCTCCCCCGCGGGCGAGCACCTGGGCACGCTCCGGCTTCCGGAGGCACCGCACAACCTCGCCTGGGGAGACGCGGACGGCCGCAGCCTCTACGTCACCGCCCTGACCAGCGTCTACCGCATTCGACTCGACGTGCCCGGCATCCGCCCGGAGTGAGGAGCAGGCCATGCTGAAGAACCTCGACATCGGCGACGTCTTCCCGGACTTCGAGCTGCCCGACGAGAACGGCGAGCCGCACCGCCTCTCGGAGCTGCAGGGAGACGACGTGCTCGTGCTCATGCTCGGGCGCGGCGAGCACTGCCCGCGCGAACGGCAGCACCAGCGCGCGCTGCTCGCCTTCCACGAGTGGTGCTCCGTCGCGTTCACGCAGCTCGTGACCGTGCTGCCGAACAACCTGCACGACATGTACAAGCTGAAGATCTCGACCGGCGCGCACTGGACGTTCCTGGCGGACGCCGACCTCGAGCTGCAGAGCGGGCTCGACATCCGCGAGTACACCGACCCGCACCACGACGCGACCGTGCCCCACACCGTGATCCTGTCCCCGGGGCTCAGGATCGAGAAGGTGTACGTCGGCTACTGGTTCTGGGGGCGACCGTCGCCGTACCAGCTCTGGCTCGACCTGCAGGAGCTGCTCGCCCGGACGCAGCCCGACTTCGACCCGACGACCGCCGAGGCCCGGGAGGCGTGGGCGTCCGCGAATCCCGAGCTGCAGCCCGCAGGGGCCTACGGCGTGCGGCGGAGACACCCGACGCCCGACGACCGACGAGGAGAGGTGATCGAGCCATGACCGAGACCGCTGTTTCGCGAGCCGCCCACCCGCGCGGCACGATCGCCGCGTCCAAGCCCATCGCCGACTACGGCCTGCTCTCGGACTGCAACTCGGCCGCGCTCGTCGCGGTCGACGGCTCGCTCGACTGGCTGTGCCTGCCGCGCTTCGACAGCACCGCCCTCTTCGCGGCCATCCTCGACCCCGACGCCGGGCACTGGCACATCCGTCCGGCCGGGGAGTTCACGGCCGAGCGCCGCTACGCGGAGGGCTCGCTCGTCCTCGAGACGACGTTCACGACGGACACGGGGGTCGTGCGACTGCGCGACGCGCTTGCGTTCTCGGAGGGGCAGCGCGGACACGACATCGGCCGCGACGCTCCTCACGAGCTCGTGCGCTCCGTCGAGGGTGTCGAGGGAACCGTTGCGCTCGTCATGGAGCTCGCACCGCGTCCGGAGTACGGGCTCGTCCGCCCGCTCTTCCGCACGACGGAGGACGGAGGCCGAACGTTCGGCGGGCCGAACCAGGTCGTCGTCCGGGCAGGCGTCCCGGTCTCGATCGAGGCCGCAACGATGCGCGCGGCCTTCGCCGTCTCGGCCGGCGAGAGCGTCGGCTTCTCGCTCCGCTGGATCCCGACCGAGGCGCACGAGGCACCCTCCGCCACCGCCCCGGACGCCGTCGCGGCGCGGATCGACGACACGGTCGAGACGTGGCGCTCGTGGGAAGCGGAGCACTCGGTCTACGAGGGGCCGCACCGCGAGCTCGTCCGGCTCTCCTCCCGCGTGCTGCAGGGGCTCACCTACCGGCCGACGGGAGCGATCGTCGCCGCGCCCACGACGTCCCTACCGGAGACCGTCGGCGGCGAGCGCAACTGGGACTACCGCTACTCCTGGATCCGCGACGCGAGCCTCACGCTGCAGGCGCTGTACGTCGGCGCCTGTCCCGACGAGGTCGGCGAGTTCGTGTCGTTCATGACCTCGTCGGCCGGCGGCGGCGCCGGCCATATGCACTCGCTGCAGATCATGTACGGGATCGGCGGCGAGCACGACCTGACCGAGCGCGAGCTCCCGCACCTCCGCGGCTGGCGCGACTCGAGCCCGGTGCGCGTCGGAAACGGCGCCTGGGGCCAGCGCCAGCTCGACGTCTACGGCGAGCTCCTCGACGCCCTCCACCGCTATCACGAGCAGCTCGGCGAGCTGCACCCCGAGATCCAGCAGTTCGTCGCGGAGCTCGCCGACGCCGCCGCGCGGGGTTGGAAGGAGAAGGACGCGGGGATGTGGGAGATGCGCGGCGAGCCACGTCACCACCTCTCCAGCAAGGTGCTCTGCTGGACGGCGCTCGATCGCGCCGTGAAGCTCGCCCCCAGCCTCGGCGAGTACGCGAAGGCAGAGGAGTGGGCGGCCGAGCGGGACGCGATCCGGGACGCGGTGCTCGAGCGCGGATGGAGCGAGACGAAGCAGGCGTACGCGCAGTCGTTCGACGCGGACGAGCTCGACGCTGCCGCGCTCCTGATGCCGCTCGTCGGCTTCCTCCCGGCGACCGATGCACGCATGCGCTCGACGATCGAGGCGGTCGCGCGCGAGCTGACCGAGGACGGCCTCGTGCTGCGCTACCGAAACGACGAGGGACTGAACGCCGACGGACTGCACGGCGAGGAGGGGACCTTCGTCATCTGCTCCTTCTGGCTCGTCTCGTGCCTCGCACGAGCGGGCGAGGTGGAGCGCGCCGAGAAGCTCTTCGCGGACCTCGCCGGCTACGCCAACGACCTCGGCCTCCTCGCCGAGGAGATCGACACGGAGAGCGGCGAGCTCCTCGGCAACTTCCCGCAGGCCTTCAGCCACATCGGCCTGATCACCGCAGCCTGGGAGATCGACCAGGCTAGAGTTGCCGCCCACGCGTGACCGGCGCCGACGTCCTTCCCGCCACCCTGCTCGGCCTCGCGCGCGAGGCCGAGCAGAAGCGTGCGCTCGCGCGCGAGGCCGCCGGCGGCCGGCTCGTCACGAGCCGGCCGGCCGACGTGCGCTGGCTCCTCTGCGGTCGCGGCCGGCCGGTGGACGCGTCGTCTCCGTCCTCCCCGTACACGATCGTCCTCGACGAGTCGGGATCCCGCGCCCTGTACCCGGACATCGAGGATCCGCGCGTGCGAGCCGAGGAGCGGCTCGACGAGCTCGGGTACGAGCTCGCGCCCTACCCGTGGCACGAAGGTCACGGGCTGAGCGAGACGCCGTCCGTCCTCGACGCGCTGCGGCTCGTGCTCGAGGAGGGCGAGCGGGAGCGCTACCGGAGGGCGGGAGCCGACGTGGCCGACGCGATGCGCACGACCCTGCCCCGTCTTCGCCCCACGACGCGCGAGCTCGAGGCCGCGGGCGACCTCGCAGGCGAGGCGATGCGTCGCGGGTTCACGACGCCGGTCGTGCTCGTCGCAGGTGCGGAGCGGCAGCGGGTGCACCGCCATCCGCTGCCGACCGGCGCCGAGCTCGGCCGACACGCCATGCTCGCGATCACGGCGGAGCGCGAGGGCCTCCACGTCTCGATGACGCGCCTCGTCTCGTTCGGGCCGCCGCCCGAGGAGCTCGGGCGGCTCGTGGCGGCCGCTGCCGAGGTCGACGCAGCGATGCTCTCGGCCTCGACGCCGGGGACGACGACCGGCGAGGTGCTCGCGGTCGCGAGCGACGCCTACGCGGCCCAGGGCTTCCCGGGCGAGTGGCGCCTCCACCACCAGGGCGGGCTGACCGGCTACCGCGGGCGCGAGATCTTCGCGACACCCGGGGAGCCGACGCGCCTCCCCTCGTCCTGCGCGGTCGCCTGGAACCCGTCGCTCACGGGCGGCGCGAAGTCGGAGGACACGGCCCTCGTGGGGCCGGAGGGGGTCGAGATCCTCACGCGAACGCCCGAGCTCGGCGAGCTCGAGACGCGCTCGCTTCCCCGCCCCGCGATCGTGGAGCTTCCCGGCGCCTGACGACCACGCGTCGACAGCGCCGAATCGCCATGGTTCTTGCGGCTCCCCCTCTCGCGCCTCGCCTTCCGGACCTTGGCGCGTGGGCGCGAAGATGGAAGGCTACGCGGATGGCGCAGGCCTCCTCCGGGTTGCTCGCGGCAAACGACGACGCCGTCGTCGTCGCCGCGCTGCGCCGTGGCGACGAGAGCGTCTTCACGGAGCTCGTCAACGCCTACTCGAGCTCCCTGCTCCGCCTCGCCCAGGACTTCGTGCGCACGCGCCCGGTCGCGGAGGAGGTGGTGCAGGAGACCTGGCTCGCGGTCCTGAGCGGGATCGACCGCTTCGAGGGCCGCTCGTCGCTGAAGACCTGGCTCTTCCGGATCCTCGTGAACAAGGCGAAGACGCGCGGCGTGCGCGAGGCGCGAACGGTGCCGTTCTCGTCCTTCGTCGGCGACGAGGACACCGGCCCCGTGGTTCCCGAGGAGCGGTTCCGGGGCCCCGACGACCAGTGGCCGGGGCACTGGGCCTCCCCGCCCGTCCCGCTCGACACCGTTCCCGAAACTCGCCTCCTCGCGCGCGAGACGCGCCAACGGATCGCGGGCGCCCTCGAGACGTTGCCGGATACCCAGCGCGCCGTCGTCACGCTCCGCGACGTCGCAGGCTGGGACAGCGAGGAGGTCTGCGAGGCGCTCGGGCTGAGCGAGGGGAACCAGCGCGTCCTCCTGCATCGCGGCCGGGCGAAGCTCCGCGCCGCCCTCGAGGACTACCTGGAGGAGAGCTGACCGTGGCCGTGCCGGAGCAGACCGATCTCACCTGCCAAGAGCTGGTCGAGCTCGTGACCGACTACCTCGAGGGCGCCCTCGCGCCCAGGGATCGACTCGACTTCGAGCGACATCTCGTCTGGTGCAGCTGGTGCCGCGACTATCTCGACCAGATGCGAACGACGATCGAGCTCACCGGCGCACCAAGCGTCGAGGAGCCGGCCTCGCCGCTCCGCGAGCAGCTGCTCGACGCCTTCCGCGACTGGAAGCGCACGCGCGAGTGAGCTCCGGGGAGCTCGCGTACAAGTTCACGCGCCCGGGGGCACGCTCCCCCTTCACGGGCTTCGAGTGGCCGGTCGGCGAGTGGGTCGAGGCTGCGGGTGCGATCGCCCTCTGTCGGAACGGGATCCACGCCTGCCGCGTGGAGGCGCTACCCCGGTGGGTGGACGACGAGCTCTGGAGGATCGAGGTCGATGGGATCGAGGTCGAGGCGGACGGGCTCCTCGTGGCGCGCCACGGTCGCCTGGTGGAACGCATCCTGGCATGGAACGAGGAGGCGGCGCGCGAGCTGGCCCGTTCGTGCGCAGCGCGCATCGCCGAGCTTGCGCGCACGCACCCGGATCCACTCCTCCAGAGGCGGGCCGAGATGATCCCGCAGATCGCGGAGGGTCCCGACCCGAGCGCGACTGCGCTCTCGATGTACACCACCGCGCATGCGGCAGACGAGGTCGTCCCAGGCGCCTACTGGGAGGAGCGACGGCGGCAGGCCGAATGGCTGATCGACCGGCTCCAGCTCGACGTGTAGGGCACGACGCCGGGCCGTGACCCGAAGCTCACGACCCCGGTGGACGTCCGGACGGCTGGCGCACGACGACTCCTCGCCGGACGAGGCGCCAGCCCGGGGCTCCGGGCCTCCTGACGCCGCGAGCCCGGACGGCTCGAACCGCGCGACTCGGGCGACGCCGGCCGGGAGCCACCAGTTCCGGCGGCCGAAGAGGGCCATCGCGCTCGAGAGGAGCAGGGCTCGGATGATCGTGACGGCGACGCGACGAGGGTGAGCTGGCGTAGGAGGCCTGGCCGAACCGGCTCGTGAGCAGGTTCTCGGCCCGCCGCGCGCCGGTCTCGGGGAGGCCCGCCTCGCTCCGCCAGGGGTCGGAGAGAACGCTCGACGCGACCTCGGCGACCACGAAGATCGCGGTCCAGGCGGCGACGACCGGCACCGGAAGCGAAGCATCAGGCGCGTCCACCGCTCGAGCCCGCGCGACTCGGGGCACCCTCCCTCACGGGCCTTCCCGCCGCGTGCGCGTGGCCATCGGGCCACGTCTTCCACCGCACGAAGCGTTGTCAGGCGCCGCGCCGACCGGATGCGGCGGCTCGACTCGGTGCCCGACCCGGACGCGTCAGAAGATCTCGGGGCACCACGGGTGCCGGTCGCTCGCGAACATCGCGTCCGCCCGCCGAGCCGCGCCGCGGCGGAGCTCCTCGACTCGCCCTCCCCGAACGAGCTGCGAGAAGGTCACGCCGCCGAGATAGGCCGACCCGAGCGCGGCCACGTCACAGCGGAGCTGCGCAGGCGCGCGCGTTCGCCGGGCGACGCCGTCGGTGATCCGCCACCGCCCCTCGTTCCAGGGGCAGAAGGCGTCGGCCACCTCGAGCACGAGCGGGCCGCCCGCTGCGTACCGCCGTGCCGTGAGGGCGGCTCCCACGTCCACGAGCCGCACCCACAGCCCGTCGAGCACCCGGAAGCGCATGTGCCGCGGATGCGCGAGGAGCCAGAAGAGCGGATGATCGAGCGGGAGGCGCGCCGTGAAGCGAGCGGTCCAGTCGACGTCGAGGAGATAGCGCCAGATCTGCGCCGTGGGCAGCCCGTCGAGGGCGACGGCCTCGACGACCTCGAGCTCGCTCTGCGGGATGCCCTGCTCCCACCTGGGCTTGTGCCGGTAGATCGCGTACCCGACGGGGACACCGTCCTCCACGAGGAGGACGAACCGCTTCGGCCCTCCCTCCCCGGCTCCGGGCCGCTCGGCGAGGACGCGGAGCTCCCACCAGCTGCGCGAGCGCGCGAGCATGCCGGGCGTCCGGCGGCGCACCCGCTCCCACACACGCGGAAACGCGGCGAGCGCCTCGTCGCGATCGACGAGACGAAGCGTCCCCGGGCGCGCGAGCGGTCGCGCGAACCCCGAGTACTCCGCGGGTATCGACGCATCCCCGACGTACGAGGCCATCCCGTACCCGAAGCGACCGTAGATCGTGTCCTCCGAGGCCCAGAGCGCGGCGAGCGGCTCCGCACGCTCCCTGACGTCGTCGAGCTGCGCGCGCATGAGCGACCGGAGCACTCCGCGGCGCCGATGGGTCGGGTACGTGCCGACGACGGTCACGCCCGCCGTGCGGACGGCGCCGCCCCGGGACGGTCAGCTCGAGCGGAAACGCGCCCGCGCCGCCGACGATCGCGTCCCCGTCGAACGCGGCGTGCATCCGCTCGAGAGGCAGGTTTCGGGAGAACCGCTCCATGCGCTCCTCGGTCGGCTCCATCCCGAAGTACTGGCCGACGCCGAGGACGGCGCGACCGAACTCGTCGAGGTCGGCGCACGTCCTGACGGTGAAGCTCATCCGACCTTCTCGAGGGGCGCGTACTCGACCATGAGCCGGCGCTCGCTCCCGTCGCCGGCGAACCGCACGACCACGACCCCTCCGGGCTCGACCCCCGTCACGATCCCCTCGCCGAGCGAGCCGTGGCGCACCGTGTCGCCGGTCGCGAGCACGATTCCCGGCCGCGGCTCGGGTGCGGCGCTCGCGGGTGAGCCGTAGCTCGCCCAGGAGGAGGGGCGCAGCCGCTCCCGCTCGACCTCCTCCGGCAGCTCGTCGAGGAAGCGCGACGCGAGGTTGTACTCGCGCCGTCCGTAGAGCGACCGCGCCATGGTGTGGGTGAGCGTCAGCCGCTCCATCGCCCGCGTCATCCCGACGTAGCAGAGCCGCCGCTCCTCCTCGACGCCCTGCTCCTCGATCGACCGCGAGTGCGGGAAGATCCCCTCCTCCATCCCGATCATGAACACGACCGGGAACTCGAGCCCCTTCGCGTTGTGGAGGGTCATGAGCGTGACGAGACCGCGGTCGTCCGAGATCGTGTCCTGGTCGGAGACGAGCGAGATCTCCTGGAGGAAGGCAGCGAGTGAGCTCTCGGTCTCTCCGGAGCGGTACTCGCGCGCGACGCCGACGAGTTCCTGCAGGTTCTCGATGCGTCCGCGGGCCTCGATCGTCCGCTCGGACTCGAGCGCCTCGAGCGTTCCCGTCTTCTCGAGGACGCGCTCGAGGAGCTCGTCCACCGGCAGCTCCTGCGCGAGCGCCATGAGCGACTCCAGCGTCGCGTGGAAGCCGCGGATCGCCCGGCACGACGCCGGCGCGACCCCTGCGGGCTCGGGATCGGCCATCGCGTCGAGGAGCGTGCGCCCCGTGTTCTCGGCGTACGTCACGAGCCGCTGGAGAGACGTGTCGCCGATCCCGCGGCGCGGCCGGTTCGCGATCCGCAGGAGCGACGTGGCGTCCCGCGGGTTGACGAGCACGCTCAGGTACGCCGTCGCGTCCCTGATCTCGGCCCGCTCGTAGAAGCGCGGGCCGCCGATCACCTGGTAGGGAACGTCCTGGCGGACGAGGACGTCCTCGAGCACGCGGGACTGTGCGTTCGTGCGGTAGAAGACCGCGATCTCGCTCGCCGAGCGGCCGCGCTCGATGAGCGTCGCGATCTCGGCGGCGACGAGACGTGCTTCCGCGTGCTCGTCCTCGACCTCGAGTACCCGGACGCGGTCGCCCTCGCCGAGCTCGGAGAAGAGGCGCTTCGGCTTGCGCTCGCGGTTGTGCTCGATGAGCGAGTTGGCCGCGCGCAGGATCGTGTTCGTCGAGCGGTAGTTCTGCTCGAGCGTCACCACCACGGTGCCGGGGAAGTCCTTCTCGAACTCGAGGATGTTGCGGATGTCGGCCGAGCGGAAGCTGTAGATCGACTGATCCTGGTCCCCGACCGCGCAGACGTTTCCGTGCTCGCCGCCGAGGAGCTGGAGGAGCCGGTACTGCGCGTGGTTCGTGTCCTGGTACTCGTCGACGAGGACGTAGCGAAACGCCTTGCGCCAGCGCTCGAGCGCCTCGGGGAAGCGCTCCAGCACCTCCACCGTGAGCATGAGCAGGTCGTCGAAATCGACGGCGTTCGAGGCGTGGAGGCGCCGCTGGTAGAGCTCGTACGCCTCGGCCACGGTCTGGTCCCAGAAGGAGGCGACGCGGGACCGGTACTCCTCCGGCGAGACGAGCTCGTTCTTCGCCCGCGAGATCTGCGCGTGGATCCCGCGCGGCGAGAAGCGCTTCGGATCCTTGCCGAGCTCCTCGAGGCACGCCTTGACCAGCCGCACCTGATCCTGATCGTCGTAGATCGTGAAGGTCGAGCGGTAGCCGAGGCGCTCGGCCTCGCGGCGGAGCATCCGGCCGCAGGCGGCGTGGAAGGTCAGGATCCAGATCGCGCGCGCCGTCTGGCCGAGCATCCGCTCGAGGCGCTCGCGCATCTCGCCGGCGGCCTTGTTCGTGAAGGTGATGGCGAGGATCTCGTTCGGCTTCACACCGCACGCCCGAATGAGGTGCGCGACGCGGTACGTGAGGACGCGCGTCTTCCCCGAGCCCGCGCCGGCGACGACGAGGAGGGGACCCTCGGTCGCGAGCACGGCCTCGCGCTGCGCGTCGTTCAGGTCGGCGAGGTAGCTCTCGGGAGTCGCGACGGCCACGCGCCGATGCTAGCCGTCGCGGTTCACGGCCCTCCGGCGCGGCACGACGGCGATCCGCCCGCCGACGGGGACGACGTCGATCGCTGCGCCGTAGTGCCCCGCGATGAGCGCCTCGGTGAGGACGTCGGCGGGTGCTCCTTCCGCCGCAACCCGACCGCCGTCGAGGAGCACCATCCGCTCGGCGTACTGCGCCGCGAGCGTGAGGTCGTGCATGGCGGCGACGAGGGTCAGACCCGACTCTTCGCGCAGGCCGTCGAGCAGCTCGAGCGCCTGCTGCTGGTGGCCGATGTCGAGCGCGGCCGTGGGCTCGTCGAGGAGGACGATCCGCGCTTCCTGGGCGAGCGCACGCGCGACCACGGCACGCTGGCGCTCGCCGCCGGAGAGCGTCTCGAGCCGCCGCTCGCGAAGCGCAAGCAGGTCGAGGCGCGCGAGCGCGCGCGCCGCGGCCTCGCGGTCGCGCCTCCCCTCCTTCGCGAGCGACCCGAGGTGCGGCGTGCGGCCGAGGAGCACGTACTCGGAGACGGTCATCCAGGGCGGCGTGACCGGCTCCTGGGGGACGACGGCGACGAGACGCGCGAGCTCGCCTCGCGGCAGCTCCGCGACGAGGCGGCCGTCGAGCACGATCTCGCCGGCGAAGGGAACGAGTCGGCCGATCGCGCGGAGGAGCGTCGTCTTGCCGGCTCCGTTCGGCCCGATCAGCGCGAGCCACTCGCCCTCGGCGACCGAGGCGCTCACCCTGTCGACGACCGCGCGGCCGCCGAGGACGACGCTGACGTCGCGGAGCTCGATCGCGCTCATGCGGAACCACCCCGCATCGTGCGCAGGACGAGCGCGAAGAACGGCGCCCCGATGAACGCCGTCACCACCCCGAGCGGGATCTCCGCCGGGGCGAGCGCAGTCCGGGCGATCACGTCGGCGAGGACGAGGAATCCCGCGCCGACGATGACCGACAGCGGCAGGAGCGCTCGGTAGCCGACCCCGAAGAGGAGGCGGATCGTGTGCGGGACGATGATCCCGACGAACCCGATCAGCCCGCTCACGGCGACCGCGGCAGCCGTCCCCAGCGTCGCGGCGACGACGAGGACGAGCCGCACGCGCCGGACGTCGACGCCGAGGCTCGCCGCCTCGTCGTCGCCCAGGCTCAGAACGTCGACGACGCGACGGAGCGCGATGATCACGGCGACCGCGACGGCGACGTACGGGAGGATCAGGACGACGTCCGACCAGCCCGTGCTCGGGATGTTTCCGAGGATCCACGCGTACACCTGCTGCAGCGTCTCCGCGTTCTGCTGCTGGACGAACGTCTGCCAGGCGGTGAAGAACGCCGCCACCGTCACCCCGGCGAGGACGAGCGTCGCCGCGTCGCGCTCCCGCCGCGCCGAGCGACCGACCGCGTACGTAAGCATGACGGCCACGACGCCGCCCACGAACGCGGCGGCCGGCAGCGCCCGCTGGCCGCGGAGCCCCTCGGGGAGGTACGCGATCGCGATCGTTGCCCCGAGCCCTGCTCCGGCGGCGACCCCGAGGAGGTACGGGTCGGCGAGCGGGTTGCGAAAGACCCCCTGGTAGGTCGCCCCGGCAGTCGCGAGCATCGCGCCGACGAGAGCCGCGAGGATCACGCGGGGGACACGGATCTCCCAGAGAATCGCCTCTTCGGTCGGGCTCAGCGACGTCGTCGCACCGGGCACGTGCAGGCGCGCCGCGACCGACTCGAGTACCGCCCCCGGCGCGAGGTCGACAGGGCCTGCGAGCACGCCGATCGCGAGCGAGACGAGGAGAAACGCCACCGCCGAGCACGCCCAGAGCGGAGTCAGTCCGCGGGCGCGGACGTCCGAGGTGTGCTCCGCGACGGCGCTCATCGGCACACGCCGGCCGCCTACCGGCTCAGTCGCGCGAGTGCGGACGCCATCGCGCGGAAGAAGTCGACCAGCCTGGGGCCCCAGCGCGAGGCGATCGAGTCGTGGATGCGCACGACCGATCCGGAACGGAGGGCGCTGATCCGATCCCAGCCGGGCCGCTCCGCGACCGCGGCCGGCGACTGTCCGCAACAGACCGTGTCCGCGAGGACGATCACGTCCGGATTCGCCGCCACGACGTACTCGGCGGAGAGCTGCGGATAGCCGGTTCCGACCGCGTCCGCCTCGTCCGCGATGTTCCGGAGGCCGAGAGCCGAGTAGACCTGCCCGACGAAGGTCTTCGACGTCGCCGAGTACAGGTCCGGCGTCAGCTCGTGGTAGACGGAGAGCCCGCCGCGAGCATTCCTCGCCTTCCGCACGAGCGCGGCAATGCGGGACTTCATCGTGGCCACGAGCCGCGCTGCCCGAGAAGCGTGTCCGCTGGCGAGACCGAGCTGGCGGATCTGCTGGTACGCACCCTTGAACGTCCGCGCTCCGTCCTGGTGGAGCACGGTGATCCCGAGCCGCTCGAGGGCTCCCGAGAGACCCTTCGGGTCGTACGCGATGACGACGAGGTCGGGGCGGTAGGACGCGATCGCCTCGACGTTCGGCGTGAAGCCGGAGAGCGACGTCCTCGGCGCCTTCCGCGGGTAGTCGGACTGGTCGTCGACCGCGACGACCTGCGACCCGGCGCCGATGGCGAAGAGCGACTCGGTGGCCGTCGGCGAGAGCGACACGATGCGCTGCGGCCTCTCCGTGATCGTGACCTTCCCGTTCGAGGCGACGATCGTCACGGGAAACACGCTGGGCGCAACTGGCCTCGACGCCTGCGATGTGCGGGCACCGCCTGCAACAGACTGGTGCAGGCGAGGATGGCCGCCGGCCCCTCCGTCGCCGACGAGCGCCAGCGCCGCGAGCGCGGCAGCGGCGACCGAGAGGGCCGAGGAAGACGTACGGAGCACCTGAATCCTCCCTTCCGCGAGGGGATCGGTTGTCGGAGGCGCGGCAGGTCTTCTGACTCGGGGCTCCCTCCCTCGCCGCCTTCCCAGCCTCAGCCAGTGGCTCCGTGGCGGGGGAGCGTCTCCCCTTACAGCGGCGGGACCGTCCCGGACTCGCACCGGGTTCCCTCACCGCCCTCCGTGGAATCGGGCGAGCCTATCATCAGACGGTGTCTGACACCCGCCCACGGAACCATGCGGGTTTGCGGGCCCTCGGTGTCAGACACCGCGGGTTTGCGCGGCTCTGGCTTCCCGTCGTCGCCTGGGCAGCGCTCATCTTCGCGCTGTCGTCGGTCCCCGACCTCGGCACGGGGCTCGGCGGCTGGGACCTCCTGCTCCGCAAGCTCGCCCACGCGGCCGAGTACGCCGTCTTGGGCGCGCTCCTCCTGCGCGCGACCGGGCGAAGGGGACTCGCCTTCGCGCTCGGCGGGCTCTACGCGATCAGCGACGAGCTTCATCAGATGTTCGTCCCGGGGCGCATGGGCCGGCCGCTCGACGTCGCGATCGATGCCCTCGGCGTCGCGTGCGGAGTCCTCGTCTGGCAGTCGACCCGCCACCGCCGGCCGTCATGACGGGGGCGGGGGCGATCGCGATCGACCTCGACGCGCTCGGCGACACCCGGCCGCTGTGGAACGACTGGCTCGCATCGGCGAGCCCGCTGCTCGGTGTCGACCCCGCCACCCTCCCGATCGATCGCGGCGAGGCGGCCGCCCTCCTCGACGAGGCCGACGCCGGGAACTGGCGCGCGCTGCTCGAGCGCTTCAGCGAGGATCGTGCGCCCGCCTACCTGCGGCGGGACGCGACGACGAGCGCCGCGCTGCGTGCGCTCGCCGCGGGCGGCTGTCGCCTGGGTGTCTTCACCGACGCTCCCGAGCCGCTCGCCCGGGTGGCGATCGCGCAGCTCGGAGCGGGGCGGCGAGTCTGGGAAATCGAGGCGGGAGCGGGCGCGCTCGA
>Ga0233416_10000041_pt1 | contig 34007 bp, 49 predicted proteins | sample Sediment_Towuti__2_FD_188638 | JGI IMG/M metagenome (GOLD analysis project Ga0233416, IMG submission 188638) | Sediment microbial communities from Lake Towuti, South Sulawesi, Indonesia - Sediment_Towuti_2014_0_MG | ecosystem: Environmental > Aquatic > Freshwater > Lake > Sediment | place... | reverse complement strand
CATGGTGTAAAAAATTAGCGAGGCGTCTTCACTTGCTCCCGTTACATCGGTCATTTTCGCGGCAATCCCCGCAACCGTCTCATCATTCGAGGCGCTCGTTTCCTGGATAAACTTTAAGCCTACCCCGATGCCTGTGCCTGGGGTGCCAGTTGTCTCATGCGTTAAAATGGACGACCACGCAACCTCATCCGTCAAAACGCTATACGTGATCGGGTTGGTCGTTGCCAATGATAAGCGTAGCGTTTTCCCTGTACTGTCGTACGCGGAATTTAAGATTTGTTCTATCGTTAGCGACTCCGCGCCTCCCGCAAAACCCATCGTAAACAGGATGAATCCTGTAATGATTTTTTTCATGGTTTTCCTCCTTATATGTCATCATTGTAAGCAGTGCTGGCGTCCTCGTCAGCCTCCGCCGAATAAATGGACTCTGAACTGGCCGTCACTATTTCCGTACCCGCCTCATAATCTGATACCCCTGGCAAACTCAGCAATCCGTCACGCATCTCATTTAGCATATCAATTGCTATCTCATAATTCAATTTGACGATTTCATTGACCGCGTTCGCGCCGGTCGCTAAATAATAAATCGTCAGATCGTCGGAGAGATTTCTGAGCGCATCGGGTACGGTTACATCTGTCCAGTCATTACATTGCGCCCCAAAGCGAGTTTCCAAACGCATCAAAATTTGTTGCTTCGCGTAAATAAGCGCCTGCGTCAGCGTCTCCGGGTCAAGTTCCCCATCCCGGTCTTTATCACCATACATGTTAATACGAGAGGCACTGAGCTTATTTTTGATCGTTGTCTCGCTTGAGTAATATGCGCTCATAATCTCCCTCGGTTAGAGCGTTTGCAAAAGATACCCGCTTTTTTGCGCATAGACTTTTTCTTGTGCGAAATAGCCGCACATCACAATTTCGCCGCCAAGATAGGATGTCGTTTCCTGGACGGTCTTGACGCCCCACCCACGATAATTGGGGATCGCTTCGCCTTCTAAAACTAATGTCGTCAAGAAGGGGGCGTTCATATCCCCGCCACCCGGCAAGCCTTGAGTATGACAAATCGTCAGATAGTCTTGCCAGATATAATCCAATGTCAGGGTGTCGGCTTGCGGAGTGGTATTGTATTTGGCCTTACCGATCAGAATATTCTCCCGGCCGAAATAGTTTCGTAGAAAATCCACGCCGACCCGTGGGTTCAAAACGTTAATATTCGCGCCGTTTGCAGTTGCGCTTCCAGTGACAGCCGGATGGCTTTGGAGAGTGCGCCAGACGTTGTTGCCCATAACATAGGTTTCGCCGTCACTTAGGAGCGTGTCTTCTCCATTTGCGCAATCGCCAATCAAATCGGCGGCCGGATCGCTCCATAACGGGGAAGCTGTCGCTGAAAATCCGGCGGCATATGTGCCTGTGGCTTGCGCTAATGCCGCAACCGTGATCTCCCGGTCAAGCGAGAGCAGGTAAGTCATCAATTTGACGACGAAATTCCGCCATTCTTGAACGCTTCCATATTGCCGTTCGGCCTGTGATCGTTCGGCATTGCTGAGATAACAGGATAAGGCCCGCCCCGTCAGATCGTACTCTTCCAGGGTGGATTTTGTCATGATCTTGCCAGGAGCTTCATCCGGGCCAGTCAAGACTTTCGGCCGGTCAAACATGAGACGCTCGTCATATTTGCGGTATTGCCCCTTGAGTTCACGGACGTTGCGAAACGGCGCAACCATGTCGGCAATAAATACTGCCAAACTTTGCTGGTATGCATACGCCATTTGGCTTTCGAGCGGCCGATAAATTTGGTTGGCCGCAAACTCCGAAATCTGACTTGCCGGAATATCCCAACGAATCTGCCCCACCCCTAATTGCATCTCTTGGGGAATGTTGGCTTGCAATAATTCCTTATTCATAGTTTTCTCACCTCCCCTTACGCCAGAAGCGCGTGGTTAATAAAATCGAAGCGTCCATAGCAATACTCGCCAGTCTCCGCCACGTCAATGGCGTAGCCAAACACCCGATCACCGGAAATCGCCGTGCGCATATTGCCAGGCGTCGCGTTATCTGGGCAAAGCGGATCGCCTTTGGCGATGCTTCCCGTCGCGACAAATTGCAAATCGCCGCGCACGATATACTGCGCTTGATCGCCGCTGGCGTAAGAATCATAGGCTAATCCCAATGCAATATCCGTGTCAGCCGTGCATTTGACGAGATACCCCGCCGATTCCTTTACGCAAAATCGCCGTTTGGCAATCGCCTCAGACGTGACGCCCGACCGGATATCTGAGTTGACAAACTTCTCGACGCCCTGAAATGTTGTAATGTGCGCCATAATTATTTCCCTCCTTTGCCCGTCAGGGCATCCCCGTAACGTTTTGATGCCATATTCATCGCAAGCAGAAAGATTTCATTTCTGTCATTGGGATTTTGCGCCTCACTTTTGGCCACTTCCCAAAACTCCATTACTCGGCGTTGCGTTGCATCATCTGACGACTCCTGTTTGTCGGGAATCGTATGTGCTTGCGCCGCAAATTCCCCAATCGGTACGGTCAATGCCGCCTGATTCTTGAGCAGAAACTCCACTAAGTTTTTCACGCCTTCGCGGGCCGTACTTTGTTGCCCGGCCATAAATTCCTTGACCGTCTGATTATCAGAGGCCAAGAGCAACGGTTTGACCTGAGCAATGACAGCCGGACTTGCGTGCAAATCATTCGCCAAATGCGCGCAAAACATTTCGACTTCCTGCATTTCACGCTTGCCGATTTCGATTGCCAGGCGCGCCCGCAATTCATTTTTTTCCTGTTCATCTTTTCCCGCTCGGTCCCTCATTTCGGCCTTGAGTGCCGTAAACTCTTCAACCGAGACCGCAGAACTTGGTTGCTTGGTATCTTCTGTCATAATAGGATCCTCCTCTATGTACGAGTACATTGTAATTATGCCCTCAGCATTGGCGGCGTACTCAACCGCTAAATAGGGGCTTTGCCCTCCGACGGCCGGCGGAATATCCGGGGGCAGGAAGGCAATGCTGCGAATCACATCATAATATTTTTGGCCGTTGACCATCAATTCGTTGATTAACTCGACCGAGCGAAACGGGAACCGTTCCCGAATGAAATCCACAATTTCCTGTTTAACATTTTTGATTGTCGCGACAACCCATGCGCCCCGCCGCTTGAATTCTATTTGCGCGTCCCTGACCGCATCACGGAGCGTCTCTGGCAGGAAACGTTGATGCGCAAAGTTAATCAGTCCAGGGATCGGCTTGCCCAGAGTATTGATATTGTTGCCGGGATATGTCCCTGTCGCGATACTCTCCATAATATAAGGGAGACAGGCGTTCGAATGGGCAATCATACGATCAATCCGCGCCTCGTCAAACGTGACTCTGTTATGTGTCCCTGGCCGAAAGATTTCTACTTCGTGAATTGTTGCCATGCTTATTTCTTTTTCGCGATCGCGCGGTTCCGAATGGCCGCCGAAATTGCCGCCTTTCGTTTACTTTTCGCAGTCGCGACAACTTTTCCGGTATGTTTCTCTATAATTTTTTTCCCAACAGCTTTGACTGGCATAGTATTCCTTATTTTTTGATGCGGTAATACCCTTTGTGCAATCTGATTGCATTACCGGATGATGTATTGGCTACATATAGACAGATCTCATCATTGGTGGCGATAGGTAATAAAGCTTGTGGAATTAAGTCAATCGGCTTGGTTGCAGAATCAATCGAAGCCGTTGCTTCGCTGCCATGCCTTTCGATTGTTTCGTAACTATTCGTGCCGCTCCCATCATCTGCAAAAAGAATAGCGGCACCGCCATCTGTATATGCCAATTGAAAAGAATCCGTTGATTTGTTTACAACGAAATAGACAACTGCTTTAGATAGGGCTGCCGGAAGTGTCCCTGCTGAATTTTTAAATATAATGGTATCCCCATTGACGCGGGGAGTTGCTGTCTCATTGACGACATCCGTACCATTAGTAAAGGTGACAGTACGTTGTCCTGCGCTACGTTCAATAACAATCCATTCACTGATGAGAATCTGATTAGTCCCAGAATCCGGTGATAGATGCAGATTCGCATCACCAGAAACGACTGTCGTGGCATAACCTACATAGGTCGCAATCCCAGTGACCGTGGTAGTAATTCGTTCGGTTTCGTCGAATGTCCAGCCGCTTACCGAGATCAATGTCTTGGCATTTTGGGCCGCCAGCGAAATAACGCTATATGGCGCGCCGACAAAATGCGCGCCTGCTGTAATCGTCGAATCTGGCAGATAAATATTCCCCGTCACCTTAAAATTCAAGTCCGTTTGCGTTTTTGACCCTGGAGCGAAAATGCGGCTGCCATTGTTAAAATTATTGTGTGAGATTACTGCCCCCGTAGTAATTAAAACAGTGGGGTCAAAATAAAAACAATACTCGTTCGTTTCTGGGATGAATGTAGTGCCATTGATAGCGACAGTTTTGCAGTTGCCGTCCAGTGTAAACATGATACATCCGGGTTCATTCGCGAACCCAGAAAATTCGCATTGTGAGAGATGTAAAAAATCTGAGCCTGTACAGTAAAAACCCGTCTTTGGGCCAAACACCACACTATATACAAATTCCAAATTCGATTCAATCACTCTTCCCCCATTGGATATTAAAAAATTGGAGTGCATGATATGAATGGGGGAAATTTTATCTGCGGCTTGCGTGATGTTAAACAAAGAAGCATCCGGGTCTAACGCTATGACATCGATATCGCGAAATTCCAGGATGTCCGCCATTCCATCGCCAGAACTTTGAAATACTGGGCCGGAGCCGGTATAAATAATTCCCTTACCTAATCCCAAAAGAAAAAGATCAACTGTCGTATTGGATTCAAGGTGAATTCCCCCGGCCGATACGTCGAAATTATAAGGGGTCTCAATGGTAGCACAAAAAAAATAAAACCCATACTTTTCCAGGTAAATCGTCCCATCTATTGGCGCAGGCAAGTCTGTAAGACTATTGACAATATGATAACGTTCTGGTTTTTTCGCAATGTTCCCTATACTGGACATATTTACTCCTACCAAATAGTAATTGATAAGTCCGTGTAATTGCTTCCCGGCGTGCCATTTTTGGCCTGTACGGCCGCGCCATTGGCGATGGCGATGGCATCAAATATAGCAGCTGATTCGCCGGGGATGCGAAGATGGTCAGTCGTTCCTCCATTCAGACTGATGATTACCGGATATGTTCCGGCGTTATAAATATAGATATGCCGTTTCGCGGTCGCCGCCGTAATGATAGTTACATAAGTATCTGCGCCAGTGTCATCCGTTCCGTATTGCGGCGTCCCCGCATCTGTATTGGCCTTGAGACTGGCCAGATTGCCTCCGCTCTCTAGCGCTAACGTTGCAAGCGTCGTCTGTGTCGCGAAATCTTTCCCGGCTAGCGCCCCCGTATCCGCATTAATTGTAGTTAAGAGGGCTTCGCAGTTTTGCTCCGCCGTGATCTGCGTAACCTGATTATCAGCAGTAGCAAGTCCTCCTGGTGATACCGCAGTCACTTTGACGTTTAACGTTTCCGTTATTGCATCGAAAGCTTGATTAAGAATTGCCGAACCTGATGAATTAGCCATTATTCTCCTTCTCAAAGATATCGATTACATCTATGTTGGGTAATTCATTATCGGGCGTCAAGGTAAGTTTCTCACGTTGAGCTTGCTCTGGCGTGATGGGAACGCGGTAGCAGCGGCAGTTAAATGAGAGCGGAAATTGCAAACGTTCCCAAATCGGATCATCTGGTTTACGCAGTAAACCGTCCAGTGGACGGTGAGAAGGACGGACTCTGGAATCCTCAAGTGTCTTGACCTGCACGCCAAATAGTTTGGGGGCTTGTTGTGTAATTAACGCGTTCAAACCAGCATTATAGGCGGCTTGCCGGGCATACCGAAATGAGACAATCAGCGAAGATTCCGCCGCCCAATATTCTTGCTCGCCAAGCACCTGTTTGGCTTGTGTTTTGTAGCCTCGCCAGGCTTGCGCCTCGTTGGTGATAGGAATGGTTGTTACAAGCAATGCCTTTAGCGTTTCGATGCGTTTGAGACTGCTCTCTGTGTTACGCATTGAAGTTACCGTGAAAGATTGCCGTTTGCTCTCGTCAGGAAGCTTATCAAACTCCTCACGGGTATAAGACGGCATATTTTCAAGGTATTTTTGCGCGGATTCCTGGACAAGCTCATCATTATATAACTCCGGGGGCGGGAGGCGGTTCGGAAAACCTGAGAGAATTGACGGAGTTTCCGACTCCGCGAAATGTTGAGCTTCCTGTTCTTTCACACTTTCTTCTGGCGTTTCTATCTCTTCTGTCTCTTCCGTCTCTTCCGTTTCCTCCGTCTCATTTGATTCCATAGATTCTTCAGGCAATATCTCTTCCGGGGCAGGACGGACAGTAAGCGGTTGTTGTTCGGCACTAATCGTCGGCTGTACTAATTCCGGCTCGATCAATTGCATAATCGGATAACCGGTAATATTCGAAAAATTCCAATCCAAAAGCCAGGGGATAACTTGATAGTTAAACCCATCGCAAATCAGCGACGCGTCATTTTGTTCAAAAGCCCCTTTTGTACGTACCCCCTTGCTTTCCGATTGGGCATAAGTTCCCATCTTCGTTTCTTTGAGAGATGTCGGATCGCCTGTCAGAACTAGGGAAATGCAAGAAATGGCGATATTGATAAATTCGGCAAAGGCGGATTCTGCAATGGCATTGGAGAGTTCCTGCACTTCGCAGGATTCGAACATCATGGTGATTGTGGAGCTTTTAAGTTTTTGGAGTTCACTCAGAAATTCCGCCCGACGCGCTTTTGCATCGGCGCTTTTTCCCGCCATGTCCTTACTATATTTGCCAATCAATGCTCCTACACCTGACCGCTCCAATCCCCGTGCATAAAAGCCGATGGAATTGTAGAGTTGTTTTTGAATGGTATCCAAAATCGCGATTTCTGACACTCCGTAGGGACTGCCAAAGCGCGGGATATTTGTCCAGATCGCAAATTTACGGTTTGGGAGACGATTGGACTCCGTGACTGTCGTTGACCAGGTCGTCTGTTTCAGATAGATGCCGGGCGGGAGGTCTTTGGGATCAATAATAAACCGTTCTGGGTCACGCACAAGGAAATCATTGATGATAATAGATTTGGGATAACGATCTCCAGTCTCGCGTTGCCAGTCAATCTCAACGATTGCACGCCCTTTCGAAATATAGGAATCTTGAATTTGATCGATAATCGGCCGCAAGCCCTGTGAGGTGAATCGCTCGTCGAATTGCCAACGACAGAAATCTAATTGCTCAGGATCGCCATCTTCCTGGCGATAGGGGGGATAAATAATTTGCGGGGGGCTGTATGCTTCATTTTTTTCAGCAAAATCACCAATGCCAGAGGCTGACAACCAGAGGCGGCCGATGTAGCGGGAGCGAATCCCGGCAAAAAGATATGGATCGAGTGCTAATTCCGCCAGACGGTCAGAGTCAGAAATTTCCAGGCGAGGTTGCGGATCGCCGCTCCCGATGGAGCGGGTTTCAATATCAATCCCGCGCCCATACCCCGGAGCATATTCCGCAAAAATATTCTTCAGCGCCCGCAAGGATGCTTGCAAAAAAGAAGCCCCTCTCATAATTTATATTATGAGAAGGGCTGATAGATTTGTCAACCATGATTTTGAGAATACTGCGAAGTCGCCTTCATGCGGTTGTTATGTCCACATACTTTCCCATGTGAGCTTCTTCGCCTTTTCCGGTCGCATCCCCGCAGCGATCAATGCTTTTTGCATCTTTTTGGAGATCATCTTTCCTTTCTCGATCCCTGCGCCTTTTGCCCGGCGCAATGCAGCTTGAGTTGTAATCGCAACGTGCATCCCACTAAATGGGAGTCGGGCTTTCTTCGCAATCTGGCGCATTTTCCGTTCACAGGTTTTCCGTTGTTTCTTGGCTTCCTCATCATTACCTATAATCGCATCTCTCACAATAAATCCACCTTTGAAAAATACATCATCACGATCTTTCATATTCTCCTCCTGCCCATGTAGGCATGTTGTTATGATTCCCTTACATTAACGTTTGGCCTTTGTTCGCGTCGTTCAATTTCTGTGAGCGTTGCGGCGCGAATGAGATCTGCGGCAGTTTCATAATCCTTCAGTACAGCGGCGAACCGGGCGGCATCGCTCTTAGTAAACCGGACGTACAGCGACCGCGGTTTCCGCTCTGCGTCGGTTTTGAGAGCGCGCCGGTCTCCTGGCTTTGCCCCACGCCTACGTTTCATATTCGCCATCCTTTTATATCGTTAGTAAATTCTGATTGCGGATATAATTCAACGGCCTTGTAATTTAGCCATTCAATTACTTCTGAGATCGTGCGGAAACAGGCCGTCGCCTTAACTCCATTTAAGGGATCTCCTATTTTTACATCAATTCCGCCATCCCAAAAGCATGATACGCTAAAATTTATCTCGCTATCGTAGAGCTTTTGTAATGTTTCCATTATACTATCCCCAATAACTCAAGATTCTCTTGTTCTTGTTCGGTCAAATAATTAAAAACAAATTGTTCTGCTCCTTCCCAATGTTCTCTATGCGTGAATATGTCAGGATTTCCAATAAACGCTTTTTCATACACAAAATCGTTCCAATCTTCTTTGGATTTTATATCTTTAAATTCCATGATGTTTCTCCTTCCCTTTTTTGATGATGTTAATGACTTCCTTCTTTCCTTATAGCCATAAGATAGGCTATATTTTTAATTTGTCAAGAAAATAATAACAAAATAAAGAAAAAAGAACAAAATAAATGCTTACCAATACGCAATCCGCTTGATTTGGTAGGCATCTCAGGCGATTATTTTTTCAGCGAGAAATCGCAATACGGCCGCCGCCGCTAACGCATCACTCAACGCGCGATGCGTGATGCCATCCCTTGACAAGCCGCATTGCGCAAGCGCCGCGCCTAACGTCTGCCAACGCCAATCACCATGATACTCATTCCATTCGCCAAACCATCTAGCATAGCGCAACATGAGACATTCATACTGGCAAGGTATCCCGGCAGTCCGCAGAAATGCGCCGTCAAACGCAGCATTATACATGACAACCGGCCGTCCGATCAAGACGGTTTGGATTATAGGCAAGAGGGCCGTCAATGGCGGCGCATTGACAACCATATCATCAATAATGCCATGAATAGCTGTCGCGGCCGCCGGAATCGGTTGACCGGGATTGACGAGGGTGTCCAATAACACCGCCCCGCTTGCGCTGTCAACAATGGCAATGTCCACAATCCGGTCAACGTCCGCGTCAAGTCCCGTTGTCTCGGTATCCAACACCACCGCGCCGAGCGTCACCATTGACGCGGCCCAGGTCTGGACACGTGCGCGGCGATCAACCACGCGTTGGCAGGGCGTACAGCGGCCCGCCGCATTGACACGCACGAAGCCTTGACCGCACGTGCGACACGTGGCCTTGCGGCGGTTAACGGCCAGCGACGCCGCTTGCGCCTCAGAGAGCGGCCGCTTGTCCACGCACGTCCGCATATCATAGAGCGCATAGACGCCGCCGCCGCTTTTGCGCCCATATTCCCAGGTCGTGTCAATCATGGCCGCCGGTTGTTGGCCGCGCGTGAGACGTTTTCCGGCCTGCTTCATGCTGGTTTTCGTCTTCAAATACCCTGGTACGTCGGCCCACTTCGTGTAAGTGTCCATTGTTACGCTCCTATGAATTTTTGTATTGTTTATTTTTTTTAACCTCTCTTCCGCCGATGGGGATTTCCGAGAATCTCATCATTGCGCGGCCGCATCCGTATTTTTGCGCCGCATTTCGGCTTTCTTCCCTTTGATCTCGACGGTTTGCTCTTTTGAGTACAAATCAAAACGTAAATATTCTTGACCTTGCCAATACTCCACATATCCCGCCGTACGACAGCCTTTTTTAATCTTGTATCCTCGCCTCCGCCACTCTGTTTCGCTGGCATAGTTAATAGGGATCGCGTCTAAATTATAGACATACAACACATCATCTATTATTTTATTGGGTCTTTCATTTTTTCTCATTTCATAAAAACTTCCGCAGTGCTGGCCAATGAATCCGCCAACCGCGCGGCCGTTTGTCACACATGAATTTTTGTATTGTTTATTTTTTCAACTTTTGTAGTCGTTCGACCGCAATGCCCGTCTTACGGGCAACCTCGTCAAGATTCGCCCGTTGTAATTTGTCGCGCAGTGTTGACCGCGGGGCCAGTAATCGCGCCACTTGCCGCATATCATCTTCCGTTGTCTGCGGTATTTGACAGATAATGGAGTCATCATTCACTGGACACAACAACACATCGCCTGGCTGTTTGACGTATTTTTTGACCTTTTCAGCTTCGTCTTTATCCTGCAATAGCAGATTCGCTTGTTTCGGCTTAATCCGATGGACAAACGCGCTGGTGAGGGTATCACGCACGACCGAACTTCCGCCTGTGCGATCCGCCAGCCAGGTTTGTGACGATGCCAGCATATAGACTGCGCATTTCCGGCCTTCCATCGACACCCGCTCCATTGTATGCGCCAGAGTTTTGCCAAATCCGCTCTTCGCCAGAAACGCCAGTTCGTCAATCACTAACACGACTGGCGTTACATCCTTGTCTCGCTGCGCAAGTCGGGCATCAATCGTGGCATCAATCTGCTCGCAGAGATCTTGCATGGCAACGATATTGGTTGCCATCTGCATCAACCCCACTTCCCAAAGCGGGCGGGTTTTAAAGCCCAGGGATTTCGGATGCGGATAATGCGGGTCAATCCCCATGAAACGCACGCCCTCTGCAATTATCCCGCTCCCGATCAAAAACAACATGGTGGAGGTCTTGCCGCTGCCTGATTCACCGGCCACCGCGGCGGAATAGATGTCTAAAAACGAGCCGCGGCGTGGCGCGCCGTTTTCATAACCCAAAATCATCGGCTTATCCCGTGCGATCTCACCAGACTCGATCAAAGTCTGAAAGGAAGGGATGCTGGCCGGGAGAACTGGCGCTATCGCCGGAGGCGCGTCTAATCCCGCCAATTGCACATTGGCGATCTTCTCCGCCAACTGCAAGGCCTTCCCTTCCCCACCCGCCATCTGCTTGAGATTCTCGGCATTCACCAGTCCCATAGCAATTGGCGCGGCAATCGAAAGATCACGTTCATGCACAAAAAACACATTGCCGCCAATCTGATATTGATGGACACTACGGGCTTTCACCATCGCCCGATGTCCTCCTGCTGCTAAAATCAACAACGATCCGGAAAAAGAACCGAGTAGCACGACTCGCCCCCAAAAGGAGAGAGCTAAATTGCGCGGCACTGCCGCCATTTCAGCCTGCAAAATCATTCCGGCTTTGGCCAATTGCAATCGCCTGACCGCCAACTCTTCATCATGCAAAATTAGCGACATACCATCATTCGCCGAACGATGTGATCGCTGCGCGATAATACCTACCACAATCAATAACAATCCCGCCGCCAATCCAATCCCAATATATGATAATTTTTTTCGATTCATTTTTTCTTGACAACGTACGCGGCGGGCGCGAGTCTGGTAGGCGTCGCACGCGCGACATCTTATCAATCGTTGAGTTACTGCAATCTGCACGGCCGGGGAGTGATTCGGCACTCCCTGGTCAAAACAACCTATCCCTATAATTGCCCGTGAAATAGCGATGTCTGTCGCGGAGTTGGGTCGTAATTCGTAATCAAAATTTCCGTATTTCGATTATTTAACGTTCGCCGTTCTCCTATTCTATTTATATGTAATCCATATCTTTGCGCTAAATCAATGACAAAGGGATTATCAAATTCCGAGACTGCAAACCGGATGCCGGAGCCGATCAAGAGGTCAAATAAGTCCTGCGTATCCACCGCAGTAAATGATTCCTGATAATTATTACACGTGCTAATATATGGAGGATCGGCATAGATAAAAAAAGAATGAGATTCCCTTTTATCTCTCACTCCAATTTTATTTAAGACATCTCGAAAATCACAGGCCATTAGCTGGATATTACATATCGTCTCGAATAACTGCTCAATTCCTTTCAAAAGTATCTGTTTATCATTACCCGGCCCAAATCTTAATGTAGAAGATTGTCCAAATATCCCAAAATTTGAAAGCATCAAAAACCGGGTTGCTTGCCAAACACAATCATGTTCTGGTTGTTTTTTCCAATAATTAAAAAGACTTTCATGGATAGGCATTAACGATATCGCCTTTTCAAGTTCTTCACGATGTTCTTTCATGGCCATAAACAGGTTAAACACCTCTTCATCTTTATCATTGGCAATGATATACTTTGCTCGGTCAATCATCGCAAATGATACGGCTCCCGACCCCATAAACATATCGACAAAAGTCGTAATATTTTCAGGAAACAGATCTAAGAGTTTCGGGAGTAACCGGGTTTTATTGCCTAATCTTCGCAACAACATTTTCTTGTTTAAAGGAGATAAGGGGGTAAATCTAAAGCATCAATTACATCCTGGACACTGGACGCGATGCACGCAATCCCGCCATGCCGCCGCACTTCCTCTAAAAATTCGAGTTGTTCCGGGGATGGCTTCCCGCCCGGCCGCTTCGTCTCTATCGCCACGAACCGTCCGCGTACGCCGTGAACCGTACCACAACAGAGTAAGTCAGCGCATCCCTTCCGCCCATACAATCCGGGAATGTACGGAATAATTAGAAAATCATTCGCCTTGAGATATTCCCGCACTGCCCGTCTGATCTTCCTTTCATTGACTCTTTCGCGGTTCGCGTTGATTTTTTTACGCGACTTTTTTACTGTGGTTTGCACTAACTGTCGAATATAACGCATAACTCTCCTTTACAAACTATCAAGCGCCGACAGGAGTCGGGCTTGTTCATCTGGCGTCAATTCGGATGTCTCCGCATCTTCCGTTTGCGATTCTACGATAAATTTCCCTTTACGCAACAGCCGCAACATTTCATCCACTTGCGATTCCAGGCGGGCCAAGTTTGCCGTTTGTGATTGCAATGGCATCGGTTTTTTAGATTTCAACCATGCTTCGGCGTGTGGCAGGATACAATCACGGAGCATCGCGTCCTGACCAGATTTGATCTGGTGTTCAATTCGCAGATATTCGGCGGTTACGCCTGGAAATTCCGATTCCCGCCAAGCAATCGTCAGGATATATTTTTTCGTTTTCGTTTTTTTCATTTTTTGAGCAGGGGCAACCGATGACCGCCCTCATACCATACTTTTCGCTGGCGACGGACGGCTCTGTCAAATTGCCCCGCCACATCCTATTTCCGCTGCGCAAATTTCCATGCGCCCGCGCAGTTACTTGACACGGGAGACGCGACAATTTCCGATTGTGGATAACATTCCCGCAATTCCTCGCCTATCAATAATGCCCCGCCGCCAGTGATGTAGATTTTTTTGAGGCGATGCACATCATCACCCCATAACCCTGCAACATGCGCCTGGATTTGTGAAACAAAGGCGGCCTTATGGACGGCGATTATCTCGGCAATAGCGTGATACTTGCCGCCATGCCAAAATTGCCCAGAACGCAACGCGGTTTCTGTCTCATACTTGTCCAGCGATGGGCGGCCAAATTCCTCGGTCAATGCCACGCGCAGGGAATCAATGAGCGTCCAAACGCCATTATGGTAGGTATCTGATTTGTTTTTGTTATCCCGGAATCCCTCCGAGATCAACAAATTCAAATCGCGTCCACCGATGTCAATAACTCCTACCATTTCCATCGCCATTTTCGATACCGGCATGCCAGCGTCATTCAAAAATAATCCGCAAAGCGTCGCGTAGGCCTGCGGAATCTCGCGCACTTCCGCCGTAATCATATAATCGCGGCCGTCGGCCAACGAGAATTGATGAACCTGCGAAAGATGCTCTGATAACAAGCCGCGTGAATACTTATAGAGATTGATCGGTAAGGCGCAAACCACCTTGATCGACCGTAATACGCCATTCGCCGGAAAAACGGACGCCATGCCCGCTTGAAAAAGATACGTAATCTCTTTCGAATTAAGCCAATCATCATCACTATGCGCGACGATATTGGCCGGGGCTGCGTATTGTAGCGCCGCCTCTCCGACAGCGACGCCATTTGCAAAAAGGATTGACTGTGATGGAGAAACTGACATCATACTCCCGGCCGCGTACCCTACTACGCTTTGAAAGGTTTCAACAAGGTCTCCAGTCGTAAATTTCGACTGGAAAAACCCCAAATCCGCCCCAAGTTTATCCATTTTATCCCCCCGGTTGCCCATCTTACGGGCATCATGCTATTATCTATCTTATTATTATCTTATTGTCTGTCTTACAATTATAAGATAGGTTTGATGAGTGGTCTTGTCAAGACTCCGCCACGAATCTGTCATAATTCTATCATTTTTGCTTTCCTGGTGTTGCTTGATTTGTAAGGTAAGTCAGGAAAAGAACAGAGGAAATCATAAATTATTTTTACGAATTTGCATTATTTCCTTGACTTTTTTGGGTAGGAATCCTATCTTATAGCTATAAGATAGAAATGGAAAGAAAAAAGCCCCTGCGTTAAACCGGCCAAGTAAAACGCAAGGGCAACAACAACAGAAGGAGTAGGTAGGATGCTATGAATAATATAGGATCCTAACCTTAAAAAGTCAATGAAAAACTTCAAAAAAATGGTGAGTTTCGCAATGGAAGCAGCAGCGATAGCATACCAGTGGCAACAGGCGGCTTCTTCAGAGGCCGCAGCAGAAGAGGCGGATGTCTCTGCGTATAATGCAGAGCGAGAGCTAATCGCCTTGCAAGACGAGATGATGATAGAACGTGGTAAATATGTGAATCTTTATTGTGATTTACGCAGGAAATCCTTTGAATATGAAGGAAAAAGAAGGGAAGTATATTTCAGGGCGAGTGAGCATTGCAATGCTATCGTCAATCAGTTGGTAGATATGATTGACGAAATTGAAGAGTTTTTACATCCGGTGACGGCGGCGCAGCCGGTCACACATGATGCGATCCCATTTTTGGACGCCGGACAGTATCGGTTTGCCCCGGAGTTCTGGAATGTCGCGTTCACAGAGTTTGCGGAAATTGTGGACTGTTGCGTTGTGGTTTCCGAAGGAAACCATTGCACGGCAGAGATTTCCGGTATCATCCCAGATGAAGAAGACGGGATTTTGGCGGAATTAGAAAATCGGCTTCAGCAGATGGGACTGGCCTTTCCTGGGGAGCACCCGTTCTCCCTCGAAAATGACGGGAAAAAGGTAAAACTGGCTATCAATTAACACAACACAAGGAGCATTCCCTCCGCAGGAATCCTGCGGGGGGAATAATAATCATATGTCAGATACAACAGCAACAGCAACAGATTTGACCGCTCAAATTGCTGCGCTTACCGCAATGATGCAACAAGCGCAGGCAGCGCAACCAGTACAATCGGCACAACCAATGCAATCGGTAGGAGAATTTGGCGGATGGGGGAGATCCCAGGCTCCGCAAGTGCAGGCGGCGCAACCCAATGGCATCTTAATCCCGATTGGGCTTGAAACAAGTATCGGTAACGTAACTGTCCATTTAGAGTTCGGCCCAGAATTCGCAAATCCAGAGAAATTACTCGCCCTTATGGAAACCCTTATCATCAAGGGAGTCCCGCTAAAGGCATGGCAAAAACAACAGGGATGGGGCGGTAAACGAGGCTGGGGACGGTAACACAAGAACGGGGCGGAAGTGCGAACCGCCCCATAAAAATATGTACATAGTCATAGACATTGAAACCAGAAATCCTGGCAAGGACGGAATGGAGATTGAACGGCGATGGGCCAAGACCGGGAATCTGAAAGACCCGGAAAAGATTGCCGCCAAGCAAAATGGTCTAAGGGGAGGCCTGACAGATTCCGCGCCAATTTTTTGTATCGGCTTGCGATTATCTGGTTTGGCGGTCTCTCTCAGCACTGCCAATCTTGACACGGCAACGCGAGCAATGTTGCAGACCGCCGGAATCGCCGTCTTGACCTTCACGACCGAACGAGAGATGTTGCAAGGTTTTTGCGCCGCCGTCCTTGCAACATTCCCAACAACGACGCGTCTCATTACGCACAACGGGGCGCATTTCGACATTCCGAAACTCCGGTTTCGGATAGCATTTCATGATCTGAGTAATCCTGATGCATTGTGGACGTATAAACATACGGACACGATGCTTAAATTTAGGGATTTCTCAGTTTCAGACAAGCAATTTTACAAACTGTCTGAACTAACAGACAAGTTTGGCATTCCTTTCGCAAAGGCAATTGAGGGGGATGTGATCGGTGAAATGATTGAATCAAATAACCCGGAGCAACATGCGGCAATCCTGTTGTATAATATCATAGACTGTCTTGCGACAGAACGGGTTGCCCAGAAAATGATGAGAGGGCGGTTATGAAATTTACAGAAATTATCTTAGAGATGAAGAAAATCCATCCGGCGTGGGCGGCAAAATATGATCTCCGCGCCAAAGACTCAGGCGTAGATATGGAAATTTTAGCCGGGGAAGCCAAATTACACCTGGCGCACATGAAGAGAATCATGCAATCGCAGAATGGAGTAGCGCCGCAGCATATCAACGCAATTGCCAAACGATTTGGCGTTGCGCCGGCCGCGGTGCAATGCAAAAATTAAGGAGATTGCAATATGACTCAAGTCAATTTGAGCTTGACGGCGGAACAGTTAAACGCCGTCAGGCGGCTACTCAAGAACCGAAAATTACAGCGCCGGATGCGGTATATCCGCAAAAACGGTGCACAGTCGGAGTTACTCCGTCAGGCCGTTGACATCGGTCTGGCGGAAATCGGGAAAACTTTACGTAAAGGAGGGAAAGATGACTCGGTTATCAACGAAAGAACAATTTTTGGAATGGATCAGTAGAAATAAAGACCTTGCCGAGCCGCAGCAATATTCCTGTTGTAGGGAATGCTTAGACAATTGTGTGAATTGCATAATCATAGAGGATATTTATATTGAACGCTACCAGCAAGACGCTGAAGCCTGGAATCGGCAAGCGGTCGATCCGCTTGGTTTCCCCGGCGCGGCGCGGGCCGCGTGAAAGGAGCATATTATGGACGAGAAAACCATGTTGGAGCAGATTGCAAGGCGCGATGAAGTAGTAATTCAGTATGATATGCAGCGGGCGGTCTATATTGTGCGCTGCGCTGGGGAAGCTGAGGAAGATGCGGATCTGTGTCAGGCGATCCGCATACTTTACTGTGAAATTTTTGAGATATATTGATGGAGGGGGAATTCCTTGCCCCCCCCCATCTGTATCAGCACAAGACGCGGCGCTTATGCCCAATCCTTCTCGGTTGTGGCTGGCCGGAGCGGCGCGGGCCGCATAAGGTATAAACCTATACACAACCGTGCGCCCATGACATCTGTTAGATGGACTGGGTCTCGTCCGTTGCATTACGTTGTTCGCCATCCTGCCTATCATTTAGTATTGTTTCAATTTTTTCCATAACAGCAAGTCGGACAAATTGCGATTCAATTATTTCTGATTTCTGGACGGCTTGTTTGATGCGCCGATATTCGTCTTTTGTCCACCGATAGAGTTTTCGAACTACGTGTTTTTCTGCTAGTGGTTTGACGGAACCGGGCTTCCGTCCGGCCCCTATGCGTTTTCCTCCTCTTGTCATTGTTGCGTTAACTCCGCTAATATGTTGGGATTGTTCAGCCTTCTGCACGTTTGAAAAAATTGGGATCAACTTTTTGGTTAATCTCTTTTTTCACTATCCTTTTAGCTACCTTATGTGGTTTCGTGTCAAATCCAGTTTTTGCAACGTCAATGATAGCGAGAATATGCCTGTTGCTGGTAACATTCAGAAGGCCAGCAATCGTAGGTGATGCAAAAATTCGTGCATCATCTGGTAGATTTTCTAACAATTTCTTTAAATCTTTCACTTTCATGATGTTTTCTCCTGTTTTTGAAATTATCAATTTGTGATTATAGCTTTATAATAATCCTATTTGATTATTTGTCAAGATATATTTTCAAATATTTATCATTGATACCTGTCTTTGCTTGATTCCGTAGGAGAAAACATCTGGCCGGTATGGTGAATTAGATTATCTTCCCGCCATGCCGATAGGGGCGTGTGAGGTTGTAGGCGTGCTTCTTGCGTATCTCCGCGTCCAGATCGACGCCGTAGGCTTCGGCGGCGTCAAACAGGCGAATAGCAATATCGGCCAACTCTTCCCGGAAATTCGCCCCATCTCCGTTACGATATGCCTCTAGAGCCTCCGAAACCTCAGAGTGAATGAGGCAGAGAATTTCCGGGATGGGGCGGGAAGTCTCCCACCATCCATGCGCAACTGAATTTGCGTGAAGGATTTTTTGCCATTCGGGGATTGTCTGACAGGTGTCATGCATGTCCATAATATAGGAAGATTGGCGATTCTCGTCAATCTAAAAATTCTGCAAAAAATCGCTTGACTTTTGTATGTATAAATCATATATTAAAACTATGAAGACAAAAATTAAAGTGATAAATTTTAGAGTTCCTTCTGATGTTAAAGATCAATTCCAGGCAGTCTCCGCTCGTTTTGGTGGCATGTCAGATGTTTTACTTCGCCTAGTAAATGAGTTTATCGATGAAGAAAAGGCGAAACATGCTAATATATCCCAATCATCCCTATCATTGCAATCTGAGAGAAAATACAATGGATAATGAAAAACCAGGATTTTGGGCAATCCTTCCTGCCGTAGTTCGTTATGATTCTTCAATTCCCCCGATGGCCCGTCTATTATATTCCGAAATTTCTGCATTATGTGATAAGGAAGGTATATGCTATGCTGGGAATCAATACTTTACGCGAGTATTTGATTTGTCAGTTAAACAAGTTTCTCGGCTCATGCTTTTATTACAAAAAGCAGGACACGTGAATATCAAAATTAACAAAAAAATGGGAAATCGTCGTGAAATTACCCTGAATTATAGCAAAAGAGGTGATAGGGTATCCCCAAAAATGTCTATATCTATGGACAAAAATGTCCATAGGGTATCCCCCAAAATGTCTATATCTATGGACAAAAATGTCTCTCATGATCATGATCTTAAACAAGAAAGAATTAACAAGAAAGAAAGAGAGGGGGAGGGGGAGCCGCAAGAGCGGCAAAGCGAACAGCCCCCCGCCCCCCCCGTGCTTCCCTCTCGAAATTCTTTTCCAGTCTTCGGAGAGTTTCAGAACGTTCATCTTTCTGAGATAGAGCAAAAAAAGCTATTGGAATATCTCAAGGCATCCTTTCCGACACTCAACGGCAAAGCCGATATCGCGTTGCATGGCTTGATTGAATCAATGTCAGCCTGGCAGATCAACCACCCTGAAAGACCAATTTCCAATCATTATGCGGGACTGCGGTCATGGATTGATGCTGACCGCAAAAAGGGCATTGTACCTGGACAACCGGCCAAGAAATATGAAAAAGATGATCGCACACCATTCCGCAAAACGCTGGACGCGATGGCGCGGTTGCGGTTTGACGAGAACGACAACATAATTATTTTAGAGGATGGACAAGATGACAAAACCGGAAACGTTGAAAGTTGTTACCCTGATTTCTCAATTTTATCAGGGAAAATTCAAACTGCCGTCTGAGACGCAGGAATTGGCGGCGTTTGTTCAGGCGTGGACTACGATGTTGGCGGATCTATCATATCGCGAGGTATCTGATGCCATCGCGAAGCATATCATGCAGTCGGAATGGCCGCCAACGATTGCGGATATTCGCCGCCATTGCGCGGCGTTTGCGAACCCGGAAAGCCAGATGACGGCACTGGACGCCTGGGGCATGATTCTGCGAGCCGTGCAATTAGGGAAACGCGCGTCCCTCCCGCCCTTCGTGGCGGATGCCGCCCGGTCATTCGGTTGGCAGGCGATCCGTCAATCCGAGAATGAGGATCTTTTGCGGTCAAATTTCCTGAGATTTTTCGAGGCATACCAGGCCGCGCAACAAGCGCGGGCGCAACTCCCATTGGCCATGCGGCAAGCCCTCGCAACCAGCGCAGATCGCGAACGTGAACAACGCGCCCTCGTTCCTGTGAATTTCCGGGCATTAATCGGAGAGAAACCGTTACCGTTAAAACCGGAGGATGCTGTCATTTCAAGATAAACCAGTGAACGGGCGCGTGGATTGAAACGTCTGTTGTTGAAATATGTACTACATACCGTTAAAAGTGCAAACCAGGTTAATCGCTGGAATCTATGAGAGCCTGGAAGATATGCGTTTGCCGCATAATGCGTGCTATGTGTTAAATCGAAATCTCCCTATTCCATCGGAGGACTTATGTCTGGCGGCGAAACTCATTTTAGCGGGTGATGACCACGCTAAAGCTCTGCGCGGGATTATGGTGTGGTTTCGGGTATTTATGCAGGTAGGATTTTTAATTGAATTCGAAACCTACCGACATGGTGTTGAATGTCTCTCTACCAGTTCAACAATGCACGGCGAATTGAAGGATTTAAGCGGGGATGCGTTGGCCGAAAAAAAACAAGCGGATTTGCCGCAGAAAATATATGAACGTGGGGTGATGATGAGTTACCAGGCTTTGCGGCATGTTTATAAGGCGCGACGAAAACATCGTCATCCCGATTGGGGGATTTTTTGCGACGCCATTGAACAATTGCCTTATTTTGAATATTTAATCTATCCTGAACTTCTGCCGGAGAATATGTATGAATATTGAAATTTGGCCGATAGAGAAGATTCATCCTTACGAGAACAATCCAAAATTCCACAATGTTGAATGGATTGCAAAGTCAATTCGGGAATTCAAGATTGATCAACCTATCGTGGTTGATGGTAACGGCATCATTATTAAAGGACATGGCCGATTAAAAGCAGCGCAGTCGTTAGGCCTAAAAGAGTTCCCGGTTGTAGTCAGAACGGATTTAACCCCGGAGCAAGTGCGCCTGGCCAGAATTGCGGATAACCGCACCAATGAAGGCGGATGGAATAACAACTTGCTGAGTGCGGAACTCTCTAATATTCTGGGCAGTATGCCAGAATTCGACTTTGCGGCGTTAGGTATCAATAACGATTGGTTTTCATCGCTGGAACTCCCTGATTTACTCGGAGGACAAACTGACCCCACGCTGGATGATGAAGCCGATGATACGATTCCAGACGTTGAAGAAGAACCCATCACGAAACTTGGCGACTTGTGGCAAGTCGGAAGCCATCGGCTATTGTGTGGAGATAGCACATCAAAAGAAAACCTGAATCGCTTACTGACACAGGATGCAGTTGCGATGGTTTTCACCGATCCACCGTATGGGATGAATCTTGACACAAATTTTTCATCAATTACAGAGCAAACCAGAAAGAAGGCGAAACGAACTGGAAAGCATAATCGTCTCAGTGAAACAGCCGCATCTGGAAGAAATTATAAACGAGTTATCGGAGATGACAAAGATTTTGATCCATCATTTCTGTTTGAATTTTTTCCCAAAGTTTCTGAAATGTTTTTATGGGGGGCGGATTATTACGCTGAACGCATACCCAATAAAAATAAAGGGTCTTGGTATGTTTGGGATAAGCGAGCAGAAGGACTTGAACATGTAGAATTTTCTTTGGCAGAATTTGAAACGTGCTGGTCAAAGAACAAGCATAGTCGAAAAATCTTGCGCTATCAATGGTTTGGGGCATGTGGATTACAATTCGAAACAGATGAATTTCAAAAAAGTAAGCCTTTATCACGAATGCACCCAAATCAAAAACCAGTTCGGATGATTAAATGGTTTTTAGAACAGTTTAGCAAACCACAGGATGTTGTGGTTGATTTATTTGGCGGTTCAGGTTCAACCCTGATCGCCTGTGAGAAGTTGAATCGGCAGTGTTTGATGATGGAACTTGACCCGCATTATTGCACGGTGATTATTCGACGGTGGGAACGGTACACGGGGCAACAGGCAAAACGATATGATTCTATCTGAAAGAGATGAGAAAATTTACGAGGCAGGCCAGCGTTCGGCGTGGCGAACGGTGTTGCGGGAAAGTCTGATGCATCTGGAACCGCAAGAACGAGCGTATGCGGTACTTGTAGAAGAACGTAATGCTGCGTTGGTAGTATTGCGTCGTCTCTGTGAGGAGTTTGGCGATAATAATTGGAGTGATAATCTGGATTTGGCGGATATTCTCGACAAGCATCTCTGCAAACATTTGTGGAAAACCTAAAATCTTTATTTAATGAAACGCTCCGCCGACAATTGGCGGAGGGTAAAATTCAGATCCGCGAAACGCAGGATGAGACGGGTATGCTTGTCCAGCGTATTATTACTCGGACATTTGAGTGCGATCCGCGCCTGCTCGCTATCTTTTATCCTCCCCCATTATTTTCTGAGGCTGCCCTTGCTACGATTATGGCCAATCTCTTTGCGGAATTAGATAAGGAGCGGCTTGCCCCACGGACGCGCAAGCGCATTGAGAGCTTTCTCCGGGAATTCGCGCAAAAATATACAGATGAACTGGACAAGCGGGGATTACCTGTTCAGTTGTCGCTTTTTAAGCAATGATTCTTAGCAAACAAGCCGCCAAAACGCATCTATCGGAACGACTGCGGGAACAATTATCAGAACAAGCGCGGCATTGCTTTGCGCCGCTTCCCTGGCAGATCGCGCCTTTGACAGATTGCGCCCCGGTGGTTTTATTGACCGGCAGCGCGGGCGGGGGCAAATCCCGCGTCGCCGCCGAAAAAGTTCATGCTTACTGTCGAACCTACCCGAAGGCAACCTGGCTTATCCTGCGTAAGGCGCGAGAATGGTGTTCTCGGTCGATTGTCCCATTTTTTGCGCAGACAATGATGGCGGGAGACCCATGCGTGACGTACTCCAAAAGCATGGGAGCGTTTTTTTACGCCAACGGCTCCGTCATCTATTCCGGGGGGATGTTAGACGAGAAACAGCGAGAGTCAATCCGTTCGATTGGTGGGGCGGGAGGGCTGGACGGAGTATGGCTTGAGGAAGCTAACGCGTTCTCTCGGCAGGATTTTGAAGAGGTGTCTGGCCGGTTACGCGGCACGGCCGGCCCGTACCGTCAAATTCTATTGACTACAAACCCTGGCGGACCGCGTCATTGGATTTACGACTTGATCAAACATTGCGAGGCCTCCGTCTATTATTCCAAAGCGACGGATAATCCCAATAACCCCCCGGATTATCTTAACGCATTGGAGCGCTTGACGGGCATTATGTATCAACGGCTTGTATTGGGCTTGTGGGTACAATCGGAAGGGGTAGTTTTTGACACGTTTGATCTGGCCGTCCACGTCCGATCACGTCCGGATGCTGAAATGCAATCTTGGGCATTGGCCATTGATGAGGGCTATACTAACCCAGCAGTCATCTTATTGATTGGGATAGATAATGATGGACGTTGGCATGTGGCGCGGGAATTTTATCGGAGCGGGGTGCTGCGGGCCGATCTCGTGGAGCAAGCCTACGCATGGGCCAGGGAATATGATGTTATATGCTGCGCGGTGGACGCTGCGGCAGCAGGGCTGATTGCCGATTTGCAAGACCGGAACCTGCCGGCCGAGGGTGGTAAGGGGCGGGTATTAGACGGGATTCGCGCCTTACAAGATCGGCTGATTATACAGGGCGATGGCCGGCCACGTCTCACGCTTGACCCGATATGCGAAAAGACTATCGGGGATTTCGAGATGTACGCATGGAAACCGGGGCAAGATGTCCCGGAAAAGAAATACGATCATAGTCTCGACGCCCTCCGTTATTTACATGACATAACCGCCGAAAATGTGCCATTTGGCGGCATTGACGAGGTTGCATTGTCAATTTATGGAATATAACAAGATTCTCCTCGGAGATAGTTACGAGATTCTGCTACAACAGGCAAGTGTGCAGGGAGAATTGATGTATGCGCATCATACATTGTAATCGTTGTCATTGTGAGCGGCCATTGTATGCTATGAATCAATGCCAGGCATGCTATTTGGCAAACTATCGAGCCCGCCCTGCATACAAGCAGCAACGGAAAATTTATGATGTGCGTTACATTCTCAAGGTTTTGTATTTTGAGGCAAAACAAAATGAAAAGCATAAAAAGATATAATGGGAAACTCACTCTTGCCGAGACTTGGCAAGCGGCTGCTGAACGCTTAGGCTATGCCTCACCACAGGAGGCAGTGAGGCAGCTTTATCGCTGCCATCGATCAACCATGAAAGTCGGTGATTTAATGGGCTTTTCTGGCACTACCGCCTGGAAATGGCTGAGGAACATGGGGGAACCGCTCTTGCCACGCGGCGGAGCGCATAATCACATCGGCGCTCGCATAAAATATCGCCTCACCTTTAGAGGGCAAACTCTTTCGCTCTCAAAGTGGGAGCGGGAGACTGGAATTAGCCAGAAAACGTTACGGCAACGCCTCTTGGCTGGTTGGCCTGTGGAGCGTATCTTGACGACACCGTTATTGCTAGGGCGCGGGCGGCAACGCGCGCGGCAAGATTAGCTATGTCCGATAATATAATTCGCGCAACCGGTTGCGCGGTCAGGGGGAATTTCTGCTCCTGCCGTTGCCCTTATGCCGGGCGATTTCGTTTTTCAACCTTTAAAAAAATTGCACTCTGCAACAAAAATCTGCATAAATTACTTGACAAAATTGCATAGTGCAATTATATTAGTCTCGTCAGGATGAGAGAGGGATCAGAAAACAATCAACAGGAGGGACACCATGACAACCCAAGCGACGAGATCAAGTATTATGCGGAGAGCGTGGACAATTCGCCGGGCGGCCGCCGCCCGCTATGCGTGTCGCTCATCGGAAATCCTGTTCTCGCCTTGCTTGCGGTTGGCATGGCGAGAAAAAAATATGAAAAATATGGATTGGACGGCAGCCGAAGAACAAGGCATTGCCGCCACAGTCACAAAACTGAAAGCGGCGAACGCAGAGACGCGCGCCAAAATGATGCGCCTGGCGGAAGAGACCGTTCGCTCCGCCTTGCAAGAGGCGCTCACAAAGAGAGATAAGTTAGAACATACCATGCAGGAGTATGAACGGCGGAATGTTGGCGCCACGCGCGACACGCACCCATTATATAAGGACTACCAGAAGGCGCAAACGCGCCATGACAGTGCGCGCCGCGATTTCCAGAAGCTTCAAGAGATCGCGCGCCGTGTAACAGTCACATCCTGGGCATAATATGGAGGGTACAACCATGACGACAGAGATCATCATCAATCCAGGCGTCACGCATCACGATGGTGATAAGGTCTGCGAGATTAGCGGCTTATGGGGGAATATCACGATTCAGTTGCAGCGACATGATGAGGTTTCGTCAGAATTCCGGGAGACCTGGCGCGATAATGCCCCTAACCTCGAAAATGCGCCGCAATATTATCAAGAGGGCTGGTATTTCGCCGCCTATTGTCAAGGGGCTGTGGGGACGGGAGGCACGCTCGCTGCGGCGGTGGAAATGTTATATAGTCGTCTGGCGGCGGCGGCGGCGCAACAGGACGTGGCCCGCGCTGATCTCTATATTGTCATATAAGGAGGGCTATGAGCTACACACAAGCCGAGGTTCGAGGATGGCTCCTGGCCATCCTAGCCGAAAACAAAGCCGACGGCCGCCGATGGCGCAAGGCGGACATCGCGCGTTATATTGCCCGGGATAGGGCATGTGTCTCCCGTATCATGGGAGACAAGCCCTGCCAAATTAACGTGAACGTCGCGGAGGCGATTCACCGACTGCACGACTTGGTCGTCGTGCAACACCTGGCCATCGGGCCGGGGTATATTATCATTTAGGAGGTAAACATGACAGATGAAACTTGCACGGAAAACTACGCGAAACGGAACATTAATAGCGCAGAAGAAGCAAGTCAAGAACTTTATACAGAAACTCTGTATGAAATCCCTGACTATCCTGAAACCCTGGAGACGTTTGTCAAGACGTTACCAGAAAGGAGCGTGAACCAATAGCAGAGCGCCCCTTGCGCCGAGAACGTTGCGGGGTGGCCAGCGCGCTGGCCGCCCGTCCGCACTATGCCAACAGCCGCGCCATAATACTATCTACCATGTGGTGATCGTCGATGCTGCGCGCCTGGCTTTTCCCGATGGACAGCCCCATCTCCTGCATTTCTTTACAAACAAGGATGGTCAATCGCGCGACTTTTGCGATAACTTGACTGACCTCTTCGAGATCCTTGCTTGTTTCCATGATGGTCTCTTCGATTATCTTCGCAATTTCTTCCGATGTCATATTTCTCACCTCATATCATCATACCAGGGCAATCTGGTGTAAATTCGTCTCGTGGCCTTGACTTAGCAGTGTTTCGAACGCGTCGAGTGATGTCCCGACTACGCTGGCGAGTTGCGCTTTCGTGACGCCAGCATTGTCGCCACCGATGTCGCTGTCATTCAATGTGTTGCCGAGATCAAGCGCGTCCCATTTGTTTTTCAGGGCATGCAATTTTTGGAGCGTCAAAATCAGATTCGTTGATTGTGTTCTGACTTGCGTGACAAATTCATTGGTATCTATGGCATTCATTTCAGATCTCCCTCCGGCAGGCGCGTGGTCAAATATCCGGCATCGAGTAGATTGGAATTGATGACCGGACGTTGATACTGCGCCGCCTGTTGCGTGTTTTGAATGGCCTGCGCTTCGGCTGGCGTGCGCAGGCGGAGTAAATAGATTTGCCCATCCGAATCGGTAAATGGCGCGCCGCCTTGCGCGTCAACAATCCACCGCGCCACGCCGTTAGCGTCCTGCCAGGGTTTCATTGCGCCGTAAATATTGGGCGCGATGTTACCCACCACTTCATTATTTCGAAATATCAACATAGTTCATCCCCCTTAGAACATTTGATAGCCAACAACACTGATGCGCGTGGTTTCCGCCGTACCGCGCTTGGCCTCAAAAATCCCGCTCGCATTGACAACCACAGGGAAAATATGCCGAGCGGCGGCTTCGGCAATCACAATGCCATTCGTTGACAGTTGGCTGTTATCACGCACGGCTAAGGTATATGTGCCGCCGTTCGCGGTCATGTATGCCAGTCGCGCCCCTGACGGGATAAATCCGCTGCACGGAATATCGGTAAATGCCGTCGTGAGCGAGGCATCATAAACTTCCGTCACGTCTGCGCCTGCCACGGCGATGTCCACGTCAAACCAATACATGCCATCGGCGGTTGCGATAAATGGCATAATATTGCTACTGCCATCATTGCGGAACGCGCCGGAGAATCGTACCGGATATGTCAAGCCGGTTGGCGTCGTGGCCGATGCTGAAATTTTGAGACTGATGACGCTGCTTGCTGTGCCGACCCAGACATAATAAAGCGTATTCCCCGCTTCCGCTCCGGTATCTAAATCGGCAAATGTCAGATCGGCGTCCGTGTCAATGACATAAATTTTGCCGCCAGACGTATTGATCCCGATGCCGCCGGCCTTGACAGTGATGGTCGTGGCGCTTTTATACTCGAATCGCAACGGCGCGCCAGCCCCGACCAGTTGCAAACCGGTCAGTACATCTATCGCGGCGAGATTTAAGGTATCAGAATATACCGGATCGCTCTGTCCGACCATGCGATCCGTACTCTGAATATAGCGCGGCGCAGTCAAAATGCGATTTGCCATAATGCCCTCCTATGCTAAGTCGCGGCGATCCCGTTCACGCCCCGCCGCGATGCTCCCATTTGCAAAATATTCGCCATTCGCGAAATAAGGAATTATGGATACATAGCTGCCCGTATCTTGCAGCACGAAGGCGATTTGCGCTTGATCGAGCCGCTGTTCGATTTCTAAGACACGCATAATTTGATTTTTGAGCGGCAGGCCATTTTCGTCGCAAAGTTCGCGCCATGAGACTGCGACATATTGACCTTTTTCGACAAGCAGGTTGCGATATGTTGTCTCCACGCATGACAGTAGCCACACGGGAAAGGCATATTTGTCGAGCAAGAGCGTCTGCAACGTCGTGACAACGGCGGCGGTGTGAACCCAATAGAAACGCAATTCCGGCGCGAGCCGGACACCATAGAGATTCTGACTGGCAAGATCGGCAGTGGCCGCGCCGTCATCATCGCCGAAAAAATTCTCCGCGCCTTTGCCGACGCCGGTAGTCGTGCGGCGGTCGATGTTGATATAGGCTTGCGCGTAGCGACAAGCCACTTGATTGATGATGTTGTCCGTTGACCGCTCCGCCGCACATTCTGCGAAATCTCGCTCGGCCAGAATCCCGCGTACCGGCAGCGCACTGATGATTTGTTCATATTCAATCGTCAATTCGCCGGATCGCTCTATCCAAAATCGCCCCAAAAAGGAACTGAGAATCTCATTGACGATGTCCTGTAAACTCCGGTCGGCGATAATCACGCCGGCCGCGAGATACCCTTGTGCGGCCTCAAAACGTTCGGCTTCCGCCCATGCCGTCGCATTATTCGTCCCATCATACCCTGCGCGGTCAAAAATATCCGCCAGAATCGCTAATGGCGTCTCTATCAAATTATTACTGACATCAAGCAAGCCTTTGCAACGCACGGTCACGTCTTTTTGCGGATTGCTCGTAAAATCAATATATGCAATCACGCCTTTGGACTGATAATTGCCGGACGTGGTAACGGTGTAACCTGACGATTGCAAGACGCCATCAACATAAACCTCAACCGTGTTGCCGCTTGCGACGGACAGAATCGAACCGTCCGCAATACAATACACGAACGCCACATTATCAATGCACGGGCAGAGCCAAACGCCGCCCGCTCCGACGCTAAACGTGCCATAGGGCAAGGGTAATGATACGCCAGTTTGTCCGGCGTTCGCGTAGCGATCCGTTTTGGCAAGTGTGAAGGTGTCTTGTAAGTTCATACCGCCGCCGCCTCGATTTGCAAGAGGCCATCAGAAAGCTCTTCTTTCACCACACGCCCCGCAAACATCGGCAGAAAGTCAATAGCCTCCAGCCCACGAAAACCCAATTTAACAGTCAAGTCGCCGTTCAGAAATGACTCCCGTGCAAAAATTTGAGAGAATAAACGATCCGCATTATTTAAGCTGACCGTCATATTTTGGATTTCGTTGACGCTTAGACTCCCTACGGCCAAGCCTTTTTCGGCAATTAAGGTCTCGCGCAACGGCGAGACGCTCATCAGTCGTGCGCCGCGATCTAACAGCCGCACGCCCAAGCCCGCCAACGCCGCGCCATTCGCCAATAAACTTCCGTTCGCATAATACACGTCTGACGAAAAGCCGATTTCCCGCTCTGTCGGAAGTTGATGTGCATAGACGCGTACACCCGCGGTGTTTTCGATAAACACCAGCACAACCGGCATGTGCTGTGTCTGTAATGCCTGCAAAAAGGCGGGAGTCATATCGGTCATACGCGCGGCACCTCCGTCAATGTTATATTAAACGCATTGACATCAACGCTGGCATACGTGCGGGCATTCTCCGCGCTGAGAGTGCAAAGTGCCAAGTAACTGGATTCATCGGAAAATAAATGCACGAAAACCGGTTTCACAATGCCAGTCGTCACGTCATGCGCGGCGTCGAACATTGCTTGCAACTGCGTCATTTCGCTATTTTGAATGACACTATACGAGGTTTGCCATACGCGTTGTTTGCCATACGTGGTTTGTCGCAGCACGCCGGAGGCCGCCGCTTGACTCTGCATAATGTAACGGGTTATCTCTTGCATCCCCCAATCTGGCGCGATGGCCTGCGTTAACTCCAAATATGTCCCCATGTAAAGTTCACCGATTTCGAGATACCCGTCAGGATTGGCATTGTCATCAATGGTGATGCGCCAATAGCGATACGTTTCATCTGGGTAAAATACGAGCGGATCGGCGACGGTCAACGTCTGCGTATAACTCGGCGTCGTATCTGGGTCTGCGCCCGCACTGAGGGTGATTATGGCAGCATCGCTGAGATTGTGATCAAAAAAGATGACGGCAGTAATCTGCATGGCCGCGCCGAAATCAATTTCGATCCGGTTGCCTGACGAAAGACTGTATAACATCGCACTGCTATACGTTCCGGCAAAAATGCGCGTCGATCCCCACTTTTGATGCGTTGTCAATGACCGGATTTCTTGCGATTGATAAGTCGCTGCGGACAATGTCCAGGCGTCCACGCCATTCCATTGCAGCAGATTTCCATTGGCGTTGGCCGCATAGAGATCGCCATCCCATGATACTAGCGCATAGATAATTGCGTTTTCATAAGCATCGGCTTTTTCCGTCAAGGTTGTCGCGCCATCATATTCATAGAGTTTCCCCGTGCCTGATGCCGCATAGAGTTTGCTATTATGTTCGCACAGTGCATATAAGCCGCCCGTGCCAGGATCTGCCTTTTCCTGCCATGCCGATACGCCATCCCATTTCAGTAATTTCGTCAAAATCGACCCCGCCGCGTAGAGCGAGCCGCTAAATGATAGCATATCGGCAATGTTATATTCGCCGGCCACGGCGGTCGCCTTAGAAACCCATGCCGATACGCCATCCCATTCATAGAGGCCGCCGCTATTTGATACTACACTGGACGCATAGAGTTTGCCGTTATACGCGGTCAAGGCGTTGACAACCAACGGCGTGGGCGATGACGACGCCTTGACCGTAAAACTAGAAACTCCATCCCATTCCAAAAGATCACCGCTGCCACTCAGCGCGTAAAGTTTGCCGCCGAGTTCGGCCAGCCCGCCATAACATCCACCCGTCGCGGCCAGCATCCATGTCGCGCCATTCCATTCATATAGCGCGTTTTCCGAACCGCCATAGAGTTTGCCATTGAATACACGTAAAGCATATATGGCGGTGTCGCTGCTCGGCCGATCCGCATTCATTTCCCAATCGCCTTCCGGCGTCAAGGCGCGGTCGCTGCGAAACATAGTTTCGCGGTCAAACTTCGTCAGGTTCGCCAAACCGAATGTCCCGTATGCCCAAAACGAAAACGTTTCGCCGCCTTCAAAGTCATTGCCCGCTCCCGCGACAAATTCAATCTCGACGCCATCTTGCAACTCTACCCATGCCGCCGCCGTTGTGACGCCGCTCGCTACCCAACTCACATCGGACGAAGTTTTCCAGCGAAAGGTGGCCAATCCAATCTCATTCCCGCTGGACACGTCATCAACCTGCACAGTAAATAACACGGTGGCGTTGCCGAGATATGTGCCGGAGGTCAATAACGTCGCACTACCCAAACCCACTTTGATCGCGCCACTTACTATGCCGCCGGCCTGCGAATTGGTCGTTAGGGTTGTACCGTCTAATTCATTTTGGTAGAGATACCGCGTCTCTGCATACATACATCACGCCCTCGCTTGGTATGATGTTTGACGGCGAATTTCTGCCGCGATGTCGCGGGTAAATTGTTTGAAAGCGGCATCGTCAAGGACGCGTCCATTGACGGTAATATTGATAATCGGCGCAGCCGAGACAGTTTCCGGTCTGACGATGCCGCCCTCCGCAAAGCATTGCGGCGCGTAGCCTTGCGCCGTCAGGCGCGTGCTTGCGCTATGCGGGAAAACGCGCGTACCTACTGGCAACGCCGCCAATTCCGGGCCGCGTTCTCCTACCCATACCAATGGCGAGCGTACCATGCCGCCTGCCGCCAAGCCAGGAACGTTATCTTGCGTATCAAACGCGACGCTGATCCTCTGCTCACTCGGCAGACCGGCCAACATATCCTTAAAAGTTGTCAATGCCAGTAGATTCGCCTCTAATTGGACATTCAGATCGGTCATATCCTGCGCCAACCCTTGCGTGGCCGTACCCGCCTGCCCCATTGCGCCGGTCGCCAATGTCGTTTCGACATTCGTGCCGCCGAGATTCATAGTCAGACCGCCGACTTCCCCCGATAACTGTCCAGTCATGCCAGAGAGTTGCATCGCAGAATTCGTAGCCAGCGCAAAGACGTTATTCGTCTCCAGCCCCTCTGCGCCTGCGCCCGCCAACTGACCAGTCACCTGCCCTAATGCGCCGGAGAGTTGCTGTGTTTGGCCGGTCAAGACGCCCGCCTTGACTGTCGCGTCGTCAAAAATGACGGTAGTTGTTGCGCCTTCTTCCCCTGCGCCCGACAATTGCGTTTGCACGCCGGTCAGCGCGGCTTGCAACGCCTGAATTTGCGCCTCAGACATGCCCGCGGCCGTCGCGATTTGCAACATTTGCGCGCCCGCTTGTTCGGCGGTCAAACCCATATCCTGGAAGGACGCCATCATTTGCAACGCGATTTGCGGGGCTTTTTCCATATTTCCGGTTGCCGCGCCGATAGCCTGCGTGAAGATGTCCATCGCGGTCGCGCCCTGTTGCCAGTTCGCGCTGATGCCGCCAAACGTCTGATCCATCGTCGTGCCGGTCTGTTGCATGAAGGTTGCAAAGTCGAACCCGGCTTGACTCATGGCGTCAAAATTCGTTTTCATCGCGGATGCCAATTCCGCTCCGCCGACAATATTCTTACTGATGAAATCCTGCATAGCATTTGCGGCCTTCGTGCCTTCGCTCTGCGTGTTCATCAAGCTATTCCAAATTTCTCCCAAAACGCCTGGTACTAAGCCAAAATAGGCGAGATCGTTATCAATGCCAATGAGACTCAGCAAGCCTTTATTGGCGAGTGCGCCAGCGGCGAGCATGGCCGCTGGCCCTGCAATCGCGGCCAGTCCGCCGCCGATAGAGGATAAGCTTCCGCCTAAACTGCCTAAACCACCTGCGCCGCCTCCGCCACCCAATAACCCACTTAGTCCACTCAGTAAACCACCGCCTTCTCCGCCGCCCAAGAGGCCGCCTAACGCTTGGCCAATGCCGCCAATCGAATCCGTGATGCCTTTGATGGTCTGCGGCAACTCGGCCAGCCCTTGCAGTTTGCCCAATACGCCCTCGATCTTGCTGGTATCAATACCAAAAAGATCGCCAATCTTGCCGAGGCCGCCGGAGAGTTTGCCAAAATTGTCGCTTAAATCCGCGGAGAGCGATAATAGATCGGCCATTGGGTCAAGCTGCGCCTGCAACGCCCGCGTTTGTTCCTGGTAGGCGTCTTCGGTCTGCCAGGCGCGTTGCATCCGCCAGACTTCGGTCTGTTGCAATTCGTCCAGCACGACTCCCTGGCCATGGAGGATGTCTAAGGCATCGCCTTCCGCGAAGAGCCGCCGCTTAGCCGCGTCATCTAATTGCTGAAGCCAGCGAATTGATTCTGCGGCTTCCTGACGGCGAGTTTGATACGCCTGCGCCTCCAAACGGTCTTTTTCGACGAGGGCTTGTTTTTCAATTTCGCGGTTGCGCTCCGCGTCCTGCCAGAGTTTTTGCGCGGCATCGGCTCTGGCTTTCTCTGCGCGCTCCATATCCCGTTGTGCGCTTTCCAGTTCTCGGAGTATATCTTTTTCGGCGGAGAGCTTCGCTCTGATGGCGTCCAGATCGTCTTTCTGTGACGCATTGCTCGCGCTGATGGCGTCTTTCTTGCGCTTTAATGCCTCGATTGACGCCTCGATCTCTATACGATCCGAACCATAGACTTGCTTGCTTTGCGCCTCCATCGCCTTGATCTGCGCGGTCATTTCCGCGAAGGTTTGCTTTTTAGCTTCCGCCGCTGCCTGATCTGCTTGCTGTGTGGCTTGATATTCTGTTTCTAGTTGTTTGACCGATGCCCGCACAGCGTCCATCTGCGCCGTCAAATCGCCGGCCGTGACCGCGCTGGTTTGTATGGCCGCAGTCATATCCGGGAATGTGCTTTGACCATAGGCCTCAACGCCAACCGCTTTGATTTCCTCACGCATCGCGGCAAACTGCGCAATTAACGTTTGCGACGGGGATTCATTGGCCGCTATCGCGGTTTGCAAGCCCTGAAAAACTTGCTGATATGAGGCGCGCAACTCGGCATTGGACGCTAATAGATCTAAATTGGCCGTTTTAAAATCTGCGACTTTGGCGGCAAACGCGTCCAGGGTAGTATTGCTTTGCGCAAGCCCCGCCATCTGATCGCCTCCGCCGAAGACCACGAATTTATCTTTTAGCGCGGTAATTTTATCGGCCGCCGCCCGGAATG
>Ga0233416_10000040_pt1 | contig 34049 bp, 37 predicted proteins | sample Sediment_Towuti__2_FD_188638 | JGI IMG/M metagenome (GOLD analysis project Ga0233416, IMG submission 188638) | Sediment microbial communities from Lake Towuti, South Sulawesi, Indonesia - Sediment_Towuti_2014_0_MG | ecosystem: Environmental > Aquatic > Freshwater > Lake > Sediment | place... | reverse complement strand
CAGCAGCGCACCTAGGGCGAGAACGATCCAGCCCCACGTGCGCAGGTCGCTGAAGACGAACACGGCGTTGTCCGCGAAGATCTTCGAGTTCGCGATCGCTGCGATCCCCTCGATGATCGCCCAGGTCCCGCCGAGCGCCATCATGACCATGGCGAAGACGAGAAGACCCTCGCCAGCCGGCGCCTTCTCCTCGTAGTACAGGCCCGAGGACGTGGTGTCCTCAGCCGGCAGCGTACGCCCGGAAACAGGCTCTGTTGCCACGGCGTCCTCCTTTCGGCTCGTATGTCAGCTCAAGCAGATCACGGGCACGCTGGGATCTCGTCCGGTCCTTCTACGCACTCTCGCCCCCGTTTCTACGGAGCCTCGGATGTCCGCCCGGCGCGGGAGAGGTGTTCCCTGCCTCCGCGTAATGCGAACATGTGTTCGTGCTGCGCACGGCCACGATCCTTCACGCCGACCTCGATGCGTTCTTCGCCTCGGTCGAGCAGCGCGACGATCCTCGTCTGCGCGGACGCCCGGTCATCGTCGGAGCCGGAGTGGTGCTCGCCGCGAGCTACGAGGCGAGGGCATTCGGTGTCGCCACTGCGATGGCCGGAGCGCGAGCGAGACGGCTGTGCCCAGAGGCCGTCGTCGTTCCGCCCCGTATGTCCGCGTACTCGGACGCGAGCAAGGCGGTCTTCGCCGTGTTCGAGGACACGACGCCGCTCGTCGAGGGCCTCTCCATCGACGAGGCCTTCCTGGACGTGCGCGGTCTCGAGCGACTCGCGGGCCCTCCGGTCGAGATCGCCCGACGCCTCAGGCGGCGCGTCCTGGAGGAGGTCGGCCTCCCGATCACCGTGGGCGTCGCGCGGACGAAGTTCCTCGCCAAGGTGGCGAGTGGCGTGGCGAAGCCGGACGGTCTGCTCGTCGTCCCTCCCGACGACGAGCTCGGCTTCCTGCATCCGCTCCCCGTCGAGCGCCTCTGCGGCGTCGGTCGGGTCACGGCCGCGACGCTCAAGAGGCGCGGCATAAGAAGCGTCGGCCAGGTGGCCGCCCTCGATGAAGCGATCCTCGTCTGCCTGCTCGGACGAGCGCGTGGACGCCAACTGCACGCCCTCGCGCACGGGCGCGACCCGCGCCCGGTGCAGCCCAGGCGCCGTCGTCGTTCGATCGGCTCGCAGCGGGCGCTCGGACGCAGGCCGACGTCCCTTGAGGAGATTGACTCGTCAGTCATCGCGATCGTGGAGCGCGCCGCGCGACGCCTGCGCTCCGCGCGGCGCGTCTGCCGGACGGTGGTTCTGCGCCTTCGGTTCGACGACTTCGCGCGGGCGACACGGTCGTACACGATGCCGCGATTGACCGATCAGTCAGAGACGATTCTGGCGACAGCCCGAGCGCTGCTGGCAGCCGCGGAGCCGCTGATCGAGAGGAGGGGCATCACGCTGGTCGGGATCTCCCTGACGAACCTCGAGCCCGCGGACAGGATGCAGCTCGCGTTGACCGACGACTGGAGGCTCGACGCGCTCGACGCAGCCCTCGACGAGGCTCGGGAGCGCTTCGGCCCGGCCTCGGTCACCCGTGCCGTGCTCGTCGGGCGCGACGCGGGGATCGCGATGCCCCTCCTCCCCGACTGACGCTCGTTTCGCGTCGGGCACGCCTCAGGCGCCCGCGGCGTGCCCGACCTCCTGCAGGACCCACGAGTTGCCGTCGGGATCGGCGAAGTCCGCAAACGAAGCGTAGTCGCGCCGCGCCGGATCCGGCCCCGGGCGCCACCCTCCCGCGCCGGCGTCGAGGTGCCGGATGTCGCTCACCTCGACGCCTCGCTCGACCAGCCCGGTACGAGCCGCGACGATGTCGGACACCACCAGATGCGTGCCACGGACCGACCCGGGCGCAGCGAGCCCGAGCCCGGTTCCGATGGTGATCGAGCACGCGGAGCCGGGCGGTGTCAGCTGCACGACGCGGAGGCCCTCGGCCGGGCTGGTGTCGACGTCGAGGGTGAAGCCGGCTTGCCCCGTGTAGAAGGCCTTCGCGCGATCCACGTCCGAGACGGGGATCAGGACGAGCTCGAGCTTGAGGTTCAGGGCGCGGTCAGGCCTCCGTCGGCTCGGGGCCCCTGTCCGGCTCCAGGGCGAGCTCCCGCGCCGCCTGCCCGTCGTGCGGCGGCTCGATCGTGATGTTCGGAAGCAGCCGGTCGAGCCAGCGCGGGATGTACCACGTCTTCTCCCCGAGCACGGTGAAGAAGGCCGGCACGAGGGTCATCCGCACGACCAGGGCGTCCGTCAGGATCGCCACGGCGAGCAGGAGTCCGAACTCCTTCGAGATGCGATCCGGGGTGAGGACGAAGGCTGCGAACACCGTGCCCATGATGAGCGCCGCGGCGACGACGACCCGGCCGATCGCTGCGATTCCGTGCTCGACGGCCTCCCTCGTCTTCAGCCCGTGCACGTGCTCTTCCCGGATGCGGCTCATGAGGAACACCATGTAGTCCATCGTCAGGCCGAAGAGGATCGCGAAAGCGATCGGCGGCACGAAGGTCTCGATCGGGCCCGTCCGGTCGAGCCCGGTGAGCCGCATGAGGTAGCCCTCCTGGAGGACGAGCGTGAGGATGCCGAAGCCGACGAACGCGGACAGGATCGTCGTGATCGCGGCGGTCAGCGACACCACGATCGAGCGGAACGCCATGGCGAGCACGAGGAACGTGACCCCGATGATGTAGAGGAGGAAGTACGGCAAGCGCTCCATGATCCGATCGGCGATGTCCTTGAACGCCGCATTCAGCCCGGAGACGTAGACGACCGCGTCGCCCCCGGCGGTCGCCGCCGGCGCGACCTCGCTGCGCAGACGATCGACGAGCTTCCCCGTGGCCTCGTCCTGCGGCGCGGAATCCGGCGTCACGAACACGATCGCGACGGTCTTCGCCTTGTTGAACTGCGGCTCGCCGGCGGACGCAACGCCCTGGAGCGTGCGGACGCCCTCGTAGACCCGCCGGGGCGCCTGCGGATCGCCGTTCACGTCCACGACGATCGGGATCGGGCCGTTGAAGCCGGGGCCGAAGCCGGTCGCGAGCAGGTCGTACGCCCGGCGCGCCGTCTGCTTCGTCGGCTGCGTGCCCTGGTCGGACGCGCCGAGTCGCACGAGCGCCGACGTCGACGCGAGGACGAGCCCCGCCGTGAGCAGGACGGCGAACACGACCTTCGCGTTCGCCGTCACGAACCGGCCCCAGCGGGCGATGTGCGTCCGCTCCCTCGCCGCCTCGGAGTCGTCGATCGACGGTAGGAAGGGGACCTTCAGCCGGTCGACCTTCGTCCCGAGCAGCCGCAGCACGGCGATGAGCAGCGAGTTCGCGATCAGCACCGTGGTGAGGACGCCGAGGGCGCTGCCGACGCCGAGCTTCGTGACGAAGTCGAGCCCGAAGAGCGCGAGCCCGCTCACCGAGATCGCGACCGTTAGGCCGGCGAAGAGCACTGCACGCCCGGCCGAGGCGCCGGCCTCCGCGGCGGCGTCGGCGGGCGCGAGCCCCTCGTGCAGGAGTTGCCGGAAGCGCGTGACGATGAACAGCGAGTAGTCGATCCCCACGCCGAGACCGATCATCGACACGAGGAGCGGCGTGACGGTGTTGATGTCCGTGAAGCCGGCCACGATGAAGAGGAGGAGGAACGCACCTCCGACCGCGGTGATCGCCAGGGCGATCGGAATCGACGCGGCCACGAAGGTCCGGAAGACGACGAGCAGCACGATGAGCGCTGCGAGCAGACCGAGCAGCTCCTGCGGGCCCTGCTCGATGGGCGGAAACTCGGCGTCACCGTTGAACTCGGCGGTCACGCCCGCGGCGGCGACCGTCTCGCGGACCGCGTTCTCCACGGCGACGACCGCCGCGCGGTCCCTGTCGTAGATGACGCGGTCGAACTGCGCCTCGGTGTAGCCGATGCGCCCGTCGTCCGAGATCGTCTTGTCCTTGAACGGATCGCCGACGCTCTCGATGCCTGCACGATCCTCGGTCGCCGCGAACTCCGGAGTCTTGAGCCGAGCGATCGCCCGCGCGATCGCCGCCTTCCGCTCTGGCGTGTCGAGCCGCTGACCCTTCGGCGCCGCGAAGACGAGATTGAGCACGCCGCCCTGCTCGGCCGCGAACTCGGACTCGATCAGGTCGGTGGCCTTCTGAGTGTCGGAGCCGGGGATCTCGAACTGGTCGCGAAGCGACCCGCCGACCGTCACCACGAGCGCGACGAGCGCGACGACGATGCCGAGCCAGGTGACGACCACGCGCCACGGATGGGACGCGCACGCCCGCATCCAGCTCGCGAGTGCTCCGGTGGAGAGTCGCTCGTGCGCTGCCAAGCGTCCGTTCTCGGTTCCCACCTCTGGCTCGGTCACGCGCCCGTCCCCCTCGCCCGCCGGCGTCTCGACCCTCGACCCCCGACCACTCGTCTCGCAGGTGTCTCCGTCATCCTCCTCAACGGCGTGCAGGCGAGAGCCCTTCCAGTCGATCCCAGACCGGCTTCAGCAGCGGATCCGAGACGCGACCGAGAAGCGCGACGCCGCGAGCGACCCACGGCTTCCCGATGTGAACGACGACCGCGGCGGCCGCCCACCCGACCAGCACCCCGGCGAGCACGTCGCTCGGGTAGTGCAAACCAAGGGCGATCCGAGACACGCCGATCAGCGCCGCAGCGACGAGGAAGCCGAGCCCGGCCCGGCGGGAGAACGCCAGCACTGCGAAGGCGATGGCGAACGCCGCCGCCGCGTGGTCGCTCGCGAACGACGGATCCGGGGACGGCGCAGCCAGAAGGTGAGTGAGCGGCTCGTGGGCCACGAACGGGCGCGGCCGCGACCAGACGTGCGCGATCGCCTGGTTGGCGATCAGGGCGATCGCGGAGGCCGTCAGCGCCGACACGGATGCGAGCTTCCACTTCGTCTCGCCGTACGGCCGCGCGAGGAACCACAGCGCGATCGTCGCCAGGGCGAAGAGCGGCACGACGAGACGGGAGAGCGCCGTGACCGGGTCCTCGAGCCAGTCGTGCGTTGCAACACCGGTGTTCACGGCGTGGAAGAGGTACCAGTCCATCGCCGCAGGGTAGCGGCCCGCGTGCTCCGCGGGCGCGAGCGTGGCGTCGGCGGCCGAGGATCGGAGTGCGGAATCGCCGAAGCGTGCGCCGTCCTCGATCGGCCAGGGTCGAGAACGGCTGCCGCTCTCTCGGCTCCGGGGGGCGCTCGCGCACGTGTAGAACTGCCCTCCGTGGCGTGCCAGCCGACACCGATCAGAGCGCTCGTCGTCGACTACGGCGAGGTCCTCTGCCACCCCGCCGACCCGGAGCGGCTCGAGGAGATGGCGGGGTACGCCGGCGTGCCGCTGACGCCGTTCCTCGGCGCCTACTGGGAGCTGCGCGAGCCGTACGACCGCGGGATCCTCGACGGACCCGCGTACTGGAGCAGCGTGGGCGCCGCCACCGGGACTCGCCTCGACGCGGAGCGCATCCGGGGGCTCGTCGAGCGGGACATCGCGCTCTGGACGAACCTCGACGAGGAGATGGTCTCGTGGGTCGAGGCGGTCGCCGGACGGGGCGTTCGCGTCGGACTGCTCTCCAACATGGTCCCGGAGATCGGCGCCTACGTCCGTGATACGCTCGGCTTTCACCGGGGCTTCACGGACGTCACGTACTCGTTCGAGGTCGGGCTCGTGAAGCCCGAGCCCGAGATCTACCGCCGGGCGCTCGCCGGCCTCGCCGCCGCACCGCAGGAGACGCTGTTCGTGGACGACCGGCCTCCGAACGTCGAGGGTGCCCGGGCCGTCGGGATGTACGCGCATCTGTTTCGCGGCCGCGACGAGCTGCTGTCCGCGATCGAGCGGTGCTACGCCCTCGGGCGCTGACCGACCATCCGCGTCGTCCGGCGCGAGACCCGACCGGGCTCGAGGGACTCCGTGCCGGCTTACCAGCCGGCGGTACCCGGACCCCCTTTGAACGGGCCGACGACGTCCGAGGTGATCCAGCCCCCGTAGAACCCGCCCGGCTGCGGCTCGACGCGCTCGTCGTCGACGAAGCAGGCGTCGATGCGGCCCGGGTAGAACGCCACGGCATCGCGGATCGCCTCGAACCCGGGAGACGGGTCGTGGTACGTCCAGGCGGCGCTCTCGGCCCGGACCTCGCCCGAGACGACGTCGTAGTAGGAGGCGACGCCCTTCCACTCGCAGTGCGTCGGCGCCCGCGCGGCCGGGACGAGCGCGTCCGGAGCCACGTCCTCGCGCGGGACGTAGTAGGCCGGGGGATGGCTCGTCTCGAGCACCCGGTGCGCGCGACTCGTGTCCGCGATCGTCTCGCCGCCGAGCACGACGCGGATACGGCGGGCGGTCGGCTCGACACGAGGCGGGCGCGGATAGTCCCAGACCGACTCGGGCATGCTCACATGCTGCCGAGACGTCGCGACCGCGCGCGGCGCTTGGCCCGCTACTCCTCTCCGGGACTCGCAGCCCGAGCCTCGTGCCGCCCGGCCACGGCGGCCACGAGCGCCATCACCCCGAGCGCCAGGCCGACGCCGAGGAGCGTCGCCCAGACGCGCTCCGCCAACGCAGTCTCGACGTCCGCCCGGACGAGGCGCAATGCCAGCAGAAGGACGATCGTGAGGAAGAACGCATACACCGCCTCGTTCGCACGCTGCGACGCGACCATCAGGACCGAGGCGACGGCGACGACAGCGGTGAGCACGGGACGGCTGTCGACGTTGTGCACGAGCGGCAGCGCCACGACGGCCCCCGCGACCGTCCCGACCGCACGGTGCACACCGCTCGCGACCGACTCGGCGGGGTCGCTCTTGATGATGACGAAGGCAGCGAGCACCGCCCAGTACGGATACGCCTCGAAGAGGTACGCGCCCACGAGCGCTGCGGATCCGATCGCCAGCGCTCGAATCACCGCGAACCGGAGGATCGGCGAGTCGAGGGTCAGCGCGGCTCGCATCGGTGCCGCCCAGTGCGAGCTCGTCGCAGCCCCGCCCCGGCGGCTCTCCCCTCCGGCGAGAGCCTCTTCACCCGAGCGATGCACTAGGAGGACGCGCAGCGCTTGGAGAGCGACCGCGAGGATGCCGCCGACGAGGAAGCTCGCTGCCAGGCCCTGCGTCGTCTTGTCCGAAGCAGAGAAGCCCTGCGCCAGGAGCAACCACAGGTTGAGGACGTACGCCGAAGTCACTGCCGCCTTCCCGTACGCCGCGAACAGGGTCGCGCCGAAGGTGACAAGGCCGGCGACGATCCCCGCAAGCCATCCCACCTCGCCGGACCACACGCCGACGGCAGTCAGCGCCGACCCGACCAGAGCGACGATCGAGCCGCGCGCCAGGCACGAGCGCAGAGGCCCTCGTCCCACTGCGAGAACCGTCACCACCGCGCCCAACAGCGCCGCGACGCCGACGTAGCCGAAGGCGACGAGGAAGACGAGCGCACCTGCGACCGCGACGAGCCCGACGAGGCCGTTGCGCAGCGAGAACTGCGTCCGATCGAACGTCGCGAGCCCGATCGGGATGTGCTGGAGTCGGCTCACGCTCGTCGCGAAGCCTACGCAGGGCTTCGACCGTCGGCCGAGAATGCGCCGCCATGAGCCGTCTCTCCCCGATACGCGGGATCCTCGAGCGCTTCGTAGAGGATCCAGGCTCGCCGAGACGCGCTGCGTGGGTGATCATCGCCGCGACGGTGCTCGCAGTCGCCGCCGGGGCGCTGATCATGTGGATCTTCGACCACTCGGAGTACCCGAGCCTCGGCAGGGCCCTCTGGTTCACGCTGCAGACGGTCACCACGGTCGGATACGGGGACGTCACTCCCGAGAGCCCGCTCGGACGCGCCGTGGGCGGCGTCGTGATGCTCGTGGCGATCGGGTTCATCACGATCATCACGGCCGCGATCACCTCGACCTTCGTCGAAGCAGCGCGTCGCAAGAGGGTGAAGGAGGAGGAGCGGGACGAGGAGCGGATCTCCCGGATGGAGGCCGCGCTCACGTCGATCGACGTGCGTCTGGGCGGAATCGAGCGGCAGCTTCGCGGGGGTGACCGCCCTTCCCCGCCGAGCTGAGGCAGGGGGCAGGCCGGCGGTGACGCCGGCGACCCCGAGCTAGGGGCTCCGCACGGCCGGGGCCTGCTCGGCCTTCGCGGTGGCGACCTTCTCCCGCCGCGCTCTCGTCAGCTCCTGGACGAAGATCTGGATCGTCGCCGCGAGCGGAACCGCCGTCAGGGCGCCGAGGACGCCGAGCAGCGCCCCGAAGAGCGTGACCGCGACGATGATGAAGAACGCCGACAGCTGGACGGCCTTGCCCTGGATCTTCGGGGTCAGGATGTTGTTCTCGACCTGCTGGTAGGCGAGGATCACGACGAGCATGATCAGCGCCGCCGTGAAGCCCTCCTGGGCCCACAGCGTCGGAACGAGGATGAACCCGGCGATCGTCGCGCCGATGTTCGGAATCATGTCGAGAAGCCCCGCGATCAGCCCGAGCGCGAGCGCGGTGCTCGACCCGAGGAGCCACGCCGTGGCGCCCTGAACCGTCCCCGCGATCGTGGCGATGACGACGACGCCGATCGCCCAGCGCGAGATCGTGGCGGTCACGCGATCCCAGACCGCGAGCCACCGCTGCTCCTCACCCGGCATGAGGACGCTCGCGAGCGCCTGCCTCAGGTTGCCGACGTCCGTGATCAGGAACAGACAGACGAAGAGGATCGTGAAGCCGGCGAGGAACACGCCGAAGAACGTCCCCGCGATGCCCAAGAGGGAGGAGATCGCGTCCGGCACCGACACCGACACCTTGTCCGCTCCGGCCTGCACGTTGCCGAAGGCACCCGAGTCCCCGAGCCACGAGAGACCGTCCCGCTCGCGGAGGTTCTCGACGGTCGTGGGGAGCTCCTGCAGGTAGTCGCGAACGGACTCCACAAGCGGGACGAGGAGCAGCAGCAGGAGCGCCGCCACCACGATCGCGGTTCCGATCACGGTGACGGTCGCGGCCAGTCCGCGCGACAGGTGGGTCTTCGCCATGACGAAGCGAACCGGGTACTCGAAGACGAAGGCCAGGAAGATCCCGACGAAGACGACGAGGAACGTGTCGCCGATCTTCCAGAAGGCGAGCATCACCGCGAGCGCGGCCGCCACCAGGAGGATCGTGCGCATCGGGATCAGGAGATCGATGCGCCGCGACTCGCTCCCGTTCACCGGGTGAACTCTAGGAACGGCGCCGGTCGGCTCCCGCCCTACTCGAACCAGACGACCGTGGCCAGAACGGCGTACGTGGCGACGAGCGCGAGCCCCTCGTAGCCCGTCGCTTCCCCGTCGCCGGTGATCTGCCAGATCGCGAGCGCCGCGAAGACGAGCGCGACGACGAGGACGAGGCCGCCCGCGCCCGTCGGAATGCCGAACGTCAGGCGCTCGGCGAAGAGGAGCGAGACGAGGACGAGCGCCGGGTAGAGGAACGCCGCGATCTGCGCGACGGAGTTCTTGACGACCGAGATCGCCAGGTCGAAGCGCCGCTTCCACGCCAGCTGGATGCCGACGACGTTCTCGACGGCGTTCCCGGCGATCGCGACGATGACGAGCCCGGTGAAGGCCTTCGAGATCCGGAGCTCCTCGACCGCGGGGTCGATCACGGAGACGAACCACTCCGAGGTGAACGCCGCGGCGATGCCGGCAAGGGCGAGCACGCCGAGGCCGACGCCGAACCCGAGCGGCGGCGCGTGGTGCTCCTCGATCGCTGGCTCCTGGCCGGCGCCGGCGCGGAGGTAGCTCGCGAGCCAGGCCGCGTAGACGAGGAGGATGAGCACCGCCCCGATGCTCGAGATCGCGACCGCATGCGCACTCGCCGTGTCGCCGGTCGTCACCGAGGTGCTGAGGATGGCGATCAGGAAGACGACGAGCATGAGCAGCATCGTCGTGTCGTTCGGGAGCCGGGGGTGGAAGCGCATGACCCCGTCCTCCGCTCGCCACGCTCCCGCGAGGATCCCGAGGCCGAGGACGAGCAGCGCGTTCGCGAGCAGCGACCCCAGGATCGAGGTCTGCGCGACGACGATCTCTCCCGCGCGCAGCGCGAAGATCACGATGAAGAGCTCGGGCAGGTTGCCGAGCGTCGACTGGAGCACGCCGGTGGTCGCCGGCCCGAAGCGCGCCCCGACCGTCTCGGTGCCGACGCCGACCGTCCACGCGAGGAGCGCCAGCGCGACGATGCCGACCCCGAACTGGAGCACGGCGCTCGCGCCGGCGTAGTGGAGCGCGCCAAGGAACGCCGCCACCCCGAACGCGCAGCCGATGCCGATCCACGTCCTCATCGCCGCCGCGTCGAGCGTATTCGCGGGAGCGGATGGCGCCGCGACGGGGGCCGACGCCGGACCGCGAGCGCAGGCCGCCTACGGCTTGTACTGCTGCTCGAGGGAGCAGACGGTGTCGATCTCGTAGCGCATCCAGAAGCCGGTGTCGAGCCCCTCGAAGAGCTCGACCGGCTTCCCGCCTGCGAGGAGCTGTTTCAGCTCGGCAACGGTGATCGGCGTCGAGAGGATGCCCGTGCCGTCGTTCGTGAGGACGGTGATCCGCGCGTCGGAGGGCACGACGTACGTGTAGAGGCGATCGCTCTCGTCGACCACGTAGTTGTCGTTCGGCACCGGCTCGCCGGGCTCGACGACCCCGTCCTCCGCGGCTGCCGTGTTCGCCGTCACCCCGCTCGTGAACAGGGCGGGGTCGAAGCGGAGGTCGTACCCGTCACCTTTGGGCTCGAGCGAGGAGACGCGCCCGAAGATCTCCTTGTCGCACGTTGCCGGGGCGGCCCCGGTCGCCTCGCCGTCCGAGTCGTCGGAGACGTAGAGGACGCCGAGCACGACCGCCGCGACCGTCGCGACGATCGCGACCGCGCCCAGCACGAAGGCCCAGGCCCGACTCACCCCCCGGAGAGTGCCACACGTGAGGCCCACTGCGGCTCGCGACGGTCCCGACGTCCGGCCTGCGATCGAGAGCGCCCGAGAGGGGCCCGGGCCGTCGCGTCGTCCCTGCGGGCGGCGCAGCCGTCAGAACAGGGGCTCGACCGCCTACGCGTCCGCGATCGCGAGCGCGGCGGACACGCCGCTGCCGGCGAGTCCGAGCCCGACCGCCGCCTGCGCGATCACGCCGGGACTCCGCTCGCGATCCGGAGCCAGGCGCTCCACGAGAAGCGGCGCGGGAACTGCGGTCAAAGCCACGGAGCCCGCGATCAGCGCCAGGCTCGGCGTGAGGGGGAGGAGCGAGAAGTCCTCGCGGTTGCCCCTGCTGGTCCTGGCGAGCAGCAGAACCGTGGCCGCGAGCACGAACACGAGCTCGCGCACCCAGAGAGCAGAGGGCAGCAAGGGTCGAAGAGCGACGCACCCGTGGCCGAGAACGAGGCCGAAGAATCCCCCCGCCACGCCGACGACGAGCGTGCCGCCGGCGGTGACGTCACCGAGCACCGCACCCAGCGCCGTCTCGAAGCCGAGCGTCGCCTCCCCGGCGAGGAAGATGATCCGCATGAAGATCCGTCCGAGCACGCTCCCGACGAGGAAGCCCACCACGAGCCCGCTCGCGGCTCCGACGGCGAGGCTCCGCGCCCACCAGCGAAGCCTGGCTCGCTCACGACGCCGCGACCGCGTGGGCGACGAACTCGGCGATCGCGGCGGCGAACCCGCGTCTGCTCGACTCCCAGGCGTAGAACATGTGGCCGCCGCCGAAGTGCCTCACCGTCAGCCGATCCGCCATCTGGGGGTCGAGCCGCATCAGGTTCCGTAGCCGATCGCTCGTGAAGTACGGCGTCACGAGGTCGTACTGGCCGTGCGTGATGAACGCCTTCAGGTGCGGGTTCAACGACATCCCGTAGCGGAAGTCGTCCGTCGCGCCGGGCGGTTCCGCGAACGCGTGACGCTCGGTGTCGTCCTTCCACGCGAGATTGACCTCGTAGGAGATCAGCTCGTACTCGCGCTCGGTCTGGACGCCGATCTCCGAGCGGAGCATCCGGTTCACCGCCATCGTGTAGGCGGGGGTGATGCCCGACAGCGTGGGGTCGGGCCACGTGAGGCCGCCGTCCCGGTCGGGAAAGGGATCGGTCGCGGTGATCGTCGTGTCGTAGAGCCCGAGCACCTTCCGCTCGTCGCGCAGGAGTTCGCGTGCGAACGTGAGCATCGAGACGCGACCCTCGGGGCGCGCGACCACCTCGGTCGCGAGACCGGTCAGCTCGGCGAGTCGATCGAGGACACGAGCGCGCTCCCTCGCAGGCATAGACGCGCCCCGGGCGAGGAACACGGCGTAGTCGCCGGTCGCGAACTCCTCCGCGCCGCGCAGCACCCGCTCGAGCGACGTGCCCCTCCGGAACGCGCGGGAACGACCGTGGTGCAGCGCGGCAGCGGCCATCGTCGGTACGCGGTCGACCCAGCCGAGGACGTCGTAGTCCGTGGGCATGAGGCCGGCGATCTCGAGCGCCGGCGAGACGAGGATCGCGCCGTTCAGACCGATGCCCGCGCTCTCCTGGAGGACGCGGACGAGCCGTCCGACGCGATACCCGCCGTAGCTCTCGCCCGCGATGAAGACCGGTGAGCCCCAGCGGGCGTGGTCCGACAGCCAGCGCCCCATGAACTCGCAGAGGGACTCGAGGTCGCGCTTGTACCCGAAGTACTCCTTGGGATCGTGCTTGTCCTCGGGTTTCGCGTCCTTGTTCTCGCCCTTCTTCTCGGGCTCGACGATGCGGCTGAAGCCCGTGCCGACGGGGTCGACGAAGACGAGATCGGTGAAGGCGAGCCACGACGACTCGTTCTCGACGAGACGTGGAGGCATCGTCGGCAGGTTGCCGTCGGGCGGTAGATCGACCCGCTGCGGGCCGACCGCACCCATGTGCAGATAGGCGGAGGAAGCGCCGGGGCCGCCGTTGAAGACGAACGTGACCGGGCGCTCGCGGTCGCCGCCGGCGGCGACGTACGCGACCGAGAAGATCTCGGCCGCAGGCTTCTCCTTCTTGCGCAGGACGATCCACTTGGCGGTCGCCGTGTACTGGATCGCCTTCCGCCCGCGGCCCCAGGTCGCCGTCGTCTCCGCACCCTCGGGCACCTTGTACTCGGACCCGGTGTCCTTCGTCTGGTTTGTCTTCTCGACGTCGCTCATGGCCGGGCACGCTACCCGACCGCGGCGGCCCCGCACTTTTCCGCAGCACGGGCGTGTGCTTCCCCGATGGCACGGCACCGGGCGCGCACGAGACTGGCGTCGATCGTGGAGGTGGGCGGATGACGGAGACAGCCCCTCGGGGGACGGGCTCGAGGCGAGCCGTCGCTGCCAGGGCCGCCCCCGGCACGACGTGGTTCGGGGCGATGGTCGCAACCTGGAGCATCTTCTTCACGCTCCTCGCCGTCTCGCCGGAGATGCTCGACGACGCCTACGACTGGCTGCGCGGCCTCTCGGCGATCCCGGAGATCGTCATGTGGATCGTCACGCTCCCGTGGACCCTCGCCTACCTCGTGTGGGAGAGCTCGTGGGAGCACTGGGTGCGCGTGCTGGTCGTCGTCCTGCTCGCCGCCACCCACCTGCTCGTCTCGGCTCCGCGCGTCAAGCGCTGACGACCTTCCCAACGCGCCCCGAACCTGTCAGAGTTCTGGGTTGAGCGACCGAGGAGGCGGCGTGGAGGATCACGCGAGCTACCCCGTCCGAATCGAAGGCGAGCTCCGCGCCGAGCCGAGCCGTTGGCTCTGGCTCGTGAAGTGGCTCCTCGCGATCCCGCACTACGTCGTCCTCGCGTTCCTGTGGCTCGCGTTCGTCGTTCTCACGGTGGTCGCGTTCTTCGCGATCCTCTTCACGGGCCGCTACCCCCGAGGCATCTTCGACTTCAACGTCGGTGTTCTCCGCTGGACGTGGCGCGTGGCCTTCTACACCTACGCGGCGCTCGGCACCGACCGCTACCCGCCCTTCACGCTCGACGACGTGCCCGACTACCCGGCGCGGCTCGACGTCGACTACCCCGAGCGGCTCTCCCGGGGCCTCGTGCTCGTCAAGTGGTGGCTGCTCGCGATCCCGCAGTACATCATCGTCGGAATCCTCGTCGGCGGAGGCACGTACGCGGTGCGGTCGGCAGGCGGATGGTGGTGGACGGGCGGCTTCCCGATCGGACTGATCGACGTCCTCGTGTTCTTCGCGGGCGTCGCGCTCCTCTTCACGACGCGCTACCCGCGCGCCCTCTTCGACCTCGTGCTCGGGCTCGACCGCTGGGTCGCGCGCGTCGCCGTGTACGCCGGGCTGATGACCGATCGGTACCCGCCTTTCCGCCTCGACCAGGGAGGCCCAGAGCCGTCGCGGGCAGAGGCGGTCGCGGAGCCGGAGCCCGCGGTCGAGGCGGCGCTCCCCCCGGAGGCGGCGCCGGCCCGCGGGCGCGCCGGCCGGATCGTGCTCCTCGTCCTGGGCAGCATCGCCGCCGTGCTCGCCTTCGCGTTCCTCGTCGGCGGCTGCGCACTCGTCACGATCGACCAGACCCAGCGCGACGAGGACGGCTACCTCATGTCGCCGAGCGCCGATGTCTCGAGCGCGACCTATGCCATCGTCTCCGAGAGTGCGAACATCGACACCGGGGGCGCGGAGTGGGCGCTGGACACCTTCCTCGGCGACGTCCGCATCCGGAGCGAGAGCGTACGCGCGGTGTTCGTCGGGATCGGGCCCGCGGCCGACGTGGACAACTACCTGCTCGGGGTCGAGCACGACGTCGTGACCGACCTCGAGGGCGGATTCGGATTCGGCGTCGAGGAGCCGCGCCCGAAGTACTCGACGCGCGCCGGCGGCCCTCCGCGAAGCCCGCCGGCGGAGCAGACGTTCTGGGTGGCGTCGGCGACCGGGAGCGGCGAGCAGACGGTCGACTGGAATCCACAGGACGGCGAGTGGCGCGTCGTCGTGATGAACGAGGACGCCTCGCGAGGGGTCGCGTCCGACGTGAGCATCGGGGCCGAGCTCGACTCGGTCCTCTGGATCGGCATCGTGCTGCTCGTCATCGGCGCCCTGGCCGCCGCCGTGGCGGCGCTCGCGATCAACGCGGGCGCGCGCCGCCGCTGACCGTCGCCTCGCTCGGCGAGCACGCGGTACAACGCGAGCATGGAGATCGGCGTCTTCACGTTCGCGGACACGCGCGTCGATCCGGAGTCCGGGCGTCCGGTCGGCTCCGAGCAACGGCTCGCCGAGCTGCTCGAGGAGGTCGAGCTGGCCGAGGAGGTCGGGCTCGACGTCTTCGGCGTCGGCGAGCACCACCGTCCCGACTTCGCCGTCTCGACCCCCGCGGTCGTGCTCGCCGCGGCGGCGGCGCGCACGACGCGCATCCGCCTGACGAGCGCGGTCACCGTCCTGAGCTCGGACGACCCCGTCCGCGTGTTCCAGGAGTTCTCGACCGTCGACCTCCTGTCGGGCGGCCGCGCGGAGATCATGGTCGGCCGCGGCTCGTTCGTCGAGTCGTTCCCGCTCTTCGGCTACGACCTCCGCGACTACGACGCGCTCTTCGCCGAGAAGCTCGAGCTCCTCCTGCGGCTGCGCGCGGAGGAGCACGTCACGTGGTCGGGCCGCCATCGTGCCCCCCTTACCGGGCAAGCCGTCTACCCGCGGCCGGTGCAGGATCCGCTGCCCGTCTGGGTCGCCGTGGGCGGCACCCCGGAGTCGGCGGTGCGGGCGGGGATGCTGGGACTGCCGCTGGCGCTCGCGATCATCGGAGGCATGCCCGAGCGGTTCGCCCCCTTCGCCGAGCTCCACCGCCGGGCGGCCCGCGAGGCCGGCCACGACCCGCCGCCCGCGCTCAGCATCAACTCGCACGGCTACATCGCCGACACGCTCGAGCAGGCGCTGGACCAGTCCTTCCCGTTCACCGCGGCCGCGATGAACCGCATCGGGAGAGAGCGCGGCTGGCCGCCGCTCACGCGCGCCGACTACGACGCGGCAGCGACGCTCCGCGGCGCGAACTTCGTCGGGAGCCCGGCGGAGATCGTCGAGAAGGTCCTCTTCCAGCACGAGATCTTCGGCCACGACCGCTTCCTGCTCCAGTTCACGATCGGTGGGATCCCGCACGAGGGGATCCGGCGCTCGATCGAGCTCCTCGGGCGCGAGGTCGCGCCCGCCGTCCGCGAGCGGCTCGGTCGCTCCGACTGAGCGGAGGCGGGCCTCAGAGCCGCCGCAGGGCGGCCTCCACGCCCGCGTCCCAGCCGGGGGCGCGCCCGCCGGAGGGCAGCGCGATCGACTCGGGCTCGAAGCCGGCCCGCACGAGCAGCCAGGAGACCAGCGAGTTCGAGTTCCACATCTCGCCGAGGTCGAGCTCGTCCCTCCCCCACACGGGGGTGGGGACGCTCGCCACAAGCTCGAGCACGTGCCGGGCGCGCGCATCGTCCGACGTGAGCAGGCGTGGGCTCTCCACCGCCTCGTCGACGTCGGGGATCACGCCGTCCTGCCAGCGGCGCACCTCGTAGCGGAACAGGCGGAGGCGCGCCGCGAGGCGGCTGCCGACGGGGCCCTCCGACACGACGCCCCTGCGGGCACCGTCACCGTCCGGGATCGGCGCCATCTCGATCACGAAGCGCCCGTCGGCGGCTCGCACGATCAGCGCCGAGTGGTACAGGTCCCGCGTCGGCCGCCGCTCGCGACGTGCGACGACGGCCTCGTAGGCCCGTCCGCACCGGCGCACGAGCCACCCGCCCGCTCCGAGGGGGAGCCAGTACAGCTCGATGCCGGCGGCCCTAACCACAGCGTGCGGGTGGGTAGCCGAGGAAGCGGAGCGTTCCGCGGCAGAGCCCGAGCGCGGCCCGCCGCCGGTACGCGGGCGACGCGAGCAGGCGGTCTTCGGTCGGGTTCGTCATGAACCCGAGCTCGACGAGGATCACGGGCACGTCGGCCCAGTTGAAGCCCGTGAAGTCCGAGCGCTCCTGGAGCCCCCGGTCGGGGAAGCCGAGGGCACGGACGAGCTCCGACTGGACGATGCTCGCGGCGCGCCTGCTCGCCGGATAGACGTCGTCGGTCCACCCCGCGCGAAGGGCGGGGTAGAGCGTGTGCGTCCCGCGGGCGCTCGGGTCGGCCGAGCCGTCCGCGTGGATCCGGAGGAAGAGCGCCGCGTCGGCGCGATTGGCGATCCGCGCGCGCGCGATGTTGCCGATACTCGTCCCGGCCGTCGCCGTCCTCGTCATCACCACGCGGACGCCGGCGCGCTCGAGCAGCGCGCGCGCCCGCTGTGCCACCGCGAGGTCGAGCTCCGCCTCCGTCATCCCCGAGACGACGCCGCGCGTCCCGCCGCCGTCCTTGATCTTGAGCGTCGACGAGCCCGGCCCGATGGGCTCCGTCTGAAGGTTCGCGCGGAGGTCGTGGCCGGGGTCGAGCACGACGACCGGCGGCTGCGCGGCGCTCGAGGGAGTCGTGACGAGGAGGCCGACGAGGACCGGCACGAGGAGGCGGAGCCGTCGCCTCATGCGCGGCGCGCTCAGCTGGCCCGGCGGGCGAGTCGACGGAGCTGGGCGGGAGGCCCGAGCAGCCGCGCCGGACCCTTGTCGGTCGCGGGAAGCTCGAGCGCGAAGCGGTAGCGCCGCCCGGGGTCGTAGATCGCACACGGATCCTCGCGACACGGGGTCATGCGAAGCGTCCGCACGCGCCTCCCCGTCGAGTCGAAGAAGACGATCTTGAGCGGGACGAGCGTGTTTTTCATCCAGAAGCCGCCCGTCGTGTCCGCCGGGAAGACGAAGAGCATCCCGTCCACGGGCGCCTTCCGTCGGTGCATGAGCCCGGTCGTGCGCTGAGCCGCCGTGAGCGCGAGCTCGGGCCGGAGGGGCACCCCGTCGAGCCGCAGGGCGGCCGTCGCGGCACCGCTCTCACGGCACGCCGCCCCGGCGAGCACCGAGCCCGCGACGACGAGGCACAGAGCGGCAAGCCGACGCACGCGCACGACGAGACGATAGAGGCCGCCTCCACCCGTCCGCCGCGCGAACCCGAGACCGGTCAGACAGCAGGCGAGCGGTCCGCGACGGTCACGCGGACGCGCTGCACGGCGTTGTTCACGTAGCCGCCGAGGTTCCAGGGCGATGCGAGCGGCTGCTCGTTGCCGGCGGCGTCGCGAGCGCGACTGCAGAGCTCGTGCTCGCCGGGCTCCGCGTCCCAGGCGAAGCTCCACGACCGCCACGCCCAGCGCCCGAGCGCAGCGGCGCCGAGCTCTGCGGAAGCCCACGTCTCGCCGCCGTCGGCCGACACCTCCACGCCGACGATCTCCCCCTCCCCGGACCAGGCGCGCCCGCGAAGCTCGCACCAACCGGGCTCGACCACCCGCGACCGGCTCAGGAACTCCGGAATTCCAGGCGGCACCAGCAGTGACCTCGGCGCGATCCGCCGGAGGGGCTCCCCGACCTCGTCCTCCTCGCTCCGAAGCCGGTACGCCTGCCGCATCTGGTAGCCGTCGAAGGGCTCGGCGACGACGGAGAGCCGTGCGAGCCACTTCACGCTCGTCATCCCGTACCAGCCCGGGACGACGAGTCGCAGCGGGAAGCCGTGCTGGGGCGGCAGGGGGACTCCGTTGACCTCGTACGCGAGGATCGCGTCGCCGGCGAGCGCCTCCGCGACGGGAAGGCTTCGCGCGTACGACTGCTCCTCCTCGCCCTCCACTCCTCGGTCGAGACCCGTGAAGACGATCTCGACCGCCTCGGCGAGAACCCCCGCCTCCTCGAGCACGGAAGTGACCGTGACACCCCGCCAGCGGGCCGTGCCGACGGCTTCGAGCAGCCACGGCTGGCTGACCACGTGCGGCTCCATCTGCGCGCGCCCGTTGCCGGCGCACTCCATGGTGACGGTGAGCTCGACCGCGGGTCGGCCCCTGAGGTCGTCGAGCGAGAGGGAGAGCGAGCGAGCGACGAGCCCGTCGACCTCGAGCCGCCACGCGTCCCCGTCGACCTCCGGGATGTCGTAGTGCGTGAGGAGGTAGTGGAGCCCGATCGGGGTGATGTCCCAGCGGAGCGCCTCGAGCGGCATCCCGTGGTTGCGCGCCGCGAGCTGGAGCTCCTCGAGGCTGATCCCCTCTGCCACCTGGCGAGCCTAGCGCGTCCGGCGATCTGATTCGATTGCCAGGTGAGCCGGGATGGGCGCATCGTGACTCTTCCGTTCCTGCTCACCTTCGCCGCCTCGTTCTTCGTCTTCCTCGCGATCGGGATGCTGCTCCCCGTGCTCCCGCTCTACACGAGGGGGCCGCTCGGCCTCGGCGACGTCGCCGTGGGGATCGCGGTGGGCATGTCCAGCCCGACCGCGTTGCTGGCGCAGCCGCTCGCGGGCAGGCTCGGCGATCGTCGCGGGCGACGGGTGCTCATGGTCGGCGGAGCGGCGGTTATGGCCGTCGCCGTCGCCGGCTACACGCTCGCCGAGACGCTCGCGGTCCTGATCGTACTGCGTCTCGCGACCGGCGTCGGCGAGGCCCTCGTCTTCGTCGGCTCGGGGACGATCGTGGCCGACCTCGCCCCTGTGGATCGTCGGGGCGAGGCGCTCAGCATCTACACGATCGGCTTCTGGGGAGGGCTCGCGCTCGGGCCGATCGTGGGCGAGACGATCCTCGGTGACGATCGCTTCGACCTCGTCTGGATCGCGGCGGCCGGGTGCGGGGTGGTCGCCGCTCTCGTCGGGCTGCTCCTCCCCGAGACGCGGCCCGAGACGGCGGAGCCCTCGTCGGGGAAGCTCCTCCACCCGGCGGCCATCGGGCCCGGGCTCGTGCTCGTGTCGGCGGTCCTGGGCTTCGCCGGCTTCTCCACCTTCCTCGCGCTGTACACGCGCGAGCTCGGCATGGACGGGGCGGGGCCGATCTTCGGCCTGCTCGCCGTGATCATCGTCGGGATCAGGCTGGTCGGCCGCCGACTCCCCGACCGGCTCGGGCCGAAACGAGCCTCGATGCTCGCGCTCCTCCTGCTCGCGTCCGGTCTCGTGGTGGTCGGGGTCTGGAACAGCGAGCCCGGGCTCTATACGGGCACGGTCGTGTTCGCGGTCGGGCAGGCGCTCGCCTTCCCCTCGCTCATGACGCTCGCCGTCTCGGGCGCTTCCGCCGCCGACCGAAGCTCGGTCGTCGGGACCTTCGCTGCCTTTGCCGACGTGGGCTTCGCGATCGGTGCCATCAGCCTCGGCGCAGTGGCGGACGCCGCCGGCTACGACGGCGTCTTCCTCGTCGCGGCGGGTGCGTCGCTCCTCGGCCTCCTCGTCCTCGGCCGCGTGCCGGTCCGGCGGCCGGTCGCAGTCACGAGCTCCGTCGCGCCGGACTAGGAGGCGAGCACGTTGACCGCCCGCGCGGCGACGAGGAGGACGGCGACGACGGAGATCGTCGACTCGATCCCCATGAGGAGCTTCGCGTGCCGGGTCAGCGGCATCGCGTCGGTCGGGCTGAGGCGATCGAGTTCGTCAGGGAGACGTACAGGTAGTCCCAGAGCTTCGGGCGCCAGCCCGGCCGCGCGAGCTCTTCGTTCTCGTCCTGCGGGAACTGGAAGTCGGGCAGCACCCGGCCGTGCATCGCCCTCGCGACCGGCCCGCCGAGATCGATCTCCCAGAACCAGATGCCGAAGACGATCACGTTCGTCGACCAGACGACCGACGCGCTGAGGAGCAGCTCACCGCCCCCGAGATCCTTCGTGGACGTCGTCACGAGCCCGGCCACGAGGACGAGGAGAGCAAGGAGGTTCCCGGCGACGAGCAGCCCGAGGAGCGCCAGGGCGAGGCGGCGCGTCCTCATCTCGCGCGCCCCCGTCTCGCGAAGCGTCAGGTCGACGATCAGGACGAGCTCGGGGACCGCAAGCAGCAGCCATCCCCACCAGGGCAGGCGATGCAGCAGCTGCCATCCCTCCTGCCGGCTCACGAGCGCGAGGACGACGAGCAGGGCGAGCGCGACGACCACCGCGGGAGCCGCCTCGCGGCGTGCCTCGGTCTGCGCCTCGCTCTCGCTCATCGACAGGACTCGCCTATTCGCTGGCCGTACGGCCGGCTCCTCTCGCCACCCGACGCTGCGTAGGATCGCGCGATGGAGCAGCGGGCGCTCGGACGCAGCGGCATCTCCGTCTCCCGCTTCGTCCTCGGCTGCGGCAACTTCGGCGGCGTCGGCTCGGCGCCCGCGTTCTTCGGCCAGGGGATCGCGCGCGACGAGGCCGTCCGGATCATGGATGCAGCCTGGGAGCTCGGCATCACGGCGTTCGACGCCGCCGACGCGTACGGCGGTGGCCGCAGCGAGGCGTGGATCGGTGAGTGGCTCGCGAGCAAGGGCCCCGAGACCCGCGACGCGATCACCATCGAGACGAAGACCTTCAACCCGATCGACGAGGGGCACGACCACGGCCTTGGCGCGCGCCGCCTCCGGCGCCAGGTGGACGCGAGCCTGCGGCGCCTGGGGCTCGAGCGCATCCCGCTCTACCTGGCCCACACCTTCGATCCCGACACCCCTCAGGAGGAGACGCTGCGCGCGTTCGACGAGCTCGTGCGCGGGGGGAAGATCGGGGCCGCGGGCGCGTCGAACTTCTCGGCAGAGCAGCTCGCCGAGGCGGTGGAGCTCTCCGAGCTCGGGGGCTTGACGCGCTACGAGTGGGTTCAGAACGCGTTCTCCCTCCTCGAGCAGGCGGACGCCGAGAGCGTGTTCCCGGTCTGCCACGAGCACGGCCTCGGATACGAGGCGTTCGGCCCGCTCGCCGGCGGTTGGCTGACCGGACGCTATCGACGCGGGCAGGCGTATCCGGAGGGCTCGCGCATGACCGAGCGCCCCGACGGCTACCGCAGCTACGAGACCGACGCCGTGTTCGACGCGCTCGAGGCGTTCGAGCGGGAGGCTCTCGAGCGCGGCGTCTCGATGGCAGGACTCGCCCTCACGTGGCTGCTCAGCGTCCCCGAGATCACCGCGATCGTGATCGGCCCGACCCGCGTCGAGCAGCTCGAGCCCGTGCGCGAGGCGCTCTCGCTCGCGCTGTCCCACGACGAGCACGGACATCTGCGAGGCTTGTTCGCGTGAGGACGCCGGGGGAAGCCAGGCCCGCATGCGCCCCGGGCGGCGGCCGGGCCGGGCGTCGGGCGGACGCGGGAGCCGAGGAGGGGGGCGCATGATCGTCCTGTCCGAGCGCGATGTCCGCGAGCTGCTCGACATGGAGTCGTGCATCGAGGCGATGACGGACGTGCTCGCCGCGCTTGCCCGCGGCGAGCTCTTCAACCCGCTCCGCTCGATCGCGCGGCCGCCCGGCGCAGACACGCTGCTCGGGCTCATGCCTGCCTATCGCGGCGGCTCCTCGCCGGCGTTCGGACTGAAGGAGATCGTGGTCGTGCCCACGAACCCGGCGAGAGGGCTGGACACGCACATGGGCGGCGTCCTCCTCCACGACGGGGAGACCGGCGAGCTCGTGGCCGTCATGAACGCGTCGCCCATCACCGAGATCCGAACCGCGGCCGTCTCCGCCGTCGCCACGCGCGCCCTCGCGCGGCCGGGTGCGCAGCGCGTCGCGATCCTCGGCGCGGGCGCGCAGGCACGCGGCCACGTCCACGCGATGCGGGCCGTGCTCGACGACCCCGAGATCAGAGTCTGGGCCCGCAGCCTCGACGCCGCCGAGGAGCTCGCCCGCCAGGTCGGCGCGACGGTCTTCCCCTCCGTGGACTCGGCGCTCTTCGGCGCCGAGGTCGTGTGCACGACGACGGCGGCGACCGAGCCGATCGTCGAGAAGCGCTGGCTCGCGCGCGGCGCTCACGTGAACGCGGTCGGCTCCTGCTTCCCGACCACGCGCGAGCTCGACACGGAGACCGTTGCCCACGCCTCCTTCTTCACCGACCGCCGCGAGTCGTGCCTGAACGAGGCCGGGGACTACGTCCTCGCCGCGGCAGAGGGAGCGGTCGGCCCCGAGCACATCACCGCCGAGCTGGGAGAGGTGCTCGCCGGCATGCACCCCGGTCGCGAGCACGAGGACGAGCTGACCGTCTTCGAGTCGCTCGGGATCGCGGTCGAGGACCTCGCCTCCGCCGAGCTCGTCGTGAGGCGCGCCCGCGAGCGCGGTGTGGGGACCGAGGTCGACTTCTGATCCCGCTCGCGGAGATCGAGGCCGCGCGGGAGCGCATCGCCGGGACGATCGTCCGGACGCCGCTCGTCCGCCTGCGTGTCGACGACGCCCCCGCCGAGATCTGGCTCAAGCTCGAGAACCTGCAGCCGATCGGGTCCTTCAAGCTCCGTGGCGCGGCGAACGCCGTGCTCGGCGCTTCGCCCGAGGCGCTGGAGAACGGCCTCGTCACCACCTCGACCGGCAACATGGCCCAGGGCGTCGCCTGGATGGCGCGCGAGCTCGGCGTGCCCGCGACCATCGTCGTGCCCGACAACGCCTCGCTGACGAAGCTCGCGGCCGTCGAGCGGCTGGGCGGGCGGATCGTGCGCGTCTCCTGGGAGCGGTGGTGGGCCGCAGTCGACGCGGACGACGAGCGCGACCTGGGCGAGGGTGTCGAGGGCTTCTACGTCCACCCCGTCCAGGATGCGCCCGTGATGGCGGGCAACGGCACGATCGGGCTCGAGCTCGTCGAGGACCTCGACTCCTTCGACGCAGTGCTCGTCCCCTGGGGAGGGGGCGGGCTGACCACGGGGATCGCGAGCGCGCTCCACGCGCTGCGACCCGAGGTGAAGGTCTACGTCTGCGAGCCCGAGACCGGAGCTCCCTTCTTCGCGGCGATCGCCAACGGCCGCGTTCCGACGAAGATCGAGTACACGCCGTCGTTCATCGACGGCGCCGGATCCGGCGCGCTCCTTCCGCAGATGTGGGCGCAGGCGGAGCCGCTCGTGAGGGACGCGTTCGCGATCTCGCTCGCGGAGGCGGCCGCCGGCGTACGGACGCTGGTCGAGCGCGCGCGCGTCGTCGGTGAAGGCGCGGCCGGGCTCCCCGTCGCCGCCGCCCTCTCCGGGCGCGCCGAGGGCGACCGGATCGTCTGCATCGTCTCGGGCGGGAACATCGACTCCCACCGCCTCGCGGAGATCCTCGAGGGCCGCGTCCCCGACTAGTCGACGAGCGTGCGCTCCAGGCCGGTGAGCGACTCCCGGAGGAGGCCCGCGTGCCCGACGTCGTGCCCGTAGAGCGCGAGCATCGCCGACAGGGAGAGGGCGAGAACCCGCGCGCGGAGGGCACGCTCCTCGTCGACGTCCCCGTACTCCCGGAAGAGCGCGCCTCGGCCCTCCGGAGGAAGGAGGCTCCAGGCGATCTGGAGATCGATCGAGGGATCACCGGCACAGACGTCGCCCCAGTCGATGACACCGGAGAGCGAGCCCCCCTCGACGAGCACGTGCCGGACGTGGAGGTCGCCGTGGAGGAGCACGTCCGGGCCCGACGGAGCCGGCAGCTCCTCGGCGTCGCGGAGCAGCCGCTCGACGGCGGCAGGTGTACGCCAGACACCCAGCCGCTCGAGCTCGGCGAGCTGCTCCCGCGCGCGCGGTGCACGGATGGACATGTCCCCGCGACCGTTGGGATCCACGGGGAGCGCTCCCTCGGGATCGACCGCCGTCCGTGCCGACACGTCGTGGAGAGCGCGGAGGAAGCGCCCGAGCTCCGCTCCCAGGCGGACGCGCTCTCCCCCGAACCGCCGCGTCTCCGCGACCTCCCGGCCGGGGAGCAGCTCGCAGCCGAAGAAGCTCCACGGGTAGCGCCGCGACGGCGTCCCGACAAAGCTCGGCTCGGGTATCGCCACCGGAAGCAGTGGCGCCAGACGTGGCAGGACGGTCAGCTCGCGCTCGACGAGGGGCGCCGCGACGGCTCGTCTCGGGAGCCGGAAGGCCCAGTGCTCCTCGACCACCCAGACCGAGTTGTCCCACCCGGAGCCGAGGAGGCGCGCGGACGCGGCGTCGAGCTCCGGGAACTGCTCGGCGAGCAGCGCCCGCACGAGCGCGTCGTCGATCGCGACCTCCGCCTCCCAGACGGGCACCGCCGGAACCTACCGCTGCCGACTAGCGTTGACCGTCCCGTGAGGACCATCTCGCTCACCGCGCTGCGGCGACTCGTCATCGCGAGCCAGGGCTACGCGGCGCGCTCCCGCACGGGGACGCGCCGCGACGTGGAGGACACGATCCGGCGACTCTCGTGCGTCCAGCTCGACTCCATCACCGCGGTCGAGCGCAGCCACCGGCTCGCGCTCGGCGCACGGGTCGGTGCGTATCCACGCGAGACCGTGTCGCGTCTGCTCGGCGAGGGCCGCCTCTTCGAGTACTGGGCGCACGAGGCCTGCCTCCTCCCCGTCGAGGACTGGCCCCTCTTCCGGCCGGTCATGGAGAGCCACCACCCCTGGCGCGGAGACGTGATCGGGCAGGACCCCGAGCTCGCCGAGCACGTACGCGAGGCGCTGCGCGAGCGGGGCCCGCTCGCGTCGCGGGACTTCGAGGGGAAGGGCGGCGGCGGCATGTGGAACTGGAAGCCCGCGAAGACGATGCTCGAGGCGCTCTGGCACCGGGGGGAGATCGTGATCGCCGGTCGCGTCAGCGGCTTCCAGCGCCTGTACGACCTCGCCGAGCGCGTGCTCCCGCAGGAGGTGCTCGAGGCGCCCGTGCCGGACGAGCCACGCCGCCTTCGAGAGCTGGCGCTTCGCGCCGTGCGCGGACGCGGGGCGCTGACCGAGGCGGGCATCGTCGAGCACTGGCGGCTCCGCGGCGGCGTCGCCCGGATCGGCCCGCACGTCGACGCGCTCGTCCAGGGCGGCGCGCTCGAGCGTCTGCGCGTCGAGGACGGAGGTGCCGAGGTCGTGGTTTCGGCAGGAACGGAGCTCGATCCGGCGCGCCCGGCCGCGGCCGTCCTGCTCTCGCCCTTCGACAACCTGCTCTGGGACCGGCCGTTCGCGCGGCGCATTCTCGGCTTCGACCACCTGATCGAGGTGTACAAGCCCGCTCCGCAACGCCAGTACGGCTACTACGTGCTCCCGCTCCTCTGGCGCGATCGCATCGTCGGGCGCGCCGACCTCAAGAGCGAGCGGCACGACGGCGCCCTCGTCGTGAAGGCCTTCCACCGCGAGGAGGGGGTGCGCACCTCGGCCGCACTGGACGACGCGTTCGACCGGGCGCTCGACCGCTTGCGCCGCACGATCGGTCTCGAGCGCGTCATCCGACGCGCGTGATCCACCGCGACATGCACCGTGCTGCATTCGCTGCGGTTCACTGACGCCCGCATGAGACATCCCACCAGCCGACACGTCCCTCGGGAGCTCGCGGACGCGCTCGACGCCGAGAAGCGACGACGCGGCACCTCCCTCAACCGTGCCGTCCTCGACGCCGCGGCGGAGTTGGATGTACGCCGACGCGTCGAGGCAGCAGCGGCTCAGTGCCAGAGGTCCTCGTCGATCTGCTCGGTGACCTCGATCGCCTTCTCGACCTCCGTGAACTCGGCCCGCGGCGAGGAGGTAGCCGAACAGATGGATGGCGCAGACTGGATCCGCGTCCCATCGATCGTGGTCGGCGAGCTTCTCGGCGGATTCGCGGCCGGGTGCCGGAACTCGCGGAGCGCCACCGACCTCGAGGAGTGCCCTGCGGATCCCGTGGTCGAGGAGCTCCCCGTCGGTCTCCGACTGCGGACTGGACCGATCCATCCTCACCGAACTGCGGATCCCGCGGTCGAGGAGCTCCCCGTCGGTCGCGAGGTAGCCCGCATCCACGCGAGGCTGGTGAGCTCGCTCAGGAGCGCCGGAACCCCACTTCCGACGAGCGACGCCCGGATCGCGGCGACCGCCGCGCCCGCCGGCGCGCGCCTGCGCGCGCTCGACCGGCACTTCCGGCAGATCGCCCGCGCGGGGACGATCCTGCTCCAGCCCGAGCCAGCCGAGAACTAAGGTTCCTCGGGCATGGAGTTCGAGACCCGCGCGATTCACGTCGGCCAGGATCCGGATCCTGCGACGGGCGCCGTCACGACCCCGATCTACCAGACCTCGACGTACGTGCAGGAGGCGGTCGGCGTCCACAAGGGCTACGACTACGCGCGCGTCGCCAACCCGACCCGGACGGCGCTGCAGGAGTGCGTCGCCTCGCTCGAGGGCGCCGCCCACGGGCGGGCGTTCTCCTCCGGGCTCGGCGCGGCGACGACGCTCATGCACCTCGTCTCGCCCGGAGAGCACGTCGTCGCGGTCAACGACGTCTACGGCGGCATCTACCGGATGTTCTCCAAGGTGTACGAGCCGAAGGGGTACCAGTTCACGTTCCTGTCGGCGGAGGAGATCGCCACGAGCCTCGCCGAGCACCTCGACGAGCAGACGCGCTACCTCTGGCTCGAGACCCCGACCAACCCGGCGCTCAACGTCCTCGACATCGCCGCCGCCGCCGAGGTCGCGCACGCCGCCGGCGCGCTCGTCGTCGTCGACAACACCTTCGCGACGCCCTACCTGCAGCAGCCGCTCGCGCTGGGTGCCGACGTCGTGCTCCACTCGACCACCAAGTACCTCGGCGGGCACTCCGACGTCGTCGGCGGCTTCGTCGCGACCTCGGACGACGAGCTCGCCGAGCAGCTCGCGTTCCTGCAGAAGTCGCTCGGCGCCGTCCCGGGCCCGTTCGACGCGTGGCTCGTGCTGCGAGGCGCCAAGACCCTCGCCGTGCGCATGGATCGCCACTGCGAGAACGCACGCACGGTCGCGGCCTTCCTCGAGGGCCACCCGCGCGTCGCGCGCGTCCTCTACCCCGGGCTGCCCTCGCACCCGGGGCACGAGATCGCCGCGCGGCAGATGCGCGACTTCGGCGGGATGGTCTCGTTCCTCGCTGCAGACGAGGACGAGGCAGTGGCGCTCGTCGCCCGCACACGCCTGTGGAAGCTCGCGGAGAGCCTCGGCGGCGTCGAGAGCCTGATCGAGCATCCTGCGCGGATGACGCACGCGTCGACCGCCGACGCGCCGTTCGCGGTTCCGGGCAACCTGATCCGGCTCTCGGTCGGCATCGAAGCTGCGGGCGACCTCGTCGACGACCTCGAGCACGCGCTCGCCGGATGAGCACCGGGCCCATCGACCTCCACCACCAGGGGCCCGGCATCGTCGGCTGCTACCTGCTCGAGACCGAGGACGGGCCAGCACTCTTCGACTGCGGCCCGACCTCGTGCGTCGAGCGCCTCGAGGCGGGTCTCGGCGAGCGCGGGCTCGAGCTCCGAGACGTCCGCCATCTGCTCCTCTCCCACATCCACCTCGATCACGCGGGCGCCGCAGGGGTGCTCGTGCGCCGGCATCCCGGGCTGCAGGTCCACGTCTCGGAGGTCGGGGCGCCGCACCTCGTCGATCCGTCCAGGCTGGAGGCGAGCGCGCGCCGGCTGTACGGGGAGACGTTCGACGCGCTGTGGGGCGAGCTCGCGCCGATTCCCTCGGAGAACGTCCACGTCGTCGGCGACCGCGTGGTCGGGCTGGACTGCTTCCCGACTCCCGGGCACGCCTGGCATCACGTCTCCTACCTCGACCGCGACGGAACCCTCTACGCCGGAGACGCCGCGGGGGTCCGTCTCACCGGAGGCCGATTCGTCATGCCACCCTGCCCGCCTCCAGAGCTCGACCCCGAGGTCTGGGAGGCGACCATCGCCGAGATCGAGCGCCGCGCGCCCGGGAGGCTGGCGCTCGTCCACTTCGGGCTGTTCGACGACGTCGAGGCGCACCTCTCCTCCCTGCGCGAGGCGCTCCGTCGCTGGGGCGAGCGAGTCGAGGACGGGATGGACGAGGCGGCGTTCGTCGCCGCGGCCCGGTTCGACGTCTCGCAGACCGATCCCGGGCTCGTCGACGAGTACGAGCGCGCCGGCCCGTACTGGCACCACTTCCGCGGGTTCGAGCGCTACTGGCGGAAGCGCCGTGAGGCCTCCCCGTGACCCGCGAGGAACGCGTCACGCTCGCCGCGTACCGCTGCGTCGCTCCGGTCGTACACGAGATCGGCGGCGCGGTCTGCCTCCGCTTCCCCGAGGCGTCCGACTCCCCGATGCTGAACCGCGTCGTCGGGCTCGGTGTCGACGCGCCCGCCACGGAGGACGACGTCGACGACGTCCTCGCCGCCATGGGGCGGGACGTCAGCTTCTACGTCGCGGTCGCGCCGGGCGCGCGCCCACCCGAGCTGTCGGACTGGCTCGAGGAGCGCGGTCTCGAGCGAGGATGGGGCTGGATGGCGTTCCGACGGGGCGTGGACGCGCTCGAGCGCCGTCCGACCGAGCTCCGCCTGGTGCCGGTCGAGAACGGCGAGCAGGCTGCCGCCTTCGCGCGGGTCGTCCGCATCGGGTACGGGCTCCCTGACGCGCTCGAGCCGGTGATCGCGCGCGCGCCCGAGATGGGGTGGGCATGCTGGCTCGCCCTCGACGGGGACGAGCCCGCATCCGCCGCCGGCATCTTCGTGGCCGAGGGCGCGGGCTACCTCGGCTTCGCGGCGACGCTCGCCGAGCATCGCGGCCGGGGAGCCCAGAACGCCCTGCTCGCCGAGCGGATCGAGCATGCGGCGAAGCTCGGCTGCGATGTCGTCCTGACGGAGACGGGGGAGCGTCGGGACGACCTCCCCTCCAGCTCGTACCGGAACATCGTGCGCGCCGGCTTCCAGGAGGTCGCGGTCACCGCGAACTGGCTCGGCCGTCGCTGAGCGCCTACTCGGGCTCCGCGGCATGCGCCTGCAGGTCGGCGAGCGCCACGAACTCGAGCGCGGAGGCGTGCGTCGCCTCGAGCACGACGGGCGGGGCGACGTTCGCCTCGAGCGCCTCCTGCCAGCGCGCCGCCACGACGCACCAGCGATCACCCGGGCGCAGGCCCGGGAAGTGCCACTCGGGCCGGGGCGTGACGAGGTCGTTCCCGACCGAGACCGAGAAGGCGAGGAACTCCTCGGTCATGACCGCGCAGATCGCATGGAACCCCGGGTCGCGACCCTCCGTCCGGCAGGTGCCGTCGCGGAAGAAGCCCGTGACCGGGTCGAATGAGCAGGGCGCGAGCTCGCCGCCGAGGACGTTCACCGCCCGAGGTTACGCCCAGCCGGTGACGAGCCAGCGACCGCGCCGGAACCGTGTCGTCATGAGGGTGAGACGGACGACGATGAGCACGGCGAGGGCCGCCCAGACGCCGCGGATCCCCCAGTCGCCCGCGACCGCCGCGCCGAGGACGGTCGCGCACGCGAGGAAGGCGGCCACCATCGACCCGGCGAGGAAGGGCCCGTCGCTCGCCCCGATGAGGATCCCGTCGAGTGCGAACACCGCGCCGTTCAGGGGCTGCATGAGGGCGAAGACCGGCCACAGGAGCGCGGTCTCGTCGAGCACGGCAGCATCGCCGGTGAAGGCCCGCGGCACGACCGCCGAGAGCACGAGCATGGCCGCAGCGAACGCCCCGCCGAGGGCGACCGACAGCCAGATCATGCGCTCGCCGGCTCGGTAGGCGTCCTCCCTCTTCCCCGCGCCGAGCTCGCGCCCGACGATGATCTGCCCCGCGATGGCGACCGAGTCGAGCACGAGCGCGAGGAAGATCCAGAGCTGGAACGCGATCTGGTGCGCCGCGATCGACGCGTCGCCGAAGCGCGTCGCGACCGCCCCGCCGAGCACGAAGGAGGCCATGAGGGCCGTCGTGCGGATGAAGATCCACGTGCCGAGGGAGAGCACGCGGCGGGCCAGCGCGGGCTGGACGTGCGCCTCGCCCGGCTGCAGCTGGCGGAGGATCAGGACGAGGAACGCGGCTCCCATGCCGAGCTGCGCGATTGCCGTCCCCCAGGCCGAGCCTCGGATTCCCCAGTCGAGCCCGTAGACGAAGACGACCTCGAGCACGAGGTTCGCGACGTTCCCCGCGATGAGGATGACGAGCGGCGTACGGAGGTCGGCGACGCCGCGCAGGTACCCCTGCCCGCCGAGGGCGAGGAACGCGGCCGGAAAGCCGACTGCCGCGATTCGCAGGTACGTCACCGCGTCGTCCGCGGCGGCCCCCTCGCCGCCCATGAGCGCGACGATCGGCTCGGCCAGCAGGGCGACCAGGAGCGAGACGGCGACGCCGAACGCGAGCGACAGCCAGACCGCCTGCGCTCCGAGCGAGCGGGCGGTCACGGCCTCGCCCGCCCCTCCCGCGCGGGCGACCTGCGCGGTCGTCCCGTACTGGAGGAAGTTGAAGATCGCGAAGACTCCACCCAGCACGGTGAACGCGATCCCGAGCGCGGCGAGCTGTGAACGTCCGAGGTGGCCGACGATCGCCGTGTCGACGAGGAGGTAGAGGGGCTCGGCGGCGAGCGCGCCGAGCGCGGGCAGCGCGAGCCGGAAGATCTCGCGGTCGTAGGGAGACCGCAGCGCCGGGCGCACTAGACCTCGCGCCGCACGATCCTGCCCCCGCTCGACTGCTGGAGCGCCTTGAGCACGATCTCGTCCACGTTCACGTGCGGCGGCCGCGTGAGCGCGAAGAGCACACAGTCGGCCACGTCGTCGGGCGACAGCGGATCGACGCCCTCGTAGACGGCGGACGCCTTCTCGGGATCCCCCTTGAAGCGGACGAGCGAGAACTCCGTGCCCGCGACCAGCCCTGCGTCGACCGTGGTGATCCGGATCGGCCGGCCCAGGAGGTCCTCGCGGAGCGCGTAGACGAACCCGCGCAGACCGAACTTGGCCGCGACGTACGAGGCGGCGTTCTGGTACGCCTGCCGACCGGCCACCGAGCCCATGAAGAGGATGTGTCCGCCATCCCGGATGTGCGGGAGGCAGAGGCGCGTCATGCGCAGGACGCCGTCCACGTTCGTGTGGAGCACGATCTCCTCGTCCTCGGGCGTCGACTCGCTGAACGGGTACCGGCCGAGGGCGAGCCCCGCGTTGTTGAAGAGGATGTCCACGCGGCCGAGCTCGGTGATCGCCCCCTCGACGAACGCAGCGCAGCTCTCCTCGTCCATGACGTCGAGCGGGAGCGCGACGTCGGCGGCGATCCGCTCGACCCGCCGCGCACCACCGACGACCCGGACGCCCGCCTCGCGCAGCCTGCGCACGGTCGAGGCGCCGATACCGCTCGAGGCCCCCGTGACGATCGCCGTCTTGCCCGCGAGCTCCACGGCCGGAGCCTAGCCGCACCCGCCCACGATGAGCCGAGACGCGCTCCCTCGGCGATCCTGGTGCGACTCGAGATCGCGCCTGAGCCTCGGAACGTCCAGCGCAGGTCAGGCGAGCCGGATCGACTCGATCACGACCGGCTCCAGTGGCCGGTCGCGCGCGTCGCGGTCGACCATGGAGATCCGGTCGACGACGTCCATCCCCGAGGTCACCCTCCCGAACACCGTGTGCTTGCCGTCGAGCCACGGCGCAGCGCCGACGGTGACGATGAAGAACTGGGAGCCGTTCGTGTTCGGGCCGGCGTTCGCCATCGCGAGGTACCCGCGCGCGACGGGGTGGTCGTTGAACTCGTCCTCGAACGTGTAGCCGGGCCCGCCGGTGCCATCGCCGCGCGGGCAGCCGCCCTGGATCATGAAGTCGGGGATGACGCGGTGGAAGGTGAGCCCGTCGTAGTAGCCGTCCGCCACCAGCTTCGTGAAGTTGGCGACGGTCGTGGGAGCGTCGTCGCCGAAGAGCTCGAGCTCGATCGTCCCCTCGCTCGTGGCCATGGTCGCACTGGACACGGCCCGGACGCTACCAGCAGCCCGGTGTCTGACACCCGGGGCCGCAGACCCGCATGGCTCCGTCAGCAGTGTCAGACACCGGGCTCAGACGTCCCTTGACCGACCCCCGTCTCGGCGGGGCGTCTCTCGGCGTCGACCGCTACGGCGGGCTGCCGCCGAGCGACGAGCCGAACCGGCTCGTCCTTCGTCCGAGGGACGCGTGCCGCCTCTGGGGGGTGCCAAGCTTTCTCCCATGCTGCGGCGATTCGTCGCCCTCTTCCTGTCTCGTCTCGTGGTCGCGGCCACCGTCACAGCGACCCGAACGAACGCGACGCGGACGGCGCGCGAGGAGCCTCTCGGCACACACGCGGTGCCGTTCTCGGCATTCGTGATGCGGCGAGTTCCGGACGCAGCGGGGGTTGGGGGTCGAAATCGGCGCTACCGTGTCGGTGGGATGAGGCGGCGCATCACCTTCGTCGCGGTGTTGTTGGCTCTGTCGGTTGCGCTGCCCGCGGTCCTCGCCTCCGACGGAGCGGCAGGCTCCGGGCCACGCGTGACGATGTTCGGTGACTCCATCGCGGGTGCGCTGTCCTACGTCCCCGAGGCCCGGGATGTCCTCGGCGCGGGGATCGACCTGCGCCTCGAGCTGGCACCCTGCCGGCGGCTCGTGGCGCCTGGGTGCTGGTACCAGGGCGCCCGTCCCGACTCGGTGCTCGACATCGTGCAGTCCTCGTCTTCCGCCGAGCTCGGCGACATCGTCGTCATCGACATCGGCTACAACGACCCGCCGAACAACTACGACACGGACATGGGAACCCTCGTCGACGCCCTGCTCTCGCGCGGGGTGGCACACGTCGTCTGGGTCACGATGCGCGAGGAGACCGACGGCTATCGCGAGATCAACGAGATCATCCGCGCTCGAGCACGCGAACAGCCGCGAATCGCGATAGCGGACTGGGAGAGTGCGAGCCGCGGGAAGAACTGGTTCAACCCGGACGGCCTGCACCTGAACGCCGAGGGAGCGATGGCCCTCGCCGTCCTCCTGCGGCCGTACATCCTTGCTGCCTGCGGATCCGCGTGCCAGCCGTCGGAATCCCCGACGCCGCGGTTCCCGAGGAACGTCAGCCCGCCCGTCCTCCGTGGGACTCCCGCCGTCGGACGGCGCCTGACCTGCCTTCCGGGCACCTGGGTCGGCACGCGGCCGATCGTCGTGTCGTATCGCTGGCTCCGCAGCGGGAAGGTGATCGCCGGCGAGCCGAGCTCCTCGCGGCGCCTGGAAGCCGCCGACCGGGGCCGACTCGTCGCATGCCGCGTCTGGGCTGCGAACGCGAGCGGATCGAGCGTCGCGAACTCGAAGTCGATGCTCGTGCGACCAGCGAAGTAGCGGGTACGGAACAGGCGCACGCCGAGCCGCGCCACGGCGCTCCGCGGAAGTGTGGCCGGCGGGTCTCGACTCGCTGCCCGGCGGCGGCGCCGAGATCCTCGTCGACCGGGTGCGCCGCATCATCGCGCCCAAGAAGACGAAGGCGGACGAGTGGCTCGACGTGATGCGCCAGGCGCACCGGCTCGGGATGTCGACGACCGCGACGATGATGTACG
>Ga0233416_10000039_pt1 | contig 34676 bp, 24 predicted proteins | sample Sediment_Towuti__2_FD_188638 | JGI IMG/M metagenome (GOLD analysis project Ga0233416, IMG submission 188638) | Sediment microbial communities from Lake Towuti, South Sulawesi, Indonesia - Sediment_Towuti_2014_0_MG | ecosystem: Environmental > Aquatic > Freshwater > Lake > Sediment | place... | reverse complement strand
GATGCTGGGCCAGCTCTGTCCCGCTCATCCCCGGCATTACCACGTCGGTGAGCAGGAGCTGGAGCGTCCCCATCTGTTGTGTCCCCACGAGACAGGCTTCCAGGCCGTTCTTGGCCGCGAAGACTCTGTACCCCAGCTTGAGGAGCTCATCGCGAACCAGCTCACGCACCGCCGCGTCGTCTTCTACGAGCAAAATGTTCTCGTGGCCGCGCCTTGGTTGCGGTGCGGGGACCTCGCCAGCGGTCTTTTCGAGGTCGGTCGTGACGCTCGGAAGATAGACGTCGAACCGGGTGCCTTTGCCGACCGCGCTCGTGACATCCAGCCCTCCGCCGCTCTGGGTCACGATCCCGAAGACGGTTGAGAGGCCAAGGCCGGTTCCTTTTCCCTCTTCCTTGGTGCTGAAGAATGGCTCAAAGATGTGGGTCTGCACCTCCGGGAGCATTCCACACCCGGTGTCGGATACGGAGAGCCTGACGTAGGCGCCCGGCGGTAACGGACTCAGGTGATAGACCGGGGTGCGGCCGAGATTGGCCGAGGCGGATTCGATCACCAGCTTGCCGCCTTTGGGCATGGCGTCCCGGGCGTTGACCGCCAAGTTCATGACGATCTGCTCGAGCTGTGCCGGGTCAGCCTTGACGCGGAGATGCTCGTCGCTCATCTTCAACGAGAGGTCGATGTCCTCCCCGATCAATCGCCGGAGCAGGGTTTCGAGGTTGATGAGGATGAGATTCAGGTCGAGCACTTTCGGCTCGGAGGGCTGCTTCCTGCTGAACGTGAGCAATTGCCTGATGAGAGCCGCGGCGCGCTCACCAGCCTTTTGCATTTCCTCGATCTTGCCTCTCAGAGGGTGGCCGGACCCCAAGTCGTTGAGCAACACTTGGCTGTGGCCCATGATGACGGTGAGCAGATTATTGAAATCGTGGGCGAGTCCTCCTGCCAGGCGGCCGACGGCCTCCATTTTCTGGGCCTGCCGAAGCTGCCGTTCGCTCTGACGTAACGCTTCCTCGGCCCGCTTCCGTTCAGCACGATCGTGCAGTTCGCGCAGCGCCCGCTGAACCGACGGCACCAGCCGGCCGAGGCGCTGTTTGAGGATATAGTCCGTCGCCCCTCGATGCATGGTGTCGATGGCGAGCTCCTCGCCGAGCGTGGCGGACACGAAGATGAAGGGGACATGCGGGGCCAGCTTGCGGGCCAGTTCGAGGGCGGTGATGCCGTCGAACCCCGGGAGGGAATAATCGGCCAAGATGAGATCGATCTGGCCTTCCTTCAATGCCGCGATAAAAGCGTCGCGGTGTTCAACGCGTCGCGGCACGCAGGGGATGCCGCCCTCCGTCAGCATCGTCACGATCAGATCGGAATCGGTCGGGTTGTCCTCCAGGTGGAGCAGTCGCAGGGGAGTCGTCACGGCACCTCGATCGGAGGGCTAGCTACCGCAGCACGCACCTTCGGGGGGCGGTTCGTTGATCATGCCCCAAAACGTCCCGAGCTCCTTGACGGCGGACAAGAACAGATGGAATTCGACGGGCTTGACGACGTAGGCGTTGGCTCCCAATGAATAGCTCTCGGCGAGGTCGCGTTCTTCACGGGACGAGGTCAGCATCACCACGGGGATCGGCCGGAGGTTCGTGTCGCCTTTGATCGTGCGCAGAACTTCCAGTCCGTTCACCTTGGGCATTTTGAGGTCGAGAAAAACCACCGCGGGATTGCCCTTGAGGCGCGATTTGTACTGCCCGCGGCAGTACAGGTAGTCCAACACTTCGGCGCCGTCATGGCAGAGCACCACCTTGTCGGCAATGTGCTGTTCCTCCATCGCGGCCAGCGCGAGCTCGGCGTCCCGTGGATTGTCCTCCGCGAGAAGAATCGGTTTTGCGGTGGTCATGATCGGGACCTCCTGGCGGGGAGCGCCACATAGAATGTGGCCCCCTTGTCAGGTATGCCCTCGGCCCACGTGCGACCGTTGTGCCGGTGCACGATGCGTCTCACATTGGCCAGGCCGATGCCCGTTCCTTCAAATTCATCCGCCCGGTGGAGACGCTGGAAGACGCCGAACAACTTGGCCGCATACTGCATGTCGAACCCCACTCCGTTGTCGCGAACGAAAATGACGACCTCCCCCGCGCTGGGCCGGTCAACCCCGATTTCGATCTTCGCGATCGGTCGGGTGCTCGTAAACTTGACGGCGTTCGCGATCAAGTTCATGAATACCTGCCGCAGCATGACCGGATCACCGGGCACCTCCGGTAGTGTGTCAATTCTCCAGGAAATCCGGCGTCCTTGCAAGTCAAGTCGTAAATCGGAAATGATGCTTTTTACGAGCTGATCGAGGTTGACCGTCGTGAGGAGCATTTCTTGACGGCCCATCCGCGAAAACACCAGCAGGTCGTCGATCAGTTGCCCCATCTGTTTGGCCGATTCGGAGATCGTCTGGACGTAGCGAGCCGGCTTCTCGCCCAGCGATTTTCCCACGGCTTTCCGCAGCAGCGACGCATACCCGTCGATGTGGCGCAGCGGCGCGCGAAGGTCGTGCGAGACCGAATAGCTAAATGCTTCGAGCTCCTTGTTTGCGGCCTCAAGCAGCTCGCCGCGTCGTTGGAGTTCAGCCGCCACGCGCCGGCGTTCCGTGATGTCATGGCGAATCAGGTAGTAGACTGATGCCAGCAGGACCAGTTGGAGTAAGGCGCCCACCCCGAGGAGGATGATGGTACTCGTTGTGCCGGCCGCGGATTCCATCACACGCCTGCGCAGCGCCTGTCGCTCGTACAATTCCAGCTCGGCGATGATGCGGTGAGTGGCCCCGCGCTCCTGTTTCGCGGCTCCTTCGATAGCCAGCTGCATGACGGCCTCACGGCCGTGCTCGTTGAGCTGCGCGATCGCCTCGGCCTCGGCCCGCAGTTGCCGATCCATCGTCCGGTCGAGCTCGACGACGCGCTGCTGCTGTTCGAGCGATCCCTGCGTGAGGTCCTCGAGGTACTTGATGAACGTCGGTTTCTGTTCTACGAGTTTCTTGTAGGCCTCGAGGTACGACGTTTCGCCCGTGACCAGATAACGACGATGGCTATCTTCGGCGTCGTTCATGGCGACATCAATATTGGCGAGGAGCTGCACGAGTTCGTGGCTGCGGGTGTCGAGCCCGCTGTTCACGATGAGGATCCTGGTGTTGCGGTACGAGACCGCACTGATGACGAGAATGCCGACGAACACCAGGCCGAAGCTTGCCAATACCCGCCGCTCGATAGTGAGAGCCCGAAACCAGGTGATCGGCACTCGCCAGAACGGTTCGGGAGGGATAGGCCGCGCTCCGGCGGGAGGCTCGGGCACGTGAGCCGGTGCGAGGGACGTTTGCGGTGGATCGTTCGTCGCTGTTTCCATGGCGCAGGCGACTTACCCTCGGAGATCGCGTGTAACCGCGAGGGGAACGTGGTGGGCGCGTCCTCACGGCTACGACTTTATTCTAGCAGAACTCCCGCGAGGCGAAACCAGGAAAACGATCAGCCCAACGGCGGAACGGACGGAGGCATGGTGGCGGAGGGCTCGGCAAGATTCGAGAACATCAGGGTTGCCGCCACGACCCAATCGATAAACGGCTGTGGAACAATACCGATCAGCAGGGTTCCGGCCAGCCCAATGTACACCACGGCCTTCATCGGACCGGAAATCGCGACAGGCGAGGGATCGATCGGTTCACTGATGTACATCTTCTTCACGACGATAAGGTAATAGTACAAGGAGATGATGATATTGATCAGCCCCACGGCGATCAGCGCGTACAACCCTTCCTTGATGGCGGCGACGAAAATATAGAGTTTGGCGATAAATCCCGCTAACGGCGGCACGCCGGCGAGCGACAGGAGAAACAGGAGCATCGCGAAGGCCAAGAACGGCGAGCGGCGGTTCAAGCCGCTATAGTCGTCAATTTCGTCACTGCCGATGGCATGGCTCACGGCAATGACCACGGCGAAGGCGCCGATGTTCGCGAAGAGATACGTCAAGAGATAGAATAAGATCGCATCGCTCCCCATCTTGGTTCCCGCCGCCAAGCCGATCAGCACGTTCCCGATCTGGGCGATACCGGAGTAGGCCAGGAGGCGCTTGATGTTTCGCTGGGCGATGGCCACGATGTTCGCATACGTCATCGACAAAATGGAAACGGCGACCAGCAGGAGGATCCAGAGCGGTTTGAACGCCGCCAGGGCGACGAAAAAAATCCGGAGCAGAATGGCGAAGGCGGCGCCTTTTGGAGCGATCGAGAGGAACGCCGTCACCGGTGTCGGGGCGCCATGGTAGGTGTCCGGAATCCACGAGTGAAACGGCACGGCGCCGATCTTGAACCCGAGGGCGGCGAAGATCAGGAGAAAGCCGATGATCAGTCCGGGTGTGGCGGAAGCCTGACTCATGTCCGAGAACACGAGCTTGCCGGTCTCGCCGTACACGAGGCTGATTCCGTAGGCGAGCAGCCCTGCCGCAAACACGCCGAGGATGAAGAATTTGAGACCGGCCTCGTTCGAGGCCAGATCGTCTCGGAGATAGGCGACCAGGACGTAAAATCCGAGGGTCGAGAACTCCAGACTGACGAAGACGGAGAGCAAGTCATTGGCGGACGCCATGAACATCATGCCGAGGGACGACATGACAACGAGAAAATAGTACTCGCCACGGAAAAATGTGAATCGGTTGACGTATTGAACCGACGCAAGGATCACGAGGATCGTCGCGCCCACGATGAACATCTTGAAAAAGATGGCGACGCGATCCAGCACGAACATGTTGCCGAACAGCGCGCCGGCCACATGGTTCAGGTCAAACCACGCCAGACAGCCTAACGTGGCCACGAGCCCGGCGACGCTGAGAAAGGCCACTTGCTCCTTGGGCAGACGGGGAAAAGCGAAGTCGACGATGAGGACGACGCAGAGCCAGGAGGTCAGGAGAATCTCCGGGAGCAGGAGCAGAAGATCAGCGGCGGACATCGTGAGGTCGAAGGTCATTCCGACCTCCGTGAGGGGTGAGGGGTGAGGGGTGAGGGGTTGTTGGCGATCAGAGGAGCATCGGGTGTTGGCAAGGGGGCTATCGCCTCACGGTTCGGCAGGTTCACCGTCCCGAGCTCAACCGAGGGACCCCTTACGCCTGACTCCTCACCGGTTTGGGCGACCGGCACAATGGGGGTGATCTTGGCGACCAATGGATTCACGCCGGAACGAACGACGTTGTACAGATGCATCGGAAGGATGCCGAAGCCTAGGCTGACGCAGATCATGACCAACAACGGCAGGCGGTCGACGACCGACACGGCGTCGTGCGCGTGGCTGTACTTCTGGTTCATCGGACCGTAGAACAGGCCGCGCATCATTCTAAAGAGGTAGGCGAGGGTCAGGACGATGCCGAGGACGGCGACGATCACCTGGAATGGATATTTATTCCAGGCGCCGACGATGATCATCACCTCGGCCACGAAATTGACGGTGCCGGGCATCCCGATCGAAGCCATGCAGGCGACGACGAAGCAGGCCGCGATAAACGGCATCTTATTGGAGAGGCCGCCCAGCGAAGGGATGTCGCGCGAGTGGGTTTGGTCGTAAACCCATCCGGCCATGGCGAAGAGCATCCCGGTGGCCATGGCGTGGGCAAACATGTAGATGACCGCTCCGCTCAGGCTGATGTAATCCAGCGCCGCCATGCCGAGGAAGACATACCCCATGTGGCTGGAACTGGAGTACCCGATTACATACTTGGTGTCCTTGGCGTAAAAGGCGACGAACCCCCCATAGATGATGCTGAACATGCAGAGCACGGCGGCGATGGGCATGAGTTCCCTGGTGGTTTCAGGGAGGATTTCGAATGCCACTCGAATAATCGAAAAATGCCCCAGCTTCATCAGGACGCCCGCGTGGAGCATGCTGGTCGCGGCCGGAGCGGCGGCGTGGCCGACCGGAGACCAAGAGTGCAAGGGCCACAAGGGGGCGATCGAGGCGAACCCAAAGAAAATCAGGAACCAGATGATCCGGTCCAGGGTCGTGCCGAGTACGGGAATATTCATGAGCTTGGCCTGCTCGCGGAGCACGAGGATGTCGAATGTCTCGAGCCCGGAATACTTGTAGATGAGCAGAATGCCCATCAGCGCCACCACGGCAAAGGCCGACAGGAAGAGGACCAGCTTCATCGCCGCGTATTCCTTGCTGTTCGCCGCAAAATTGAGGATAAAGCCGACGGAATCTCTCAGCTTGAGTCCTTCGGGGTCCGTCATCTCGAGGTACTTCTTCGTGTGGCTACCCCACATTCCCAGCAATAGATACATGGGGATCACGGACATCTCGTAGAAGAAGTAGAGGAAGAACAGGTCGAGCGACATGAAGACCCCGATCGTGGCGGCGGCCAGGATCAGCAACCAGATATAAAACTCCTTGGTTCGATCCTTGATGTGCCAGGACACGAAAATGCCCGCAAACAAGAGGATGGAAGAGGCGAGCACGAGCGGCGTCCCGATTCCATCGACGCCCAAATGCAGCGAGATGCCGAGCTGTTTCGACCATGCGAACTTTTGAACGAACTGGAATCCGCCCTTGACGGGATCGTACGCATAGAACAAGTAAAGGGACGACATCAGTGAGACGAACGCCGCACCCGCCGCAATGCCCCGCACGAGCATCGGCTGCCGGTTGGAGACGAACATCAACCCGAGGACGCCGGCGAACGGGGCGAACAAGATATAGAGAAGGACGTGCTCTCCCATGGTGCTTAATGCCTTAGCTCCGTCGGGGTGGCGTTGAGCGCCGCCACCGTGCCGTGATCAAGCCGATCGACCAGCGCCTGAACCGATCCGTTCATGATTCGAAGGAAGGGCGACGGATAGAGCCCGATCCAGAGAATCATGATTGACAGGGACATGGCGACGACCATTTCGCGCGGCTGAAGATCGTGTATCGTGTCTTTGACCGCCTTGCCGAGCGGGCCGAGCATGGCGCGCTCGTAGTACCAGAGAAAATAGGCGGCGCCAAAGATCACACCGAGGACCGCGACCGCACCGAACCACCACTTGGCCTTGAAGGCCCCCAAGAGGATAAGAAACTCTCCGACGAAGCCGTTGGTGCCGGGGAGTCCGATCGAGGCCAATCCGATCAGCAGGAAGAACGAGGCGAGGCGCGGCACCTGCTTGGCCATGCCCCCGAAGGCGGACAACTGAGTCGTCTGCTGCCGTGAGTAGAGAAACCCCGCGATGAAGAAGAGGCCGGCAGTGCTGAACCCCAAATTGACCATGGTCAGGAGGCTCCCCTGCAGCCCCTGATAGTTCAGCGCGAAGAGTCCCACCACGATGAAGCCCAGGTGGCTGATGCTGCTGTAGGCCAGGAGGCGCCGGAAGTCCGGTTGAATCAAGGCCATCCAGGCGCCGTACAGGATGGCGCAGAGGCCGAGGACCACGACCACCGTCACGACCGTCTCGCTCTTGGACGCATCGGGAAGGAGCGGAATGCTGAAGCGCATGAACCCGAAGGTTCCGAGCTTCAGTCCGGCCAACACGACCGCCATACCGATCGGACCCTCGAGAAGCGCATCGGGCAACCACGTGTGGAACGGAAACACCGGAGCCTTGAACGCAAAGCCCAGAAACATCAGCCAGAAGATGAGGATTTGCTGGTTGATGGGAATTGGCACGGTGAGCAGCTCGAGCAGGTCGAACGAGTAGGCTTGATCGGTGCGGTGCAGGGACGCCCATTGGTGGAAATTGAGATTGAGCAGCGCGATGCCGACCAACATGAACACACTGCCCAGGAGCGTATAGAGGACAAATTTCAGGGCCGCATAGTGTCGCTCGGCGCCGCCTCCCCACAGTTTGATCAGGAAATAGCTGGGAATCAGCATCAGCTCCCAGAAGACGAAGAACAAGATCAGATCCAACGATACGAAGACGCCCATCGTCGTCGTCTCGAGCGCCAGCAGACACATCATGTACAGTTTGACCTGATGGCGGACGGTGTCGAACGAGTAGATCACGATCAGCACTGTCAGAAACGCGGTGAGCCCGACGAACAGCACGCTGATCCCGTCGACCCCGAGGTGGTAGCTGATCCCCAGGGCGGGAATCCACCGCACGTGCTCGACGAACTGCATCGCCGCGCTGTCGGGCACGAAGCGCAGCAGCACGAAGAGGGAACAGGCGAACTCGACGAGTGCGATCGCGAGCGCGGAGCTGCGTACCATGTCCTCATCCTCGAGCAGCCAGAGGACGGCCGCGCCCATGAGCGGCAGGAAGAGGATGCACGAGAGAATCGGAAATCCCGCTGTGAGTTCTTCTAGCATGATGACGGTTTCGTCGCGCGCAGTCCCGCTTACATTTGAGTGACAATCTGAACCACGAGGGCCAGCAGAAAGAGGCCGGCCACGATGATGGCGGCGTAATGGTGCACCATGCCGCTCTGCACTTTCCGTCCCTGGCGCGCCGCGAGATGATTTCCGTACCCGATCACGTTGAGCCCGGCATAAATGACGTGCTTCTCGACCCAGGTCGAGCCGGCGGAGCCCCAGTCGGCGAGCTGCCCGACTCCGCGCACGAGGCCGTCTACCACTGTGCGGTCGAACCAGTCGAGCATTTCTCCCAGCCGCTTCAGGGGCTCGACGAACAGGAAATCGTATAGCTCGTCGACGTAGTACTTGTTCAGCAGGGTCGTATAGACGCCCGAGAATTTTTCGGCCCATCGCTCGGCCGTCCCGAGGCTCGCCCTATAGAGAAGGTGCGCCAGCCCCCATCCGATCAGGGCGATGGTGGTCGCGGCTCCCATCAAGAGGAACAGCAACCCGGCGCCCGGCTCGTGTTCACCGCCGGCTCCCACGACCGGCGCCATGAAATTGTGGAGCCAGCCATGTTCCGGCGGAAACCCCAGGATCAAGCCGCCGACGAGCGACAACACTCCCAGTGCCATCAAGGGGCCGACCATGACCATCGGCGATTCATGGACGTGTTCCTCGGTATGGTGATCCATTCTGGGCGAGCCGTAGAACGTCAAGTACGTGAGACGGAACATGTAGAAGGAGGTCAGCAAAGCCCCGATGGCGGCGATCCCGTAGAGCAAATAGTGATGATGGGTGAAGGCGTGGGCCATGATTTCGTCCTTGCTCCAGAATCCCGCCAAAGGAGGAAGTCCGGCAATGGCGATGGTTCCGATCAGGAACAGACGGTAGGTCCAGGGAATCTTCTTGCTGAGCCCGCCCATTCTTCGGATGTCCTGCTCACCCGACAGGGCGTGGATCACGGAGCCCGCGGACAGGAACAAGAGAGCCTTGAAAAAGGCATGGGTCATGACATGGAACACGGCGGCCGTGTAGGCGCCGATCCCGCAGCCCAGGAACATATATCCAAGCTGGCTGACGGTCGAGTAGGCCAGGACGCGCTTGATGTCGGTTTGCACGAGCCCGATCGTCGCGGCGAACAAGGCCGTCACCCCCCCGACGACGGCCACCACGGACATGGCGAAGGGAGAAAGATCGAAAATTGCATGGTTCCGCACGACCATGTAGACGCCGGCCGTCACCATGGTAGCGGCATGGATGAGCGCACTGACGGGAGTGGGGCCCTCCATCGCGTCAGGCAGCCAGGTATACAGAGGAAGCTGAGCGGATTTTCCGACGGCTCCCACCAGCAGACAGAGTGCGATGGCCGTCGCCATCTCCGGGGAGAGCTGGCTGACCTGGGCGAAGACTTTCGTGTAGTCGAGCGTCTTAAAATTAATGAAGACCAGGAAGATGGCCAGCAGAAACCCCGCGTCGCCGACGCGATTCATCACGAACGCCTTTGTCGCCGCTTTGGCCGCGGAGACCTTCTCGTAGTAATAGCCGATGAGCAGGTAGGAACAGAGTCCGACGCCCTCCCACCCGATGAACAGCACCAGGTAGTTGTTCCCCATGACGAGCAACAGCATGGAGACCATGAACAGATTCATGTAGGCGAAGAACCGCGTGAATCCCGTCTCTCCGTGCATGTAGCCGACGGAATAGACGTGGATGAGGAAACCCACGCCCGTCACGACCAGCAGCCAGGCGCAGGTCAGCGGGTCCACGAGGTAAGCCAGGTTGATCGCGAGGTCGCCGCCGAAAATCCATTGATAGGCGACGACTTCGCGGGCAGCCCCGGTTCGCAGCACGTCGGCGAAGACGCCGATGGTGCAGAGAAACGAGAGCCCGACCGAACCCCAGGCCAGCCGGTGAGCGACCTCGTGCGAATACCGGCTCCCGAGGAGGCCGTTCGAGATGACGGCCAGGAGGGGGAAAATCGGAATCAGCTTGATGAGCAGGTCGGTTAAATCGGACACGTTACCACTTCAATAGATTCATTTCGTCGACATTGGTGGAAATCTTTCCGCGGAACACGACGATGATGATGGCCAGACCGACGGCGGCTTCGCCGGCGGCGATGGCGATGATGAACAGCGCCACGAGCTGGCCAGCCATGGACTCCAGGTGGTGCGAGAACGCAACCAGATTGATGTTGGCGGCGTTGAGCATGATCTCGACGGCCATCAGGACGATGATGAAATTCCGCCTGATAAGCACACCGAGCAGGCCGGTCATGAACAGCACGGCGCTCACGGCCACGTATGCGCTTAATGGAACCATCTCACCCCTAACTCCTCACGCTTTACGCTCTTCGTCGAGCGTTCTCGGCGTCTTGGCCAGCACGATGGCGCCGATAATGGCGCCCAACAGAAACACGCCGACGATCTCAAACTGCAACAGGTAGTCCCCGAACATCTTGACACCCACCGCGATCGTATCCCCGTCCTGCAGCACCGCGGCGGCCGGCGCGTCGCCCTTCGCCCCTCCGAACGGAGAGCGCAGCAGCAGCATGATGATGTACAGCGATCCCAGCACGGCCGGCCCGAGGAAGTATAGGTACGAGGGATGGAAATACCGCTCGTCGGTCTTGAGGTTGAGCAGCATCAGCACGAACAGGTACAGCACCAGAATCGCGCCGGCGTACACGATGACCTGCACCGCCCACAGGAATTCGGCGTTCAGCAGCACGAAGAGACCGGAGACATGCAGCAGGAGCGCAAGCAGCGCGAGGCCGCAGTGTACGGGGTTCTTCAGGGCGACCGTCAGAACGCCGGCCGCAACACTCACCAACGCGAAATACGCAAAAAAGACCGCGACCATGTCTCGGACTCAGCTGAGATGCTTGGGAGGCGGTTGGGTCGACTTCAGTACCGACTGTGGAAAGTAGTACCGGTACTCTCGGCTCTCCTCGGCATTCGTCTCCTGATTGTGGGCATACAAATATTTTTTCCCGTCTTCGAGATGGCGTTCACCGATCTCGTAGAGCCGCTTCTTGTCGAAGAGCAGAGTACGCTTGTCGTGGGTGGAGTATTCATACATCTTGGTCATCGCAAGCGCGTTGACCGGGCAGGCTTCGACACAATAGCCGCAGAACACGCATTTCGTGACATCGATATAGAATTCCGTCGCGTAGCGCTGGAGAGGCCGGGCCGCATCCTCCGCGCTGACGACCTTGATGCAATGGGAGGGGCAGGCGGCCTCGCACAGGTCGCACCCCACGCATCGTTCACGCCCGTCGTCGTACCGAAGAAGGCCGAGGGCCCCGCGATGCGTGTCGGGGATCGCGCGCTGCTCCCGGGGGTACTGGAAGGTGATCGGACGGTGGAACATGTGCCGGAACGTCACCTTCATCGCGTCCCAGATTTCAAAGAACAACGCGGCATGAAGAATCTTCTTGGTCAGGGCGGCGACGCTCATTCCACTCTCCTGCTCACCGGGGGGCGAGCATACACATTCGCTCAGGCCCGTTCAATGCTCACCCAGGTCTGCTTGAACGACGGGACCCCGCTGGTCGAGTTCACGGCCACGGTCATCAGGTCCTTCACCGGGGGTTCATTGAAATGCTCCGGGAAGAAACAGGTGCCGGGGGCGAGGGATTGATCGGGTTGAACCCCGAGTTGAAGCGAGCCTCGCTCCGAGGTCAGCCGGACTTTCGTGCCGTCCTCCAATCCGAGTCGTTCCATGTCCTGAACGTTCATGCGAAGCTTCCCGGTGTTCGGCGCGAGTTTGATGAGACCGGGGGCTTCCGCCGACAACTTACCCGAGTGCATGAGCAACTGTCCCATCAGCAACGCAAACGGGCGAGACCCGTGATCGGCGCTGGGTATCCTCCCGTATCGCGACCCGACCTCGGCGACGTAGCCGTTGGCGAGGTACGAATCCGGCCGCGGCGTCACCTTGCGGGGCTGGCCGAGGTTGTAGTACCCGGGCAGCAGCTTCATGATTTCGGTCTGGATATCGTTCGGCGATTGATATTCCCACTCACATCCCAGGACGTTGGCGAGAGCCACCATGATGTGCCAGTCCGGCAGACTCTCCCCGCTCGGGTCCATCGCCTGACGGACACGGAGGACGCGACCTTCGAGGTTGGTGAACGTCCCGTCTTTCTCCGCATAGGTACAGGCAGGCAGCACGAAGTGAGCCAGCCGGCCGGTGTCGGTCAGAAAGGGATCCTGGACGACGAGGAGCTCCAACCGTTCGAGAGCCGCCCTGACTTCCAGCGAGGCCGGCAGCGTGGCGAGCGGATTCTCCCCGATCACGTACAGGGCTTTGATCTGGCCGGTCCGACAGCGTGCGAGCATGTCCACCAGATGCGTTGAACGACCGGGAGGCGGGAGCGCTCTCCCCCAGGCTTTCGCAAATCGCTCACGGGCAGCAGGATCGTCGATGCGAGCTTGCCCCGGCAGAAACTCCGCAGCCGCCCCCATGTCAACGGCGCCCTGCTCGTTCGGCTCCTCGGTCACGGTATTCACGCCGCAACCGGGCCGACCCAGCTTGCCCGTGATCCAGGCCAGGTCGATGAGCTTCAGGACATTCTGATAACCGTCGATTCTTCTGACAACCCCTTCCGCGCACAGGATGATGGAACGGGGGGCCTCTGCAAAGATGGCCGCGATGTCCTTCAACGCGTCAGCGGAAAGACCGGTCTGCGCCGAGAGCTGCTCCCAGGAGAGCGCTGACGCCGAGGCCTTGAGCGCTTCAAACGCCGCGGGATGTCTTGCGGTCGTCTCTTCGTCCACCAGATCCTGCTCGATCGTCGCTTTGACCAGCCCCTCGATGGCCAGCCCTTCCGTGCCGGGTTTGATCAGGAACGGATGCGACGCCAATTTGGCCATGTTGGTCACGGCGGAGTCGAGCGTCACCACCTGCGCCTTGTAGACACGAATCGCTTCCTTGATCCGCACCGAGGTCAGCGGGTTGGTTTCAGTCAGGTTCGAGCCGATCAGGATGATCGCCTTGGCCCTCGTGAGGTCCTCCCAATCATTGGGGGAACGTCCGAGCCCGAGCGCATGCTGCGACGCCAGCACAAAGTTCAGATGTCCGTAGCGGGCGCTGCTGTCAAGCTGATTGCTTCCGAACCCGACGCGCATCAGCTTCTGGAACAGGTACAGCTCTTCGTTCGTGCAGCGAGCGGTGATGAGGCCCGCGATCGCCTCGCCACCGTGTTTCTGTTTGATCTCGGCGAAACGATTTGCGACCAGGCGCATGGTCTCGAGCCAGGGCGTTGCGACGAGCTGATTGTTCTGGCGGGCCAACGGCTGCCGCAACCGGGTCTTTGCGTCCAGATATTCGAACCCGAAGCGCCCCCGGACACACAGCCCTCCGTGCCCCTTGGCGGTTTCCGAACGGTCGCCCCATTTGTTTTTCCAGGACAAGGGAGATGTAACCCGGATCACCTCCTCGTCCTTTGTTTCCAAATACATCTGGCAGCCGTCCCCGCAGTAGTTGCAGGTGGTGGTGGTTTTTTTCATCTGCCAGGGTTTGTACAGATACTTCGAGAACTTGTTGGTGATGGCCCCCACCGGGCAGACCGCCAGGCAGTCTCCACAGAATTCGCAGTTCAGCGCGACATCGCCCTTGGGAACCACCTGGTTGAACCCGCCCTTCTTCATGAACTGGAGGGCGTCGATCATCAACACGTCCTTGCAGATGTTGATGCATTCGGCGCAGGCGATACAGCGGTTCATATTGAAGTCCAGGACCGGGCTGCGCGTATCTTCCGGAATGAACTTTTGCTTGGCATTGGCGAGGTTGGTCACACCGTGGAGAAAGGCCATGTCCTGCAGTTCGCAATGGCCGTCTGCGTCGCACACGGGGCAGTCCAGTGGATGCACGGAGAGATGTTTTTCGACGGCTTTCTTGCGGGCAAGGAAGAGGTCCTCTCCCTCGGTGCGGATGATCATCCCGGCCGTCGCCTTGGCGGTGCAGGAGCGGACCGGAGCCTTCTTCCCCTCCTGCATGACCAGGCACATGCCGCAGGAGCCAAACGGATCAAACGTGTAGTGGTAGCACATGGCCGGGATGATCTTGCCCGTCATCGCGATGACGTCGTACAACGATACGCCGTCCTTGGCGGTGACAGCTTTCCCGTCGATGTTCAGTTCGATGGTCGCCGCTTCGACGTCGGGGTTCGTGGCCGGTTTCAGGCCCATGATTTGTCCCAGTTCTGAGTTTTTAGTTCTTAGTCTTGAGTTGAAACTTAGAACTCACGACTCACAACTCAACACTCCCACCCGTTTTATCGGTCGCATTCGCCCATCACGATGTCGTAGGTCCCAAAGATAGTGCAGGCGTCGGAGATCATGTAGCCTCTGGACATATGATCGAAGGCGCCCATGTGCACGAAGGACGGGGCGCGAATCTTGAGACGGTACGGCTTGCTCCCACCAGTGCTGACGATGTAAAAGCCCAGCTCGCCCTTGTGCGCTTCGGTACCGCAGTAGATCTCTCCGGGAGGGGCCTTGAATCCCTGCGAGAAGAGCTTGAACTGCTGGATCATCGATTCCAAATTGGTGAAGACTCGCTGTTTCGGCGGCAGGGTCACGCTCGGGACGTCGGCCATGATGGGGCCTTCCTGCATCTGCTCGAGGCACTGCTTGATGATCTTCACGCTCTCGTAGAGTTCCATCACGCGGATCCAATACCGGTCGTAGGTGTCGCCGTTTTTCCCGACCGGCACGCTGAACTCGCACTTGGGGTACGCGCTATAGGGCTCGTACTTGCGCAGGTCATAGTCCACACCGGAACCGCGCAACGTGGGTCCGCTCAACCCAAAATTCACGGCATCCTCGGCGGAAATGACGGCGATGCCCTTGGTGCGGCCGAGCCAGATCCGGTTGGTCTCCAAGAAGATGATGTACTCGTCGATCTTGGCGGGGAAATAATCCAGGAACTGCTTCAGCTTTGCGATCAGGGAAGGGGTCAGGTCGCGTTCGACCCCTCCGATGCGATACCAACTGGTCGTGAGACGGGCGCCACAGAGCTCGTCGAACCAGTCGAGGAGCACTTCACGATCGCGGAAGCAGTAGAAAAATACGGTCATGGCCCCGATGTCCAGCGCCTGTGTTCCCAGCCAGAACTGGTGGCCGATGATGCGCTGGACTTCCGCCACGATCGTCCTCAGATATTCGGCTCGTTCCGGAACCTGGAGGTTGAGGAGTTTCTCGACGGCGCGGCAGTAGGCAAAATTGTTGTACATCGCGCAGACGTAGTCGAGCCGGTCCGTATGGGGAATGAACTGATGATAGGTGCCGTCCTCCGCGAGCTTCTCGACTCCTCGATGGAGGTACCCCATGACGGGCGTGGATTTCACCAACCGTTCACCCTCCAACTCGAGGATTACCTTGAGGACTCCGTGCGTGCTGGGATGTTGGGGGCCCATGTTCAGCAGGAGCTCTTCCGATCGCAGAGCGGGAAGCGTCTCGCTCTCCGGATGTTCCGGATTGACCTTGTAGACAGTGGTTCTTTGATCTTCGAATGCCATGGTCGACTCGGTTGCTATCGGGGGACTTCGTCGAGGAAATCGAAGGTGTCCCGCCATCCCTTGCCGCGAAGCGGGAAATCCTTCCGCAGGGGGAAGCCTTCGGTATAGTCGTCCGGCATCAGGATCCGGCGAAGGTCCGGGTGATTGTGGAACCGGATGCCCATCATGTCGAACACTTCACGTTCCATGAACTCGGCACCCTTCCACAGATCCGTCAGGGAATCGACGATGCAATCCGATTCCGGCACCCTCGTCTTGAGCCGGATGCGATGGCGTTTCCGGATGGAATAGAACTCCCACACCACTTCGAATCGTTCTTCGTCATCAGGCCAATCCACCGAACTCACGTGGACGATATAGTCGAAATCCATGCCCGGATCGTCGTGGAGGAATTGGGCAACGTCATGCAGTCTGTCGCGGGTAACCGTCACCGCAACATCACCCCGCCACTCCGTCGCACCGACAAATCCCGAGGAGAACGATTCCTGGAGCCGTTGGATCAACTGGTTCATCATGTTCGGTACGGTCACACCTTCAAACGGGCCTTCACCTGGTCAGGCTGGGCCACAAATACCCGTTTCTGCATGATACGCTCTTGCAGCTTCAAGATGCCGTCGAAGAGGGCTTCCGGCGTCGGGGGGCAGCCGGGCACGTAAATGTCGACCGGCACAAATCGGTCAACCCCTTGCACCACGCTATAGCTGTCGTAGATGTTTCCGGATGTGGCGCAAGACCCCATCGCGATGACGTACTTGGGCTCGGGCATCTGATCGTAAATTTTTCGAATCACGGGCGCCATGCGCCGGCACACCGTCCCGGCGACGATCATCAAGTCGGACTGCCGCGGAGAAGCTCTGAACACACCGGCGCCGAACCGGTCCATGTCGTATCGCGAAGAGACCGCCGCGATCATTTCGATGGCACAACAGGCCAGCCCGAAGGTCATGGGCCAGAGCGAACCCTTTCTGGCCCAATTCACCGCTTTTTCAACCGTGCCGGTAATAACATCTGGGGCCCCGTCTTTCTCATGACGTCCCAGTTGGATCAGTCCCATGCGAACCTCAATCCCATTCCAGCGCGCCTTTCCTCCAGGCATAGATGTAAGCGACCAGAAATAGGGCGATAAAGATGAGCATTTCGACCAGTCCAATCACCCCGATCTTCGCGAAGGAGACGGCCCACGGGTACAGAAAGATGACTTCGATATCGAAAATGACGAACAGCATGGCGAAGATGTAATAGCGGACAGGAAACGGCATACGGGCGTCGGAGAACGGTTCGGATCCGCACTCGTAAGCCGACAATTTCTCCGGCTCCGGATATCGCGGTTGGAGGAAATAGCTCACCACGAGCGTCACGACCCCGAACGCCAGACCAACGAGGATGAACAGAAGGATCGGAAAGAACTTGGTCAAATATTCGAGCAAGAGATCCGTTCCGTTCATCGGCGTCGCCTCACAAGGCATTGACCTGGAAAGAATATTCGAGAATCTTAGTTCCGAGGTCTTGGCGATAGCAAGCGAACAAAGGACCTAATCGACCAGGCACCGAAAGCCCTAGGGCAGGTGACCCATGCGGCGTGCAAGCGGCAGAGGGTTTAGCTGCGCAGCATCCCGTGCGGTGACAACGATCAACGCAGGAGCGCGCTGAACCAACCTAGGACTCAGGCTCAACTCCGTCCTCCTGTGAGCGCTGAGGCCGATCAGGGGGATCTTGGGGTAGAGGAGCGGGCCGTAACCGGCCGGGAGGTTCTCCCTGCAAGATATCCCAGTCCGCTTCCAGGGGAGAATGGACCCCCACCGTTCGTCTCCGGTGGATCTGGGTATCGATCCTCCTTTTATTCTGTGTCACCGGTGGTAAGCCGGGACTTCGATCGCGCTGGTCCTTCATCGCTAAGGCGAATCCTTCCGCGCGTTTGTGCGCCGCAGCATCACGACGAATTGCCACCACCATAGCATCCGCAGAAAATCGTCGTCAAACCCTGGCAAATCAGCTCAAATTCTTGACATTACAACGACATTTGCTATGGTTTTCACAGCGGTACTGGCTTCAAAAAGGGATCAACACCTATGAAGACTCTCACAACGCTCATCCTCGCACTCTCGTTCGGCATTGGCGTGACAGCGCAGGCGGTGCTCGCACAGCCGTTGGACACCGATTCGGTTCGATTTGGTGAAGCCGCGCTGGTCTTCACGAGCGGGTCTGTCCAAAAAACGACTCCGCGCGACGGGATCGTGAATTTGATCACAGGAGATAATCAGACCACGGGCAATCGAATGCTGATGGGAAGGCGCGACCTTCTCTACCTCAAGCTCGATCGCCCAACCGATGCGGCGGTCGGCGACCACTATACGGTGTACCGGAAGGTCCGCAAAGTCTTCCACCCGCTGACAGGAGAATATCTCGGCTTTGTCACGATTCGCGTAGCCATCGTGAAAGTGACGGACACGGGCCATGCGTTAACGCCAGTGGAAACGATCCTCAGCTACGGTGCGATCGCCCCCGGAGATCCTGTGATGCGTTTCACGGCTCCGTCGCCGACCGAACAGGCCACCCAGACCGCAGGGGTCCCCGATCTCAGCGGCATGATCGTGGAGCTCCAGGCCGACCGGTCGATGACCTTGGTCTCGCAGTACGATGTGGTGTACCTGGATCGAGGGAGGGAAGACGGGCTCAAGCCCGGCGACCTCCTGGACCTTCACCGCCACAGCGCAGGGCTTCCTCCGCGGAAGATCGGTCAGCTGAAAGTGTTGTCGATGGAGGATCGCACGGCGACGGCCAAAGTCACGAGAGCCAGCACCCGCGTCCATAAGGGGGACCGGTACAAACTGGTCGGTTCCTCGGGTCCGGTCGTTCAGCCAACGGAGTTCACGCCGGCCCCGCAACCTGAGTCAACTCCGACGAAGGTCGAGCAGGCGGGGGTCGCCTCCCCATCGGCAGATCTGCTCGCTAGCAGATTGCGGTCGCAAGATGCGTCTGGACAGAGCCGGGTCAACTTGGGCGACCTGCCGAATTCGCTCCGTTATGATTCCGGGGAAGCAGCGATCAAGCCTGAGAGTTACAAAGTGTTGGACCAGCTGATCGAATACCTGCAGTCCAGCGGCGATACCAGGTTGATTCGAGTGGAAGGACATACGGACAATGTCGAGATCGGCCCGTCGCTGAAGTCGCGGTACCCGAGTAACTGGGAGTTGTCCAAAGCCCGCGCCAACGGGGTCGTCCGATACCTGGTGGAAAAGGGCGGAATGGATTCGGCTCGGCTGAGCTCGGCGGGGTACGGCGATAGCAAGCCGGCGACGAGCAACAGCTTGGAGGAAGGCCGCAGCAAGAATCGCCGAGTGGAAATCCTGCTCTATGCGCCGGAATACGAAACACAGGAGTCCAAACCCGAGGTGCCCGGTCAGGTACAGAGGCTCCGGACTGATCCTTCCAGCCTAAGCGCGCGCGGAGGCAACGACCAACCGTCAGGGCCGGGCGATGACGCAAAGGCCGCCGGACCTGGCACCCTGTCCGTGACCGAACCAGCACAAGCTCCTTCGGCCGACGGACCCGCCGCTGCGAACACCCCCGTTACCGGTGCCGGCAAGAGCGCCTCTCCGGATGCTGGGGGCGAAGATACAATCCAGCCGTCCGGCACCGCGGGTAATTAGTGCGCTGACCGAGGCGGAGGGGGCCGATATTCCGTCCGCCTCGGCCGATCGTGAGTCAGTGCCAATCTTCCCCTCCCATCAGACGACTTCGTGATCATCATCGTTCGGTTGCGTTGTCCTCCCGTTTCGCACGCTGGTACAATGACGCATGCCGCTCGATGATCGCCCCGCCGTTCCGCCCCGCCCCCTATACGCCGATGTGATCGTCCCCCGCCATATCGCCAAGACCTTCACCTATCTAATTCCCACGGCGCTGGCCCAGACGCTCGAAATTGGGCAGCGGGTTGTTGTCCCCTTTGGCCGCACGATGCTGGAAGGGGCGGTGGTTTCGCTGAGCGATCATCCTCCGCCGGGGATCGTGATCACCGCGCTCAAAGAGATTCGATCCCTGGCCAAAGGTGCGAGAGAAGCCGAGCTTTCTTCCGTCCTGTTTGAACTATCCCGCAAGATCGCGGAGCGGTACGTTGCTCCCTGGGGTCAGTGCCTTCGGCTCGTCTTTTCTGCCAATCCGGCACCGAGCCCTTCGTCCTTGCGATACGTCGTCACCGACCTGGGTCGCGGCGCCTTGGATACCGGCAACTGCCCGGAGAACCTACGTCCTACTCTCCAGCGGATCGCTCGACGCTCCGGGGGACTGTTGTGCGCCACCCTCCTCGACTCCCGAACTCCAAGCGGGCGAGCGGCGATTGACGCCCTAGAGGATAGGACATGGATTACCGTCGTCGGATCGCAGGGCGGCGAAGGGAATCCCTCCGTGCGAACCGTGAGAACGAGCGGCGTTCACGCGGATCGAAGCGACCTCCAGCGCCAGGTCGCGCTGTCTGGAGTGCTTCCGGAGCCGGACTCTCGCTGGGTGGCTCATGTCGCTGAATGCCTTCGAGCCAACCACGTGAGAAGAATCCTGCTCCAAGCCCCTTGGGAGCACCGGGTGAGCTGGCTTGCCGATGCGATCAGGCAAGCACAAAGGTTGAACAAGTCGGTGCTGATTCTTGCCGGCGAGGTCGCCAAGGCGGAATGGTTAGGACAGCGGCTTTCCAGCCTGACCGGCGCCCCGATTGCGGTTCTCCATCCGCCCTCGGACCACGATGCGCGGGCACAGGATCAGAGCAACCGTCCGTCGGTCGTTGTAGGGACTCGCACCGCGATTTTTACGCCGCTGCGATCGATCGGCCTGATCTGGGTGGACGGGGAGGATGACCCGGCGTTCAAGGAGCCGCAGGAGCCACGGTTTCACGCCCGAGACGCTGCTCGCCTCAGGGCTGAAGCAGAGCAGGCGCTCTTGGTGCTGGCATCCGCTCACCCATCGCTTGAGGCGAGAATGGATACCGGCGCTGAATCGTACGCCGTTCATCCGGAAGCCGCAGGTCGACCGGGCATCGAGCTCGTCGATCTGCACGACGAACCGGGTGGTACGTTGCTCGGCGAAAAGCTGCTCGCAGCGATGCAGGACGCCCTGGAGCGCAAGACGGGGGTGCTTCTCTTCCTCAATCGAAAAGGCTACGCAGGGGCCCTGGTCTGTCGTGACTGCGGCGGGGTGCCGCGCTGTGCCTCCTGCGCCGTCGCGCTCGCCTACTACCGGGAGGCGGGCCGGTTGATGTGCCGATATTGCGGGACGAAGGCCCCGTTGCCGGACTCCTGTCCGAACTGTCGAGCCGCACGGCTGAGTCCGGTTGGCGAAGGGACGGAGCGGGTAGAAATCGAAGCCCGACGGTTGTTCCCTCGTGTCAAGATTGGGCGGCTCGACGGCGACACGCTTCGCCGTTCGTCCTCCGCGCGCCGATTATGGGAGGGGGTCTATTCAGGGGTCTGGGACATACTCATCGGAACGCAGGCCCTGTTTCAAAGAGCGCCGATTCCGAGCCGTGGACTGGTCGGCATCATCCAGGCGGATTCCGGCTTGAACGTCCCGGATTTTCGCGCAGCCGAGCGGACGTACCATTTGCTGGTCGAGGCCGTCAGTGCGGCGTGTCCCGCATCCGAGGGGGGACGGGTGGTGTTGCAAACGTGGCTGCCGGCTCATCATGCGGTGCAAGCCGTGATGTCGGGCGACCCGAACCGGTTCTACGACGAAGAATTGACGGCACGACGGCTGCTGGGCTATCCACCGGCCTGTCATCTGGCCAGCCTCGTGATATCGGGCAAGGAAGCACGCATGGTCGAAGCGGCCGCGCAAGAGTGGAAGCAGACTCTTGCCCAGGCCACGGATGGATCGAACGCCCTCGCGATTTTGGGACCTGCGCCGACAACGGGAGGACGGCGGAACGGACGCCATCGGCTTCAGATCCTGGCCAAGGGAGCCGATCGTGCCTTCCTGTGCGGATCGGTCCGCCATTCGATCGAGAAGCTGGAGCCTGCCTATCGCAAGACGGGTGTCAAGTTCGTCGTCGATGTGGACCCGGTCGAAATGAGCTGAGAGTTGCGGTATGGGAGTTTCGAGTTGCGGGTTTCAGGTTTCGGGTTGCAAGCTATTCTGAGATACTTTCCCGTAACCCGAAACCCGCAACTCGAAACGCGTGAGGCCTCACGTCATCACTTCAGCGGCAACGGCGTCGAGCAAGGCTTTCATCTCAAACGGTTTTTGGAGGGTCCGGCGGGCGCCCAGCATCTTCGCGACATCCAAAAAATTCAGAATCCCGATCATGTCGTTGCCCCCGGTGATGGCGATCACGCGGGACGCGGGAAATTCCCGGTGCAGCGTCATGATACTCTCCAGGCCATCCTGATCGGGCATCAGGATGTCCATGATGACCAGGTCGGTCGGCTTGGTTCGATAGCGTTTCAGCCCCTCTTTTCCGTCGCACGCTTCCTCGACGTCATAACCGGCCTGCTCCAGAGTTTCCTTGATGAGCTGACGCACCTGCTCCTCATCATCAACGACGAGTACCGATGGCATCCGATTCCTCCATCAGCAACGTGGACGGCTCACGATGTCGGCTCGATGATTCGGGATTCGACGGACGGGCCGATCGGGGAAGATCCAAGACTCGCCGAATCGTGTGTGCGAGATCGTGCAGCGTGAGTGGCTTCAGAACGAATTCGGTCATACCGCGTGAACGCGCTTGGTCTTCGGAAACGGTCTGCTCCGAACCGGTACAGAGGATGGCGGGCAGATCCGGCCGCAAACGGTGACATTCAGCTACGAGCGAATGCCCGCTCATACCCGGCATCGTCTGGTCCGTGATCAGCAGATCAAACCGCTGGGGAGCGATCCGGAACGCCTCCCACGCCTCCGCCGCGTTCCGCCGCACGACCGGGAAATATCCGAGCGACTCCAGCATCTCGCCTCCAAACCGGGCAAGGGACTCCTCATCATCGACGAACAGAATGCATTCGTGTCCGCGCGGGAGCGGTTCGTCTTGCGTAGGAGCCGCTGCCGCACGAGGAGGCAGCGCGGGAAGGTATACGGACACCGTGGTGCCGGCTCCCGGCTGACTGTCCACCAGCACGGTCCCTTCGTGGCCCACGACGATTCCGTGCACGATGGAGAGCCCCATGCTCCGTCCTTCTCCCGGTAGTTTCGTGGTGAAGAAAGGGTCAAAAATTCGGCTCGCCACTTCAGGTTCCATTCCCTCTCCCGAATCTCGGACGGTCAGACAGACATAGCAGCCGGCGGATAGCCGACCTGAGAGGTGCATCTGGTCGGTCGTGAACTCCTGGTCCTGAAGCCGGATGTCGAGCACACCGCCGGTCTTGGACATCGCGCGCAAGGCATTTTCCACCAAGTTCAAGATCATCTGATGCATCTGCGTCATATCGGCAGAAATGGGGCGGGCCGAGGTGGCGATCCGTTCATGGAGTTCGATCCACGAGGGGATCGAGGGGCGCAACAGCTTGAGCGACTCTTTCGCGAGGAGGTGGAGCGAGAGCGGACGGCGGACCTGGTCACTCTGCCGGCTGAATGCCAGCAGCTGATGGACCAGTTCGCGAGACTTTCGCCCCGCGGTGATGACCTGTTGGATGTGACGGCGAACCTTGCTGTCGGACGGGACCAACGGCAGGGCCAACTCACTGAAACCAAGCACGGCCGTCAGGCTGTTGTTGAATTCGTGCGCGATGCCGCCTGTCAGCGTACCGATCGCTTCCATCTTCGAGGCCTCCCGCAAGTGAATTTCCGCGTCCTTGCGGTCGCAAATGTCGACGACCGCTCCCAGCGTCCGCACCGGCACACGTGCCGTACCCTCCCCCTCGAACGAAGTATGGGCACGGACGCGCACATGACGGATTTCTCCGTCCGGCCTGACGAGGCGATGCTCCACCTCGAAGAGCCCGTCTCCCAACGGGTGACGGGCCTCACGAATCGCCTGCAGGATGCGCTCGCGATCCTCGCGCGCGATCAGGTCCACGTACCGCTGAAGCGAAGCGGCCTCCTCCTGGGTGAGGCCAAAGATCTCTCGCAGAGGCGGCGACCAGTACAGGCTGTCGGTCCTGTGATCGTGCTCAAAGATGCCAACATGCGCGGTCCGGACGGCAAGGTCGAATCGCTCTTGAGTTTCCAGGATCGCCCGTTCGGCTTCTTTGCGCCTGGTGATGTCGACCATACTGGCAAGGGTTGTTGTGCCCGATGAGGTACGAATTGTGTTAAGGCCGATTTCTACAGGGATCTCCGTCCCGTCTTTACGTAGGCCATACAGTTCCGCTCGCGAGCCCATCGCGCAGGATGTGGGAGCCGAGAGAAGGGTTTGGCCATCATCGGAATGGGTCAACCTGAACCGCTCGGGGAACAAGATGTCGATCGGGCGCCCCAGCAATTCGCCCTTCGCGTACCCGAACATCTGCTCAATCCGCGCGTTCACGAGGGAGATCGTCCCGTCCTGGCCAACCATCAACATCCCGCCGGGGGCCGATTCGATAGCCAGCCTGAATTCGAGGTCCCTTTCCTTCGCGACCTCTTCGAGAAGCTTCGCGGAAGTCATGTCCTCCACGGTTCCCGACATGCGAACGGGTTCCCCGCCGAGATTACGGATCACCAGACCTCGTGATCGCACGAATCGAACCGCCCCTCCCGGCTGAACGACGCGAAATTCCACATCGTACGGCGCATCCGAAAGGAGCGCTTCCTCGATCGCCGCCAGCACGCGGTCGCGATCCTCCGGATGGAGGGCTGCTTTGAACGTGTCGAAGGTCGGCAGGATGGTGCCTGGCTCGTGGCCGAAGATGCGACTCTGCTCGTCGGACCAGATTTCTATGCCCGTCCGGACATCCCGATCCCAACTGCCGAAGTAGGCGATGGCCGGTCGCCCGGATTCCTGAAGTGCCTGTAATCGTTCCGGGACGCCTTCCGCCCGCGTAGCGCAGGCCGCCGAGTGAGAAAGCAACAGGAGGCAGGAGGGTTTCCCATCCCAATGGATCGGAGCTGCCGACAGGTTGACCTCGACCGAGCGGCCGTCAGGACCAAGCAGTTTTCGAGTGGAGCGTGAGACAGAACCGTTTGATCGCTGGTGTTCGATACTGCCTCGAACCGCGTCAAACGTGTCAGGATCCAACAGGGCGTGGAGGGGCTTGCCGATGGCCTCCTCCGCGGTCGCCAGGCCGAGGAGTTTGAGGGCTGCCGGGTTGACATAGACAATCGTGGAATCGCTCGTGACGATCATACCGTCGGGGAGGAGGTCGGGCAGTCTGGATAGATCCTTGATCTCCTGCCGCGTCTCTTCCGCCTGCCGGCGCACCGTCGCATCGCTCATCACCCAGACATACTCCGTGACGCGCCCAGCGCGATTTTTGATCGGCGTAACGGTGAGCTCATTCCAGAAGGGGGTGCCATTTTTCCGGTAATGGCGGGCCATCGCCCGGAATGCCCGCCCCTCTTGGATCGCCAGGGCCAGCTTTTCAATGATGCCACGATCGGTTTGGGGACCGTTCAGAAGGCCGAGCGACTGGCCGAGGATATCGTCATCGGCATAGCCGGTCAGCAATCGAAAGGCGGAGTTCGCGTAGATGACCGGATGACGGGGCACTGTGGCATCGGTCACGACGATGCTGCAACCGGTCGCCGCAATCACCCGTGATTTCAGGAGGCAATCCTGTCGCTGCTGCATGAGCCGCCACAGAGAAATCCCCAGCAACAAGAGAATGCCAGCGAGGAGCCCCGTTGTGAATTCCATCAGGATGGACAACCTTCTCGAAAGTGAGCGTGGACGCCCGTCGGTCGCGAGCACAGGCTCAAGGCGAGTACGCGACCACCTAGACCGGCGAGATGGCCTACAGAACTGGGAGGCAAGTTGTTACCGACGGCCGTCACGAGATTCATCGCGAACCAAAGGCGGCCTCGGATGATGGAGTCACCTGTCACGACAGGACTCACCATCACGGTGGCATGAATTTACTCAAATCCGAGAAAAAATACTAGATCGTGGCGGAAAATACCGCGTTGAAATTTTGTCCCTAGGGTGTAGGGCCGAATGTCTCTAGCTACTGGCGACGTTTGAGGAAAAATGCCGCGGCTTGGGCGCGTCGTGTGATGCGCAGTTTCTGGAACACGTTGGCCAGATAGTTCTTCACCGTCTTGTCGCTGAGTTCCAAGGCAGCCCCGATCTCCTTGTTCGTTTTTCCCTCGGCCACCAAGGCGAGCACGCGCCCTTCCTGCGTCGAGAGCTGGTCGGTTCTCGGAATCTGGTCTCCCTCTCGCAGGCTCCGGACCCAACGGAGGGCGCGTGCGGTGACGGCGGGGTCCAGGATCGATCGGCCGGCGCCGACGGTGTCCAGCGCTTGGATCATGGCCGCGGAATCGATTTCCTTCAGCAGGTAGCCATGAGCACCGGCGAGCACGGCCGCCAGTACCGAATCGTCGTCGGAATAAGAGGTCAGAAAGATCACCCGGGTGTCCGGTCGTGCAGCAAGAATTTCCCGACAGGCATCGATACCGGAGCCATCGGGAAGCCGGATGTCCATGAGAATCACATCCGGCTTCAGCTTCTGCGCCTGTCGGATCGCCTCGGCCGCCGTCACCGCCTCACCGGCCACGATGAGGTTGTGCTCCTGATTGAGGACGGTCCGGAGTCCCACGCGAACTACCTCGTGATCATCGACGAGGAGCACGCGAATCGTTCTGGAGTCAGTGGCGGGCACGCACCGTCTCCTTGTGAAGATCGAGCAGAATCGTCGTGCCCTTGAGAGGTCGTGAACGCACGGCGAATCGTCCGCCTATTTTCTGCGCTCGCGCCAGCATGTTGGTCAATCCATGGCCAACACCGTACGCTGCAGCGGGCTTGAATCCCACCCCGTCATCGGCAACCGACAGTCGGATCACCTGGGCCAGATCTTTCAGTGATACGGTGATTCTCCTGGCCTGACTATGGCGAAGGCTGTTGCTCAATGCCTCCCGCACCACATTCATCAGGTGCAGGGCCTGTTCGGTCGAGATCTGCCGGGCGGCAGCCCCATCGATCGACACGCGACAGGCTATTGCCGCGGAGACGGACAGGGCCTGCACCATGGTCTCCAAGGCGGTGGCAAAATCGACCCCCTGCAGGACTTGCGACTCAAGACCGGCGATGAAGTTGCGGACTTCCGTCATCAGGTGGTTCATTTGACGGACGGCATGGTCGAGCAGCGCAGTGGCCTGCCCGTGCTTACGCTGTCGTATCAGTGGCTTGCATGATTCCAAACCCAGCCCTACCGCGTACAGCGACTGCAGTATCCCGTCGTGTAAGTCCTCGCTGATCCGTTCTCGCTCCCTCAGCACCGTCTGTATCTCCTGTTCCCGTTGGCGGAGCGACTCTTCCACACGTTTGCGATCGGTGATGTCCGTATGAGATCCCAGGAGGCGATCACGACGACCATCCGGGTCCACCACGAACGAAGCGCGCGCCTCGATCCACCGGTACGATCCGTCTCGATGGCGAAGACGAAATTCCTGTTGATAGTCGCCGATAGGGTCGGTCAGGTAGGCCCGAACATACGCTAAGGCGCGCTCACGATCGTCGGGGTGCAACCGCAGTTCCCATGTCTCAAACGCATCCTTGAGTTCAGCTTCCTCATAGCCAAGCTGTCGTTTCCATTCTCTGGACAGCGAGGCCTCGTGCGTGACCGTGTTCCATTCCCACAATCCTGTACCGGAGGCATGGAGCGCCTGCCTCAGCTTCTCTCCGGAATCGCGCAACGCGATCTCCGCCCGTTTCCGTTCCGTGGTGTCGCGCCCGATGCCGGTCAGACCGATCACGATTCCTTCAGGATTCTTGAGTGTGGCGCCGGTCCAGTGAAAAGGAATGATTTTCCCGTCTTTGGTCAGCATGTGCCCTTCCACCTCGGCGTAGCCTTCGCGGAATGCCCGCTCGATCGCCCCCGCGACCATCGAGCGCTCGGACTCGGGCACGAAGGATACAGCCGGCCTGTTCTTGAGCTCCTCGGGGGTATAGCCGGTCACCTCCTCCACTCGCTTGTTCCACCTGATAAGGCGGCCGTCGGTGTCGAGAGTATAGAGGACGTCCGGCACGGAATCCGTGATATTCCGAAGGTCCGCCAGCGTCTGAGCGAGGGCCACCTCCGCCTGCTTCCGATCCGTGAGGTCCACCGTTGCGCCGGCCAGCCGCAGCAATCGACCCTGCTCGTCGCGGTAGGCCTGGCCGCGCGCCTCAGTCCAGATGATTGTCCCGTCTTTCCGCACCATCCGGAGCGAGCAGAAATAATCGTCGCGCTCTCCGGACGCGACGGCCTGCCAGGAGCCCATCGCTGTCGCCCGGTCATCGGGATGCACGAGATTCACCCAGACGTACGGATCCGTTCCCAGTTCCTCCTCTCGATAACCGTAAAGAGCTTTGAGATTGGCATCCCCATGGTAAGTCCCGTTCGAACAATCCAGTTCCCAGACTCCGACCTTCCCAGCAGCCGTGGCGCGCGCATAGCGCTCCTCGCTCTTGCGGAGCGCTTCGTCCGCCCGTGTCCGTTCCATTTCGGCTCCGACCCGTGATGCGACGACCATCAGCAACGTTTGGGTTTCCGGAGGAAGCCTCAGCGGCTCGCAGTCGAGAACGGCCAGGAAACCGATCGGGTTGCGAGACCTCCCATAGACGGGGATCCCGCAATAACCCTCCACGCGCCAATCCTTCATCAGCTGGGCCTGCGGAAATCGGCGCTGCGCGTCCGCTTCGCAGTAGAGAAGGTCTCCGCGAACGAGGTGGGCACAAGGCATGCCTTCCAACTGATAGTTGAAATTTTGAACGAACTCCCCGTTGGCCCAGGCGGCGATGGTCCGCAAGACGCCCGTGTTCTCTTGCGGGTAAAATTCGCCGACAAGCACGTAACGGACCTTCAGCGTTGCGGCCAGATGGTACGCGAGCACATGGAAGAGATCTGTCCCGTGCGACGGGTCGGTTGCGGTGACGAGAGCATTCAGTAAGCCCGAATGGAGTTCCAGCCGCCGGGTGGCCTCGCCCATGGACAGGGATCGATTGATTCCGCCCTGTTCTTGGGCGTGCAACAGTTCTTCGAGGACAGCGACCCGTGCTCGGAGCAGCTCGATCTCAGATGTTGTGCTGGCAGCATCCATAGCATCCTCTCATCTTGAGAAGAATGTGACATCGCGCGTAGCCGACCCGTTCTTGAAGCAGTAGTTCGCGACCCTATCGAGATGGACCGTACGCCATGAGAGTGGTTCTTGATGGAAGAAGGCGTGTCAGTTTGCTATGGAACCGCGATAAATGTCCAGTAGGCAGAGGGCCGTCGATTTCGGGCGGGTCCGAGAAGGAGTGCTGACGGGCCGCCCGGCGATCCGAGGTGAGGGGCGGGATGGAACCAATCGGCCCGCGCACGCGCGGAACGCTTTGCTCACCCGGAGATGTTTATCCGCCGTCGGCATGAACAATAAAGCGATGAAGAGGCGTCGGAACGTGTCAAGCCAGGGAGGTTGGAAGGAAATCGATGACGGACGGTATCTATCCAGCGACGAAGTACGGACCTCTACGGAGAACACTCACTTGCGGATTTCTCCGCTCACCGTAAGCACGAGAGAACGACAACGAGGCTCGCGGTCGAGCAAGCTCGGTTTAGCCGCCGGCACGAGCAGGCTTGGTTTGGTGCCGAAGGCGGGACTTGAACCCGCACGGCTTTCGCCACACGCCCCTCAAACGTGCGTGTCTGCCATTCCACCACTTCGGCGAAACGCGTGAAACGTCACTCGTGAAGCGTCATTCGTCGGAATTCGTCGTGGGCAGCAATTCACGAGATACGCTTCACGTTTCACGAACAACGAGCCAGAGGGAGTGGCATTATAGAAGTCGGGCAAAATTGTTGTCAATGAACGGAGCCTCCGGTAGAATCGGTCACGATTCGTGTGGCCTGATTGCGGCTGAATGACGCTCGTGACTGCTGGATCCCAACAGGACCTCTCCTCCTCAATCGCCGCATTTTTTGATGTCGACAACACACTCTTGCCCGGCGAAGCCAGCGAAGTCCGGTTTTTCCGGTGGCTCTGGAGGCGCGGCATCGTCGGGTGGCCGGAGGTTCGCGACAGTCTGTCCTGGCTGCTGCGGCATCTGCCGGCGCTCTCGCTGCATCCGCTGCGCGAACGTAAGCTGTACCTGGCGGGGAAGCCCTCGCAAGTCATCGAGCCGTTGGGTGAAGAATTCTGCCGCGAGCAATTGTGTCCCTCCGTCTCCCCCGCCGCCATGCGAAAGATCGAGGAGCATCGGCAGGCCGGTCACACCATTATCCTCCTGACGGGCTCGCTCGATTTTTTGATCGAACCTATCGCGGACGCATTACGGGTCGATCGGTGTTTCGCTGCCAGTTTGGAACAGGTCAACGGCGTCTATACGGGTCACTTCGTGAATCCCTTGCCCTATGGCGAGGGGAAACGGCAGCTGATCGATCAGCTGGTGCAGGGTCTGGCTCTGGACCTGTCCCTGTGTTATGCGTATGGCGATAGCCCGGGGGATCTCGACGTCCTGCGGACGGTCGGCTATCCCACGGTGGTGAATCCGATCCGAGGAATGGCACGGATCGCCCGGCGGCAGAATTGGCCGATTCAGCGGTGGCGATAGTCCACGCGGTCGTGATTAGACCGATATTCGATTGAAATTGGGTTATGCGTGTCACCGAAATCTTCCACAGCATCCAAGGCGAGTCGACATTCGCCGGTCGGCCCTGTGTGTTCGTGCGCCTGACGGGCTGTCCGCTCCGTTGCACATGGTGCGATACGGAGTATGCCTTCTACGGGGGAACAGAGCGGTCGATCGACGAGATTCTGGAAACGGTCCGCGCCTACGGTTGCAGTTTGGTCGAAGTGACCGGCGGTGAACCGCTGGCCCAACCGGAAGCGGCGGCGCTGCTCAGCCGGCTGTGCCAAGAAGGCTACACCGTGCTGCTTGAAACCAGCGGCGCCGTCGACATGGCGCCGGTCGACCCGCTGGTCCATGTCATCCTAGATGTGAAGTGCCCGGGAAGCGGGATGACGGCGCGGATGCACTGGCCCAACCTCGAGCGCCTCAGGCCCGTGGACGAAGTGAAATTCGTGATCCAGGACCGGACGGATTACGACTGGTCAAAAGAGGTCGTGGCGCGTTACGCCTTGGCGGATCGGTGTCCGGTCCTCTTCGGCCCGGTGTTCGGAGTGCTCGATCCCCGCCGGCTGGCTGAATGGGTACTGGCGGATCGGCTTCCGGTTCGCGTGCAGTTGCAGCTACACAAACAGATTTGGGCTCCGGACATGCGGGGCGTGTAGCGAGTGACGCGTGGCTCGTGAAGCGTATCTCGAGTTTCGGGAAAATGTTCAATGCTCAATTTTTGATGTTCAATGAAACATTCAACATTGAACACTAAGCATTACGGTGCGTTCCAAGATACGAGATACGGGCGACGAAACTGAGGGAGAACCGAATGAAGATCATGCAGGTTGAAGCGAAGGTGGGCCGAGCGGATGCGCTGGCGGCTGAGGCGCTCGTCCTCACCCACTGCGAGGGCGAGGCGGTTTCCAAGCCCGACATGGCAGCGCTGGACCGGTCTCTTGGCGGGGCGCTCCATGAGATGCTGCGGTCCAAGGAGTTCGAAGGCAAGGCAAACGAGGTCCTGCTCTTCCACACCCAGGGGAAGGTCCCGGCGAAACGCTTGATCTTGGTCGGTCTCGGGAAGAAGAAGGATGCCGGCCTGGATCAGATTCGCCAGGCCATGGGCCATGCGGCCAAGCGGGTACGCCAGGCGAAGGCCGGCTCGTTCGCCGCTCCGCTGCCGAGCGTGGCGCCCCGCGGGGCGTCGATGATCGAGGTGGCACAGGCGATGGCCGAAGGGGCGATTCTGGGAAGCTACCAATTCAACGTCTACCGCAGCGAAGGGCCGATGAATAAGGATGTGGCCGCGATGTCGATTCTGACTCCGCGGCAAAGGCAGGTGCGCCAGGTGGCCGAGGGGATCAGGCGAGGGATCGCATCCGCCGAGGCCACGGTGTTCGTCCGCGATCTGTGCAACCATCCTTCCAACGTCATGACGCCGACCAGGATCGCCAACGAGGCGAAGACCGTCGCGAAGGAAACCGGCCTGAGCCTCAAGATCCTCGAACAGAGGGACATGGAGGAACTCGGCATGGGGGCGCTGCTCGGGGTGGCGAAGGGCAGCCATGAACCGCCGAAGTTTATCATCCTCCAATACCACGGGGCGAAGAAGGAGGATCGTCCGGTCGTGCTCGTCGGGAAGACGATCACCTTCGATACGGGCGGTATTTCGCTAAAACCTGCCGAAAATATGGAGCAGATGAAGGCGGACATGACCGGCGGCGCGGAAGTGCTGGCGGCCATACGAGCGGCGGCGCGACTGAAGCTGCCCCTCAACCTCATCAGTATCTTGCCGGTGGCGGAGAACATGCCGGGAGGCCGCGCGATGAGGCCGGGCGATGTCGTGAAGACGCTGTCGGGAAAGACCGTGGAGGTCCAGAATACCGACGCGGAAGGGAGGCTGATTCTGTCCGATGGCCTGGCCTATGCCACACGGTTCAAGCCGGCGGCACTGATTGATATCGCGACGCTCACCGGCGCCTGCGTTGTAGCGCTCGGTCAGTTTGCCATCGGGATGTTCGGGACGGATGCGAGGCTGAAGGACGCCGTACGCAGGGCCGGATTACGCGCCGGAGAGCGAGTTTGGGAAATGCCGCTCTGGGAAGAGTATTTCGAGCAGCTGCGGAGCGAAGTGGCCGATATACGGAACATCGGCGGGCGCGGGGGCGGGATGATCACCGCCGCGCTGTTCCTGAGTAAATTCGTCGGCGACTCCCCCTGGGTGCATCTCGACATCGCCAGCACGGACTGGAGCGAACGCGAGCGGGCCTACATTGCCAAGGGTCCCACCGGAGTCGGCACCAGGCTGCTGATCCAGTATTTGATAGACCGTTCGCTGTGACAGGATGCACATAGTGAAGAATGTTGAGTTGTGAGTGTTTAGTGTTGAGTGAGCGGAAACTCAAGATTCAACGCTCCAAACTAGAAACTCCCCCGCCTGCATTCGAATCGTATGTTGATGTCTCGTGACAAGATCGGTCAGCTGTTCATGGTGGGGTTCGACGGGATGACCGTCTCGCCGGACCTCGCTGCATTCATCAGAGAGTACCAGCCCGGCGGGGTCATCCTCTTTTCGAGGAATCTCGAGTCGACGGATCAAATCGTCGAGTTGACCAACGAACTCCAGCGCTGCAGCCCCCATTCCCCTCTGCTGATCTCGATCGACCAGGAAGGCGGGCGCGTCTCTCGATTGCCGCAGAACTTCACGATATTCCCTCCGTGCGAGGTGTTGGGCCGGTGCAACTCCGTCGAACTGGCCTACGGAGCCGCAGCGGTCGTGGCCAGAGAGCTGAGGGCCGTCGGCATCAATATGAACATGTCGCCCGTGCTGGATGTGAACAGCAATCCCGCAAATCCGGTCATCGGCGACCGATCGTTCGGTACTACTCCGGAACCGGTCTGCGCGATGGGTTTGGCCACCGTCAGGGGCTTGCAAGACAACCGGGTCGTGGCCTGCGGCAAACACTTTCCCGGGCATGGCGACACGACCGCCGACTCGCACAAGGAACTGCCGGTGGTGACGGCGCCGCGGGAACGGTTGGAGCAGGTTGAGTTGCCCCCGTTCCGGCACGCGGCGGCGAACGGGGTCGCGACGATGATGACCGCTCACGTGCTCTATCGGGCCCTGGATGACCAGCGGCCTGCCACGCTCTCTCCAGCCATTATCGGAACGCTGCTCCGCGAGGAACTGCGGTACGACGGGGTCGTGCTGACCGACGACCTTGAGATGCGCGCGATCATCGACCACTGTGGGATCGAGGAAGCGACGGTGCGGTCGATCCTGGCCGGTTGTGACATGCCGCTCATCTGCAAGGATCGCAATCGCGAAGTGGCGGCGATCACCGCGCTCGACAAGGCCGTCGCGGACGGCACCCTCTCGGTCGAACGTTTGGAACAGTCCCTGACTCGTGTCGCCCACTTGAAAGGACGATTTCTTCTTCCCTATCGGCCCATCGCCATTTCCGATGCCAGACTCGTGGTCGGCTGCCGAACGCACCGCGCGCTTTTGCGTTCGATCGATCAGGCCCGCGAACGAGTCGCGACTACCAGCGTCTAACCGCGTAGTCGGTCTTCATCGCGACTCCTCACTTCCTTCCAGTGGATGGTCCGGATCGCATGCGTGTCGCCGGCGAAGCGGGGACCCTTCGAGAATTTGCCGAAGAGGAAAGCGGAAACTGACCGAGTCCGCGAGGGAATTTCCGAAGGATTCCCTTCGGCAAATTCCGAAAGGGTCGCTTCAAGAGGCACTAACGCGGAGCGATCTGAACCATCCACCGTCTTCTTGCCCTCTTCTTCCCTCTTGTGGCATCATGCGCGTTCCTGGAGAAACAGGCATGACGGCGTTGCTCGAATACGTCGGCTGCGTCCATATCTACCTTGGACCCTATCGTGGCAATCCGATCGCCTTGTATTTGCGGCGCACGGAATCGGGGTGTGAAATCGGGCCGAAGGTCTACCCCTGGAACGATGTCTTGGGCGTGGGTGAAACCCCCAATAAAGCCGCGGCGGACTTTGAGGAGAAATGGAAGACCAAGGGCCTGACGGCGGATATGTACTCCGGTCCTGCTTGGGAAGGAGGTATCAAGCCGGAGAAACCGGCGCCGCCCAAGCCTGCTGTGCCCCCGAAGCCGGCCGCCCCGCCGGCAACGGGTCCTGCTCCCGCGACGCAGACTTCGGCTCCGTCGAGCGTAACGCAGAAACCCGCGGCCGCCGCGCCGGCCGGTGAGCCCGCCATCGCCCCTGTGC
>Ga0233416_10000038_pt1 | contig 34700 bp, 30 predicted proteins | sample Sediment_Towuti__2_FD_188638 | JGI IMG/M metagenome (GOLD analysis project Ga0233416, IMG submission 188638) | Sediment microbial communities from Lake Towuti, South Sulawesi, Indonesia - Sediment_Towuti_2014_0_MG | ecosystem: Environmental > Aquatic > Freshwater > Lake > Sediment | place... | reverse complement strand
AGCGCGACGGCGCCGGGGTGAACTCGCATCTTGTGCATCTCCGCTGTTTCCTTTCTCATCTCTCATCCTGTCCGCACGGGAGACCAGACCGGGCCGTCGAAGACCCGGGCACGACGGGTCAGCCTTTGCAGCCCGCTGCCGTCGACGTTGACGACGAAGATCTCCCGGCTGCCGCGCTCCCAGCCGCCGAGGTGCTTCTCGAAGGCGATCCTCCGTCCGTCCGGCGACCAGACAGGGGGACCGTCGTATTGCACTCCCTCCGCGAGCTTGCGCCGCCCGCTGCCATCCGCGTTCATCACGTAGAGCGGCACGTCGTCCTGGCCGAAGTTGATAAAGGCGACCTTCTCTCCGCTCGGCGAGAAGAACACCCAAGACTGTCCGCGTGGGAAGGCCTGCCCCCAGTCGCGCGACAGGTTCCGCGGCCCGCCTCCATCGGCATTCATCACGTAGAAGTCGAGGTTGCCGTCGCGGTCGCTGGCGAAGAGGATCCGCCCGTCGGGCAACCAACCGCGGAACCCGTCGCCCGCCGGGCTGCGGGTCAGGTTCCGCAGGCCGCTGCCGTCGGCGTTGATCACGTACACGTCCCAGTTGCCGTCGCGTTTCGCGGAGAAAGCGAGCGTCTGCCCGTCGGGTGACCAGGGGGCTCCCTGGTCGGGCGACGGGACCACCAACGTGTCGGTGAGCCTTCGCTCTCCGCTCCCGTCGGCGTTCATGACGTGTAGCTCGACGTCTGCCCTCTTGATTCTCGCGATCCTGAAGGCGATCTTCCGGCCGTCGGGTGACCAGGCCGGGGCGAACTCTCTGTACGTGCTGTGCGTGAGGCGTCGCAGTCCGCTGCCGTCCGCGTTCAGGACGTAGAGGTCCTGGCCGCCGTCGCGGCGGCTGACGAAGGCGATCTTCCGGCCATCCGGTGACCACGCCGGATTCGTGTCATGGGCCGGATGCCGCGACAGGTTCCGCTGCCCGCTCCCGTCCGCGTTCATGACGAAGACGTCGCCGATGGTCCCCGAAGGCCCGCGGCTGTGCACGTAGGCGATCTTGAAGTCCGGCTGCGCGGACGCAGTACGGTGACCGGTCGCGGAAGCGGCGCCGGCCACGCCGGCCGCCGCGACGAGAACGGCGGCGACGAAGCAGTGAGTTCGTTTCATGCGCATCTCGATTTCTCCCTTCTCTCTTCGCGGAGCGCGATGGCTCCCCATCGACGCCGATACTCGACCCGGGCCGTTTCCGTCCTGTTTCAGGCGTGCAACAGCCGCTTGGCGACTCTGCTGCGCCCGTGGCTCTCACACCCCCTCATTCGGTCGATCCCCACCTGGCGCGACTCAGGGCGAGCAGGCTGGCTCGTACGGCCGCCCGGGGAGGAACTCGTCCCACTCCTTCCGCGTCAGGATGCGGTTCGCGAGCGCGCAGGCTCGGCGCGCCCACGAGTCGGGGTCGATGTCCCAAACGGCACCCTGGCCGTTGGCATTCGTCATCAGTAGGTGGCGTCCATCGGGGGACAGATCTAGCATCGCCCTGCGGCTGCCACCCGAGAGTCGACCCACCTGAGTGCCCGTTGCAACGTCCCAGAGCGACGCGTCCGGCTTGCCCGAGATGGCAAGGGTCCGGCCGTCCGGGCTGAACTCGAGCCTCAGCACCCCGCCGACGTTCTGCTCGAACTGGCGAACGAGCCTGCCGGTACCGACCTCCCAGATGCGCACGAGAGGATCGTCGCCGGCCGTCACGAGCAGGCGGCCGTCGCGGCTGAAGGCAAGCGTTTGCCCGAGACCCTCGTCTCGATCCGGGGGACCGGCGTTGACGTGTAGCGTCGCGAACCGAGAGCGTCGGCCGACGTCCCAGATCTCTGCGACGGCTCTCCCAGTTCCCAGGCCTCCCGGACTGTCGCCGGCCAACCACCCGTCGCGAACGAACGCGACGATGTTCGCGGTCGGGCTGAACGCGACATCGTCGGCGGCGCCCGCGTCTCCGAGGCGGCCCCGCGCGGCACCGGTTACGGCGTCCCACAGCCCGACGCCCTCCGAGCCGGCCGTGGCGAGCATCGTCCCGTCCGCGCTGAAGCTCACGCCAATGGCCTGCGACACGTCGACCATGAAAGGCCCGTTGCCGAGCGATCGCGTCTTCACATCCCAGACCGTTGCCATGCCGTCGCGGGTGACCGCGGCCAGGGCTCGCCCGCCCGGGCCGAACGCGAGTGCCTTGACCTCGCCGCCGGTCTGGAGCAGGGGCGCACCTTTCCTCGTCAGTGCACTCGCACTCCAGAGCTGAACGCCGCGTTTCGCGAGGCCGACCGCGATCAGCCGTCCGTCCGGGCTGAACCTCCCCGGGTGCCGGTCGAACAACGGATCGGGCGCCCGATCGTGCGCGAACTTGAACGGTCGTCCCAGCCGGCGACGCCCGTCGAGGTCCCAGGCGATCGCCGTCCCGTCGTCGCTCGCGGTGTACAGCGTCGCGCCGTCCGGGCTGAAGACAGGCTGCCCCACCGGGGCCGAGTGGCCTTGCAGCGTCTCGCCAGGAGTCGCCGCCTGGACGTCCCACGCGGTCACGACGCCGTCGAAGCCTGTGGAGACGACCGTCTCGCTGTCGGGGCTGAAGAGCAGCCATTGCGGTTCGTCCGCGAGAGCCCTGCTCGCCGTTCGCACCTGCCCACTGGGCACATCGACCAGCTGGAAGCCGCCACCGCTGCCCACGGCTGCGGTGCGGCCATCCGGGCTGAGCGCGAAGGCGTGGTAACCCTCTGCGATCTCGATCGTCCTCGTCTTCTCGTGCGTCCGGAGATCCCACCAGGCGAGCTCGCCGTCGGGTGACACCGTCACGACCGAGCCGCCGTCAGGCGTAAGCACGAAGTACGGTGAGGCCTTGGTACCCCCGAACGCCGTCCTGTACGTATCGTCGGCTTTCAGCTGGATGGGGTCGGCCACCAGTGTCAGGGTCGCGGCGTCCCGGAAGGTGACCCAGAGTTCGCCGTATCCGAAGTGTTCGGTAAGGACGAGCTGCGATCCGTCGCGCGTAAACGCCACATCCAGAGCAAGGAGCCTCGACTCAGCGAGCACCTTGCGCGTCTGCACGTCGATGACCCGGAGGTAGCCGGGCGCTTTGAGGTCGAACGTCGTGATATACGCGAGCGTTTCTCCGTCGGGGCTGAAGGCGAGGCCGATGACGTCTTTCAGGTCATAGGGGCCGGTCGGCACGTCGACCGGCCGCCCGATCTGCTCGTACGTCTCGGCGTCGAAGAAGCGAATCCCGGCCCCGCCTTGACCGGCCACGGCGAGTGTCTTCCCGTCCGGGCTGACGGCGGTTCGCCTCAGGTTCTGCGCGGCGTCGCCGTGCATGATCCCGATCGCCGCAGGGGCTCGCCGGAGTGCGGCGAGGAGGTAGCCGCGGGTTTGGGGCGTGTTGTCGACGGCGACGGCCTGACGGGCGAGCAGGAGCGAGAGGTCGAGGTCGTCTTCGACGAGCGCCTGCGCGCCGAGGCGCTGCGCGAGCTGGGCGGTCTCGGCGTCGCGGGCCTTTGCGGCTGCATCGCGCGCCTCGCCGCGCTGGAGGACGGCGAAGATCCCGCCGGCGACGGCGGCCGCGAGCAGGAGCAGGACGCCCGCGAGCAGCGTGCGCAGGCGCCGGTTCGTGCGCCGGGCGCGCTTTGTCTCCTGCTCAGTGATCTCCCGGCTCTCGGTGACGAACTCGCGCTCGAGGTCGTTGAGCTCGAACGCGTGGTCGGTGCTCCAGTCGAGCGCGGCGGCGAGGCGGGCGCCGCGATAGAGCTCGCCGGGATCCCGCCCGCCGGCATCCCATTCGGCCGCCGCCTGCGTGATGTGGCGGCGAAGACGCCGGCCGTCGGCATCCTCGTCGATCCAGTCGCGGAGGCGCGGCCACTCCCGGAGCAGCGCCTCGTGGGCGACCTCGACCGAGCCCTCGCCGACGGTGACGAGGCGGCTGTCGGCCAGTGCCGCCAGGACACCGGCCGCATCCTCGTTTCGCTCGAGGTCGAGCTCGGCGAGCGGGGCGCGCCGCCGAACAGGCGCCTCGCCGTCGTCCTCGCCGACCAGGCGGAGCATGACGGCGCGCACGAGCGGCTTGCGTTCCTCCGGGACGCGGGCATAGGTGCCCTCGGCGAGGCGGGCAACGGCTCCGTGCACGCCCCCGGACGTGCGATACGAAGCCAGAGTGAGCGTGTCGTCCTCGCGCTTCTGCCAGAGCTCGAGCAGCGCCGTCGACAGCAGCGGCAGTGCGCCCGGCTCGCCCTCCACGTCGTCGACGAGGGCGTCGGCGAGCTCGGGCTCGACCCGAAGCCCGACCCTGGTCGCGGGAAGCTCGACCGCGCGCCGCAGCTCCGAGGCCTGCATCGGCCCGACGAGCACCTGGTTTCCGCCCAGCAGCCCCGCGAGCGCCGGATAGGCGGCGAAGCGTCCGTAGAAGTCGGCGCGCAGCGCGACCACGACGACCGCGCGTCCTTCCAGATCGGCGGCCGCCCGGGCGAGCGTGTCGGTGAAGGCCGTGCGCTCAGTTTCGGAGCGACAGGCCGTGAAGAGCTCCTCGAGCTGGTCGACGGCAAGGAGAAGGCGTGCACCCTCGGGCAACGTGCCGAGCGCCTCGGCGAGCGGATCCTTGGCCCCCGAGACGAGCACGCGTCGAAGCTCCTCCAACGGGTGCTCGCCGGGACGCAAGAGCAGCCGGCGCCAGCCCTCGCTGCCCGGAAGCACCCCTCCCGCGAGCGCAGGAAGGAGGCCTGCGCGGAGCACCGACGACTTCCCGCTCCCCGAGGGCCCGACGATGGCGAGGAAGCCAGCGCCGACGAGTCGCGCGACGAGCTCGGCCACGAGCCGCTCGCGACCGAAGAAGTACTCGGCGTCGACCGGCTCGAAGCTCGCGAGGCCCTTGAACGGACAGACATCTTCGCTTGCCAGGCGAGCCGGGGTGGCCGGAGTCGCGAGCGCTCGCGCTTGCTCGCGCGCGACCTGCAGGTCGACCACCTTGCCCGCGAGTTCCTCCTCCACCTCGCTCAGGTCGCTCCTGCCGACGGCGGCACGCGAGGCGACGTCGACGAGCCGGCGGCTCGCCTCGTCGACGACGACCGCGAGCGCAGCTTGCGTGAGCTCTCGACAGCTGGAGTAGCGACGCTCCGGCTCTTTCTCGAGCGCTCTTGCGACCACCGCGTCGAGCGCGGCCGGCAGCTCGGGACGCTCTGCGCTCGGTGCCGGCGGCTCGGTCTCGAGATGAGCGAAGACGACCGCGAGCTCCGAGTCGCGCCTGAATGGCGTTTGCCCGACGAGGCATTCGTAGAGCACGCAGCCGAGCGAGTACACGTCGGCCCGACCGTCGACCTCCTCCCCGGCGATCTGCTCGGGGGCGACGTAGTCGATCGTGCCCATGAGGTGGCCGTCGTCGACGGCGGCCTCTTCGGAGACGCGCTGCGTGAGGCCGAAGTCCGCCAGGTAGACGTGATCCGAGCCGTCGGGCCGGGCACCGGCGTCGAGGAGCACGTTCGAGGGCTTGACGTCGCGATGGACGAGCCCGCGGGCGTGGGCGGCATCGAGCGCGCTGGCGACCTGGGCGAGGATGCCGATGGCGTCGCCCGGATCGAAGCGGCCACCCTTGAGCCGCTCCTTGAGGTCGCGCCCCTCGACGTAGCGCATCGAGATGAAGAGGAGGTCCTCGGTCGTACCGGCCTCGTAGATCGGGACGATGTTCGGATGGTCGATCGACGCGGCCAGCTCGGACTCGCGCAGGAAGCGCTCGCGGAACGACCGGTCCTCGGCGAGATCGGCGGAGAGGAGCTTCAGGGCAACGCGTCGCTTGAGCCGGAGGTCTTCGGCCAGATAGACGACGCTCATGCCGCCGACGCCGAGCAGCGACTCGATCCGGTAGCCGGCGAGCTCGGTGCCGACCCGCGGGTCGTCGGTCACGTGCACGTGCGCATCCTCACTTTTCTGCAGGAACGATAGGACGACTCGTGCGGGGTTGTACGTGGCGGACGTTTCAGCGCCGTTTCAAGGCGCGTGACCACGTGAGTCGCTCTGCCTGCGAGCGCCGACCGGAGGCCGACTAAGCTGTCGGCCGCGAACCGAACCGAGGAGGAGAGCCTGCCCATGCCCGAGCCCGCAAAGATCCGCAACGTCGCCGTCGTCGGCCACCGCGGGACGGGAAAGACGTCGCTCGTCGAGGCGCTCCTCTTCCAGTCGGGCGCGATCAACCGGCTCGGCACCGTCGAGGCCGGCACGACCGTGTCGGACTCCGACGAGGACGAGCACAAGCGCCAGCTCTCGATCTCGATGTCGCTCGAGCACGCGAGCTGGCAGGAGCGCAAGCTCAACCTGATCGACGTTCCGGGCGATCCGAGCTTCCAGGGCGAGCTCCGTACCGCGGCGCGGGTCGTCGAGGGCATGCTCGTGACGGTCTCCGCGGTGATGGGGGTCGAGGTCGGCACCTCTCGAGCGTGGAAGCTCGCCACGGAGCTCGATCTCGCGCGCGTCGTCACCGTCAACATGCTCGATCGCGAGCGGGCCGACTTCTTCCGCACGCTCGAGCAGCTGCAGTCCCAGCTCTCGACGCACTGCGTCGCGGTACACGTCCCGATCGGCGCCGAGCACGAGCTCACAGGGATCGTGGACGTCCTCCACATGTGCGCCTACACCAGTCCCGAGGGGGGCAAGGAGGGCGAGCCCGTCCCCGTCCCGGACGACCTGGCCGACCTCGTGGCCGAGTACCGCGAGAAGCTCCTGGACGCGGTCGTGGAGACGGACGAAGCGCTCATGGAGCGCTACCTCGAAGGGCAGGAGCTCGACGCCCAGGAGGTCGCGTCCGCGCTCAAGAGCGCCGTCACGAACGGCGAGGTCTTCCCGGTCGCGTGCGGTGTAGCGACGAAGAACCTCGGGACGCACGCGCTCCTCGACCTGCTCGTCGAGGGCGTGCCCTCGCCGGCGAAGAAGGGCGCCGCGATCGACGTCGACGGAGCGGGCACCGCGCTCTTCGTCTTCAAGACGATCGCCGACCCGTTCGCCGGCCGCATCAACCTCTTCCGGGTGCTGAAGGGCACGGCGACCGCCGACACGACGCTCGTCAACCTCCGCTCGAAGGGGAAGGAGCGGCTCGGCTCTCTCCTCGAGCTGCAGGGGAAGGAGCACAAGCCCGCGCTCGACTTCGGCGAGGGCGACATCGGCGGCGTCGCGAAGCTCAAGGAGGCGCAGACCGGAGACCTCCTCCTCGACAGGGAGGTCGCAGTCGAGGCGCCCGACTTCGGGTTCGCCGAGCCGGTCATGAGCTTCGCGATCACGCCCAAGTCGAAAGGGGACGAGGAGAAGGTCGCGACTGCGATCCGGCGGCTGGCCGAGGAGGACCCCACCCTGCGGCTGCGCCGCAGCGAGCAGACCGGGGAGGAGATCCTCTCGGGCATGAGCCAGATGCACGTCGAGGTCGCGCTCGAGCGCGCGAAGCGCCGCTTCGGCGTCGACGTCGAGCTGCACCCGCCGCGTGTTCCCTACCGCGAGACGATCCGCCGCGAGGCACGCGCCCACGGTCGCTACAAGAAGCAGACCGGTGGTCGCGGCCAGTTCGGTGACTGCCACATCGTGATCTCGCCGCTCCAGAACGGGGACTACGAGTTCGTCGACAAGATCGTCGGCGGCGTCATCCCGCAGGGGTTCCGGCCGGCCGTCGACAAGGGAATCCAGGAGGCGATGCAGCACGGGGAGCTCGCCGGTGCGCCTGTGCAGGGAGTGCGCGTCGAGCTCGTCGACGGCTCCTACCACACCGTCGACTCGTCCGAGATGGCGTTCAAGATCGCGGGCTCGCTGGCCTGGAAGGACGCGTACATGAGCGCGGATCCTGTCCTCCTCGAGCCGATCATGGAGCTCGAGGTGACCGTGCCGGACGACGCGGTCGGCGCGGTGAACGGCGACCTCAACTCGCGCCGTGGTCGCCTCCAGGGCATGGAGCCCCTGGGCGGCATCACGACGATCAAGGCCGAGGTGCCGCTCGCCGAGCTCCTCACCTACTCGCAGTCGCTCACCTCGATGACCGGCGGCCGCGGCGACTACGCGATGCACTTCCTCCGCTACGAGGAGGTGCCGGCGCACGTCGCGCAGAAGGTCATCGAGGACGCGCGCCGCGAGCGGGAGGCCGCGAAGGCCTGAAGGGCTCGTGGTGCTGGCTGACGCCGGGCACCACAGGCTCAGCCCAGGGCAACGGCTGGTGCCTGGCTGAAGCCGGGCAGCACGCCGTCCGTCCTCTACTCCAGCACGACGATGTTGCGCTCGGCGCACATCTCCTTCAGCACCTGCGGCCACACGCTGACGCTCACCTCGCCCAGGTGCGCCTTGCGGAGGAGCAGCATCATCGTCCGTGACTGCCCGATCCCGGCGCCGACCGAGAGCGGCACCTCGTCCCTCGTGATCGCCCGGTGGTACGGCGTCTCGAGCAGGTCGAGCTGGCCCGACAGCTCGAGCTGCCGGACGAGCGCCTCCTTCGTCACCCGGATCCCCCCCGACATGAGCTCGTGCCGGCGGCGGGTGACCGGGTTCCAGACGAGGATGTCGCCGTTCAGGCCGTGCATGGGGCGCCCGTCCGCCGAGACCGTCTCGGTCGACCAGTCGTCGTAGTCGGCCGCGCGCAGCTCGTGCGGGAGCCCGTCCGCCAGCGGCCAGCCGATCCCGTAGATGAAGATCGCCGGGTGCTCCTGCACGAAGAGCGTCTCCCGTTGCTTGCGCGGCAGGTCGGGGTAGGCGGCGAGGAGGTCCTCGGCGTGGACGAACTCGAGCTCGGCGGGAAGCTCCGGGTAGCGCGGGTCGGCGAGGGCGGGCCAGCGCTCGCGGAGGAACCCGTCGGCCTCCGTGAGCACGCTCCAGATGACTCGCACCGTGTCGGTCAGGTAGTCGAGCGTCCGCTGCTCCGGCAGGATCGCGCGCTCCCAGTCCCACTGGTCGACGTAGGCGGAGTGGTCGTGGTCGAGGAAGTAGTCCTTCCGCACCGCGCGCATGTCGGTGAGGATCCCCTCGCCCGGCGCCATGCCGAACTGGCGGAGGGCGAGCCGCTTCCACTTCGTCGCGGCCTGCACGACCTCGGCCTCGATCGGATGCAGGTCGCGGTCGTTCGCGATGTGGAACCGCACGGGCGTGCGGGAGCCGTCGCGGTCGAGGTAGTCGTTGACGCCGCTCGCGGCCTCGACGATCAGCGGCACCTGCACCAGCGTGAGCCCCAGCCTCTCGCAGAGCCGATCCTCGATCAGCCGCTTCGCCGCGTACAGCGCCTCCATGGTCTCCCGGGGGCCGAGCAGCGGGGCGTAGTCGGTCGGAAGGACGGACGCGACCTCCTCGTACGTTCCGATCCCCGGGCCGGCAAGGTCCGCCTGCTTCTCGGGCGTGCTGGTCATGCGCTCCTCCATTCTCAGGTCGAGGCGACCGCGGTCGCCGGGCGAGCCATCGGTCGGGTCGGTGGCAGCTCGTCGACTCGGCCGTCCAGCATGCGGACGATGCGGTCGGCGCGCGCCGCCACGGTGCCGTCATGGGTGACGAGGACGAGCGTCGTCTCGCGGTCGGCGCGCACGCGCTCGAGCAGGTCGAGGACTACCCGCCCGGCCTCGGAGTCGAGGCTGCCGGTCGGCTCGTCCGCGAGCAGCACCGAGGGCTCGTTCGCGAGGGCACGCGCGATCGCGACACGCTGGCGCTCGCCGCCCGAGAGCTCCGCCGGCCGGTTTCGCTCTCGCTCGGCGAGCCCGACGAGCGCAAGCAGGTGCCGCGCCCGCTCTCTCCGCGAGGAGGCCCGGATCCCGAGCTCGAACATCGGGACCTGCACGTTCTCGAGCGCGTTCAGGGTTGGCAGGAGGTTGTGGAGCTGGAAGATCATCCCGACGTGGCGTGCCCGGTAGTGGTCGAGGTTCCGTTCTCGGGCGAGATCGTGCCCGGCGACGTGGATCTCCCCGCCGTCGGGTCGGTCCAGGGCGGCGATGAGATGGAGCAGGGTCGACTTCCCGCACCCGGACGGGCCGACGACGGCGACGAACTCGGCCGGCTCGACGTGCAGCGACATCCCGCTCAGCGCACGGATGCGTCCCTCCTCGTACGTCTTCACGACGTCGACGCAGGCAATTGCGGGAGCGCTACTCATGTCGCAACGCCTCCATCGGCGACAGCCGGACGGCACGGTACGCGGGGTAGAGCGCTCCGACGAGGCCGACCCCGGCGGCGATGAGCACGGCGCGCAGGAACACGTCGGGCGAGTAGGTCGGCTCGAGGAAGCTCCGGATCTCCTCGATGAGCATGACGCCGCGCGTCGCGAGCACGCCGAAGACGGCACCGAGCGCGGCCGCCACCAGGCAGAGGAAGAGCGCCTCGGTGAGGACGAGACGCATGATCCGCGAGCCGCGCCATCCGACCGCCCGCAGGATCCCGAACTCTCGCGTGCGCTCGAACACGGCCATGATCATCGTGTTCATGACGGCGATCGCGCCGAGCGCGACGGCCAGCACCGAGACGGCGAGGTTGAGGGCGTCCATGACCTGGATCCCCTGGTCGACCTTCCCGTACTCGCCGACGCTGGCGACGGTGGTCAGGTCGGGGAAGGCATTCTCGATCGCCGATGCGAGCCTCGCCGGATCGGTTCCGTCCGCCGCGGCGACGTAGACCGCCGTCACGACGCCCGGCTTTCTGGCGAGCCTCTGGACGGTGGCGAGCGGTGCGTAGCCGCCGCTGTCGTAGAAGACGTTCTCGCTCCGGAAGATGCCGACGACCCGCAGGGGCTTGCCGTCGATCGTCACAAGCGATCCGGGCGCCGACTTGGTGTCGGCTGCGCCGCTCTCGCCGAGCATCACCTCGTCCGTGGCGCCTGTGGCGAGCAGCCGGCCGGCGACGAGCTCGGGTGGGCCCTCCCCGAGCTGCGCCGGTCGGATGCCGAGGAGCGGGAAGAACGCATTCGAGCCGTGTCGCGTCACGTGCAGGAGGACGCCGGTCGCCCGCTCGACGCCTTCCGTCGAGGCGACGGCCGCCCACTCCTGTTCGGAGACAGTGGAGAACGTGAGGTCGGCCGAGCCCTTGCGTGCGACCATGAAGTCCGCACCGCCCTCGCGGAGCATCGCTCCCGCCGTGTCCTTGAGACCACCGGTGATCGCTCCCAGCGCGACCACGATCGCGATGCCGACGCTGATACCGACAACCGTCAGCACCGTCCGCATCCGCTGCCGGAAGAGGTTGCGGAAGACGAGCGACACGAACGTCATCTGGTCTCGCGACCCACTCTCCCGCCGCCCCGGGAAATCCGCATCGGTGGCCGCCAGCAGTCCGGGCGCGGCTTTCCCGCAGCCTGGGACGGCGAAAGGATCCCTGCTAGGGTCCGATGCATGCGCGTGACGAAGGCGAGCGTCCGCCGCGTATGCGCGGTCTGCGAGCGCACGCTGCTCCAGGGGGAGCATGCGATCCGCTTCTCGCCCGACGGGGTCGAGTTCGTCGACGTCTGCCCCCTCTGCCAGGAGGTCGCGGTCGACTACGGGTGGGTTCGCGAGGGAGGTCCGATGTCGCCGGCGCTGAAGACGAGCACGCGGCGGAAGCGGTCACGATGGGCCCAGATCCTTGGGGCCGCGCCCGGGGAGGCGAGACCGGTCGTCCCGGAGCCGGTCCTCCGGCGGCTGACCGACTCGGAGGCCGCGCTCGTCGAGGCGGCCGACCTCTTCAACGCGAGCCTCTTCAGCCGCACGATCCAGGGTGTCGCCCGCGCGCTCGGCGCACCCCTCATCTCGATCGTTCCGCTCTCCGGCGTGAACAGCGAGCTCGTGCTGACGTTCGCCTGGGAGATCACCTGGTATCAGTACCGCGTGCTCCCGGAGGCGGGGCAGCCGATCCGCCTCGCCGACCGCGGCTCGGACCTCTCCGAGATCGAGGCCGCCTTCACGGTGTGGAACGCGACGCTCGACGAGAGCGGCCGCGTTGTCCCCAGCGTCGCACGCTGAGCGGCTCTCCGCCCCCTCAGCGGATTCCCTGAGCGAGGGATCCGGCCCTCCACCGATGTCCGGGTCGGCCCCACCGGCCATGCTTGGGTCGAGGCTCAGATGAGTGTGCTGATCGGCGAGCGGCCCGGCCCGGCGGTTGCAGAGACGCCAGAGGCACGGGCTCGTGCTGCGTCTGCAGGGACGCGGGTCGCGGCGGGGGTTCTCGACGCGGGTCTCCTGCTCGTGGCGCTCGGCTTCATCCTCGGCACCGAGCTGGCCGTCGCGTCCGAGAGCGAGGTCGAGCTGTTCAGCTGGGGCTGGTTTCTCCTCTTCGCCCCCCTCTTCTTCGCCCTCTACCACGCGTACGGAACCGGTGGGACGCCGGGTCAGACCGAGCTTCGGATAGGCCTGCGCGACACCGCGACGGGCGAGCGCCCGGGACTCGCTCGAGCCCTCCTGCGCGCCTACCTGGGTCTCGTCTTCCTCGTGCTCGTCGTGCCTGCGCTGATCGACCTCGCGGCGCTCGCGACCGGCCGCTCGCTCCGTGACCGGATGTCGCGCACGGCCCCGGTGGTGATCGTGCTCGAGGGAAGGGCGCCCGAGCTCGTGGGCCCGACCGCACCCGAGGTCGCGGCGATCTTCGACGTCCCCGCCGGGACTCACCGGTACCTCCGCCGCGGGTGGTCCCTCCTCTTCGCGCAGCCGCGTCTCATGGCGGGATCGGTGGTCGCGGTCTACGCAGTTCTCGCGGCCATCGCCGTTCTCCTCGGCTTCCTCATCGTCGCGGACTGGCCCGACGAGTGGACGCTGCTCACTTATCTGCTGCTCGTCATCCCCCTCCTCGTGAGCGGCGTCTACTGGACGCAGGCCGCATCCGTCCTCGCGGCGGAGGAGGTACGGGTCGGCGGCTTCGACACCGGCATCTGGGCGACGCTCGTCCGCGCCTCGCGACGAGTGAACGCGCTCACGGCCGCGCTCGTCCTCCTCCTGCTGCTCTCGCTCTTCCTCTTCTTCTTCGGCATGTGGCTCCTGCTGCCGTTGCTGATCCTGGGCCGGGTCACGCTCATCGCACCCGCGCTCGTGCTCGAGGACACGCGCGTGCTCGGCGCGTTCCGGCGGAGCTGGCAGCTCACGCGCGGACAGACGTGGCGCCTGCTCGGGTTCGTCCTCCTGTCCGCGGCGATGCTCACGGGAACGCTCGTCGTCGCCGGCTGGCTCTCGGACGTCGTGATCGCGATGGAGCCGTCGGGGCTCGGTGCGCTCGCGCTCGCGCTCGCGCTGCAGATGCTCGTCGTCTTCGTTCCGAGCGTGCTGCTGCTCGCCTGGCTCGGCGCCGCCTGGTCGCTCGTCTACGAGGACGCCCGCCGAGCACGTCCGCCGGGAGGGGATGGCTGATGCTTCCGCTCACCGACGCCGTGAAGCCGAGGCGGTTCCCGTGGGTGACGGTCGCGCTCGTCGGCGTGAACGTCGCCGTTTGGCTCGCCTACCAGCTGCCGGCGGGGCTCGAGGAGTCGGTGGACGAGATCGGGTTCCGTGCGTGCTCGGTCGCAGGCGACTGCACCGAGCCGACGCGCTCGTGGCTGCTCACCGCGACGGTGTCGATGTTCGCCCACGGGGGCTGGGCACACCTCGTCGGGAACATGGTCTTCCTCGTCGTCTTCGGCATTCGCGTCGAGGATCGTCTGCGGCCCGCACGCTACCTCCTCCTCTACCTCGTCTCCGGGTACGCGGCGACCGCGCTCCAGGGCGGGGTCGAGCTCGCCTGGATGACCGACGAGGACACGAACATCCCCGGCATCGGCGCGAGCGGTGCGATCTCCGGCGTGCTCGGCGCCTACCTCGTGCTCTTCCCGTTCACGCGGATCCTCACCGTCGTGCTGCCGATGTTCTTCCTGCGGATCCCCGCGCTCGGCCTGCTTCCCGTCTGGTTCGCGCTCCAGGCGCTCGAGGGCACCTACGGCCTCGCGCACCCCGAGGAGGAGTTCGCCGGGATCGCGTTCTTCGCCCACGTCGGCGGCTTCCTCGCGGGAGCGGTCCTCGCGACGCTCATGGCCTCCGAGAGCTGGCCGAGGGCGCTCGGACGGGGGTCCGGCGGGCGCGCGACGGCGCCTGTCTAGACTCCGTCGCATGGCGACTACCGAGACACGCACACACCGGAACTACATCGACGGCGAGTATGCGGACGCCGCCTCCGGGGAGACCTTCGAGTCCACGAGCCCGGCCGACGGCGGGCTCATCGGTGTCTTCCCGAGGTCCGGCGCCGACGACGTCGACCGCGCGGTCGCCGCCGCGAAGGCGGCGTTCGAGGAGTGGCGACTCGTTCCCGCGCCCAGGCGCGGCGAGATCCTCTTCCGCTTCGCGCAGCTCCTCGTCGAGCACAAGGCCGAGCTGACCGACCTCATGACGCACGAGATGGGGAAGGTCAAGGCGGAGGCCGGCGGCGACGTCCAGGAAGCAATCGACATGAGCTACTACATGGGCGGCGAGGGCAGGCGCCTCTTCGGTCAGACCACGCCGTCGGAGCTCCGCAACAAGTTCCAGATGTCCGTCCGGATGCCGATCGGCGTCATCGGCGTGATCACCCCCTGGAACTTCCCGATCGCGATCCCCTCGTGGAAGATCGCGCCCGCCCTCGTCGCCGGGAACAGCGTCGTCTTCAAGCCGGCGACCGACACGCCGGCGCTCGGGCACCGGTTCGTCGAGCTGCTCGTCGAGGCGGGGGTGCCGGCCGGCGTCGTGAACATCGTCCACGGTGGAGGCGGAGCGGTCGGCCAGCGGCTCGTCGAGCACCCCGACGTCCCCGTGATCTCGCTGACGGGGTCGCGCGAGACGGGCGTCGCCGTGCTGCACGCGGGCGCCGATCGGCTCAAGCACGTCCACCTCGAGCTCGGCGGCAAGAACGCGATCATCGTCATGGAGGACGCGGACCTCGACCTCGCGCTGGACGGGATCCTGTGGTCTGCGTTCGGCACCACGGGACAGCGCTGTACCGCGGCGAGCCGTGTCATCGTCCACGAGAGCGTCCACGACGCGCTCGTCTCGGGCCTCGTCGAGGGCGCGGAGGCGCTCCGGCTCGGCCCCGGCTGGGAGGACGAGACCGACGTCGGACCCGTGATCAATGGCGCTGCGCTCGAGAAGATCCATTCGTACACGCAGATCGGGATCGACGAGGGCGCGACGCTCCTCACCGGCGGGGAGATCGCGAGCGAGGGCGACCTCGCGAAGGGCTTCTACTACCGCCCGACCATCTTCTCCGGCGTCGACCCGGAGATGCGGATCGCGCAGGAGGAGATCTTCGGGCCGACGCTCTCCGTCATACGCGTCTCGTCCGAGGAGGAGGCGGTCCGGGTCTCGAACGGGATTCGCTTCGGGCTCTCCTCGTCGATCTTCACCCGCGACGTGAACCGCGCCTTCCGCGCGATGCGCGACCTGCAGGCGGGGATCACGTACATCAACGCGGGCACGATCGGCGCCGAGGTGCACCTCCCGTTCGGGGGCGTCAAGGAGACGGGCAACGGGCACCGGGAGGCGGGACAGGCCGCGCTCGACGTGTTCACGGAGTGGAAGTCGGTGTACGTCGACTACTCCGGCACGCTCCAGCGCGCCCAGATCGACACCGAGGAGTGACGGCTTCAGGGGGAGGGCACAAGGCCCTCCCCCTGCGGCGTCTGGTTAGGGCACGGAGGCGAAGAACGCGTCCGTGGGACCGTTGGCGACAGGCGGTCCGGACTGGATGAAGAACGGCTCGAAGGTCGCCCCGTTCGTCGTCATGCCCATGTAGTCGCCGACGAACTGCCCGCGCGCGACCGGCGCCGCGCTCATGTCGAACGAGCTCGGCGTCACGCGGGTCTCGCTCGCCCAGCTCCCAGCGCTCGCGCACGCTGCCGAGCAGCGAACCAGCCAGACGTCGGTGGCTGCGATTCCGCCGGGCGTGTTGTTGCGGAAGTCGTAGTAGCTCACTCCCACGACATGGTTCGAGTTGACCGCCACCGTGGGCACGAATGCGTCCACGCCCGCCGGCGTGTGGCTGATGACGATCGGCTCCGACCAGGTGATCCCCCCGTCCGTCGACTGGGAGAAGAGGATCCGACCGGTCCTGGGCGCGCTCGGAAGGGCGTCCTCCCACACCATGTACGCGGTCGAGCCGTCGACTGCGAGGTCGGGCAGCCCGCCGCTGCGAACGAGAGCGCCCGTGTCGGGGTTGTGGGCTCCGACGTAGGTGCAGCTGTACGGCGCGACGATGATCGGCTTCCTCGTCCACGTCTCCCCGCGGTCCGTGGAACGGAGGATCGACATGCTTCCGCACGGGCCGCCCTTCCAATCCGCGGCCCCGTAGGTCAGGAGGCCGTCGAGCAGCGTCTTCCCGTCTCCTAGCACGCCGATGATGCTCCCGATCGAGCCCGAGAAGGACGTGTCGACGAAGAGCTGCTGCGGCGTCTCCCAGCTAGCCCCGCCGTCGGTCGAGCGAGTGAAGAACGTCTGTGACTTGAACGACCTCGAGTGGATGATCCCCTGGTCCGAGGCGCGCGTGCTTCCGCCCGGCGTGAGGATCCGATCCCAGGCCGCGTACACGTAGCTCGAGTTCGTCGGGTCGGCCGTGATCGACTGCTTGTCGAGGCCGTTCGTGTCGTCCTCGGCCACCGCGACCGGCGGTCCCCAGCTGTTGCCGAGGTTCGTCGACTTGGAGACCAGGATCGCGTTGTGGTTCGGGTTCGCCGTCCCCGCGAAGCTCAGCGAGATCGCGTACAGGTCGCCGTTCGGCGCGAACGAGACCCACGGGTCGGAGGCCCGGAGGTACGGCCCGCCCGAGCATGCGCTCACGCCCGGGATCACGACGCGGGTCCACGTCGCTCCGTTGTCGTGGCTGACGCTCGTGACGAGGCCGCGCGCGCCGCCATCGGACCAGCGGTCCTGCTGGTACGCGCCCACGATGGTCGTGCCGTGGCGGGCAGACCGGGGCTCGATCTCGGAGTTCGGGTAGAGCGTGCTGCCCTGCTGCTGTTGCTCGTTGGCGTAGTCGGCGTTGTTGCAGCTCGCGAACGGGCTCGCGCCGGGCGAGGCGACGACCGGCGGCGCGGCGCCGGCCACCGCGACCACGACGAGTGCTGCGAGTGCGAGTACGCCGGCAATGGTTGCCTTCATGGGATCCCCCCTTCGTTCGGCCCCTGTACCTCGGTCTGGGGCAGTATGAGTCGCGCGATGGCCAAAGTGAAGCTGGTCTGGTTCGTGCCCGCGGAGGCGCTCGCGCAAACCCGGGAGGCGGTCTTCTCCGCGGGCGGCGGGAAGATCGGGGAGTACGAGCGCTGCTCCTGGTACACAGCGGGCACAGGGACGTTCTTCGGCGGCGGGGGCACCGATCCAGTGATCGGGGAGAGGGGGAGGGAGGAGCACGTTCCCGAGCTCCGCGTGGAGACGGTCGTGCCGGCCGAGCTCGTCGTCGAGGTCGTTGCCGCGCTCCGCGCAGCCCATCCGTACGAGGAGCCCGCGTACGACGTCTACCCACTGCTCGACGCGTGAAGGCGAAGCTCTTCACCGACGGTGGCTCGCGCGGCAACCCGGGGCCGGCCGCCTACGCGTTCGTGCTCGAGGCCGAGGACGGCACCGTGCTCGACGCCCGCGGTGAGCCGATCGGGGTCGCGACGAACAACGTCGCCGAGTACTCGGCCCTCGTCGCCGGCCTGGAGCGCGCGGTCGAGGTGGGCATCGACGAGCTCGAGGTCGTCTCCGACTCCGAGCTCCTCGTCAAGCAGATGCGCGGTGAGTACCGGGTGAAGAACAGGGCGCTGCAGGAGCTCTTCCTCGAGGCCTCGCGGCTCGCTCGGCGGATCGATCGGGTGACGTACACCGCCGTCCGCCGCGAGCACAACGAGCTCGCGGACAGCCTCGTCAACGAGGCGCTCGATCGAGCCGTGTCCTGAGCGGTGCCGTGCGCTCGTCTCGGCGGGCCACGACGTCTACCGTCACGGTGTGCGCGTCGCCGCGTCCGGCTGTCTTCTCGTCCTGGCCGTCGCCGGCTGCGGGGGAGGTGGCGGAAGCGGAACCGAGCTCGAGCGCGGGCCGGCCGCCCAGGGGTTCGCGTTCACAGGAGCAAGCGAGGTGGCCGAGAATCAGCCGATCGGGTCTCGCTTCACCTGCGACGACGCTGACGTCTCGCCCGCGCTCGCCTGGGAGGGGGCCCCCGAGGGCACGGCCGAGCTCGCCCTCGCGCTCGAGGATCCCGACGCCCCGGGCGAAACCTTCACGCACTGGCTCGTTTTCGGCCTTCGGCCGAGTTCGACCGGCCTCGAGGAGGGCGCCGACCTCGACGCCGAGGGGAAGAACGACTTCCGCGACACGGGGTATGGCGGACCGTGCCCACCGGGCGGGGAGCAGCACCGCTACGTCTTCCGGCTCCTTGCCCTCGATTCACCCAGCACCCTCGACCGCGGCGCCGACCGCGCCGCCTTCGACGCCGCAGTGGCACCGCGAGTCCTCGCGGAGGCGCGCCTGACGGCGACCTACGAGCGCAGCTGAGCGCTCAGTTCTTCAGCACGATCCAGAGATTGAGGGTCGTCGCGAACAGGATCCAGCCGAGGTAGGGCACGAGCAGCCAGCCGGCGGTCGTGTCGATCCGCCAGAACGCGACCGTCGTCGCCGCGACGAGGACGCAGAGGAGGACGATGTCGAGGAGCGCCCACCCCGGCGCCCGCGCCCCGAAGAAGAGGAGCGACCAGCCGAGATTCAGCGCGAGCTGCGCCAGATAGAGGACGAGCGCGAGCTGCACCGCACGCTGGTCGAGGCCCGTGCGCGCGACGAGCCAGGCGGCGACGGCCATGAGGACGTAGAGCACCGTCCACGCCGGCCCGAACACCCAGCCGGGTGGGTTCCACGGCGCCTTGTCCAGGCCCTCGTACCAGTCGCGGAGCCCGCTCGTCGACGCCGCGCCGCCGAGTGCCGCCACCGCGAAGACGAGCGCGAGCGAGAGGGCGAGGAGCGCGAAGGAGCCCGCGCGGCTCGTGGCGAGCTGCTGTGAGACGGTCATGCCGACGCCAGTCTCGCGGACCGCCGCCCAAGGTGGTCGGGGAGCCGCGGCTATAATCGGCCCCGCTCGCGGATGTAGCTCAGTTGGCTAGAGCGTCTGCTTGCCATGCAGAAGGTCGAGGGTTCGAGTCCCTTCATCCGCTTTAGGAAAGCCCCGCTTAGGCGGGGTTTTTTGTTGCCTCCGCAGTAGCCAGCACACGCTCTCGCTCGACACTTGTGCCCATTTGTGCCCATTGGAGCGCCCGATCGTGCGCCCGAAGATGGGCTCCCGAAAGCCTGAAGGGGTCGAAAACGTTGCACCGAGGGCTTGGTGTTCTCAGGTCGCCGCAAGCTGGGCGATAGTCAGTCGCTGTCGTCTGTCGGGCCGGTAGCGTCGGCGAGGGCTGCGGCGAGGAAGCGGTAGGTCCAGTCTTCGGCGTGTGGTCGGCTGTCGGCGAAGGTGAGCTGGACTTCGGGGTAGCGGACCTGGAGGCGGGTGAGCTGGTCTGCGAGCCAGTTGCCGTTGACGTGTTCGAGCTTGAACAGGGCGCCGTAGCGACCCTCGACGACGATGGCGGCGAGCGGTAGCTCCGCGAGTCGTTGCAGCTGGAAGGCAAGCGATCCGTCGGAGAGTGTCGAGGCGAGGTTGTCCAGGCTCTTCCGCTCGACTGCGGCGACCAGGGTCCCGTCGGGCGTGTGCACGGCGTAGTCGCCGGCGCCGACGGTCGCCCGGACCGTCTGGGCGCCTTGCCGGACGAATCGGTAGGGGTAGCGCTCGCGCGTGTCGACGCTGATCGTGACTGGGTCGGTGAGGGTTCGCCTGCGCGGGATCCTCGCGCCAGGGTTCGCGGCGCGGACGGTCTTCTGCGTTTGCCAGAAGATCGCGTCACGTCCCTTGACCTGCGTAAAGACAAACTGCGAGCGTGCCTGGCGGGGTCGGTCGAGGACGAGATCGATCGCCGCTCCCCGCCGCCGGCACAACAGCACCGGCGTCTGTTCGACGATCTCGGCATCCGCAGGCCAGGCCTCCTCGAAGCGGTGGCAGTAGACGCGGGCGGTCGCCGGCCAGCGGTCACGGGCCTTCAACGCGATCCCGTCCTCGAGCGGAAGCCGCACCAGGTAGGGCAGACGGCTGTCTTCTTGCGGGTTGCGGGCGACGACGAACATCTCTAATCCCGCGCGAGCCCTCATGCCGCGGCGGCGTAGTACTCGTGGATGACGCCGCCCAGCACATCCCGGCGGCGAATATCAACGGGCGCGGACGCGCCAATCGGCGGCGGTTCTCTGGCCGGCGCGGCGAGCGCGAGCGAGCGGTGCGGCCGCTCGGCGTTGTAGTGGGCGAGGTACTCACGCAGGACGTGCTCGAGGTGGCGGCGGCCGAGGATGAGCAGGTGATCGAGGCACTCATGGCGGACGCTGCGCACCCACCGCTCGGCGATCGCGTTCGCCCGCGGCGCCCGCAGTGGCGTCTCGATCACCCGGACGCCCTCCGATGCAAAGATCGCGTCGAACGGGCCGCAGAACTTGGCGTCGCGATCGTGGATCAGGAACCGGTTGCTGGCCACCTGCTGCTCGACCGCGAGGTTCCTGGCCTGCTGGGTCACCCACGCGCAGTCCGGGTTTGCGGTGATACCGGCGAGGCGCACCCGCCGCGAGCCATGCTCGATCCAGAACAGCACATAGAGCGTCTGCAGCCGGACCGTCTCGACCGTGAAGAAGTCGCAGGCGATGATCCCCTGCGCTTGCGCGCGCAGGAACTCGCTCCACGACGGCCCCTCCCGGCGCGGCGAGGGCCCCACACCGGCGGCTCTCAGGATTGCCCGGATCGTCGTGGCGCCGACTTGGATCCCGAGCTTGCGCAACTCGCCCTGGATCCGCACGCAGCCCCAGCGAGGGTTCTCCCGGCCAAGCCGGAGCACAACTTCGCGGACGCCGGGGTCGATCGGCGGACGGCCCTGCCGGCGACGCTGGTAGCTCCACTTGCGCCGCACAAGCTCACGATGCCAGCGCACGAGAGTTTTCGGCGACACCACGAACACGCCCCAGCGGTCCCGCGGCAAAAGCCGGCTCGCCGCAGCAAGCAGCACCCGATCACGCCTGCGAAACGGCGGCCGCCTCACCGACCGACCAAGCACCGCCAGCTGATGACGGAGCACCAGATTCTCCACCTCCAGCTCGGCCACTTCCGCGCCGCCGCCAGCGAGCCTCAACACACGGCCGAGCACGATATACACGAGCATCAAGAACATCAGGCGATCGTACGGAACCGCGCTCCCCGTCTCGAAAAGGTTTCGGCACACCCTTCCAGACGGGCCTCGCCGACGGTACCGTTCCGGATGCGATGAGTGAGTCGCTGCGATTGACGATCGTCTACGAAGACGCCGGCGACGGCGATGGCTGGGTCGTCGCCCGAATCCCGCAGGTCCGTGGCGCGATCAGCCAAGGCGCAAACCGCGAGGAGGCCCGCGAGAACGTGATCGACGCGCTCCGCGAACTGCTCGCGGTGCAGTTCGGATCACCGCCCGAGCTGCCAGACCCAACAGACAGCGACTCACTCGAGCTGACGATCGCGGCTTGAAGCGCCGCGACCTGGAGCGTCATCTACGCGCTCACGGCGCCGAGGTCCTGCGCGAAGGAGCCCGACACAGCGTCTGGGCGATCGGCGGCTCCGAGAGCGAACAGATCGCCGCCGTCCCTCGCCACAACGAGATCAAGACCGGCACCGTCCGCGCGATCTGCAACGACCTCGGCATCCCCACCCCGAGTGGCCGCTGAGACCACCGCGACGCCGCGGCTCAACGTTTTCGACCCCTTCAGTGCCTGGGCCCCACCCCTAACCTGCAGCCGCTCACTGGCTGAGCCCCTGGCGCGGGCCTCTCGGCAGCCTGTTATGTTGCGGCTCGGTTCTCGACTTGAAGGGGGGAGAATTCATGTCAGCCCAGGTCTCTCTTGGTGGGGCCGTCCACGGCGGACGCCCGGGGCGGAGCGGTCGTCTCGGCAGGCGCCTCGCGGTCGTCGCTGTCGCCGCCGCCGCGGCCTGGTCGCTCGCGGGGGCGGGCGCGGCTGCGCAGTCCAGCGTATCCGGTCAACCCGATCTCGGCCCGAACGTGAAGGTGTTCGATCCCAGCATGTCGACCGCGGACATTCAGGCCGAGGTCGACACGATCTGGAACCAGCAGGTCGACGACGAGATGGGCCCGAACCGCTACGCCCTGCTCTTCAAGCCCGGGACGTACGGCAGCCCCGCCGAACCGCTCATCGTCAAGGTGGGGTACTACACCGAGGTGGCAGGCTTGGGCGCCTCGCCCACGGACGTCGCCATCAACGGCCACGTGGACGTCTACAACCGGTGTCTCGCTCCCGACAACTGCATCGCGCTGAACAACTTCTGGCGCTCGCTGTCGAACCTCACGATCAACGTCATGGGCCTCGACGGCTGCCGGTCCTCGGGCAACTTCTGGGCGGTCTCGCAGGCCGCGCCGATGCGCCGCGTCAACATCACGGGGGGCAACCTCACGCTCATGGACTACTGCACCGCCGGACCGCAGTACGCGAGCGGCGGGTTCATCGCCGACTCGCAGACCGGGTTCGTCATCAACGGGTCACAGCAGCAGTTCCTCGTCCGGGACAGCAGCATTGGCGGCTGGTCGAACGGGGTGTGGAACCAGGTCTTCTCGGGGGTGGTGGGCGCACCCCCGCAGTCGTTCGGGCCCACACCGTACGACCCGCCGCCGTACACGACGCTGGACACCAGCCCGGTCACGCAGGAGCGGCCGTTCCTCACGGTCGACGCCTCCGGCCGGTACAGCGTCTTCGTGCCGGCGGTGCGCACCGACTCCCGTGGCCCGACCTGGACGGGCGGTCCGGCAGCCGGCACGGCGATCCCGATCGACCGGTTCTTCATCGCCAAACCCACCGACGACGCGAAGGCGTTGAACGTCGCCCTGGCCAGTGGCCAGAACGTGCTGTTCACCCCGGGTGTCTACCACCTCGACCGCACCCTCGACGTCAAGCGGCCCGGGACCGTGGTGCTCGGCCTCGGCCTTCCGACGCTCGTACCCGACAACGGCGTGGTCGCGATGAAGGTGGCCGACGTCCCCGGCGTCGCCCTCGCCGGATTCATGTTCGACGCCGGCCCGGTCACCTCACCGGCGCTGCTCGAGGTCGGCAAGCCGAACGCCCACAAGAGCGACCCGGCCAACCCGACCGCACTGCACGACGTGTTCTTCCGGATCGGCGGCGCGACGGCCGGATCCGCCACGACCTCCCTCGTCGTGAACAGCGACGACGTCATCCTGGACGACATCTGGGCCTGGCGTGCCGACCACGGCAACGGCGTCGGCTGGACCGTCAACACGGCAGACACCGGCGTCGTCGTCAACGGCGACGACGTCACCGCCTACGGCCTGTTCGTGGAGCACTACCAGAAGTACGAGGTGATCTGGAATGGCGAGCGCGGTCGCACGGTCATGTTCCAGAACGAGATGCCCTACGACCCGCCTGACCAGGCGTCATGGCAGCACGACGGCGTCAACGGCTACGCGGCCTACAAGGTTGCCGACGCCGTCACCGCCCACGAGGGCTGGGGTCTCGGAAGCTACTGCTACTTCAACGTGGGTCCCGACATCCACGCAGATCGGGCCTTCGAGGTTCCCGTGACGGCGGGCGTGCAGCTCCACGACATCCTCACCGTCTTCCTGAACGGCAACGGCGGGATCGACCACGTCGTGAACGACACGGGGGCCGCCGTGAACTCCTCGAATCAGGTGACGAACGTGGTCAGCTACCCGTGAGCCGAAGCCCCGCGCGGCCGATCACGTCCTCCGAAGGTGCCGGGCGGTGAAGCGCTGACCCCTCGGTAGTTCCGGGTGGGCGGGGTCGGCGGCTGCCCTGCGTGTGACGACGGATGCGCGGGGCCAGGACTCCAGTCGCACACCCGGGGGCGAAAGGAAGTGATTCCTCGTGACGAGCTCACCTCAGGCGAGCCGTGGGCTGCACGCGGGCGCCTGGCTCGGTGTCTTCGTCCTGCTTGCGGTGGTCGTCTTGGGCTCCTCGCAGGGGGGGCTGCATCCGCGAACCACGCCGCAGCAGTGATCGCGTTCGAGCGGGGCAAGGCCGTGCACGTCATCGGCACGGATGGAACCGGCGGGCGTCTCCTATGGCAGGCGAAGAGGCGGGTGCTGGACGAGCATGGTCTCCCGACGGTCGCAAGCTCGCAGTCGGCATCTCTGCCCTCTCGGGCACCCGCAGACCCGCGGAATCTCGGTCATGAGTGCCGACGGGGGCAACCCAGCACGCATCGTCAGCGTCCCCGCGGGGTCACTCACATGGTCGCCCGACGGGCGAAGGATCGCGTAGACCTCGGCAGGCTTCGAGGTCGACGCCGATATCTGGGTCCTGAAGGCGGATGGCAGCCGCATCCGAGGCCTCACGCGGACACCGGGCGGGGGGAAGGGAGCGTGGATCGGTCTCCGGACGGTCGCCGGCTGCTCTTCGCCAGTTACAGCTGCTGGGGGTTCTGCGACGTCTCCGTCATGAGCGCGGTCGGCGACAACATCCGCCGCCTCACGGACTCGGGAGGAGCGGAGGGGCCGCCTGGTCGCCGGACGGACGCCGCATCGCCTTCGCGTCCTACGGCCTTGGGAGACGACCTTCCACCACGAGATCGCCGTGATCACCGCCAACGGGCGCAATGTGCGGACGCCCTCCGAGGGGAGCAACCCGGCCTGGCAGCCTGTCGCCGCTCGCGGAGTGGGAAAGCGGAAGCGGCATCGGGCGAGACGGCCAGCGGCGGACGCCCATGACGGCGCCCCCGCCTTCGCGCTCGGCGTCGCGGGGACGAGACGGGCGTTCCCGTCCGCCGGCGCCGACCGGGCGGTGACCTACGAGCGAGAGGCCGCCGCTTCCTCGAGCCGCCTCGGGCCGTAGTCGGCGATCTCGGGCGGGCAGCCCGCAGCCAGAACCTTGAAGTTCTCGATGAACCGGGCGGCGAGCGCGTCGTACTTCCTGTAGTACTCCTCGCGGCTTCCCCATGCGTTCACCGGCTGGATGATCTCGGTGGGGACACCCTCGCAGCTCTCGGGCACGTCGAAGCCGAAGACCGGGTCCTCGCGGTGGGCAACCCCCTCGAGCTGCCCGGAGAGGGCTGCGTTCAGAAGCGTGCGCGTGTGCCCGATGCTGATGCGCTTGCCGATGCCGAACGGCCCGCCCGTCCAGCCGGTGTTGACGAGCCAGCAGGTCGCTCCGTGCTGGAGCATCTTCTTCCGGAGGAGATCGGCGTACACGTACGGGTGGTGAACCATGAACGGCCCTCCGAAGCAGGCGCTGAACGTGATCTCGGGCTCGATCCCGAGGCCGATCTCGGTCCCGGCGATCTTGCTCGTGTAGCCCGAGATGAAGTGGTAGATGGCCTGCTCGGGAGAGAGGCGCGAGATGGGCGGCAGGACGCCGCTCGCGTCGCACGTCAGGAAGACGACGTTCTTCGGATGCCCTGCGCGCTTGTCCGGCACGGCGTTCTCGATGAAGTCGAGCGGGTACGCGCCGCGCGTGTTCTCGGTGAGCTTCTCGTCGTTGAGGTCGAGGATGCGCGTGGCCGGGTCGTAGACGACGTTCTCCAGGATCGTTCCGAAGCGGCGGGTCGTGGCGAAGATCTGCGGCTCGGCGTCGGGTGAGAGGCGAATGACCTTCGCGTAGCAGCCGTCCTCGAAGTTGAAGACGCCGCTCGGGCCCCAGCCGTGCTCGTCGTCGCCGACGAGCCGGCGCGCCGGGTCGGCGGAGAGGGTCGTCTTGCCCGTGCCCGAGAGGCCGAAGAAGACTGCCGTGTCGCCGTCCTTCCCCACGTTCGCCGAGCAGTGCATCGAGAGGATCCCGTCGAGCGGTAGCAGGTAGTTGAGGACGGTGAAGACGGTCTTCTTGATCTCGCCCGCGTAGCTCGTGCCGCCGATGATCGCGAGCTTCTGGCGGAAGTTGAGCACGATGAACGTGCCGCTCCGCGTCCCGTCGGCCATCGGATTCGCCTCGAAGCCGGGCGCCGCGATGACCGTGAAGTCGGGCACGTGATGGCGCGCCTGCTCGACGGTCACGTTCTTCAGGAACATGGTCCGGGCGAAGAGGCTGTGCCACGCCTTCTCGGTGACGACGCGGACCGCGAGCCGGTGGTCGGCGTCGGCCCCGGCGTAGACGTCCTGGACGAAGACGTCACGGCCCTGCAGGTAGCCACAGAGACGCGCGTGCAGCCCGCTGAAGCTCTCCGGGTTGAAGGGCCGGTTGTACTGGCCCCACCACACGTGCGGCTCGGTCGACGGCTCGCGCACCACGAACTTGTCGGCAGCGGCCCGTGCTGTCTGCTTCCCCGTGGTGACGACGAACGGTCCGAGGTGGCTGATCTGGCCCTCGGAGCGGTGAATCGCCTCCTCGTAGAGCGCGGGCGCGGGGAGGTTCCAGTAGACGCGACGCAGGTTCGTGAGGCCGTGGTGCTCGAGCCCGTACAGGCTCGCCATCGCACCGGCTTCCCGTACGGCGGGCGAGCTGACGTCGATGTAGATGCTCATGCCCAGTCCCTCACGAGCTTCCTGTCGCCGAGGTAGAGCTCGTTCGGCGCCTGCGGGTCGAGGGCCCACTTGATGCGCTCGATCCCCTCCATGATCTCCTTGATCGTCCCGCAGTAGCTGAGCCGGAGGTAGCCGTCCATGCCGAACTCACTGCCCGGCACGGTGACGACACGCACGCGCTCGAGGAGCAGCTCGGCCAGCTTCTGCGAATCCTTCTCGTAGGCGCTGAAGTCGGGGAAGCAGTAGAAGGTCCCGTTCGGCGTCGTCACGTGGACGCCCGGGATCGTCCGCAGCCGCTCGAGCATCACGTTTCGCTGGTTCTCGAGGGTCAGGCGCAGCGACTCGATCGACGTCTGGACGCCCGAGAGGGCACCGACCGCCGCCCACTGCGAGACGGTGACCGGACCCGAGGTCTGGTGCGACTGGATGTTCGCCATCGCCTCGACGAGCTCGCGGTTGCCGACCGCCCAGCCGACCCGGAAGCCGGTCATCGCGTACATCTTCGAGACGCCCTGGACGACGACGAGCTTCGAGGACTCCCCCGTATCTGTCGCGAACTCGTACGGGTTCGGAGCCTTCTGGCCGTCGAAGACGAGCCGGTTGTAGAGGTCGTCCATGATCAGCCAGAGGTTCTTCTTCTCGCAGAGCTCGACCATCTCCGCCACGAACTCGGCCGGGTACATCACCCCCGACGGGTTGTTCGGGCTGTTCAGGATCACGGCCCTCGTATACGAGCCGACGTTCTCGGCGATGTCCGCAACCGAGGGTTGGAGGCTTCCGTCCTCGGGCACGACGGGCACCGGCACGCCTCCCGCGAGCTTCACCATCTCGGGGTAGCTGACCCAGTACGGGGCCGGGAAGACGACTTCGTCCTTCGGCTCGAGGACTGCGTACAGGACGTTCATGATCGACTGCTTCGCGCCGCTCGAGACGATCACGTTCTCGGGCGTCGCGAGCCGTCCGTAGTTCTCCTCCATGTAGCGCAGGATGGCCTTCTTGAGGACCGGCAGCCCGTCCGCGGGCGCGTACCGCACCTCGCCGGCGTTGAGCTGCGTGGCGCAGTTCAGCACGGCGTCGAGCGGAACCTTGCTCTTCGGCTCACCGCCGCCGAGGTGAATGACGGGCTCACCCTTCTCCCGCAACCTGGCGGCGGTCTCGTTGAGCTGCAAGGTGGGCGAGGCCTTGATCGACCTCGCGAGCTGACTGACGCTCATGGCTTTGCTTCCTTTGCGACGGAATCGGAACCTCGACCGGAGGAGGCGAGCCTCACCCCTCCCGGGAGGATAGAGCGGGGCCGGTCGCCCCTGCACACTCCTCGGTCGACGTCCGGGGGTGTTCCTGGGCCCGCCGCCACGGTCGGTCGCGCGATGGCTTCTCCGAACGGCAACTCGCTCGCTCGCTCGAGCTCTCTGGATCGCCCCTCTGGGCGCTGACGCTGCCCCTCGGTCGTTCCGGGCGGCGGGGTCAGAGACTGCCCGCTGCCTGGGTGGCGCTCGGATGCGCAGACCTGACCGTCGAAGGAGGCGCGGACCTCGGCGAACCGCCCGAGCCTCGGCTCGCCTCGAGTTCACGCTCCAGTTTCGATGCGCAGACGGTTGTCGTGAACTGCCGGGCGGCTACTGCCCGCTCAGCGCGGCCGACAGCGCGGCGAGCGTCGCGGGGCCGACGACGCCGTCCGCGGCGAGGTCGGAGGACTTCTGGAAGTCGCGGACAGCCTGCTCCGTCGCCTTGCCGAACTTCCCGTCGATACCGCCCGTCGAGTATCCGAGCTCGACCAGGGCAGCCTGAACCTGGCTCACGTCCCCGCTCTCGTCTCCTCGACGAAGGACCACGCCTTCCGGCAGCGTGGTCGGCGTGGTCGTCGTGGGTGTGGTCGTCGTGGGTGTGGTCGTCGTGGGTGTGGTCGTCGTCGGTGTGGTCGCCGGCGTGGTCGTGGTCGGTGTGGGCGCCGGCGTGGTCGTGGTCGGTGCCGTCGTCGGCAGGGTCGACGTTCTCTCCTCGCCACCGCCGTCCGACCCGGTAAGCGCGCGCGCGATCAGAACGCCGCCGGCGAGAAGGACGATGGCGCTCACGATTGCCGCGACGAGGAGCCTCCTGTCTCGTTCGCCCTGGGGCGGCTGGGTGCGCCGAGGTTCGGGATGGCCCGTGTCTGACTCGCGCAACTCCTCTCGGCCGGCGGAAGGCGGGACGTCGGGCTCGTAGAACCAGTCGTCCTCCGGCGCGAGGGGCGGACTCGAGAACCGACCCTGGCTCATGACGGAAAAGGTACTAACTCGATCGGAGGATCAGCCGGCGGCGAGCGATCGCCGAGCCAGGAGTCTGCCACTCCGATCTCGTCGATGCTCTCGCCTCCCTCGCCGCTGTTCCCGGCCGCGCTCTTCCGCCTGCGGGCCGTCTCCTTGGCGCCGGCATAGGAGGTGCCGACGAGCGCCTTGCCGCCCGTCCAGCCGAAGACGACCAGGACGAGGACGAGTGTGAGAACGACGTTGGTTGCGGAGGTGACGAGCTGCTGGCGGAGCGAGTACGCGGTTGCCTTCTCGCGGCCGAGCTCGAGCCGATCACGTGCACGACCGAGCTGAAAGTGACGGGGATCGAGTAGGCGGCATGAAGATCGCGATCACGCCGACCTTGGCGCCGTAGCTCAAGACCTGCGGCACGAGGACCTTCGTCCCGTATGCCTTGGGGTCGGCGAGGATCTTCCCGCCCTGCTTGGCCTGCTCCGGGAGCCCCTTCAACCAGCTCCACAAGAGCCGGACGAGGATCACGGCGAGGAAGGCACCGCCGAGCCCGGGAAGGTCGAGCCCGGGATCAACGCGACGAACATGAGCAGGGTGACGAAGGTGCCGATGTTCGCGGGCAGGAAGCTGTTCATGGCGACCCCGACGGCGTAGGCGGTGACGATCGGCCACAGCGCCACGGCCGCGCCCGGATCGGCGTAGCGGAGGATGCCGTAGTAGGCGAGCCCGTTGCAGAAGGTCTGGGCGGTCTGCAGCGCGATGCCGACGACGAGGTAGCCGAGCGGCACGTCGCTGACCCGATCCCACATGTCCCGCAGCCAGCCGCGGACGTCGATACCGAGCAGGTTGAGCAGCAGCAGGACGAGGGCGATCCCGACGATCCAGGCGACGCCCTTCCCGAGCCGCCGGGGGCGGTGAGGATCGCGGAGGGGACTGACGGTCTCGACGGCCGCGCCGACGGCAGTGACCCTCACCGCTCGGCTTCCACCGTTGCCCGCCCTGCGTCGCCGGAGGCCTCGCTCATTCCCGGGATCCCATCCTCTCCGGCGCCGGCGGGAAGAACCAGCCGACGAAGAAGGACCGGCAGGCCGGCAGCGATCCGATCGGGCAGCACCCGAGGCGCAGCCGTCAGCGCTTCCGCGCGACCACGTGGAAGACGTGCCAGTGCTTGGGATCCCCCACAGCGGTCTGGCCGTCCTCGTCCACCTCGTCGAGATGCTCGATCTCGAGCCCGCGAAGGAGCGCGAGCACCTCGTCGCGAGAGTGGAAGGACATCGCCGGCGGCGAGCTCCAGCTCTTGCGGGACACCAGGGGCGGAGACGCCCACTCGTCCCGGTCACCGAAGAGCTGGCCACAGAAGCGCCCGCCCGGCGCCAGCGAGGCGACGATGCGCTGCCAGAGAGCGGCGAAGCCGTCCGGACGGCAGAAGGGCAGGGCGAAGCTGGCTGCGTCTCGCACGAGGAACGTCGAGACGCGCGTGGCCGACTGCCCGCCCTCTTGGATCCTCACCTTCACCTTCAGCAGCTTGTGAGCAGCGCTCGCCGGGACGACGAACGAGAGTCGGGCGACGCCCGCCCTGAACGACTCCGAGTGCGAGATCTGCTTTCCGGCCACCGAGGATCACAGATCATCCGGCCGCGCGTGAGCGGCGTACCGGTCCCCTGTTGCGTCACCTTGAAGGAGACGCTGAACGGTTTGCCGGCCTGGGGCTGCGCCGACACCGTCGCCGGTCTTCCGATCACCGGTTTTCCCGCGGTCGGAGTGGCGCCGTCCCACGTTGCCGCCCCGGCGGACATGGTGCTCCCGGCGAGGATCCCCAGCAGGACGGCGATGCGCCGATGCCACCGAAGACTCATCTCTGCCTCTCCTTTCGACGGAGAGAGCACCAAAGCCACACTCCGGAGGAGGTGAGATGCGCCCCCGTCGAGCAAGCGGATCGGCAGGATGCAGCTCGACGACGCCAGGCGGTTCCAGCCGATGATCGAGAAGGCCCGGCGCCGGCACGGGGCCGCGACCTGCCGCGCCCGGATCCGCGGCGGCTGGGATCGCGGTGGCGAGGATGTCGGCGCGTTCGGGGTCGTGCTCCTGCTCCCGCCGGCTCGGCGGAGTAGCCCCACGGCGACGGCTACGGGAGGTCGAGCGTCATGCCCTCGAACGCGGCGACGGGGAGGTCTCCGGAGGAGCCGTCCCACAGTTCCTGCGCGCGCTTGACGAGGCCGTCGACGGCGTCGTCCGGATGATCGGGATCGTGGTGGAAGAGCACGAGGCGACGAGCGTCTGTCAGCCTGGCGAACTCGACCGCGTGGGCGACGCTCGAGTGCCCCCAGCCGACACGGGACGGGTACTCGGACTCGCTGAACTGGCAGTCGTGGAAGAGCAGGTCGACTTCCTGAGCGAGCGCGTGTCCGGAGATCCACTCCGGCTCGAGGTCTGCGAGCTCGACGCCGAGGACGGGCTCGTGGTCCGGGATGTAGGCGAGCGCGGTTCCGTTCAGCGAGAGCCGGTAGCCGAGCGTCGGCCCCGGATGGGACACGGGCTGCGCCTCGATCCGGACTCCCTCGAGCTCCCACGGCTCCCGGGGCACGTCGTGAAACGTGACGTCTGCGGGCGTGTCGGCGAGCTCGATGGGGAAGAGCGGCGGCGAGAACGCCCGCGCGATGCGCTCCTCGAGCGTGTGCAGCGGCGAGGGCGGGCCCCAGATGTGCAGCTCGCTCCCGGGGCGCCAGAAGGGAGCGAAGAACCGCAGCCCCTCGACGTGGTCGAGGTGCAGATGGGTGAGGAGCACGTGCAGCGGGCCGTCCCACTCGAGCTGCCCGCCGAGCCGCCGGAGCCCGGTGCCTGCGTCGAGGACGAGCAGGCCTCCGTCGTCGGTTCGAACCTCGACGCACGGGGTGTTGCCGCCGAAGCGGACCGTCGCCTCGCCGGGCGTCGGAATCGACCCGCGGCACCCCCACACCCTCACCTGGAGCGGCAACTCAGGCGTCGTCCTCGGTCGACTGCCAGAAGACGGCGATCATTCCCACGAACTCGGTGGAAGACGCGAACAGCGGGACGGCCGTCACGGAGAGCAACCTGCGCTGACCGTCGAGTCCCGTCATCCAGAGCTGCCCGTGTGCGGGCCGCCGCTCCCTGAGGGCGATGCCCGCAGGCATGCGCTCCAACGGCAGGGAGTTGCCGTCGACGTCCTCGAGGAGAAACTGGGACGTCCAGCCTGCGGCCGGCATCGGTCCGGCCTCGGCGTACGTTCGACCCAGGATCTCCTCCGCGGCCTCGTTGTAGAAGACGAGGTCGCCCGCAGCATCGGCGATGAACGTCGCGGTCGCGAGCTGGGAGGCGAGCTCGCGGGCGATGATGAGGGCAAGGTGCTTCTGAGGCCTGCCTTCCATCCGGCGGAAGCCTAGTGCCGAGCGGAGCGAGACAGCGCGGTTCGACGGCCTCTGGCTCGCTGCCGCCGGCTCACACCCGTCCCCGATGGCTGGAGGCGGCCAGGCTCCAAGCACCCAGGTGCCTGGCCGATGCTCACCGAGAAGAGCCGCTCACGCCGAGACGGGCTCCGGCCCCAGGTCTTCTGAGGCTTCGGGAGCGTGCTTCGTTCGCGGTCCTGTCGGGGTCACCGCGGGGACGGAACCCGCGTCAGTCTCGTCGAGACGGCGAGGCGAGCCCAGACGTTCTCGATCATGCGCGCAACCCCGGGATCTCGGAGGATCACGCGAGTCAGGTGAAAGGCACCCGCGGCGAACACCCGGGCTCCGGCTCGGGTCTCGTAGTAGGTCATCTGGGCCGACTTTCCAGGCCCGAACAGGTTCGGGATCTCCGCGACGATCTGGATGCCCTTCGGAGAGGCGAGCGCGACCTGATCGATCTCGACGCCCCCGCGCGACATCCTCGATCCCGGAGAGAGCCCCGTTCCCGCGAACATCCAGGAGGTGGCGGGGGCTCTGCGGACGACCCACGGGCGCCGTGGGCTTCGCCTGTTGGCGAGGTACTGCACCCCGACGAGGGCGGCCTCGGGCCGGCCCAACTCGCGCCATCGGCCCGCCCGCTTCAGCGTTCGCCCGTGTCTCACCACTCGCCAGAAGAAGTTGTTGGCGGAGAGGAACGCGAGGCTCCCTCCGCGGTTGCGGAAGCCCTCCACCAGGTCGTATTCGCGCGTGGTGACGTACTCGTGGTGGCCAGGGAAGACGAGCAGGTCATAGGCCCGACGAAGCGCGCGCGGACTCCTGGCGCCCTCGAGGTCCGACTGCGCCAGCACGTCGACCCGTCTGCCCGTGCGCTGCAGCCACTGGATGAAGGGCAGTTGGTAGCGGAAGCCGTAGGGCACGCCACGGTTGAGATGTGGACGCCCGAGCCGAACGGTCGGCTCCTGTCGGCCGGTGTACCAGGAGTCGCCGAAGCCGTCGCCGTCGTCGTCACGGAGGTTGTACGCCTGCCAGGTGAGGGTGGGCAAGACGATCGCGACATGCTGCTCCCCGAGGTGTCGAGGTCGCACGACGAAGGGAGCGAAGCCAAGGTTCCCGTCCGTCGAGCGCAGGCGCGCGAAGTACAGCCCGCTCTCCCAGTCGCCGATGCGCAAGCGGATCGACCGGCTGCCGTCGCTCGAGCCGACGGGCTGCGTCTGCGTCATGAGGACGCCGTTCATCGTCCGCGCGTCTCGGGTCGGTACCCGCTCGGGGCCGGATCGGCGTATCTCGAGCTCGAGATCGGTCGCGCGGCTGGAGACGACGAGGCGAGCGGTCTCACCCGGTGCGTAGCTCTCGCGCTCGAACGCCGCCTCGATCGCGGGAGCAGCCTCGACCAGGGTCGCAGTGGGGTCGCTTGCCGGCTCGGGTGGCTCGACGCCTTCGCAGTACCCTCTCGGAAGGAGGCCTGCGGTGCAGAGCTCGGGCTCCGGCGCGCGGATCGCGAACGCGCTCCGAAGATCTCGCGTGAACCAGACGTGGAACATCTCGCTCCGCCCCTGGATCAGCTTCGTTCCGGGCGGGCACTTGCCGCTCCCGGGCGGTGTCACCCCACGCTGCCCCCGTTTCGCGCACACGACGTGCGTGTGCCAGCGTGTGATCGGGCCTCCCGGCGTGGGGCCCAGCTCGTCGGGCCTCATGCTCCACATCGCCCCGACGAGGGCCAGCGGTCGCCCGGGTGCGTTTGCGTAGATCAGCGCCTTGGGCCTTCGGGGGTCGAGGATGGTCTTTCCGCGCGGCTCCTCAAGGCGTTCGGCGTGGAAGTAGCGAATCGAGAGATCCCCGGGCTTCCGGGGGGCTGTCCGTGTGTTGTAGCCGGCGCGCTCCGCCGCCCCGATGTTCGCCCAGTTTCCCGCCTCGGCGGCGGACATGAGCTGTGCGAGCACGCGCTCGGCTTGCACGCGCTGGGCACGGGTCGCAAGGGTGACGTCCGGATACTGGAGCAGGTGGTCGATGAGCCCGTGCCGCTTCGAGGCGGGAAGCGTCGCCTGTCCGGACCGGAGCCTGCAGACCAGCGATCGGCGCCGGGGAACCTGTGGGGCGGGGCTTGTGTTCTGCCGGCGTTGATCCGGCTCGTGATTCGCCGCCGCGGCTACTCGTTCCGCGTCATTCGTACGGGAGTCGCCGCTGCAGCCGACGAAGAGACTGCACGCCAACAGAAGGCCGAGTGTTGCGACAGTCGTGGGCGCGAAGTGGCGGCGGCTGCGGCTGATCCGCGGACACTAGCTCATCCGATTCGCGTTCCTTGACGGCCCATGCGGCGCGGACGACTGATGTCGCGACCGCTGCCGCTGATGGCCTCCGTGAGGGGACGTGACCGTTGCTGTGGCGTCCCTCGTCACCGCGGGAGCCGAGCTCGCCCGATCGAGTTGCTGCCGTCGTTGGTGAACCAGAGCGCACCGTCCGGCCCGACCGTGATCCCCCACGGCTCGTCGATGGTCGCGTGCCGGAAGGCCGTGACCTTCCCGCGCGTCGAGATCCGCCCGATCGAGCCGCGGTTGGTGAACCAGAGCGCACGGTCCGGCCCGGCCGTGATCCCCCGCGGCTC
>Ga0233416_10000037_pt1 | contig 34995 bp, 34 predicted proteins | sample Sediment_Towuti__2_FD_188638 | JGI IMG/M metagenome (GOLD analysis project Ga0233416, IMG submission 188638) | Sediment microbial communities from Lake Towuti, South Sulawesi, Indonesia - Sediment_Towuti_2014_0_MG | ecosystem: Environmental > Aquatic > Freshwater > Lake > Sediment | place... | reverse complement strand
TTTGGAGATGATTTACTTGATTCTCATTTGAGAATCATTGGAAAAAACCATCCAGGCTTTTTCTTTTTAATGGATTGGCCCATGAAATTAAAGCCATTTTATATTCGTGAAAAAGATGAGGATCCAGAAATTTCAAGATCTTTTGATTTACAATATGGTTATCTAGAATTATCGTCAGGCGGCACAAGATTACATGATTCAAAAAAAATTATAGAAAGACTAAAGGAACAAGGACTTGACCCCGTTCAATTTGCAAAACATTTGCAAGCATTCGATTGGGGAATGCCACCTCATGCAGGATGGGGTTTAGGGCTTGAGCGACTCTTGACTACTTTAATTGGCATAGATAATGTTCGTGAAGTTGTACTCTATCCAAGGGATCCCGATAGATTAACTCCTTAAATTTACTATTATCGTTTATTTCTTAAATCATTAGAAAAATGATAAATCCTAATTAACTGATATACATGTGTGGAAAATTGCGAGTTTTGTGGCGCTAAGTTTGGAGATTACAAGTGTTATTTTTGTGAAAAAAATTGTTGCACCTCCTGTATGATTGACGATAGAAGTAGATGCAAAAATTGTTTTATGTTAAAGAAGAGAGTCAGTTGGCAAAAATTACTTAAACGAAATAAAATTCTCTTAGGTTTTATTGCATTTATCTGGTTTTATGCAGTATTTCCAGGACCAATTTTTCCTGACATGCCTTCAACTTACTATACAGCATCGTTGATGGCGGCTATTTTATTTATGATTCCAGTAGGTCTAATGTTGTTTTTTTGGTCTCTTAATCCCCCAAGATCAGATATTAAAAAAAGATAAGTTATGATAATTTTGAAATTATTTCTCTTGTAAATTCTCTTGTCGTTTTGTTACCACCAATATCCTTTGTCTTGATACCATTTTTTACAAGGTCATATACAGCAGATTCTAATTTTCTTGCCACGTCAATACATTTTTTATCTTTGTTTTTCATTCCAAGCCATTCTAACATCATCTTAATTGATAAGATAAATGATGATGGGTTTGCAATTTGTTTTCCTGCAATATCAAATGCAGCACCATGGACAGGCTCAAAGAGTGCAAAATTATCTCCTATGTTAGCAGCAGGTGCCATTCCTAACCCTCCTACAACTTGAGCTGCTTCATCGGATAAGATATCACCAAACAAGTTGGTGGTAACTATTACATCAAATGATTGTGGTTGTCTAATTAAATTCATTGCACAAGCATCTACATACATTTGTTCAAAAATAATTCCAGAATGTGAGCGTATCTCTGCTTCACATGTCTTAGAAAATAATCCATCAGTCTTTCGTAATACATTTGATTTGTGAACACATGTAATCTTTTTTTTCTGATTTCTTTGCTCTGCTATCATACACGCATATTTTGCAATTCTTTTAGATGCTCGGCTAGAAATTTTTCTCAATGCAATTGATGTGTTTTCGTCAATGTCAAATTCATCTCCTGTGTATAGATCCTCTGTATTTTCTCGAACAATTACAAGATCAATATCATCGCGTAATGCATGCATATTAGGGTAGGATTTTGCGGGTCTAATGTTTGCATAAAGATCTAGTATTCTTCGTAATCTAACTATTACATCTGCAGCACTTTCTCCAACTGGCGCTTTAAGACATGCGTGAGAACGTTTTATCGACTCGAGTGTTTCTTCTGGGAGTGCTTTGCCGGTTTGTTTTAATGCTTGATCCCCAGCTTGTAGTTTTTTTACTGAAAATTGTAAGCCTAGCTTGTCGTGAATGGTATCTAACACAGATATTGCAGATTCAGATAGTTCTGGGCCTATCCCATCTCCAGTAATTAATGAAACATTATACATGTGATTTTTCTCCCTAAACATTTGGTATTGTAGCTTAAAAGATTAGTTGCCTACCTTTTCTTTTAGCATTTTTTTGAGCATGATTCTGTTAATTCCATCAATCATTGCCTGAACACTTGTAGTTACGATATCTTCGCCGATTGATTTAGCAGAAGCCATGTTACCATAAGGATCTTCGACTTTGATGGTTACCTCACATAATGCATTAGAACCGCCAGAAATGGATGCTAATCCGTAATCCTTGATTCTAACCTCTGCGATTTCACCTGTAATTTTTTGAATTGCATTTAATGATGCATCTACAGGACCTACTCCATAATCAGTGGCATAAACATCCTTTCCATCTATGTTTAGTTTCACAAATGCATATGGCATTGTACCTATTCCGGTAGATACAGAAAATCCAGTTAACTGTACAATTCTCTTTATTCCACGCTCCCCGAGAATTTCACTTGCGATTGAAAGAAGCTCAACATCAGTTACTTGTTTACCTTGGTCACCTAATGCCTTTACTTTTTCAAGAATTTGTTGGGTTTGGTTCTGGTCAGGTTCTATTCCGTACTCTTTAAGCATAGCATTCATACCATGAGCTCCTGCGTGTTTTCCCACCTGAAGCCATCTATGTCTACCAACAAGCTCAGGGCTTATTGGCTCATAGGTAAGCGGGTTACTCAAAACACCATGAGTATGAATTCCTGATTCATGACCAAAGGCGTTTTCCCCAACAATTGCTTTGTTTGGCTGAACTGGAATTCCAACTAAATTTGAAATATATTTAGAGGTTTCATAGATTAATTTTGTATTAATTCCTGTTTCCCACTTTTTTTCAAATTGTAAACATTGTAATGCCATAACTAGCTCTTCAAGTGATGCATTGCCTGCTCGTTCCCCTATTCCATTTATTGTGACATGTGCACATGAAGCACCAGCCTGAATACCTGAAATAGAATTAGCAACAGCTAAACCAAAATCATTGTGACAGTGAACACTAATTGGAAGGTTGGTTGCTGCAATTGCATCTTTTGTAATTTCTGCTATGTATTGAGGTGTGGAATATCCTACGGTATCAGGAATATCTATTCGGTCAGCTCCTGCTTTTGCTACCTCACCAAAAACCTTCTTTAGGAAATCCCTATCTGTTCTTGTTGCATCTTCTGCTGAGAACTCTACTTGAAGGCCACGAGACTTGCCATATTCTACTGCCTCTATTGCCTTTTCAAGGGCTTGTGCCCTAGTGAAATGAAGTTTATACTCTAAGTGAATGTCAGAGGTTGCGATAAATGTATGAATGTATTTTAATCCACAATCTACTGCAGCGTCAATGTCTTTTTTTGTGGTTCGTGCCAAACCACAGATTTCAGCCCTCAAGTTAGCACTTGTTATCATTTTAATGGCTTTCCTTTCTCCTTCAGAAATTATAGGAAATCCTGCTTCTATTGCATCAACTCCTAGCGCATCAAGTTTTTTTGCAATGTTTAATTTTTGTTCTGGGGCTAATGCGACACCGGGAGTTTGCTCTCCGTCTCTTAATGTGGTATCAAAGATTCTAACTCTCATGCGCCTGTCCTCTGTAAAGCTGCAACGCCTGTTCTTGCAGTTTCCAATATCCCATAGGGTTTAGCTAATTCCACAAATGCATCAATCTGATCAGGGGTAGCAGTAAGCTCAACCATGATTGAATCTTTTTTAGCATCATGAATCTTGGCACCGTATGCATTTGCCAACTTGTTAATTTCCATGCTGTCAGATGCTTTACTGATTCGAATCTTAATTAAAATTAATTCACGGTACACGGTCTTATGCTCATCTAGTCGTCGTACTTCTACAGTATCAATCATTTTGTCAAGTTGTTTTACGATTTGTTCAATTTGTTTTTCATCACCTACTGTTGTTATAGTCATCTTTGAAATTTCTGGGTCAGCAGTCACCCCTACAGAAATACTTTCAATGTTAAAGTTTCTAGACCTGAAAAGATGAGTGACTTTAAACAAGATACCAGGTTTGTTTTCAACCAAAATCGAAATTATAGCCCACATAATTCTCACTAAGATGGTAAGATCATGTCCTTTAATGGTGTACCAGGAGCTACAAATGGTAACACATCTTCTTCCGGATCAATTGGGATATCAATTACTGTAGTAACATCACTTTTTAATCCGACCTTGATTGCTTTTTCAAGTTCATCTAGTGATTGCGCCCGAATTCCCTGAGCTCCATATGATTCAGCTAATTTGACATAGTCAGGACAGTTTTTGAGATCAATACCAATCATTCTTCTGTCATAGAAAGTTCGTTGCCATTGAGCTACCATTCCAAGTGAAAAGTTGTTTATTAAAAATACAATCACAGGAATATTCTCAAGAACTGAGGTTGCAAGAGAGTTTTCTGTCATGTTAAAGCTTCCGTCACCTGCAATGTCAACTACAGCAACATCTGGTCTAGCAACCTTTGCCCCAATAGCAGCTGGAAATCCCCAACCCATGGTGCCCAATCCAGTTGAGCTAAAAAATGTACCTGGATGAATTACATCAAAAAATAATGATGCCCACATTTGATGCTGACCTACTTCTGTTGTAGTAATTGATTCCTTTGGAAGAACTTCTCGCAATTTTCGCAATATTTTTGCTGCAGTCATCTCACCGGGGGGGAGCTTCAAATTTTCTCTCCAGTATTCTTTAACCTCCTTTACATGCTTTAACCAGATGGTTCCTTCAGTTTTTTTGATGGATTTTTGTATGAGTAACTTAACCATGATTCTAAGAGTAGCTTGAACATCCCCTACTACGGCAATGCTTGTCGTTTGGTTTTTACCAATCTCGGCGGGATCAACGTCCATGTGAATTATTTTAAGACGTTTTTCAAAGTCTTCAAAGGTTCCAACTGAACGATCAGAAAATCTAGTACCAATTGCAAGAACGCAGTCTGCCTCTGTCATGAGTTTGTTTGCCTCAGCATGGCCATGCATTCCTATTGGACCAAGTGAGAGAGGGTGATTTTCTGGAAATGAACCTTTACCTTTGAAGGTAGTAACAACTGGTATCATCAATAATTCTGCTATTGATTGCAACTCTGCAAACGCCGATGAAATAATTACTCCACCTCCTGCTAAGATAATTGGTTTTTCAGCACCAAGTAACATATCAATTGCTTTTTCAATTTGTATAATATCGGGGTCCATCCACGGATGATAACCACGGATCTTAAACTCTTCAGGAAATGTCATTGGTGCTTCATTTTGTTGTACGTCTTTTGGGATGTCAATTAAAACTGGACCAGGTCTTCCAGTAGAAGCAATGTAAAATCCCTTACGAATTGTTTCTGGAATTTCTGATGCATCTCGCGGTTGAAAAGAATATTTAACACAGGGATTTGCCATTCCTATAATATCACTTTCTTGAAATGCATCTTTGCCAATCATTTTAACAGGCACTTGACCGGTGACAGCAATCATTGGTGCGGAATCTGCCTGTGCTGTTGCAATACCTGTAAGTAGGTTTGTAGCTCCAGGTCCAGAAGTTGCAAAACATATTCCAGGCTTTCTGCTTACTCGTCCAAATCCATCTGCCATGTGCGCAGCTGATTGTTCATGACGTACTAAGATGTGCCTAATGTTACTTTTGAAAAGCTCATCATACATTGGAAGATTTGCACCTCCCGGTAAACCAAAGACTTCCTTAACGCCTTCTTTTTCTAAGGCTTTCATTAGTGCTTTACCACCATTCATAGTTTCCATAGTATTAGTTACCAAACATTATCACCATAATTTTAATCGTTAAAACTAGGGCTGTAATTTTACAGCTTTAGGTCAACTAGCAATACGATACTCAAAATGCTAATTGGACTTGTATTATTCATTGAAGTCATATAATGCATTCTTATTTAATTAATAAACATTACTGGACAGATTTCAAAATTGGTTAGGAAAATTTTTTCTAATTTTTCAAGCAAGCTCAGATTTCCCAAACAAATCTAATCTAACACATAAGACTTAGATTGGCAATTAAATACAATATTGTAAATTTGTCAGAAACAGAACAAATCATTGAGATAATTGAAAAATTCTTTGAGATAGGTAAGACAAAAAATTTGGCACCTTTACGTGAAATTCAACTTGATGATTCCAGTTTTTCAAGTTTTAGTGATATTCCTCCATATGGACTTCAAGACTATACAACTACTCTTGCGCTTGAAGAGCTAAGATTTGTTAGTATTTCTGATTATGATTATGAAATAACTAATCCAAAAATCAGTATTTTTGGAGACTTTGCAGTAGTTGCTTTTGAACTAATGCAAAAAGGAATGCTTGTAGATAACAAGGCGTATACTGGTGAACATATTATTATTCATGGTAGAGGAACCTTCGTTTTAATAAAAAAGCCAACATGGAAAATTATTCATATTCATCTTTCAAAAATTAATGATTAGAAATTAATTATTATTTTTTCTTTTTTGGTTTAGTTTTGCTTTGCGTGGGTTTTTCTGGTTTAGTAGGTTTTGAGGGACTCTCTTCTTTACATAGTCTTTTAAACAAATCATATGCTTGATCGACATTAACATTTCCATGAACTATTGATCTAACTGCTCGAATCATCGGTACGGGGTAATCTGATTGCCAAATGTTTCTGCCCATATCAACTCCTGCAGCTCCGGCTTTTATTGCATTATATGCAAGTTCTAATGCCTCGCGTTCTTGTAATTTTGGTCCTCCAGCTATAATCACTGGAACAGGACAGCTGTTAACGACTTTTTCAAAATCTTCACAATAGTATGTCTTTACTAAATGGGCTCCAAATTCAGCTGCAATTCTACATGCAAGCGAAAGGTATCGAGCATCTCTTTTTTCGAGCTCTTTACCTACTGCAGTTACAGCAAGAACAGGAATTCCATATTCTTCTGCTTCGTTAACTAAATTTCCCAAACTAACTAGGGTATTATGTTCATTTTTTGCACCTACAAAAATTGACATTGCAAGAGCACTTACATTTAGTCTAATAGCGTCTTTGACACTAGTTGTAATTTTTTCATTAGAGAGGTCAGCTCCGATGATGCTAGAACCACCTGAAACTCTTAACACCACTGGGACTGGAAAACGGGCATCAACTGATGTTCTAAGTACACCTCTGGTTAACATTAGTGAGTCACAATACTTCAGTAACGGTTGAATTGTTTTTCTTGGAACTTCTAATCGTTCTGTCGGTCCCAAAAAGTATCCATGATCAACAGCTAACATCACACCTTTTCCATTGTTAGGTTTGATAATTCTAGAAAGTCGGTTTTGTAATCCCCAATCCAATGCTCTTCGATTTTGAAAGAAATTTTTTGCCTTTCTTAAGCCTTTCTCAATTTGTGATGATTATCTTCATAGAATCGATTCCCTTGTGAGCATGCTCAAAGGCCTGTTGTGAATCAGATATATTGTATTTGTGCGTGATTAATTTTTTAACGTCAATCATTGATGAATGAATTAACTCTAGAGCTTTCTTAGTATCGGTATCTGAAGCAGCGTAACTTGAAACCAAAGTAATTTCTTTGGAATAAATTATACTCATATCCATGTTCATTGTTGCTCCTTTTGATGGAACCCCAAAAAGTAGAATCGTTCCGCCTTTTCTCACAAGATCTATTGCACTTGACATAGCTGATAAACTTCCAGTTGCTAGAATTGCTACATCAACTCCACGATTGTTAGTTTGTTCTAAAATTTTTATTTTTAATTGAGAATCTGAAGAGTTTATTGCATCTGTAATTTTAAATTTTTTTGCAAACTTTAATCTAAATTCATTTACATCAATACAAAATATTTTTTCAAATTCATGTAAATTTGATAACATAACATGCATCATGCCAGTCGAACCTACACCAAAGATTGCCGCAGAATCACCTTTTTGAAATGAAAATTTATTCCATGCTCTAATACAACATGCAAGTGGCTCTATCATAGCTGCTTCATCAAAGCTCATCGAATCTGGAATCTTCAATATCCCACCATGACTAACATTCCATTCAGGAACAATAAATTCTTCGGCAAGCCCACATGGAGAAAGATTAGTTTCATAGTATTTTTTACACATTGTTTCATTACCATGTAGGCAGTAGTGACAAGAATAGCATGGTACATGATGATGAACAAAAACTCGATCGCCTTTTTTGAAATTATTGACTTTTTCTCCTACTTCTTCAATAATTCCAGAAGGCTCATGCCCAAGTCGAGTGGATGGTTGACTATATTTTCCATATACTTTCTCTAAATCAGAACCACAAATCCCACAAGCATACATTTTAACTAAAACATCACCTGAACCAAGTTTTGGTTTATCTACATCCTCTACAACAACTGTCGATGTACCTTTGACAAACGCTGCTTTCATAGCAAATTCCACGTGTAATGAGTATAAGTACATTAAAGGATTTGAAAAAATTGTTTATTTTTTGTCAACAGTATGCGCATTATGGACATCGATTCTATTATTATTCAATTTTCATAACAAAAATCCATGTCAAGATGGGATGTACCTAATTTCGATAACAATGAATACAAAAATAATGCAGAGCATGAAGAGGCCAGATTATTAAAAAAATTTGAGGATTATAGGCAACTAGAAAGAATAGAGTTAGAAAAAAGCAAGTATCCCAAAGCACCAAATAAAGAAAAAACCCCAGGCTGGACTAATCGTTTTATGTCAATGACAATAATTCAGACGTTTATAATTACCGGATTAACGATTTTTCTGATGTTTATGGAATTTGTAAACTATGATGTCAAGATGATGGTATCATTGTTAGCATTAGGTGTGTTAGGTAGCGAAATAATATTTCTTTCAAAGTATTTTCGAAAAAAATCAAGCACTGAATCTAAAAGAGATTATTTAGAATTCAAAACTAAATCAGAGTTTGATGTTATTTAAGTGCCTATACACCTAGAATTTTTTTAAGCATTACTCGATAATCTACGTCTGCTTTTTTACTTCCTGGAGCAGGTAATGAAAACACAAGTGTAGATTTTTCAGTTCTTAGTTCAGTGAGCTCATCATTAATTGGATCTGAAATATCGTCACTTACTAGAACTAGTCCTACATCAGAGTCGTTTGTTAGTTTTTTAATTTCTTCAAGAGCTTTTTCAGGACTGTCTACAATTATTCCTTCGATTCCTGCCAACTGGGAGCTTGTTACAAATACTCTGCTTCCCACTGTAACGATTTTCACAATTCGCATTTTTCTCTTAGTAATTTAACCTTTTTTAGAAAATCTCCAGGTGTGGAAACGTTGATTTAGTTAAAAGAAAACTAAATGGTTATGCCTGAATTAAATAAAGAAAAGGACGTGTACCTATTTTTACATGGTAGAATGGATTTGAAACAAAAAGCAATTGATTCACTTGTTGCAAATGGGGCATCTAATGATAAGATTATTCTTGCACTTCCTAACAAAGTTGGAAAAGAAGGAGATTACATGGCAATGTTGTGGATGCCACCAAATCCTGATCATATAAAAATTCAAAAGATCACCAAAATCGAAGAGGTAAAACCTGAGGGAATGATTGGGTTATGGAAAGGTGTAACAAAAAATGATTTATTTATTATACCTCTTTGAAAATTATTTTCGTAATCTAAAAAAATTATAAATCAGAAACTAATCCTGTTATAAAATTAGGAAATTCGTCGTCAAAAAATTTGATTAATTCAACTTTATTTTCTTTTTTAGCTATACTAACTGATTTTAAATGATAACATTCTTGTTTTCCTGCAATGGAGTTAAAGTAGAAGCTTTGGCATGAACAAAAATTCATCTCTGGATCAAGCCAGTATTCTTTTTCCTTTCCTACTATAGTCCAAATTTTTCTCTGACTAGGTTCAAAAATGTGTAACTTTATTCGTTTTTCAGAAATAACCGATTCAATCTTTTCGAGTTCCTTTGTCACAAGGATTTAATTAAATAAGTTTGGTATATTTATGGTGGTAAATACCAGAATTGTTCATTCAAAACCCGTTCTAATTTTGGAAGGACATAGTAAGAGCTTAATTGTTTCAGATTTACATATTGGTTTTGAAAACAATCTAGAAGCAAACGGAATTTTTATTGGAAAAAATACTACTACAGATGAAACAATTGAGGAATTAGAATCAATCATAGATTCTGAAAAGGCTGATTCCCTTATTCTTTTAGGGGATATTAAAGCAAGCATAAAATCAATTGCCAAATCTGAATGGGATGATGTACCTAAATTTTTGAAAAAAATGAGCGATAAGATTAACACAATTTTGATACCAGGTAATCATGATGCAAATATTGGAAAACTTGTTCCTGAAGGGATAACACTTGCAAGTTCTTATGGCATGGTAATAGAAAATGTTCTTTTAACTCATGGACATGCAATGCCATCTGAGAATTTCTCACAGGTGGATAAAATTATCATGGGACATGTACATCCTGTATTTTTTCAAGAAGACTCTATACTCAATGGCCAAAGAGTGTGGGTTTCAATCAAAGCAGAAAAACAAAAAATATTTCCATCAGCAACTGGAGAGCTTGAAATTATAATAGTTCCGTCTTTTAACAAATATTTCTATGCCACTCATAAAAAGCAATACAAAAAATCCATTTCACCAATTTTAGAAAAAGTAAATGAATACTCAAATGCACGAATAGTAACATTAGATGGTACAATAATTGGGGATGAATCCATTATTGGCCAAATTCTTTAGTTAATTGATTTGTAAGGCTCTAATGGGTTTTTTGTTGGATTATTTTCCTGTAACCATGCAAGTGTCTTCACAAATGATTCTGCAATCTCAGGAGTAGATAAAACAGGGATACCTAACTCTAAGGATTTTCTTCTGATTTGATATTCATCGTAAAGCATCCCAACATATTTTTCTAAAGTCGATGTGCTTGGGATGTTTATAATAAAATCAATTTTTCTTTCATGCAACAAATCTGCAATGTTTGGTTTTCTTTCAGGTTCACTAATTTTGTAAACTATTCCCACATCTCCAATTTTTTCTGATAAAAACTCTGCAGTGTGTTCTGTTGCCATGATTTTATACCCAAGATCTTTGAGTGATGCTGCTGTTTGAAGAAGTTTTTCTTTATTCTCTTCTCCACCAATTGTTACAAGTGCAGTTCCTTCTTCAGGAAGGTTATAGCCAACAGAAATCAACGCTTTAGATAATGCATCATAAAAGCTTTCTCCAAAACAGGCAGCTTCTCCTGTAGATTGCATTTCTACACCTAGAACAATGTCTGCTCCTTCAAGTTGCATAAATGAAAACTGTGGAACCTTAATTCCATAGGTGTTTATTTTTGTCCAGTGATCTTTTGGCATTTCAGGAAGAGTTTGTCCAAGAACAGCCCTTGCTGCCAGACTAATTAAATTCAGTCTTACTAATTTAGATACAAATGGCATGGAACGAGACGCTCTAATGTTTAATTCTATAACATATACTTGCCCAGCATTAATCAAAAATTGTAAATTAAATGGACCTTTGATGTTAAACGTTCTTGCAATCTTTTGTGTATAATCTGTAATTGTTTCTATAATCTTGTTGTTTAAACGCCAAGGAGGAATACACATCATTGCGTCTCCTGAATGAACCCCTGCACTTTCAATATGCTCTACCAATGCACCAATTATGACATTTTTCCCATCAGATACGCCATCAACGTCGACTTCAAGAGAATTTAGCATGAATTTTGAAATAACTACAGGATGATCTGGAGATACTGTTGTTGCTGCATTGACATATTTTTTTAATTCTTCTTGAGACCATACTACCTTCATTGCAGCCCCACTTAACACATACGAAGGTCTTACAATTACAGGATATCCGACCTGAATTGCAAAGTTTTTTGCTTCAGTAATATTAGAGAAGGCTTGCCATTTTGGTTGCTGTATGTGAAGTTGGTCAAGAACCTTGCTAAACTTTGAACGATTTTCAGCTCTATCAACATCGGCTGCACTTGTACCAAAAAGTCGAATACCTTGTTGGAATAATTTTGGTGTAAGATTGTTTGCTGTCTGGCCACCTACGGAGGTAACCATTCCTTTGTCATGTTCAAATTCGTGAATGTCAAGAACTCGCTCTAATGTAAGCTCTTCAAAATATAGTCTATCACAAATATCATAGTCTGTTGATACTGTTTCAGGATTACAATTTACAACTATTACATTTTTTTCTCCATTTTCTTTTAGTCCCCATACCATGTTGACTGTTCCCCAATCAAATTCGACACTGCTGCCTATTCTATAGGGTCCTGCCCCTAAGACAATAACACCTCTTTCATTTTCGCTGATTTCCAGATCATGTTTGTTTCCGCCATAAGTAAGATAGAGATAGTTTGTTTTGGCAGGCCATTCAGCTGCCAATGTGTCGATTTGTTTTACTATAGGTAAGATTCCTTTATTTTTCCTAATTTCCCTGATTTCCAAATCAGTTTTTTCTACTGCACGACCAATTTGTTTATCTGAAAAACCATGCTTCTTTGCATCTATTAATAATTCAGTTTCAAGGCTTGATTCCTTGAGTCTTTTTTCAATATCCACAATATTTTTTATTTTTTCAATAAACCAAGGGTCTATTGCAGAAAGTTTGTAAATTTTTTCAATAGACATTCCTTTTTTTAGCGCTGCAGCAACATAGTAGAGAATAAAATCATCTGGATTTAGTAGGTGATTTTCAATGGCTTCTTCATCGTAGGTTTTACCATTCTGTCGATTAAGAACTAATCCATCATTTCCGATATCAAGCATTCTAATCGATTTTTGGAGGGATTCTTCAAACGTTCTTCCTATTGCCATTACTTCTCCCACTGATTTCATTGTTGGCCCAAGTTTGCGATTAGCAAGCTCAAATTTTTCAAAATCCCAACGGGGGTGCTTACAAACGATATAATCAAGTGAGGGTTCAAAACACGCAGTTGTTGCTTTAGTAATTCTGTTCACTAGCTCTGGCAGAGAATATCCTAGTCCAATTTTGGCAGACATGTATGCAAGAGGATAACCAGTGGCCTTACTTGCAAGAGCTGATGAGCGTGATAGTCGAGGGTTTATTTCAATTGCAACGTAGTTACTTGATTCAGTATCAAGTGCAAATTGTATGTTACATTCTCCTACAATCCCAACATGTTTTGTTGCTCGTAACGCTGCAGATCGTAAAAGATGGTACTCATGATTATCAATTGTCTGAGACGGTGCCACTACAATATTGTCACCAGTATGAACTCTCATGGATAGAACATTTTCCATGTTACATACAATGACATTATTTCCGCTATAGTCTTGCATTACTTCATATTCAATTTGTTTCCAATTTCCAACATATTCTTCAATTAGAATTTGACCAACCATACTTGCAGCAAGCCCTCGTCCAACAATTTCGTGAAGTTCTATTTCATTGTGTGCTACTCCACCTCCTTTGCCTCCAAGTGTATATGCTACTCTGATAATTACTGGATATCCAAGATCTTTTGCTACTTTTTTTGCCTCGTCAAATGTTTTTACTGTCTTGCTTTTTAGAACAGGAACATTACACTGATTCATTGAGTCCTTGAATCGTTGTCTATCTTCGGTGGCCATTATTCCTTGGATTTGGGTTCCAAGAACCTTGGTTCCATATTTTTTTAGAATGCCAAGTTCTTCAAGCTTTACTCCACAGTTTAATGCAGTCTGTCCACCGTACCCTAGCATGATGCCATCAGGTCTTTCTGACTCTATGATGGATTCAACATATTGAGGATTTACTGGTAAAAGATACACCTTATCTGCAAATCTAGTATCGGTTTGAATTGTTGCAATGTTTGGATTAATGAGAATACTTTTCAGTCCATCTTCACGAATTGCTTTTAGGCATTGGCTTCCGGAGTAGTCAAATTGGCGGTCGTTTTAGCGACTCTCGCCGGCTTCTCCGATTTTAATTGCCCCGCTTCCCAAAACTAGAATCTTTTTTAATGAATCATTTTTTGGCAGACGTTTCCTCCTCCATTAAGGTTTTCAGCTTTTCAAAAACGAATTTACAATCATAAGGTCCTGGTGATGCTTCAGGATGAAATTGAACTGCAATACATTTTTGCTTTTTATGTTTTATACCTTCAACTGTTTTGTCATCTGCGTTTGTAAACCATAAATCAAATTCAGAATTTTTTAGTGAATTTGGGTCTATGCAGTAACCATGGTTTTGACTAGTGACGTATACTTGATTATTTTCCAAATTTATACAAGGTTTGTTTTGCCCACGATGACCATACTTTAGTTTGTAAGTATCTGCATTTCCTGCCAGACCCAAGATTTGTGCCCCAAGACAAATACCTAATGTCGGAATATTTTTTTTGATTAATAATTTTGCAGTATCTATTGTGTCTGGGCATTGTTGAGGATCTCCTGGGCCATTACTAATTACCACACCTTTAGGTTTATACGACAAAATTTTTTCAATGGATGTATTCCATGGGACTTTAATTACCTTGTATCCAATATTTCGTATATTTCGTATAATGGCATTTTTTACACCGGTATCAACGACAACAACAGTTTGTTTTTCTTTTCCAAATACTTGTTCCTCTTTTGTAGAAACTAAATCCATAAATTTTTCCGAATTATAATCAGGTGCCGAGGAGAGTTGTTTTTTTATTTCTTCTTCATCGATTTCCTTTGATGAAACTACAAGGGCTGCCATCATAACACCGTTGGAGCGGAGTTTTTTTGTTAACTCTCTTGTATCGATTCCAGATATTCCTGGGATATTTTCTTTGTACAGCCATTCATCGAGAGTCATTGCCATATTCCAGTGGCTAGCAACCATTGAGAGGTCATGGACAACCAAACCTCGAACCTGAATTCTGTCAGATTCAAAATATTTTGATATACCATCAGGGTCTTTTTGAGAGGGATCAGGAACACCGTAATTTCCTATTAGAGGATATGTCAAAGTTAGAATTTGACCGCTATAGGATGGATCAGTTAGGGTCTCAGTATATCCTACCATTCCTGTATTGAAAACTAACTCACCAAAAACTCTAGTAGAATACCCAAATCCCATTCCATTAAGAACGGTTCCATCAGAAAGGATCAGTTTTCCAAACTTGTTTACATGTTTGGCTTTCTTTGTGGTTATTGTGACCCTCGAAAAGTCATCTAAATTCGAAATTTAAGTTTTGTGAAGTGTGATCGCAGAAAGTATTTTCATAATTTGTAATGCTATAATGCTCTAAACTCTTCGCTCCATTTGAAATAAGCCTGAATCATTTCCATTGAAACGCTGGGCTTTCGTTGCGTTTTTATCAATCTAAAATCTGCCATTGTAAGACTTTTTGGTTGTGGAGGAGATTTTCCTTCAAGTGGTTCCCTATACTCTGGGGAATCAAACAATTCATGAACAACTTTGAGTTGGCCTGCTTGGCAAACATCTTTGATGTCACTTGCACTATAACCTTCAAAAAGTTTTGCAAGGTCTTGTGATTTTACTCTAATGTCTTTTTTTAGAGGAGCAGTATACAAATCAAATAAGTTCTGTCTTGCTTCCAAAGAAGGAAGTGATACATAGATTCTTTTTTGGAATCTTCTCAAAAATGGCCAATCAAGACTCCAAGGCTTGTTTGTTGCTCCAATTACGTATAGTTTGATATCTTTTCCTTTGCTATTGACACCATCCATTTCAGAAAGGAATTGGTTTTTAGTTCTAATTTCGCCACCGACTTCGCTGTTTCTAGTTCCTAGAAGAGAATCTACTTCGTCAATAAACAAAATTACTGGCTTTCCTTCCCTCTCTGTCAGACCATGTGCCATTTTAAATAATTTTGAAACATTTTTTTCTGCTTCGCCTAACCATTTGCTCATCATTGATGCAGCATCAACATTTACAAAGTAACCATCAATTTCGCTTGCAGTAGCAGCAGCTAGTATTGTTTTTCCACATCCTGGTGGGCCATACAGAAGTATTCCTCTTGGCCATCCTAATGGGAATAAATCAGGTCTTTTTGTTGGATATACAATTGATTCTCGTAAAGCACTTTTTGCATCTTCAAGGCCAATAACTTCTTTCCAGCTAATGTTTGGTTTTTCTTTCATTATAAGATCTTCAAATTCATTATTATCCTGCTCTTCCTGATGGCGTTTCATAGAGTCTTTGCGTTCTTCAGGGGTTGCATTTGGATCAACTACAGGCTCTACTCCATGACTAGTCTGTAATGCCTTGATTCTTCTTTGATAGGAGCTCATTCTTTCAGTGTAAATTTTGTTCAGTTTGTTAGTTGGATAAAGCTGCATTAATTTTACTAGAGATTCTATAGCTTTTTGATAATTCGTAATAGCCATACCGCGGGCCCCCTGCGAATCACATTTTATTGCTTCAGAGGCATATCTGCTTGCGCTATTCTCTAGTTCCTGCGGTGCCAGACTCATTTCTTTATCAGAATTCAGTTTAGATTTGATTAGGTATTCTTAGGTGTAAACGGCTGTAGTAGATTTTGTTAAATAATTTGTACTAGTTTTAGATTGGATGGCCTTATTTTTCCCATTTTCTGTATCATTAGAAGGCATTAAGGAATAATTCTCGCTAACATCGCCTTGAATGGTTTTAATTTTAGAAATAGTCATTTCTGCAGATACAACTAACTCTCTGATTTGATCATTTAGTATGTCCATTGACGCAGTAGAATTGTTAATCATGTCAACAAAATCCTTCAATAGCAAGTAAACCTCCTTATTGTTCTCGTATTTTGATAAAATATACTCTGCAGCACTTGTTAACTGGTTTAAATCTTGTAATTGCTCAAATGAAAGTTTTTCAATTTTGGGTTCTTGTGTTTTATCAGACAAGGATAGTTTTTTCTCTATCATAGAGGAAAATGCTCTTACCTTTTTTAGGTCATTAGTAATATTTCTAGGATTTATTGAAATCATACTATAACAATATTTTGTACCTCAAATCTTCATTAGCCAGCTACTTGTTTATTTTGAGTCTACAATCAAATTTGCTTAATCAAAAAAAAGGATGCTTCAAGCAGCTCTTCGACATAAACGAGGCACAAATGTACCTTAAAAATTCGTTTTTGCGGGAGGCATTCGAATTGAGCTGACTTGGTAGGTCATCCTTATTTTTTAAAATATAATTTTTCTATTTGAGCAGCATGTCACAGGGTAGTTTTTAACCACAGTAACACCGATGCGAAGATACAGTTTTGAATATTTTTGAGCAATTGTATAAAGGAATTTAGCTCTTTATCTTACCTAACCATGATTCATAATACACTATGGTAAAAGAGCAAAGTATCACTGTTAGTCTAGAAGAGTTTGGCTTGAGTAGTTATGAGGCTCGTGCATATGTCACTATGATAACAAAGGGAACAATTTCTGCAAGTGAATTAGCATATTATGCTGATCTTCCTCGCACCAAGGTTTATCCTGTCTTGTTAAAACTAGAAAAAAAGAAGCTTGCAATAATTTCAAAAAGCAAGCCTATAATGTGTACAGCAATTGCCCCACAAGATGCATTTGATGAAATAATTCATGAACAAATAAACAAAGTCAACGCTATGAATGCACTAGTTACTAATCTCAAAAAAGTCAGCGAGGATACAAAAAAGATGCAGGGTTCCGAAGAGAAAAGATACTTTAATCTTAATGCAAATGCCGTTGTAAACCAGCTTCGCCAGATGATTAATGGCGCAAAGAGTTCAGTTCACATTATAGCAGATCCTTTGGGCTTAAACCTTCTTTCAGAATGTAAAGAACAGCTTTTAGGAGTATTAAGACGAGAGTTGGATGTTAAAATCATCACCTCGCCTTCACAGATAGGGTCTGAAGCTTTCCGAATAATACCAGATGGAGCAAAAATACGAATTACAGATATCAATCAGAATTGTTTTATTTTTGATAAAACCGAATTGCTAATAATTGATAATGAAAATGGCAAAGGAGCATTATTTTCTTCAACTGAGATATTAGGAAACAATCAATCAATTTCATTTATGAATACGTGGGAGCATGCATTAAAAACGGAAAGTATTGTAGACATGAATAAGAGTGATGCTCAAGAAGTTTTTCGCATGATAAATTTAATTGAACAAAACGGACTAGGTCATGTTCTTAGTTCTGCCTTAATATCAAAAAATAATGAAATAGACTTGATTAATCTTCTTGAAAAAAATAAAATAAATATTAAATCAAAAAGCCTTGAAGACATGATCGAATTAATAGACTCTGCATTACAAATTACTTGTTCGGGTCATGCAAACTTTGATGCAAATAGCAAAAACATTACAATAGAATCAAAATTGAATAGTGGTCATTCACTACCTTGGGTGTCAGTTCTTGATGGATATTTACAAAAACAAGGACACAAAACAAGAATGATTTTAGATAATCATTCCCCAAAAGGCGAAAAAATCCACATTAAGATTCAAAGCAAATAGATAAAAACAAAAACAAGATTTGAGTGATACTAGTCTATGATTGATGAGAAACTTCATTCCCTTAACATCGTTTTGCCCACCCCCCCAAAACCTGCTGGAGCATACATTCCTGTTGTGATAGCTGACCAAACCGTCTATGTATCTGGTCAAATTCCAATCGAGGATGGAAAAGTTGTATACAAAGGCAAGGTTCCTACTGAACAATCATTAGAACAGGCACAAAAGGCTGCAAAATTATGTATTATTAACGCCCTAGCCCAACTAAAAGCAGAGCTTAACAGTCTTGATAGAATTTCAAAAATAGTCAAGGTTTCAGGATTTGTTAATTCAACTCAAGATTTTACAGACCAACCAAAAGTGATTAATGCTGCATCAGATTTGTTATTTGATATATTTGGTAAAAGTGGCCAACATTCAAGAATTGCAGTTGGTGTGGCAAGTCTTCCTCTAGGTGCAACTGTTGAGATTGATATGATAGTACAAATTAGCTAATCAGAAATTAGCAGTTTTGAACACAGACAATTCCTATATCATTTGATGATTGTTCTTTGGTTGGCAAGATTCCAATTCTGTATCTTGCATGTTCATCAAATGGAATATCAAATTGGGTTGTTCTAATGATTGGAATATTTGGTTTTAGTTCTTCATTGAAAAGATCTTCCTTACTAAACTCTCCATAAACAGCTCGGTATTTTTTGTCGCTGTCATCTAGAAGATAAAACTGTCCTCCACTCAAGAGAGTAGTTTCTGTTCCAATGTTTTCTGCAGTGATTCTAATTTGAAAAAAGATATCAGTTGGTGTAATATCCTCATCTCCTTTATGGTTACCAATGTTTTCTATTGTATAAATGACTGGTCCTATTTGAATTGGTTGTCCAGCTTGGGCGACAATAAAAGTTGGTTTAGATTCATAGTACACCAAAGTTCCATACAAAATTAAAGCAGCAATACCTGCAATTACAATTCCAATTACAATAAAATTTGTCATTTTATTAGCACAGAATTTAAAATTAAAGTAATTAAATTAAGTGACTTCAAAGCCTTTTCTTATGATAAATTGCATAAGACTTTCTTTAGAATATTCTATTCCATGCTCAGCTTCAGAGTGTTTTCCAAAATTCTCAAGGAGTTTAGAGACATCTTTTCCTTCCACAAAAAATTTGCAATCAAAACCATAATCACGGCATCGAAGTTTTACCATAGACAAAGATCTCTATTGGGGTTTAATAATTATTATTAATAATTTCAACTAGCGATTTAAGCTATTTTGGCATTAAACTCTTTTAGAAATTGTTTGATCTTTGCCTTTGGAATAACTGCTCCACATGCTCGATCATGGCCACCGCCTGAACCTCCTAATTTGGTAGCTAATGGATTAACAATTCTACCTAGATGAATTTTACAAGCTTTAGAGCCGCGTACAGACACTGCGTATATTCCATGGTCAACTCGTTCTTTGTAGGCAACACCGACATTCTTTCCTGAAAGCCCAAGCACAAAATTTACTGCACCACTTGCGCCGGCATCTAAAACCTCCATGTATGCAAGATTACTCATAGTTTTCATTGATTCTTTTACTTTACCTATCATAGAAGCTAGTTTTTCAACCTGAATTTGTGCAAACTCAAATGTATTTGGAATTTCATGGGGATATTTTGATTCAGATAACTCATCTACTAGGTAAAGCAGATAATCAGGATCTTTTTGGTGCCCAACTATGTTAAATGTTAAAACTGTGGCATTAATTAATGCAAATTGTCTATCATAAATTTGTAAAAGTTTTGAACCTAATGGTCTATCTTCCATGTAATCTGTAATAGCAGCACATGCTGCTACAAATGATGCATGATCTGAAAGTTTTGATTTATACGCATCATAAACTTGTACGGTTGTACATTCGTTTATATCGTGAATTAGTTTCACTTTGAGCGCTTCTAATTGTTTTATGATTTTACTGTCCAGGTCATGATGGTCAATATATGTAATTGCTACTTTGTTTTTTCTAAGATCACCTAAAATTTGAACAAATTCATCTTGATTTTTATTGCTTAATCCAAGATCACAGATGAATAGTTTTTTTATTTTTTCATCTTGTTTTATCTTCTGTAATGCATCCATCATTCCAGGATAATCTTCAAGTACAGTGTCGCCTCCAAACGCCTCTTTAATTAGAGCGGCGGAGCTTATGCCATCAGCATCTTCTTTGTGTGATAAACATACAACTTTGGTTCTTTTAGTAGTTGTTTTTGAGATGGATTTTATTTTTTTAGCAACCATACGGTCGAGTCATCTAAGGCCCTCATTTAAACCAAGAAATTCATTTGAGATTATTTTTACGAGAGTGCTGAGTTGTTGAAGTTACACTTTCTTTTTGTGGTTCTTTTTGATAATCAACATATGCGTCATAAAACGTGTTTGACTTTAGTTGAGTTTTCAAGTCTAATTGCTGAAGTTTTTTAAGATTTTGTCCTGACGCCTTGAGGATTTCATCGTCCACATTCTTAATATATTCACGTTCAGCTTCTGACATTAATTATTGATTAAAAATTATGCTATATGATACAGATTTGATAGTTTAGACTAAATACTAAATTGATAAAAACAAAAGTTTCGTTTCTACAATAGAATAGGTTAAAAGTCAAGGGGCTTTTTGGAAATTTAGTATATGGATACCAAAAACATTGGCCTTCGAGGAATACCAGTAGCGGATACTCGAATATCAAACATTGATGGAGAGAAGGGTAAACTGATTTATCGTGGCTATGATATTTTGGATCTTACAAAAAAATCCAATTTTGAAGAGGTAAGCTACCTCTTGCTTCATGATAAGCTTCCAACGAAATCTGAATACGAAGACTTTGTTTCTAGATTAAAAGAGGCTCGGTATATCCCAAAACAAATGCAGATTAACATGGGTAATTGGAGAAAAGACGCAGATCCTATGGATATGCTGCAGGCATTTGTTGCTGCATTAGGTGGATATTACGATGAAGAGTTTTCAAACAAGGATTCTAGTTATGATAGAGCCATTAATCTAATTGCCAAAATTCCTACCATAGTTGCTAGTTGGCAGAGAGTTAGACATGGCAAAGAGCTGATAGACCCTAGACCTGACCTGAGTCATGCAGCAAATTTTCTTAACATGCTAAATGGTGAAGTTCCAGAGCCTGAAATAGAAAAAATATTTGACATTTGTTTAATTTTACACGCTGATCACTCGTTTAATGCATCTACATTTGCTGCAAGGGAAGTTGCATCAACGCGTGCTCATATGTATTCTGCTACAAGTGCTGCAATTGGAGCTCTAAGTGGAGAGCTTCACGGCGGTGCAAATTATGAGGTGATGAGAATGTTGCTCGATATTAAGACAGTAGATAATGTCGAATCCTGGATTAAAGAAAGAATGGATAAAGGTGAACGGATAATGGGAATGGGACATGCAGTCTACAAAACTTATGACCCAAGAGCACTTGTTTTAAAAGAATTATCTAAAAAACTAGCAGAAAAAACTAAACAGCCATGGTTTGAAATTACCCAAAAAGTTGAACGGGTTGTAGTTGAAGAAATTAAAAAAAGAAAAGGTGTTGACATTTATCCAAATGTTGATCTTTACAGCGCGTCTGTATATTATATGCTAAATATTCCAATGGATCTTAACACACCAATTTTTGCAATATCAAGAGTTGCAGGATGGGCTGCACACATCATTGAAGAAAAATTTGCAGAGGCGGCTCCCAAGCAGGCACTGTATAGACCAGAGGCAGTATATGTTGGAAAATATTGTGGACCTCAAGGTTGTGAATACAAACCACTTGATTTAAGGTCTGAAAATAGCCAAGAAAATTAGTTTCTAGAATTTAACCACTGTTTTGCTTTAGAGTTTACATCATGCTTGTACAAGACTTCAAAAACCATATCATAAAACGATACTCCTTTCTTTTGTGCTTGCTCGTCTAGCCACTTGATGCCATCAGCAAGTTCTGGGTCATATTCAGAAAACTCAACTAATTCGTCGACCATCTTCGTGAAGAAGGAGTGTGATTCAAGCATCACTTGGCCTTTCTATCTAAGATCATAAGTTAAGAATTCAAATTATATAGACAATTGACACCTTTTTGATTGACTTTGGAACATGAATTATTTTTTGATGGAAATACTAAAGGAATTTCATGGACAATTAAAACAGGGGAATCTAAAGTCAAGCAAAAAAGAGAGCATACAGAGATGTATGTCGATAGAGTTACAGACGAACAATCAAAGTATATTGCATTACACGTAGGGATTTTTTGGGGTATTGGTACGTTTCATATTAAAAATGGCGATACGGTAAATGTCATGCTTGATTTAAAATCAATGTATAATCACCTTGCAAACAATTCTAAAAGCTTAGACGATTTTATAGAAGCTCGAACAGATTTCATAAATCAGTTAATTGCTCAACGAAAACTAGACATTCATTACTATCAAATTGATTCTAAGAAAAATTTAGCGCCTAGTCTTCTTAGCATTGGCTAACAATTACACCAATATCCATTAGATTGGTATGTGTTGGGCCAGTTTTAATTAAGCCTCCATGATTCTTAAAAAAAGAGCTGGAATCATTTCTAGATAAATAAGATGCAATTTCATTTTGCTTTTTTATGGAATTTTTTACAATAGCACCAGCATAGTTTGTATTTCCGTCAATTCCATCAGTTCCAATTGACGCAATTGTAATTTCTTGTTTTAATTTTTGAGTTTTTCCTAATATACGAAGTACAAGCTCTTGATTTCTTCCACCTTTACCATTTCCTTTTACTTTAACTGTAGTTTCTCCACCAAAAATAATACAAGAGTTTTTTTTTCTAGGAATAAGCGATAATAGTTTTGTAGTTGCCTTTGTAACATCACCTGAAATTGTGACTGTTTTAGATGATAGGCCCAGCTGTTTTGATTTTTTTTTCATTTCAAAAATACAATCACGATTTGTTAAAAATATGTGGTGAGGGATTTTAGATTTTTTTGGAGTTTCAGAAATTTTTCTATTTCTACCCAGCTTCAAGTGTCTTAATGCTGATTGTGGGATTTTCCTTTCCAGTCTGTATTTTTTTATAATTTTTAATGCTTGCTCAAAGGTTGAACTATCACAATATGTAGTTCCTGAAGCTATTGATGAAAGGTCATCACCTAAAACATCAGACATTACTAGAGAAACTGCATCGCACCTCAGACCTTCTACAAGTCTGCCTCCCTTAACTTGAGACAGATGCTTTCTTACACAGTTAAGTTCCTGAATAGTGGCGCCTGAGAAAAGTAATTCCTTTGTTACTTTGATCTTCTCATTTAGGGTAATTCCATTTGGCAAAGCCAGAAGGGACGAAGTACCGCCGGAAACTAGAAAGATCACAAGATCTGTTTTATTTCTTTGATTCAAAAATTTTAGAATTTGCTTGGCTGCAAGAACACTATTTTTATCTGGTAATGGATGGCCTGCCTTGAAGATTTGAAATTTGTGATTTTTGATAATAGGTGTAGCTCCTTTTGGAACTACAATGAATCCTTTATTGATTTTAATAATAGAGTGGACAGCTTTTGCCATAGAGTCAGCCGCTTTTCCAAGTGCTACTAGATAGACTGAATCATAGTTTTTTAGTTGGATTGTTTTTTTACCAAATTTTATTTGTTTAGAGGTGATTATTTTTTTTATTTGTTTTTGAGGCATTGCAGATTCAAGGCCTGCCAGTAGTATTTGTAATGCTGTAATAGCACTACGATCTTTTGATAAACTAGAATAATTCTGAATAAGCATTTCCATTTTCTATGAAATATTTGTAAGATATAATAATACTCTAGGTTAGTAATCTTTTATGCATACAGTTAGAATTCCAAAAGTTATCAATTTTGGAAAAAATGCGCTTTCTGAAACAAAATACCCAAAAAATGCACTTGTTGTAACCACTGCTCCACCTCCACTATCAGACAAGTGGCTTGATAAAATGGGAATACAAGACTATATGCTCTTTGATAAAGTTACTCCCGAGCCGTCAATTGATGATGTAAATAAATTAATTTCGGATTTTAAAGGAAAAAAACCTTCTGTGTTAATTGGATTAGGAGGAGGAAGTTCATTAGATGTTGTCAAGTATGCAGCAAGAGATTTTGGAGTTGAAAAAATTCTCATCCCCACAACATTTGGTACAGGTGCCGAGATGACTACTTACTGTGTTCTAAAATTTGATGGAAAGAAAAAGTTGTTGCGAGAGGATAGATTCTTAGCAGATATGGCAGTAGTCGATTCGTATTTTATGGATGGCACACCTGAACAAATAATCAAAAACTCTGTTTGTGATGCATGTGCCCAAGCAACTGAAGGATACGACAGCAAGCTTGGAAACGATTTTACACGAACTCTCTGCAAACAAGCATTTGATGTTCTGTATGATGCAATAATTAATGATAAACCAGAAAATTATCCATATGGTTCTATGTTATCTGGCATTGGATTTGGAAATTGCTCTACAACACTTGGGCATGCCTTATCATATGTCTTCTCAAATGAAGGAGTTCCACATGGATACTCTTTATCATCGTGCACTACTGTAGCTCACAAATTTAACAAATCAATATTCTATGAAAGATTCAAAGAAGTTATAGAAAAGCTAGGATTTGATAAGCTCCCCCTTAAGGCAGATGTATCTGAAGCTGCAGATGTAGTAATGACTGATAGAGGTCATCTTGATCCAAATCCCATCCCTATTAAAAAAGAAGATGTGATTAAATGTCTTGAAGATATCAAGGCAGGAAATTTATAAAAAATCAAAATTTTCTTTTAATTGTTCAGGCTATTTTCAAAGAGTACGATTTTCATCAAAAGATCTAAACTTAATTAGCTTAGTTCTATACCATATTATCATAAAGGATTCAAGTTGGGCAGAATAAAGTTTGGAATACAAAATGGTCTTAATGTAGCAAGAGCAGGATATAGTGAGGACCAAATTCTAACTGCTTGTACATTAGCTGACAGAACAGGATATGATTCAGTGTTTTATATGGACCACACAAATGTGCCGCAGTGGAAAAATGCAATTGTTTTGGACCCATGGGTTATGTTATCTGCAATTGCCAATGCAACGCGCAATGTGGAGCTAGGTACCTGTGTTACTGATGCAATCAGACGCCATCCATCAAATATTGCTCTAGCTGCAATTACACTTGATAGAGTATCAAAGGGCAGAGCTATTCTTGGTATAGGCGCAGGCGAAGCTCAAAATCTCAAAGAGTTTTGCATTCCATTTGAAAAACCTGTGGGCAAATGGGAGGAACAGATCCAAGTCATTCATAAATTGTATGAGTCTAGTCCAGAACATACTGTAGATTATGAAGGAAAGTATTACAAATTAGAAGGTGCATGTCTTCAGGCACCACCGATTAGAAAGCCACGCCCACCAACATATATGGCAGCTGGTGGTGAGCGAACATTAGAACTTACAGGAAAATATGGAGATGGATGGCTTCCAATAGGTTATACTCCAGAATTATTTGAAGATCATGCAAAGCAAATTAAAAAAGCAATGGATGCGAGTGGTAGAACTGAGACTGAAAAGAATAATTTCCAATATGCGCTGGATATTGATGTATACTTTTCTGAAGATGCAGAAGAATCATGGGCAAAAATGAAAGAAGCGGTTAAGGTATCTTTGTTCAAACCAGAAGTTCTTCGAGTTCATGGGCTAAAAGAAATTGAAGGGTTTGATTTTAGAAAATACTTTACAGAGTATTCAATGTCAAACCAGGATTGGATTGTAAAGATGCGTGAGGCCGCAACTAAAATCCCTGAGGATGTAGCACGCTCTTCAACTGCAGTAGGTACTCCAGATGATATTATTCCAACCTTTGAACGATTCGTCAAAGCAGGAGTCAATCACTTTGTGATTAGATTCTGGGGCAAAAATTACTTTGGCAGCATAGATAAATTTGCATCAGATGTAATGCCACATCTTAAAGAAAAAGATGAAACCTCAAAGAGTTTCTTTAGAGGCCTTTAGAAATAACTATGCATAACTATGCAACTTTTAGGAAAATTAGAGATTAAATCAAAAGAAAAGATTAGAGAATTTCTTAACCAAGAGCATGTTGGACGAGTAGCTACCATTGATAAAAATGGCTATCCTCAAATTATTCCGATGAATTTTGTATTTTTAGATGATACAATTTACATGCATTCACATACAAAGGGTGAGAAACTAGAAAATGTTAGTCAAAATGAAAAGGTTGGCTTTGAAGTAGATAGGGAGCTTGAATTTTTACCCTCATATTTTGAGGACCCAAAAAACGCATCCCTTGCAGATACTCTATACATTTCTGTAGTAATAAAAGGAAAAGGCACAATTGTAAATGATAGGCAAGAAAAAACCAAGGCACTAAATGGGCTTATGGAAAAATACCAACCGGAAGGCAGATACGAAAAAATTTCTCCAGATATGCATGTGTTAGATGAGGTAGCGATAATCAAAGTTATTCCTGATTCTATGCGTGGAAAATACAAGATTGGCCAGAATTTGCGTCCGGAAACCAGAATGGAGCTTGCAAAAAAAATCCAAAAAAGAAATTCAGAAACTGCAAAAAAGACACTAAAGATCATGGGGTTTTCAATTACAGAAACAGGCCTTGTGATGACAGATGAACCAGATTGGTAACTCTTCTTGCTAGTTAGTTTAAACTGCTGGATATTAAGTGCGTAATAAATTGTATAACTTTGATAAAGATTTTTCTTGAATGACAGTTCCATCGAATTTCAAGTTTTTATTTTCTAACGCTTGCCCACCGATAAAAATTGGTACATCAAACTTTTCGGTAATCTTTTTTACTAATCTCTGTCCGGCTTTAATATTTTCTTCTAAGGTAATAGAAACTAAAATGATATCAGGATAGTTATCTCCAATAAAACTAATTATAGATTCGGTAGGAGCTGATGGCGACAAATTAAAAGTTCTATATCCCTTACTTTGCAAAAATGATTCTAAAATATTGCATCCTAGATTATGTTCTTCACCATGAGGTGTACAAATAAGAATTTTTTCTCGTACATTGGGTCTTGCAATTTGCTTACCGATGATTTTGACTAGATCATGGGCCATATTACTAGCAATATGTTCTGATGCAACGCTAAGTTTTTTGGCAGCCCACAAATTACCGACTTCATACATTACAGGGCTAAGAATTTTTTCTAAAAACTCATCAGGAGTTGAAGATTTTGTATATGCTTCATAAATTTTTACCATTTCATCTCGCTCTCCATTAGTTAAGCAATTAAAAATATTTTTTTTTATCTGACTCAATAAAATCTCTTTTTGTTTTACACTTTTGCCAACATTTGAAGAAAGAAATGCAGCGATTTTTGGATTAGTTCTATAATCGGATGGAATATCCTGTAGGGTTATGGCTTGAGCATTTCCTAAATATTTTATAATTTCCTGACGTGAGCTTGCCTTTTTAGCATCCCAAATACTTCTTACTAAGTAGAGATAGTCTTCGCCTTTGATTTTCTTTGTTCTAATGTATACCAAAATGTACTAACCTTCCTTTTCCCCTAGGTTTGGTCCTAAGGGCTGCTTTACAACAAGGACATCTTATGTCTCCAGTTGAAAAAAATATTCCACAGTATGAACATCGTTTGTGACCAAGTTTATATCGCATCTTATTTGGGACGGAGTCTGCCGCTAAACTTTCACATATTCCCTTACAAGAGCGTGCCATCTAGAATAACCCCCTCAAATCTGCATAGTCCAATGAAGAAAAGAAAAAGGGAGACATATCACTTGAGATTCAATGGGATGCTCGTACTTCCCCATGGTTCTGAAACTCTAAAGTAATAGTCTTTTGAAGGTTCATACTCAAACTCTGTTCCGCCATATCCAATGTTTGGTCCAAAAAGCATATTGATTTCTTTAGATTCGCCAGGTTTGACAACAGTTTGCCCAGAAGTAAAGTCGTTGGCAGAATATTTGAATGCCTTGTGTCCATCCCACACATCGTAATTACAGACTGCAGGTCCAGTACACATGAGTGTAACTTCGTTACTTGAACCGGTATTTTCAGCAAGTAAGCGAATTGACAGATTAGGTTGCCCTGATGGCATTATTTCTAGATTAGCCCCTGGAAAGTAGAAGGTAATTGGTCCTGCAACATAAAGTTGTGAATTATCTTTGTATTCTTTAATCATAATCTTGTGGTTTACAGTATCTTCACACTTTATTCTATCATAGGCTTTGAGTATTTCTTTGCATAGTTCTAATTCTTTGAGAAAATCATCACTTGTCTTAATTGGGCTAGAATCATTTGATGCCGGATTTTGAATTGATACGATTCCAATTTTTATTAAATATTGAATTCCTCTAACAAAATCATCTTCACTAATTTCTCCTTTGGCCCACCAATTTGCATTGTTTTTTACCCAAGCAGGTACTTCATCGGATTGTTCTTTACTAACCTGAGTGGGTGGAACTTGTAAAATTCCATTTTGTATTAGAAACTGCAGCCCTGAAACAAAATCTTCTTGAGAAATTGCACCTTCTGCCCACCATCCTGCATTATTCTTTATCCAATCTGGAATAGATTCTGCATTTACGTTATGGGTAAGCGTTCCTACCAGCAATATTACTGCCATTGTGGTTATTGGTTTGTTCATTGAACATCTTCTTGCTTGATTATATTTAAACTAGTGCTAACTTATATTGCTAGTGCCAACTTACCACTAAAATTTTATCTTATAAAATTACCATTGCTTTAAATTCAGATTTTGACGATTAAGTGGGTGCAACAAGTACAAGGCTTTAAGCTAGAATCAGAGTATGCTCCAACTGGCGATCAGCCAGAAGCTATAGAGCAGCTAGTTAATGGAGTACGAAAAAACAAAATCCAAACACTTTTGGGAGTTACAGGAAGCGGAAAAACCTTTACAGTTGCGAATGTAATTCAAAAAACATGCAAAAATACTCTAGTTATTTCCCACAACAAAACATTGGCAGCCCAGTTATATTCTGAGCTAAAACAATTTTTCCCAAAAAATAATGTCGGTTATTTTGTTTCATATTATGACTATTATCAACCAGAAAGCTACATTCCGCAAACTGACACTTATATCGAAAAGGACACTCAGATTAATGAAAAAATTGAAAAGATGAGATTAGAAGCAACTGCAATGCTTCTATCTGGCGAGCCAACCATTATTGTTGCAACGGTTTCTTGTATTTACTCATTAGGTAACCCAAGAGATTGGGAAGACATGTCAATTACAATTTCAGAAGGAGAAGAGATTAATCGTTCTACAATTATAAAAAAACTTGTCAATGCAAGATATGAACGAAATGATTTGCAGCTTGCTCCAGGAAACTTTAGAGTAAAAGGAGATACGCTAGATATTATTCCAGCATATTCAGAAGACATTGTTAGAATTTCTTTGTTTGGAGATGAGGTTGAAAAAATTTCTTTGCTTGATAATATATCGCTCAAAGAAAAACGAAAAATATCTTCAATAAAGATTTTTCCAGCAAAACATTATCTAATTGCAAAAGATGTCAGAGACAAAGCAGTAAAATCAATTAGAGAGGAGTTAAAGAAAAGATTGCCTGAGCTCAATGAGCTAGAGAGACAAAGACTTGAGATGAGAACAAAATATGATTTAGAGATGATTGAGGAGCTTGGATATTGCTCTGGAATTGAAAATTATTCAAGACATTTTGATGGCAGAAAACCTGGAGAGCAGGCATTTTGTCTTCTAGATTTTTTTGGCGATGACTTTTTACTAGTAATTGACGAGTCTCATGTTACACTACCTCAACTTCATGGCATGTACAAGGGGGATCATTCAAGAAAGAGGGAGCTTGTAACCTATGGTTTTAGACTACCTAGTGCCTATGATAATCGTCCACTAAAATTCGAAGAGTTTGAAAAATACATCAAAAACACAATCTTTGCATCAGCCACTCCATCGGATTATGAAAGAAAAAGATCATTTCAGATCGTAGAGCAGGTAGTACGGCCTACTGGATTAACAGACCCAATAGTTGGAGTAAGACCTACCAAGAACCAGATGGATAACCTAATTGAGGAAATAAAAAAACGGGCAAAAAAAGACCAGCGAGTTTTGGTAACCACTCTAACAAAGAGGATGGCCGAAGACTTGGCTGAATATCTTTCAAAAAAAGACGTCAAGGTCAGATACATGCATTCTGAAATTGAGGGCTTGCAAAGAACAGAGCTTATTCGACAGCTAAGACTAGGCGAGTTTGATGTCCTAGTAGGAATCAATCTCTTGCGAGAGGGTCTTGATATTCCAGAAGTATCCCTTGTTGCAATACTTGATGCAGATAAGGAAGGATTTTTGCGAAACAATACAAGCTTGATTCAAACTTTTGGAAGGGCTGCAAGAAACCTAGATGGATCAGTTATAATGTATGCGGACTCTGTTACGCAGTCTATGAAATCTGCCATGTCAGAGACTGAGCGTCGCCGAGCAAAGCAGATAGAATATAACAAAAAAATGAAGATATCGCCAAAAACAATCATAAAGTCTATTCCTGAACAAGTAGCAACTCTAGATGATATCAAACACAAGTCAACTAGTGACTTGACGCGAGAGGCAATTGATATAGAAACATCAATGAAAAAATATGCAGAAGATCTTGACTTTGAGAGAGCAATAGAATGCAGAGAACGATTAAAAAGAATTCAAAAGGAGATTGAAAAGAAAAAATGACTAATAATATTTTAAAAATTCGTGGAGCTCGACATCATAATTTAAAAAATATTGATGTAGATATTCCAAAAAACAATCTTGTAGTAATTTCTGGGTTATCTGGCTCTGGCAAATCAACTCTGGCATTTGATACGATTTATGCTGAAGGCCAGCGCCGCTATGTAGAGTCGTTATCAGCTTACGCAAGACAATTTCTTGAAATGATGGATAAACCAGATGTTGATTCAATTGAAGGGCTCTCGCCAGCTATATCAATTCAGCAAAAAACAACAAGTAAGAACCCTCGTTCTACTGTTGGCACTACAACTGAAATCTATGATTATTTGAGATTGCTTTATGCACGAATTGGCATACCGCACTGCCCAAATTGTAAAAGAAAGATTTCAAGCCAGTCAATTGAAAGCATTTGTGATTCTGTTCTCAAAGACTATGATGGTAAAAAAATACTCATTTTGGCGCCTATTATTCAGCGAAAAAAAGGCACTTATGAAAAGTTGTTTGAGCAGATAAAAAAAGATGGGTTTTCTAGAATTCGCCTAGATAACGAGGTCGTTTCCTTAGATGAGGAGATTCCTTTACTTGATAAACAAAAGTGGCATTGGATAGAAATTGTTGTAGATAGAATTACAGTATCAAGAGCTGAAAAAAGCAGACTCTTTGAAGCAATTCAAAATGCAATCAAGGCCTCTAAAGGCGAAGTAATGATTGCTTCGGAAAAGGAAAGTAAAATATTTTCACAAAACAATGCGTGTCCTCACTGCGGGGTAACAATTGGGGAGTTAGAGCCTCGCAATTTTTCATTTAATTCACCTTTTGGTTCCTGCAAGGCCTGCAATGGACTAGGAGTAAAAATGGAGTTTGACCCAGACCTTGTAATTCCTGATAAAACAAAATCACTTTTAGATGGAGCAATTGTTCCTTGGAGTGGAAGAGCGTCATCATTTCGCCGCCAAGAGCTTCGAGCAGTTGGAAAAAAATTCGGATTTAATCTAATGACTCCAATTAACAAACTAAAGCCAGAACAGCTTGATGCAATTTTGTATGGTACAGATAAAAAGATCAATTACCAGTATCAATCAAAGACAACAGACTCCTATTGGGAGTATACTGATAGCTTTGAGGGAGTTCTTGAGAATTTACATCGCATCTTTATGGAAACAGAATCTGAAGCAAAAAGAGAATGGCTAAAACAGTTTATGTTAGATACTCCATGCAAAGAATGTCATGGAAAAAAGCTAAAGCCAGAAGCATTGGCAGTACAGATCAGCGGAAAAGGAATAATGGATGTGTGTGATCTATCAATTGATGACTGTTATGAATTTTTCCAAAACCTAAAGCTAACAGAAACAGAGACGTACATTGCACGTGATGTGCTAAAAGAAATCAAAGAGCGATTAGAATTTTTAAAAAATGTTGGCCTAACATATCTTACACTAAATAGATCCAGTGCAACTCTTTCTGGAGGAGAGTCACAAAGAATAAGGCTGGCTACACAGATTGGTTCAAACCTGACAGGAGTTTTGTATGTATTAGACGAGCCAACAATTGGCCTTCACCAGCGTGATAATGCAAGATTAATTAAAACGCTAACAAAGCTACGAAATTTGGGAAATACGGTCATTGTAGTAGAGCATGACGAAGAAATAATACGAAATTCGGACTGGATGCTAGACATGGGTCCTGGAGCTGGAGTCCATGGAGGAAATATAGTCTTTGAAGGAACAGTAGACCAGATACTCAATGGCCACAAATCAGTTACAGGGGCTTATCTCAAAGATAAATCTCTAATCAAGCTTGAAAATAAAAAAAGAGAGGACAAGGGCAAACTTGTTCTTACAGGTGCAAAAGAAAATAATCTAAAAAATATCACTGCAGAGTTTCCTCTAGGCAAATTTATTGCAGTTACTGGAGTTTCAGGATCTGGAAAATCAACTTTGATAAATGAAACTCTGCTCAAAGCACTTGAATCCAAATTCTACAAAACTACTCAACGGATAGGGGAGCACAAGGAGCTAATTGGAATAGACAAAATTGATAAGGTAATTGCAATTGATCAATCACCAATAGGAAGAACTCCAAGATCAAACCCTGCTACATACATTGGTGCATTTACTCCAATTCGCGAGCTATATGCTGGCACAGAGATTGCAAAAGAGCGAGGCTACACACCAGGCCAATTTTCATTTAATGTTGCTGACGGTAGATGCTTTGCTTGTGAAGGAGATGGAGTAAAACAGATTGAAATGCAATTTCTCTCAGACGTATTTGTAAAATGCGATGAATGCAAGGGCAAGCGATACAATACTGAGACACTCTCAGTACAATACAAAAGCAAAAACATTGCAGATGTTCTTGAATTGACAGTCTATGAGGCACTCAAATTCTTTGAAAACATTCCTGCAATTAGACGAAAGCTTCAAACTATTTTTGATGTTGGTTTGGGATATATCAAGCTAGGACAGTCATCACCTACTTTGTCTGGGGGCGAGGCACAAAGAGTAAAGCTTGCATCGGAACTATCAAGGAGAACTACTGGTAACACCATATACATATTAGATGAGCCAACAACTGGACTGCATTTTGCTGATGTGCAAAAACTACTTGATGTTCTTAATCGTCTTGTAAATCTTGGCAACACTGTAATTGTAATTGAACATAATATGGATGTAATAAAAAACGCAGACTGGATAATTGACCTAGGACCTGAGGGAGGGAACCAAGGAGGCCAAATTGTAGCTTCAGGAACGCCTGAGCAGGTAGCAAAAACAAGTACACACACAGGAAAATTCCTCCAAAAGTTCATGCAAAGATGACCTTGGATATTTCTAAAATAAACATACCCTCACAGCCAGGAATTTATTTGATGAAGGATGTAAATGGTACAATAATTTACATTGGAAAAGCAAAAAATCTAAAAAATCGCGTCAGGTCATATTTTTTAAAAAATCAAAACTACAAAACACAAAAACTTGTAGAAAAAATTTCTGACATAGAGTTTGTTGTAACTGATAATGAGGGCGAGGCATATATTTTAGAATCAAACATGATTAAAAAATACAGACCAACTTACAACATTGAGCTCAAAGACCAGCAAAGATACACATACTTGCGTCTAACAGATGAAAAATTCCCTAGACTCTTAGTAGCAAGAAGAATAAGAACTGGAAAATTTTTAGGCGGTGGAAAGGTCTTTGGGCCATTTACCTCGGGTAGCTCAAAGCTGCTAACAATTGGAACTCTTCGTAAGGCATTTAAAATTAGAATTTGCAAAACACTGCCAAAAAAGGCATGCCTTGAATATCATTTAGGAAATTGTGAAGCACCTTGCGAGTTCAAAGATGCACAAAAAAAATACTTGCAACATGTTTCTGATTTAGAACAAATCCTAAAGGGAAAAAAACAGATGCAAGAATTTGCTCAAAAATTACAAAATGAGATGCACGATGCATCTGAGTCTTTAGATTATGAACGCGCAAAAGAGATCAGAGACACATTACACAGACTGGGCAGTCTACAAACTAAACAAAAAATGGAATATGTTGAAAATGTACCAGATGAGGACTACTTTGGAATCAAGATTGAAGAACAAACTGCACATGTAATGTCCTTACGGCAAACTCATGGTGTTATTCGTGACAGAGACAGGTTTTCATTTGATCTAGTAGGTGATAATACCTTTGGTAACTTTCTTTATCAGTACTATACTACTAATCCAATTCCAAAAAATATTGTTGTAAATGACATGCCTGAGAATAGGCAGTTTTTAGAATCTGCGTTATCTGAAAAAGCTGGATTTGAAGTAGAAATAATCTTGCCGCAAAAAGGAAAACGAAAAGAGATGATAAATCTCGTAATGAAAAACATCAATCTAATCCAAGCTACAGGCATGGAGCCTGGAATATTGGAGCTAAAGGAGCATTTGGGATTAGAAAACGCTCCAAAAATTATCGAGTGTTTTGATATATCCAATCATGGTGCACAATATGCAGTAGGTGCAATGTCTAGATTTGTA
>Ga0233416_10000036_pt1 | contig 35178 bp, 31 predicted proteins | sample Sediment_Towuti__2_FD_188638 | JGI IMG/M metagenome (GOLD analysis project Ga0233416, IMG submission 188638) | Sediment microbial communities from Lake Towuti, South Sulawesi, Indonesia - Sediment_Towuti_2014_0_MG | ecosystem: Environmental > Aquatic > Freshwater > Lake > Sediment | place... | reverse complement strand
GGAGGAGCTCGTGAAGAAGGTTCTTCTTGTGCTGGTGGTGCTCGGAGCGCTCGCGGCCTCGGGCGTCGCGTACTCGTCGCTGGCCTCGGGCGGGCCGTCGGACGACCCGTTCGTCGCAGGCGGCGGCCGCTTCGGGCCGGGCTGCTTCGACGTGAACACGTCCTTCTGCTTTGCCAACCCGCGGGATCTGAGCGTCGACGCCCATCTCGAGAAGAAGGGCACGAAGGTGACGGGGATCCTGCACTACGGGAACAACGCCGGCGTGCTTCGTAACCGTGTCGACGTCACGTGCGTCTCGATCGTCGGCAACAGGGCGGCGGTCGGTGGCATCATCCGCGACTCGGCAAGCACCGAGACGATCGAGTACGGGGCCGTCATGTTCCTGCAGGATCTCGGCTCGCCAGGTACGTCGACGCGCGACCGCTCGAGCCCGTTCTTCTTCGACGTGCTCACGTCGCCCTCGTGGCCCGCGGGCTTCCCGTACACGTGCCCCGCGCCCGACAGCCCGCTCAACACCGTCGGCTTCCAGGCGGTGCACAGCGGCGACGTCATCATCTCGGCCGGGAAGGACTGATCCACACCACAACTGAGCCCGGGCCGTCGCAGGACGACCCGGGCTCGTCCCCTTGCCGAAGCAGCCGCGTCTTTGGCATTCTCGGTGCGTCAGCTGAAAGGAGGCAGGGAATGGCCGATGCCGGACTCTTTGTCGGCTGGGACGAGCCCGTGCGCGGGCGCGAGGGCCAGGCGGTGGAAGTCTTCAACCAGGCACTCGCGTACTACGCGCGACTCCAAGAGGAGGGCGAGATCGAGAGCTTCGAGCCCGTGTTCCTCGAGCCGCACGGCGGCGACCTCGGAGGATTCATCCTGCTCCGCGGGGACGCGGAGAAGCTCGCAGCTCTGCGCGTGAGCGAGGAGTTCAACCAGCTCTCGACTCGCGCGAGCCTGAACGTCGAGGGCTTCGGGGTCGTGGGGGCGGCTCTCGCCGAGCGTCTCCAGCAGCAGATGTCGTACTACACGGAGCAGATCGGCACGCTCGCGTAGTCGTCGGGTACAAAGGCGGCGTGCGCCTCATCGTGTGCGCCGCCTTTCTCGCCGCGCTCTCCCTCACGGGCTGCGGTTCCGCCGCCGAGCAGGAGCCGGCGTGGAGCGGACCGCCTCAGCCAGGCCCGGACGGCGTCGTGGCCGTGGATGGATTCGCCACGTACCGGCAGTCGGTCGACGAGGACTGGGAGCGCTCGGCGGCGATGGCCGCCGCCGAGTTCCTCCGCCTCGACGAGCGCACCGCCCAGCGCACGTCGATCGTCGCGGAGGCGCCCGCCGAGGGGGCCGGACCGCAAACCGTCGTCGTCACGCTCGACGGGCTGCCCGACGACTCGGTCCGGGCCGAGCGCTGGACGCTCACGTTCGTCCCTGAGGGGGAGACGTACGGGCTGACCGAGGCCGTGTGGACGCAGCGCTGCCAGCCCGGCCGCGGGCACCAGGGGTTCTCGGCTGAGAAGTGCGTCTAGCCCCGGTCGCTACCCGCTCTCCGAGGCCTTCACCTGCCCGCGGATCTCGCCGGGGGCGTTCTTCGCCGTGTGGACGTTCACGTAGGCGCCGCCTGACGCGATGGTCGCGAGCTGCGCGTGCGTGATCGTTCCCGTGCCCTTCTGGCCGTTCGTGCACGGACCGCACAGCGCGAGGAGCACGGGACCCGCGACTCCGGGCCTGCCGGCGTGGATGTGGGCGGCGACGGCAGCCCCCGTCAGGTGCGAGAAGGTCAGGCGCCAGGTGATCCGCGCCTGGTCGCCCTTCAGCTCGACCGCCTTCCCGGTGAAGAGGCCGACCGCCTTCGTCGGCACGCCGGTCGGCTTCGGCACCTCCGAGCGGGCGCGCAGGTTGGCGGTGAGGTTGTACGCGCTCTTCTCCGGGGCGGCGAGCGCCACGGCGGCGAGGGCGAGGGCAAGGGCCCCGACTCCCGCGACTGTCCTCAGCATGGTCTCTCTCCTTTCCATCGGCGACTGATCAGAGGTTCGCTCCGACCGGAAAAGCGGATTGGTCGTGGGTCGAGCTACCGGCGTGCCGTGCGCCAGCGGCCGAAGACGATGCCGCCGAGCGTGAACCCGAGCCCGAACGTGCCGAGCGCGAACGCGCCCACCGCCACGAACTTGCGCCACAACGAGAGGCGCTGCCAGCGACTGAGCACCTCCTCCTCCTCGGCCGAGAGCGGCTCTCCGCGGCGCTGCTTGCGCGCCGCCCCACCCGCCTGCAGGCCGAGGTAGATGTCGTCGAAGAGCTCCGGCGCCTCGTTCGGCACGACGCGAGTGTATCGCCTGCCGCGGCGGTGACGGCCCGGCGGCCGGGTAGCCTGCTCCCACGGATAGGATCCACGGAGCCGTGGAGCCTGCACTCGCAGAGTTGAGGAGGCGACTCGGCGAGATCGCCGACCTCGGCCGCGTGCAGGCCGTGCTCGTCTGGGACATGGAGGTCTGGATGCCGCCGGGCGGCACGAGCTCGCGCGCCGCGCAGCTCGGGACGCTCGAGGCGGTGATTCACGAGAAGCAGGTCGACGACCGGATCGGAGAGCTGCTCGAGGAGCTCGTTCCGTACGCCGCCGCGCTCCCCGGCGAGAGCGACGACGCCTGTCTCATCCGTGTCGCGCGCCGGCGGTGGGAGAAGGCGAGGCGCGTGCCGACCGAGCTCGCGGCCGAGCTCGCGAAGGCGCAGGCCACGTCGTACGAAGTCTGGGTGAAAGCGCGGGAAGACGACGACTTCGGCTCCTTCCGGCCCGTGCTCGAGCGTGTCCTCGAGCTCCGTCGGCGATACGTCGAGTGCTTCGCGCCCTACGGGGACCCCTACGACGTCCTCCTCGACGACTTCGACCCCGGGACGAGGACGGACGAGGTACGCGCGATCTTCGCCGCGCTCGAGCCCGAGCTCGTCGGGCTCGTCGCCGAGCACGCGAGCGACGAGCGGGACGAGTTCATGAGCCGCGACTTCCCGGTCGCCGCGCAGGACCGGCTCTCGCGCGAGCTCATCGGACGCTTCGGGGCGACGTGGGACGCGTTCCGGCTCGACACGACCGTACACCCGTTCGAGACCACCTTCGGCCTCGGCGACATCCGCCTGACGACGCGCTACTCCGACGAGGGCCTCCTCTCGCTGTTCACGGCGATGCACGAATGCGGACACGGGCTCTACGAGTGGGGATCGAGCCCCGCGCTCGATCGGACACCCCTCTGCGGGTGTGAGTCGGCGACGCTCCACGAGTCGCAGAGCCGGCTCTGGGAGAACATCGTCGGCCGCTCCTTCCCCTTCTGGCGCTGGTTCTACCCGCGCGTGCGCGAGGCGTTCCCGGCGCAGCTCGCCGACGTCCCCCTCGAGCGCTTCTACCGCGCGGTGAACCGCGTCCGGCGCTCGTACGTCCGCGTGAACGCAGACGAGACGTCCTACGGGTTGCACGTCATCCTCCGCTTCGCGCTCGAGCAGGAGCTGCTCGTCGGACAGCTCGCGGTCAGGGACCTCCCCGAGGCCTGGAACGCACGCTTCGAGGAGCTGCTCGGGCTCCGCGTCCCGGACGACCGCCACGGCGTCCTCCAGGACTCGCACTGGGCAGCCGGCGGCTTCGGCTACTTCCCCACGTACCTGCTCGGCTCGGTCCTCTCCGTCCAGATCTGGGAGCGGGCGAAGCGGGCGATCCCGGACGTCGAGGAGCGGATCGAGCGCGGCGACTTCTCGGCGCTGCACGCGTGGCTACGCGAGAACCTCTACTCCCTCGGCTCCAAGTTCCTGCCCGCGGAAACGGTCGAGCGCGTGGTGGGCGGGCCGATCGATCCGCAGCCGTACCTCGCCTACCTCCGCGGGAAGCTGGAGAGCTCGAGCTCGGCGTAGCGCACGACGGGCTCGCCCCGCTCGGACGCTCGCGGCGCCGGCTACGCGGCCCGGCCGAAGCGCCGCTCGGCCCGGGCGCGCGCCCGTGCCGCCTCGACCTCGCGGTCGCGCGGCGGGGCGGTCGTCACGAGAGCCGCGAGCAGGCGGCTCGTGGCTGTCGCGATCTCCTCGACCGCTCTGCCGAAGGCTGCCTCGTTCGCCCTGGAGGGCTTCTGCGCGCCGCTCACCTTGCGCACGTACTGGAGTGCCGACGCGCGGATCTCCTCCTCGGTCGCCGGCGGCTCGAGGTTGTGGAGCCTCGTGATGTTCCGGCACATGCCGGCAACCGTAGCGCCTCAGGCGTCGAGCCGCTCCTCCTGCGAGGTCTTCTCCCTCGACGCCCTGGTGGTACCCCGCGAGAACCTCGTCGGCGGCCTCCCCGGCGGCTGGAGCGTCCTCATGCACACGCGCGACTACGAGAGGATCAGCGCCGCAAGGCTCGGCGGCGACGCCTCCGCCCTCGACGAGGTGGAGCGGCATCTCGAGGAGACCGGTCGCCTCGGGCCCTCGGCAGAGCTCGTCGCCAGGCTTCGCGGGGAGCTCGACACCGCTCGGCTCCCCTCCGTCCGCGCGGCCTGGCTGCCCGACCGCGGAGAGCCGGCGGCGCCGAACCGAGGCTCGCGGGCACCGTCGCCGTTCTGGGCCGGGTCCGCATGTCGCGCGGTGACGTCCTCGGCGCATCAGGTGCACGGCGCGATCGGCTTCGCGCTCGAGACGGGCCTCCACCGCTACCACCGGCCAGCGAAGGCGGTTCAGGTGCGGACCGCGGCCGTCCGCCGAGTGGTCACGTCGCCGTCTCGAGGGCGGCCTGCAGCTCGCGGCGGAGCTCCTTGACCTCGTCGCGGAGCTTCGCCGCGTACTCGAAGCGGAGCTCCTCGGCGGCGAGGTACATCTCCTCCTCGAGCGTGACGACGAGCTTCTCGAGCTCGTCCTGCGACATCCCCTCGACCTCGGCCTTCCCGCGCCGCCGACGCGAGCTGGGGACGTGGGGCGACTCGAGCGAGAGGAGCTCCGCGATGTCGGAGACGCCCTTCACGATCGTCTCGGGCGTGATCCCGTGCTCCTCGTTGTAGGCAATCTGGTACGCGCGCCGGCGGTTCGTCTCCTCCATCGCCCCGACGATCGCCTCCGTTCGCTTGTCGGCGTAGAGGAGCACCTTGCCGGCGGTGTTGCGGGCGGCGCGCCCGGTCGTCTGGATGAGCGCCGTCTTGCCGCGGAGGAAGCCCTCCTTGTCGGCGTCGAGCACGGCGACGAGCGAGACCTCCGGCAGGTCGAGCCCCTCGCGCAGGAGGTTGACGCCGACGAGGACGTCGAACTCGCCGAGGCGGAGCTCCCGGATGATCGCGATCCGGTCGAGGGTGTCGATCTCGGAGTGCAGGTAGCGCGCTCTGACCCCCGCCTCGAGCAGGTAGTCGGTGAGATCCTCGGCCATCTTCTTCGTCAATGTCGTGACGAGGACGCGCTCGCCCGCCTCCTCGCGCCGGCGGATCTCGTTTAGCAGGTCGTCGATCTGGTTCTTCGTGGGCCTGAGCTCGACCTCGGGGTCGACGATCCCGGTCGGGCGGATGAGCTGCTCGGCGACGACCTGCGAGCGGGAGAGCTCGAACGGGCCGGGCGTCGCCGACACGAACACGAGCTGCTTCACCTTGCCGAGGAACTCGTCGAAGCGGAGCGGGCGGTTGTCGAGCGCCGACGGCAGGCGGAACCCGAAGTCGACGAGCGTCTGCTTGCGCGAGCGGTCGCCCTCGTACATGCCGCCGAGCTGAGGGATCGTCTGATGCGACTCGTCGACGAAGCAGACGAAGTCGTCCGGGAAGTAGTCGACGAGCGTGAAGGGGTGCGAGCCCGGCGGGCGGCCCTCGAGCACGCGCGAGTAGTTCTCGATCCCGCTGCAGAAGCCGAGCTCCTTCAGCAGCTCGAGGTCGTACTCGGTGCGCTGGCGGATGCGGTGCGCCTCGAGCATCCGCCCCTCGCTCTCGAACCTCGAGACCTGCGCCTCGAGCTCGTGGCGGAGATCGGCGATCGCGCGCTCGATCGTCGGCCTCGACGTCACGTACTCGGTCGCCGGCCAGATCACGAGGTTGTCGAGGCGCGAGAAGACCTCGCCCGTCAGCGGGTCGAAGTGCGTGATCTGCTCGACCTCGTCCCCGAAGAACGAGACGCGGTACGCCGTCTCGAGGTTCGCCGGCTGGATCTCGACGACGTCGCCCTTGACGCGGAAGCGGCCGCGCCCGAGCACCGTGTCGTTGCGCACGTACTGGCTGTCGACCAGCTTCGCGAGCGCCTCGTCGCGGTCCTGGGTCTCCCCCACCTCGAGGAGCAGCACGCGCTCGCGCCATTCCTCGGGCGAGCCGATCCCGTAGATGCACGAGACCGACGCGACCACGACCACGTCGCGCCGGGTCAGGAGCGACGAGGTCGCGGACAGCCGCAGCCGCGCGATGTCGTCGTTCTGGGACGAGTCCTTCTCGATGTAGAGATCCGCCTGCGGGATGTACGCCTCGGGCTGGTAGTAGTCGTAGTAGGAGACGAAGTACTCGACGGCGTTCTCGGGAAAGAACTCCCTGAACTCGTTGCAGAGCTGCGCGGCCAGCGTCTTGTTGTGCGCGATGACGAGCGCCGGGCGCTGGAGCTTCTCGATCGTCCACGCCATCGTCGCGGTCTTGCCCGTGCCGGTCGCGCCCAGGATCGTCTGGAAGCGGTTGCCCTCGGCGATCGACGCCGCGATCTGCTCGATCGCGCGCGGCTGGTCGCCCGTGGGCGCGTACACGTCGGTCGTCCGGAACTCGCGCACGCGCCCAGCGTAGCCGGGCCGAGGCGTTGAATTGAGCGTGTCTTCAGCGCTCGTGTCGACAGTTCGGCAATGCCGAGCCGGCCGGTCCTGATCTGCGCCGTCGCGATGGGCCTCGCCGCCTGCGCCCTTGGGGGCTCGACCCGTTCGAGCGTCGATCTCGCGCTCGAGGGCGCCGGCCCAGAGCCTGCCGGTCGAGCCGTGCCGTCGGTCGAGGCCGCCTTCGCGCTCGTGAGCTGCCGGGCGAGCGTGCCGCGCTCACCGTCGCCGTTCCGAGGGGCGGTGTGACGATCCAGATGTTCCGGTCGGAACCGGAGCACGTGGCGACCGAGACGGACATGGAGATGAACGGCATCCGCGTGACGCGACGCCGCCACCTCGGCGCGCCTGCCCGTCGGCGCACGATCGGGGTCACAACCGGGTCGTGGCCGAGCGGCCTGTACTTCGCCAAGCTCGAAGCACAGGACGGGCGCGTCGGATTCGCCCCGCTCGTCGTCGCACCGCGGCGGATCGGCATGCATCGGGTCGCCGTCGTCCTCCCCACCCTGACGTGGCAGGCGTACAACTTCCGTGACGACGACGGCGACGGTATGGCGGACTCGTGGTACGCAGGAAAGCGGATCAACAGCGTGCGCCTCGGTCGGCCGCATCTCGACCGCGGCGTGCCGTACGGATTCCGCTACCACCTCGGGTTCCTGAACTGGCTGAGCTGGGCCGGCAGACGCGTCGACTACCTGTCCCAGCTCGAGTTGGAGCGGGCGAGCAGCCCCGACGCTCTCGTGCGCGCGTACGACCTCATCGTCTTCGCCGGGCATCACGAGTACGTCACCGAGCGCGAGTACGACCTCGTCGAGGGGTATCGCGGCCTCGGAGGGAACCTCCTGTTCCTGTCGGCGAACAACTTCTTCTGGCGCGTCGAGCGTGACGACGACGTCATCGTGAAGGCGCACAGCTGGCCGGACGTCGGCCGGCCCGAGGCAGGGCTGGTCGGCGTGCAGTACGTCGGCTATCAGCGGACATCGCGGGCCGGATGGGTCGTGCGTCGAAGCCCCTCCCGCGGCTGGCTGTTCGCGGGGACGGGGCTTCGCCCTGGATCGCGTTTCTCGCGCGGAGGAGTCGAGATCGACCGGGCGAGCGCGGCATCGCCTGCGAGCGTCCAAATCGTCGCCGAGATTCCACACTTGTTCGGCCGCGGACGCTCGGCACAGATGTCGTACTATGAGACGCCGGCAGGTGCGAGGGTGCTCGCTGCCGGAGCGTTCCACCTCACACGCGCGGTCACGTCCGACCCCGTCGTATGGCGATTCCTCGAGAACGTCTGGATGAAGCTGGCGCGACCGTGAGTGACGACGTCCTCGCACAACGAGACGATCCGAGCATGAAGAGTCGGATCGGGCTCTGTACCGCCCTCGCGGTCGTCGTCGTGCTCACGGCGTCCGGCCCGGCGCGACCGGCCACACCTCCGGCGCTCGTGTGCAAGCTCCCCCGCGACAGTTCCGGGACCCTCCCGCCCACCGCCCGTCACGGGATCAACACACACCTCCAGCAGTACCCGTCGATCGCACTGGCGACGCCTCGTCAGCGCGCACGCGCCGAGAGCATCCTCGCCCGCCTCGTGGCCGCCTCGATGGCAGGGAGGTGGCGCGACGTCCGCGTGGCGGAGCGGGCGGGGTACGACACGCGCTCCCGAGCACGCAAGCCGGGAGACACGAGCGTGTTCTTCTTCCACGCGGAGCGTCACGAAGAGCCGCGAGGGCGCTCGATCTTCGACTTCACGCGTCCCAAGGCGCTGATCTACGCCAACGCGCCGGGGCGTCCGCTCGTCCTCGTCGGCGCCATGTGGAGCACCCGTGACGGTGAGGTGGGACCGACGGCGGCAGGCCCGATCCTCCGCTGGCATTCCCACGTCGTCTGCAAGGCGGGCAAGAAGCGAGGGCTCAAGCCTCCGCCGAGCGGCCGCTGCCTGCCTGGCGCACGACTCACGCAGGGTGCGAGCGAGATGCTCCACGTCTGGTTCACGCGCGACCTCCGCGGCGCGTTCGCGATCAGTGCCCCGAAGCCGGAGCTGTGTCGCGACGGCTATCTCTCTCGCGACGTCTGCCGGCGCCTGTAGCGCGCGACCCACCGAGAGCTCAGTCGACCCTGCCGAACCCGGGGTGGGTGCTCGATCAGCCGTAGAGCTCGTGCTCTTCCGCCGTCAACTCGCGACCCGTCGCGTCGAGCCGCTCGTCGGCAAGCGCGAGGAGCTCGGGTATCCCGGCACACAGCCGGCAGTCGTACGTACTGACGACGTCCCCGTCCGACCGTGCGACGATCGTTCGCGAATCGTCTCCGAACCCGGCCGCGAGGAACGGCCCCTCGGGCCCGACGAGCAACTTGATCAACCGACCGTCGGATGCGCGCCACAGCCCGACCGACCTGGGTCCGGCGCTCACGATCCAACGACCGTCCGGACTGAAGCGGGCGTCCGATACGGCACCGAAGTGCCCGCGTAGGCGACGGAGCACGGCGCCCGAGCTCACATCCCACAGGATCACGTCCGAGTCACGACTCGCGCTGGCCAGCCTCCGGCCATTCGGTGAGAACGCCAGCGCAGTGACCGCGAGCCGATGCCCGTCGAGCTCCGTCGAGTCGCCGCCCTGGCGCTCGAGCGTGATGGTCGAGCCCTCGGCGGTCGCGGTCGTCGATCCGTCCGGGCTCGTCGCCTCCGTCGTCGGCTCCGCCGGGGGGTCCACATCGGCCTCGACGAGGTCCGGCTCCACGCCCGTATCCCACACCCGCACGGCGCCGTCCTCGCCAACCGTCACCAGCCACGCTCCGTCCTGCGAGAAGTGCGCGTCGGCCACGCGCGCTTGGTGACCGGCAAACGTTGCGAGACGCCGTCCGTTGAGTGCCCACGTGCGAGCGGTGCCGTCGTCGCTCGACGTGACGACGGAAAGGCCGTCCGGCGCGAAGTCAACGGTTCGCACGAAGTCCGTGTGGCCGAAGAGCGGCACGACGAACTCTCCGGTCGCGGCATCCCAGATGCGCGTCGTTCCGTCGGTGCTGGCCGTGGCGACCTCGGTGCCGAGCGGCGAGAAGGCGACGTCGAGCACCTGGCCCTTGTGCCCCGCGAGGTCGGCGAGACGACGGCCGGTGCGACCGTTCCAGAGACGAGCGAGCTGGTCTCGTCCTCCAGTGACGATGCGGTCTCCGCCCGGGCCGAAGGCGAGACTCGTGATCTCGCCTGGATGCACGAGACGGCGCACCCGCTGGCGCGGTCGCGCAAGATCGAACACACGCGCCTCACGACCCGAGAGGAACGCGGCCTTCCGACCGTCATCGCTGGCCGTGACGCGCACGGCGGTCGACCCGACGCGCCCGAGCGTGCGTTCGAGCTGGCACGTCTCCGCGGTCCAGACGGATCCGACCCCGTTCTTGACGACCACCACGCGGCTGCCTGCCGGGACGGCGTCGGCAGCGGGTCCTCCGAGGTCGTCGAGCGCACAGCGGGTCTCTCCACCGGGGAGTTCGACGATCGTCGGAGGCTCGTTCTCCCTGCGAACGACGACATACGTACCGTCCGCCGACGGGGTTGCGGTGCTGCCTGCGCCGGCGTCGACGGTTGCGACTGCGTCTCCCGACGCGACGTCGATCACGCGGAGTGTCCCGACGGCATCCACGAACGCGACCGTGGGCGCGTCCCCCGGAACGAAGGCGGCAGCGACGATCGGCCCTCCCGCGTCGTACGTCGCGCGAACTCGACTGCTCAAGAGCGACTGCAGCAGCGCGTCCTCCGACGTCGGCCTGGGCGCGAGCCGCGCCGACTCGCGGGCGAGCAGCAGACTGAGCTCCGGATCCTCGGGAAGGAGAGCGATCGCGGATGCATCGAGCGCACTGGCCCGAGCGTCCTTCGCCTTCTCGTCGGCGTTCCGCTGCTGGACGAGCGCGAAGACCAGCGCGCCGACGAGGACGAAGGCAAGGACGAGGCCGAGCGCGGCCAGGCGCTGCGCCCGCGACCGGCGCCGGTGACGCTCCTCGAGCTGCCGCTCGACGGCGCGCTCTGTCCGGTGCCTCGCGCGCCACGCCAGCACGGGATGGGCCAACACGTCGTGGAAGATCTCGTAGCGCACCGTGTCGCCCTCTTCGAGCGACCGCAGGATCCGGCTCTCGGCCAGCCACTCGAGGACTGGTCGGACCTGGTCGAGCGAGACGTCCCCGAAGGCGGCCAGATCCGAGACCTCGTGCGCGATCTTCGTGCCCGAGGGAGTCACGAGGTGGTTGAAGAGCCTCGCCGCGACGTCCTTCTGCGGCTCGGTGAGCCCGGCAAGCGCACCCGCGAGGTGCTCCTCGACGACGTGCTGGGCTCCGCCCAGCCGCTCCAGGGTCTCGGCCCGCAGCACGCTCGACCCCTGCGCCCGCTCCTCTTCCCAGAGGCGCTGCATGACGAGCTGGAGGTACGGCGCCTCGATGCGCACGGAGGCCCCGTCGTCATCCTCCACGCCCCCGAGCCCGCCAAGCGCGGACTCGATGCGGCCGGTTCCGACCTCGTCGAGGACGCGTTCGACGAGGGCCGCCTCCACGGAGACTGGCTCGCCGACCAGCTCGCCGAAGCGCTCGGCGGGTCGGACGATCGCTGCCTGAGCGGCGGCCCGATCGAGGCGGTCGAGCCGGAGCGTGTTCGCGAACAGGCCCGGAATGCGTCCCGCGAACCGATCGAGCTTGGCGAGCGAGTCCTCGCGCAGCGAGACGAGGACGTTGACCCGGAGCGGGGCCGAGAGCGCCGCCGGGAGAGCCTCCGCGAAGGATTCCGGCCCGGCCTCGTCCCCGTGGTACAGGAAGTACTCCTCCGCCTGGTCAAGGATGAGGTAGACGTCGCGATCGGTCTGCGCCTCGACGAGCGCCTCGCCGAGCACTCGCGTTGCCCCCTCCCCGCCGGTCACAGCGTCTGAAAGCGCGGCCGCGGGGTCGTCCCCCCAGCGCGAGAAGACGACGACGAACGGCTGCTCCGGGAGCTCGCGCAGCGAGCGCGCGACGGCGGCGCGCAGCAGAGACGACTTCCCGACGCCGCTCGGGCCGTAGAGGACGGTGAAGCGTGACGCGATGAGGTTCGCGACAACGATCTCCCGCTCCCGTTCGCGCCCGAAGAAGAGCAGCGCGTCGACGTCCGAGTCGTCGAACGCACTCAAACCCTTGTACGGCGAGGAGGGAAGCGTGCTCACGTCGCGACCAGCCGTCGCTCGAGCAGCTCGACATACGCGATCGGGTCGACGTCGAGCGCGGCGACGTCGTAGCGCGTCCAGAACGCTCGGGCGAGCGCGCTCGGAGAGCGCTGCACGGCCCACGAGCGGTACGCGACCGGCCGGTCGCCCCAGATCCGGTTGAGGATCAGCCGCAGGTTCCAGTCCGCCATCTCGTAGCCGAGGAAGAGGAAATGGCTGCGCCGGAGGCGTGCGACGAGGGAGACCGGCACAACCGTCGTCAGCTCCGAGTGGCCGAGGTAGTCGATGTAGTCGTCCTCGGTGATGACGAAGCTCTCCCACTCCCGCTCCGGGAGCGGGTCGACGGCGCCGTGGAGCTTGAGAAGGATCGTTCGCCGCTCGAGCGACAGCTCCGTCGCGTACGTGTTCGGCAGCTCGATCGGCCGCGGCGCCTCGCCTGGCGGACGGTGCCAGAAGCGCCCGCGGTGCGCTCCAGCGGCGACGTACGCCACGATGTCGAGCTCCTCGCCGGCGTCCTCGAACGCCCGCTCGAGGGCCAGGTCGTAGTTCGTCGTCACGATGAGCTGGTACAGGGCGCCGCGCTCGCGCAGGAGCGGCGGCAGTCGCGCGAGGAAGCGATGGAGCGGGCCGGGCTCGACCGCCGCCTCGAACCGCGCGTGGAGCTCGTCGTAGAGCGGGCCCGACCCCTTCATGGTCGCGACGTACTGCGAGACGCGGGCGAGGTCGACGGGCCTGTCGGACGGCACGTCGAACGAGTGCGCGAGGTGCGTCGCCAGGTCGCCCGCGCCGTCCAGCCCGAGCACCGGGACGAGGCGGCCGGTGAGGAGCGCTTTGAGGATCTCGCCGTCCTCGTCGACGTCCGCCTCCGCCGGCGCGAGCGCGATCGCGGTGTCGTGGCGGAGGATCTCGGCCTGCAGCCGGCGGAGCTCCGGGCCGGGCTCGATCCCGAGCTCGTCCACGAACCGGGAGCGGGCGTCCTGGTACGCGTCGAGCGCCTCGGCCTGCCTCCCCGAGCGATAGAGAGCGAGCATGAGCTGCCGGCGGAACGTCTCGCGGAGCGGGTGCTCCCCGACGAGGGCCTCGAGCTCGCCGACGACCTCGGCGTGCCGTCCCAGCTCGAGGTCGGCGTCGATCCGCTCCCCGAGCGCGACGAGGCGCAGCTCCTCGAGCCGGCGGATCTCGGCCTGCGCAAAGTCGTCGAAGCCGAACTCCGCGAGCGGCGGCCCGCGCCACAGGGCGAGCGCCTTCGCGAGGAGCTCGCGCCGCTCGTCCGGCCTGAAGCGGCGCGCGTCGCCGAGCGCGCGCTCGAAGCGGTACGCATCGATCTGCTCCGAGCGCACCTGGAGGACGTAGCCCGGCGCCTGCGTGACGAGTACGTCGGGGCCGAGCAGGCGCCGCAGCTGCGAGACGAGGTTGTGCAGCGAGGTCGGGGCCGTCCTCGGCGGCTCCGCACCCCACAGGTCGTGCACGAGCTGGTCCGTCGGGACGACGCGCCGGGCCTGGAGGAGGAGCGCGGCGAGCACGGCTCGCTGACGCTTGCCGCCGAGCCCGACCGGGCGGTCGTCGGCGAGCACCTCGAGCGGCCCCAGTATCCGGATATCGAGCGTGACAGGCGACCTTAGGTCATGGAGCGTCCTCGTGTCCAGCACCGTCCGAGTGACACTCGGCACCGCTCAGGACCCGCTCAAAGACGCCGTTAGCGGCGGGTTAGCCGGCCGTTGCCGGCCGGTTGGAGCTCCCTCCGACTGTGCGGGCCATGACTGCTTCTTCCGAACGTCTCGTCGCGCGGCTCTCCCTCGGAGCCGCCCTCGCGGTCGCAACGACGATCGCATGCACGTCCACCACGACGCCACAAGCTGGAGCGACCGCATCGAAGGAGCCGCCTGCGCCAGCCACAGCGGCGCCGGTGGCGGCACCAAAGCCGCACGTGCCGAAGGGAGACCCCGGCCCGTACTCGTATCGTTGGCCCGTCAAGCCGTTCGGGAAGCAGCATCCGGTCCGCGGCTTCTTCGGCGATCCCCGCATCGCGAACCACGGCGAGTCGCGGCAGTTCCACTTCGGCATCGACATCTCTGCGCCGAACGGGACACCGGTGTACGCAACACTCACCGGAACCGCCTACATCCACTCCTTGCACTCGACCACGGTCGAGATCGAGGGCAGCGAGGGTGTCGAGTTCAGCTACTGGCACGTGATCCCGACGATCCGCTCCGGTCAGCGCGTCGTCGCGTACGAGACCGTGATCGGCCGGGTCGAAGAGCCGTACGGACACGTCCATTTCTCCGAGAAGCGGAGCGGTCGCTACCTCAATCCGCTGCGTCACGGCGCGATGGGGCCGTTCGTGGACGACACGACTCCGAGCATCCGGTCGGTCGTGATCGACGACGGGCTCCTCGTCGCAGAGGCGTACGACGAGACGCCGCTCGCCGTGCCGCGGCCCTGGCACGACCTCCCCGTCATGCCGGCGCTCCTGCGCTGGAGAGTGCTGGACGCTCGCGGTCGCGTCGTGCAGGGCTGGAGCACGGCCGCCGACTTCCGCGTGACGATCCCGACCGCGTCGGAGTTCGACGAGCGCTGGGCGCCCGGCACGATGCAGAACCACGTCCGCGCACCTGGTCGCTACCGCGTCGTGCTCAGCCACTCGCTGGTTCCTCTGGGGACGGCTCGTTACGTCGAGCTCGCGGTCTCCGACACGCGCAGGAACGGCACGCGCGCACGCTTCCGATTCGACTTGAGCAGGTCTTGAGCGAACTCGTGAACGCTGCAGCGATGCCCGAGCACGTCGACACCGAGAAGCTCGTCGAGGAGATCGACCGCTACCTCGCGACTGTCGACTTCTACCGCACACTGGGCTGCCAGCCGAGCTGGCGCCGTGAGGCTCCACACGGTCTCGATCCAGACGCCTGGCGGTCCCAGCGCTCTCGCACCAGGATCCGCACTGACATCGGTCAGCACTCCGCGTGAAGAGAGGCGTGTACTGCCTCTCCGCGTTCTGGACAACTCTGAGAGTCACACGCCGATGAAGCTGTGCACGCTCGCGTCCGCTCGAGCGGTCCCGGATGACTCGGTAACCGCTATTAGCCGTCGGTTGGCCACCCGTTGCCGGCCGGTTGGAGGCGCCTCCGACCGTGCCGGCCATGACTACTTCACGCATCACCACAGTCGCGGCGTCAGTCGCCGCTCTCACGTTCACGCTCGTCCCGTCAGGCCACTCGGCGGCGGACCGCGCGAACGCGACCGCACCCGTCCCCATCCTCATGTACCACGTGATCGCGGATCCACCGCCGGGAGCGCCCTATCCGGATCTGTACGTGAGCGAAGCCGACTTCGCCGGACAGATGAGGTGGCTCGCGCGACATGGATACCGTGCGGTCACGCAGCGAGACGTCTGGAATCACTGGCATCACGGGGCCGCTCTCCCCCGGAAGCCGATCGTCATCTCGTTCGACGACGGGTACCGTAGCGTCGCCGAGGCCGCACTGCCGCACATGCGGACGCACTCGTGGCCAGGTGTCCTCAATCTCACCGTCAAGAACCTCCACGTCAGGGGCGGCTTGAGTCCGTTCAAGGTGCGGACGCTCATCGCAGCCGGATGGGAGCTCGCATCCCACTCGCTCACGCATCCGGACCTGACGGGCCTGGACGGGCCGGCACTCGCACGCGAGGTCACGGGCTCGAGGGCTGTACTCCGTTCGCGCTTCGGAGTTCCGGTGGACTCCTTCTGCTACCCGTCCGGGAGATACGACGCCGATGTGATCCGCGCGGTTCGCCGTGCCGGGTACGTGGGAGCGACGACCACGATCGAGGGCCTCGCCACTCCCGAGAAGCCGTACGAGCTTCGCCGGGTCCGCGTCAGCGGAAGCGACGGCGTCACCGGTCTGGCCTCGAAGCTGAGCGGGTAGGGCTCGTCGGCTAGACCGGACTACGCGCGCAGGAAGGCGTGCACCGCATACGCGGCGGTGCTCGTCATGCGTCGGACGCGCGAGATCCGCCTCGAGCGGTTCTTGAGGACGGCGCCGCACGATCCGGGCAATCGACCGGACGGGAGTGGGAGATGCACGCATGGAGAAGCCGCGCGCTCGGGGCGACCGCGATCGCAGCGCTCGGCCTCGTGGCGGCGGTAACGCTCGTCGGCGGCGGCGCCACGACCGCGAAGGCCGCCTTCCCGGGCCAGAACGGGAAGATCGTGTTCCAGACGACCCGCGACAAAGACCTGGAGATCTACACCATGGACCCGGACGGCACGAACCGGGTCAACCTGACGCGGATCCGTCGGCCGACACCCAACCGCACTGGTCGCCGGCGGGCGACAGGATCGTCCACGTCTCGAACCGCGACGGCAACGACGAGATCTTCACGATGAGTGCCGACAGCTCGAACGTCAGCCAGGTCACGCACACCACCGGGGCCGGGAACCGGTGGCCGAGCTGGACGAACGACGGCCGGATCCTGTTTCACCGCAGTGCGATTCCCGACCGCGACGTGTACCGGATCAACCCGGACGGCACCGGCCTCGAGAACCTCACCGACGGCCGTACGACAACGCCTGGGCGTCCGCCGCGCCTCGGGGCCCGATGATCGCGTTCAGCCGCTTGACCGCGGCGGAAGGGCAGCACCTCTTCACCCTGAATACGCTGTCGGGCGTCACGACTATGGTGACGCCGCCGTCGCTGATCGACGTTCGAGGTGCAGGCCAACTGGTCGCCGACCGGCAACGACCTCGTCTTCCTGAGCTTCGGCGACGAGGGCGTCGACCTCTTCTCCGTCCACAAGGACGGCACGGGCCTCGTCCAGCTCACGAACACCGACAACCGGGTGGAGTCGGCGCCGAGCTTCTCGCCCGACGGCGACAAGATCGTCTTCAGCGCCTGCACCGACCCGGGCCCGAACCAGCGGTGCGCGAACTACGTCATGAACTCGGACGGAACGGGCGAGACCGAGGTCTCGACGCCGCGCATCCCGTATCTCGACACGTTCTCGGACGACCACATCGACCCGTTCTGGCGCACCATTCTCCTCGGGACGGGCTCGAGCCTGACGCAAGCCGACGGCCGGATCCTGGAGAGCTTCACCGCCGACGCCCAGCAGGGCGGGCCGTTCGACAACATCGACGCTCACATCGGCTCGAACTGCAAGCTCGTGGGCGACTTCGACGTTCAGGCCGAGATCAGCCTCGAGACGTGGCCGAGCGCCAACGGCGTCCAGGTCAACCTGAACGCGTTCGACACGGGCGGGCAGGTGCTTCGGGAGAGCCAGGTCTGGGGCGAGCAGTACGCCACCTGGATTCCGCCGACGTTTACCGACGTCGACACGACGGATCTCGCCGGCTCTCTAAGGCTGACCCGCGTCGGGTCGACCATGACAGGCTTCTTCTGGAACGGGTCGGGCTGGACGCAGATCGCCTCGGGGACGACGACGCTGGACGACACGGCACTCGGGCTGTCGGCGAACACCTTCCTGAACCGATTCGGAGACGAGGCAGTCGACGTCGCGTGGGACGACTTCCTGATCACGAGTGGAACGTTCTCGTGCGCGTCGTGGTGGGCGGACCAGAGCCCCGACTGGCAGCCGATCACGAGGTAGACGCGGCTACGCGCGCAGGTAGGCGAGCGCCGCCGGCACTCGGCGGTGCTCGCTCTGCCTCGACAACGAAACGGCTCAGGCGAGCTCGAGATCGGTGTGCGCGAAGTCGTCTCCCCGGCAGAGAAGCGGCTCGTTCGCGACCTTCGCGACGGCATACGTCAGACAGTCGCCGAAGTTCAGCGCCGCGCGATGGCGACCTCGACCGAAGCGAGCGAACGCGGCGAGGGCGACCCGCCAGTGCCGATCGCCGAATGCGATGCACGTCGCGTCGACGTCGTCGAGCAGCCGGATGAGCACCGTTTGGGCGAGAGCACCTATCCGACCGTGCAGGACGATCCCTGTCTCGACGAGCGTGGGCGCGCCGACGCCGACGGCCGGGGTAGCGCGCAGCGCGTCCTCGAATCTCTCGTAACCCTGCTCGCGGAGCACGACGGTCACGAGCGCAGAGCTGTCGACGATCAATACCCCTCCGGCCCGTATCCGAGAATCTCTTCGCGCTCTGCTTTGGTCATCGGGGGCTGATCCAGCACCTCGGGCGGGATCAGCGGCCAGATCTCCTCCTCGAGCACGCGCCTGATCCGTGCCGCCCGGTCCTCTCGGGACTCCTGGGCGCGGAGGCGCTCGAGCCGCTCCGCGAGCGCCACCCGGATCGCGCCTGTCTTCGTCTCTCCCGCGAGCTCGGCGACCTCGGCCGCGAGCTGCTCGGTCACGGAGTCCTTGATGTTGAGAGCCATGGTGTAAGGGTAGTCGGAAGTCCACCTTTCTACCAGCCTGAACTCCACGAGTCCCGGGCGCGGAGTGATCAGCGCCGAGATGCGCAGAGCTCGAGCGTTCCTCGAGAACTCCCCGTCAAAGCTTCGACCGTCAAACGGTTCAGGAGAGAGGCGGAGCAGATGAAGTACACGAGGCTGGGTGCGATGCTCGGTGTGCTCGTCGTGCTCGCCGCGCTGTCCGCAACGTCGGCGAGCGGCACGTTTGCAGGAGCGAACGGCCGGATCGCGTTCACGATGCGGGCCGAGACCGAACGGGAGCCAGATCGTGCAGCTCCCGACACCGACTCGCCGCTGCAGGAGGCCTTGCCGGTCTGGGCCCCCGACGGCACGCTGATCGCGATCGCGACCTGTGACTTCACGGGCGGGACGCAGGGCAACTGCGTGATCCAGATGATGAAGCCGGACTGCACGGACCTGACGACGATCCCGATCCAGGGCGCGCTCTTCCGCGTCGGCGGCCGCATCGACTGGCAGCCGCTGCCGAGAGGCTGAGGAAGGCTACGCGCGCAGGTAGGCGAGCACCGCCAGCACCCGGCGCTGCTCGTCCTGCGCGGGCAGGAGATCGAGCTTCCAGAAGATCGAGCTCACGTGCGTCTCGACGGTCTTCGGGCTGACGACGAGCTTCTCGCAGATCCCACGGTTCGAGAGCCCCTGCGCCATCAGCTCGAGCACCTCGCGCTCGCGCGGGGTCAGCTTGTCGAGCGGGCCCACGTCGCGCTTGCGGCCGAGGAGCTGCGAGATCACCTCCGGGTCGGTCGCCGTGCCACCCCTCCCCACGCGGCGAACCGCGTCGAGGAACTCGTCGATCTCGCCGATGCAGGCTGCGACGTCCGCCTGACGGTGACGCCTGCGCTGCTGCACGTGAAGCCGAGCCTGCGGCCCGGGCTCGTTCGTCTCGCGGCGATGCTCGAGCGCACGCTCGCGCACGCGGTCGAGGTCGAGCCAGCGCCTTCGCTGCGTCCGTCGGTGGTGTGATCGCCGGCCGGCGGGGCTCGCTCGTCCCGCTCTCCTTCGTGTTGATCAAGCGCGTCGCGTTCCGGCTGCACCCGAACGCTGCGTACGGAATATCCCGATCTCTCGACGCGAAAGGATCGGGATTCTGCCAGCGTCGAATCAGAGCTCTTTCGATGAGAAATAGTCGTCAGAAATCGAGCATACGGCGCATGGAAATCAAGCACCGTAATTACGAAGAAATTAGTGACTCGTTGGCCGCCCGTGGGTGGGCGGTTAGGGGTCGGATCGAGCGTGACCGGCGCACAGACGAATCCCGAGAGGAGAGAACGATGCGCCAGGTCACCCGCATGCACCGCACGCTCGTCGTGCTCGCGGTCGGACTGCTCGCGCTCGCGGCCCCGCTCGTCGCCTCGGCGAACGGCGGGGGCCCTGGCCCGGGCTAGGCACCAGCGCGAGGGAGCAGCAAGAGGCCCGCACGGAGCGGGCCTCTTGCTATGCGGGCGCCAGTTGTTGGTGTCCCCTTCGAGCGTCCCTAAGGGCCGCTCGGTTTCCCTTCTGACCAAAGAGGTGCATCGCACGCGTGAGCGCGTCTTCCGCCTCTGTTACTCGTCCGGCCAGGCGCAGAACCTCAGCCAGATCTCGCCAGGCCTCACCCCGGCGATTCAGGTCGTCGGTCGTCTCCGCCAGGCGGATGCCTTCACGTGCTAGGCGCTCGGCGTCGCGTGTCATCCCGCGCCGGGCCAAGATTCGCGCGCGTACCGGGCGCCACATCATCTGTGCGTTGACGTCATCGGGAGCCGCGCGTCTCTGCGCAAGAGTCGTCCATGCGTCAGCTTCGTCCAGCCCACCCATCAATACAAGCGCCTCGGCGAGATCGCTGGCCCTGCTTGCCAACTGGCTAACCTCACCGACGCGCTCGAGATCCGCGCACAGGCTGCGTAGCACGCGTTCTGCAGCCATCGCGTCGCCGGCGAGCAGTTCGATCTCACCCAGCAGTGTGCGGCTGTACGCAAGCGCCGATTGGCCCACTCCGAGCTCGTCGAGGATTCGCAGACCATCCTGGGCACGCAGTCGTCCCGCCTCGATGTCACCCGCCTGGGCGACCAGCCCACCGAGGAAGGACTCGAGATATCCCACTGCCAAGCGGTCGGAGGACTCCTCCTCGAGCAGCTGCTTGCAACGCTCGATCGCAGCGCGTACCGGAGCAGGACCCCAGTACAGCCCAGCGGCTACCTCGCCGACACATGTCGCAATCGACCAACCTGCCTGGCGGTAGTGCTCGAGTGCTTGTTCAGCGGCCGCAACCCAGGCGGCGTACTGAGCGCGATGACCGCCAAGGACCCAACCGGCGAACAACCACGCCCTTCCCTGCGCTCGATGGTCGCCGTGACGCTCGAAGATCGGGATTGCGGACTCGGCACACTTTAGGAGCTCGTCAGCGGTCCGGCCCTGATGCCTTACACGTATGAACTCGAGCTCCAATCGGGCACGGGCCTCGATGAGCTCATCGCCGGCCGCGCGAGACTCGTCGCTCAACATCGAGAGCAGCTCTATCGCCTCGTCGGTTCGACGTGCCGCGTAGTACGCAACACCGAGATGCAAGCTGAGCTCACGGCGCACGTGTTCATCGCTCTCGAGACCTACTGCTCGTTCGAAGAGTCCGATCGTCGCCGGAACATCACCCCGGCGCGAGGATCGGAAGCCGGCGGTGCGAAGCCGGCGCCCTCCATCCTCGGCGAGTCGCTCCGTACGCCGATCGCTCTCCCCCAGCTCCGTCCGCAGCCGGTAGGCCTTCTCGAGGTGGTACCCGACGAACTCGTCGAGCTCGGCCAAGTCCGGCGACGTCTCGTCGAGCCGATCCGCGTACCGCTCATGCAGCTCCGCGCGCAGGCGCTTCGGCGCGGCCCGATACACCGCGTCCTGCACGAGCACGTGTCGAAAGGCGAACACGCCGTCTCTATCTGGCCGCACGAACCCGCGGGCGGCGAGCGTCTCGAGATGCGAGCCGACCGTGCACGCTGCGTCCGGCTCGAGCAGAGCGACGACGTCCTCCTCGCTGAACTCCTTCCCCACGACCGAACCGCGCTCGAGCACTGCTCGCTCGCCGGGGCCGAGCCCGTCGAGGCGCGCCGCGAGGAGCGCCTGGATCGTCTCCGGCGGCCGCTCGACCCCGAGCCCGCCTTCGAGCGCGAGCGCGAGGAGCTGCTCGAGGAAGAGCGGATTGCCCTCCCCCGTCTCGACGAGGCGCCGCCGCTGATCGGTCTCGAGGATGGTCCCGCCGAGCGCGTCGACGAGAGCCTCGGTCTCTTCGCCCGAGAGCAGGTCGAGCTCGATGCGGTCCACGTTCGTATGTCCCTCGAGGAAGGATGGTCGCGTATCGGCGAGCTCCTCCCGCGCGAGGCAGACGACGTGGATCGGCGCTTCCCCCCTGTCCGCGAGGTGCTCGATGAGCTCGAGGAGCGTGGGCTCCGCCCAATGGACGTCGTCGACGACGAGGACGAGCGGCCGCTCGCGCGCTAACGCTTCGCAGAGCTGCCGGAAGAGGAACGCGATCTCGAGCGCGGGCGGCGGCGTGTCGGCGTCGAGCGCTGCGAGGACGGCGTCGCGCTCGGCGCTCTCCCCCGCGCCTGCGAGCGCCTCGCGCAGCGGCCAGTAGCTGATGCCGTCGCCGTAGGAGAGGCAGCGGCCCCAGAGCGCGGTGACGCCCTTGGCGCGACGCGCGAACTCCGCGGCCAGCCGCGACTTGCCGACCCCAGGCGGCGCGACCACGACCGACACTCGCGCCGAGCCGGAGTCGACCGCGCGCTTGAGCGAGCGCCGCAGCGCCGCGAGCTCGCGCTTGCGTCCGACGAGCGGTGCGTCGAGGCGGCGCGCGAAGGCGGGCGCCGCGGGCTCGAGCTCGACGAGCCGGAACGCGGAGACAGGCCGGCTCAGGCCCTTGATGTCGACGTCGCCCAGCGGCTCGAGCCGGGCGGCGTGGTCGATCAGCCGCGCGGCCGCCTCGCCGACGACGATGTCGTCCGCGCCCGCGGACGCTTCGAGCTTCGACGCGATGCCGACCGCTTCGCCGGTGACGAGCCGCTGCCTCGCGTCGGCCGGCGTCGCGACGACCTCGCCCGCCTCGATTCCCGTCCTGATCTCGAGCCCCACGCCGTGCTGGCGCACGAGCTGCTCGTTGAGCGCCGCGATCCCGACCCGGATGTCGAGCGCGGCGCGAGCGGCGCGCAGTGCATCGTCCTCGTGCGCGATCGGGATCCCGAAGGCGGCCATCACCGCGTCGCCCGCGTACTTCTCCACTGTGCCGCCGTGGCGGGTGAGCGCGGCCGAGACCGTCTCGAAGTAGCTGCGCAGAACCTGTCCGAGCGCCTCCGGGTCGAGTTCCTCGGCGAGCGCCATCGACTCGACGATGTCGACGAAGAGGATCGTGACGAGCCTGCGGAACTGCATCGCGGGCCGGGTCGGCGGCCCCTCCTCGAGCAGCAGTGACTCGTCCTGGCGCAGGATCGCGGCCTCGAGCACGCGCAGCTCGGGGCCCGGGTCGATGCCGAGCTCCTCGACGAGGGTCTCGCGGGCGGCGCGGTAGGCGGCGAGCGCGTCTGCCTGTCGGCCCGAGCGGTAGAGCGCGAGCATGAGCTGCGCCCGCGGCCGCTCGCGCAGCGGCTGAGCTTGGACGAGCGCCTCGAGCTCCGGTACGAGCTCCGCGTGGCGGCCGAGCGCGAGGTCGGCGTCGATCCGCTCCTCCAGGACCACCGTTCGCAGCTCTTCAAGCCGGGCGATGTCGGTCTGCGCGAACGGTTCGTAGAGGAAGTCGGCCAGCGCCGGCCCGCGCCAGAGCGCGAGCGCCTCGCGGAGGGCTCCTTCGGCTGCGACCGGGTCGCCGCCCTCGAGCGCGCCCCTTCCCTCGTGCGCGAGCCGCGTGAAGCGATGAACGTCGATGCGCTCCGCGGGAAGCTCGAGCACGTAACCCGGCGCCTGGGTCGCGATCACGGGCCCGAGCGCCTTCCGCAGCTGCGAGACGTACACCTGGATCGCGTGCGAGGAGGTCTCCGGCGGATCGCCCGGCCAGAGCGCCTCGACGAGCCGGTCGACGGAGACCACGCGACCCGGCTCGAGCGCGAGCACGGCGAGGAGCGTCCGCGGCTTCGCCCCGCCGAGCGCGACGGACGCGCCCACACGTACTGCCTCGCAAGGGCCGAGCAGGCGCACGTCCAGCTCTGGGGTGCCTGCCCCGCTCGCTCCGTCCATCGGTTCCCCTCGTTCGTGTGCTGTACCGCACTTTCTCACGGCTCACGCTCGATTTCCATGCCTCGAGCGGTTCTTGAGCGAGTAGGCGCATCGTGCGGCCATGCGAATGCGCCCACCGAGGAGGTCTCCCTGGCTGCCCTCGTCGTCACGGTCTCGCCCGCCAACGGGCTGTCGGACAAGGAGGGACGGACCGGGATCTTCCCGGGAGGGGCGACGCCGACGATGTATCCGGCCGACACGCCCTTCTGGGTGGGCTACGGCTTCGCCGCCGACTCGCCCGAGAGCGCCGGCGCGCTCGAGGGTCCGGGCACGCGGTTCGAGCTCGACGTGGACGGAGCGCCCCCGTCTCGATGCTCACCGACGTGCACTCGGAGTCGGGGATGCCCGTGCGCAAGACCAACGTCGCCGAGTTCCCCGACGGGCTCCCGGTCGGCTGGCACGAGCTCAGCGGGCGCTGGTACGACGGCGGCCGCCTGATCCTCTCGAGCCGCACGACGATTCAGTTCGTCGGCCGCTGACGATCACGCGGCGAGGAAATTCTTGAGCGCGGCTTGAGAGCTCTCGGCCACGGTGCCGGTGTCAACGAGCCCCAGGGAGGCACCGATGTTCGTACTTCGCAGCACTCTGCCGGGCGGGATGCTCGTAGGCGCCGCCCTCGTCTCACTCGCGCTCGTGGCGTCGGCGCCCGCCTCCTCGAGCCAGTCCCCGGCGAGCCGTCCTTTCCTCACGGAAGCGCGGGAGCACGTGTTCGAGCGGCCGGCCGGCGCGCTCGCGCAGACTCGCTGGAGCGCATCCGGTCCCGCCCGACGCGCGCTGCGAATCGCGGCGACCCACCGTGGCGAGGACTATGTCCGGAGCGCGCACGCCGTCGGCGGCGAGGCGGTCGACGCGACGCTCGCGGCCGCCTGGCACGCGAAGGGCTTCACCGGCAAGGGCGTGAAGGTCGCGATCATCGACGGCGGTTTCGCTGGCCTCGCCCAGCGCCAGGCCGACGGCGACTTGCCCGCGAACGTCGTCACCCAGGATCTCTGCGACGGAGGGCTCACGTCGGCCGAGGACCACGGGACTGCGGTCGCGGAGATCGTCCACGAGATGGCCCCGGAGGCACAGCTCTACCTCGTCTGCATCGCGGACGAGACCGACTTCGAGGCAGCCGTCCGGTACGCGAAAAGCCAAGGCGTCCACGTGATCAACCACTCGGCCGGCTGGGAAGGACCCTTCCGAAACGACGGCAACGACCGCTTCAGCCAGATCGTCTCCGGAGCACGGGCCGCCGGGATCCTCTGGGTCAACTCGGCCGGCAACGAGGGCGAGAACCACTGGAGCGGCACGTATAACCCCACCGGCCACGCTCACATGTGGAACCCGAACGGCGACGTCGGCAATAGCTTCATCTGGCCCGACGGAGCGGAGATCTGCGGGATTCTGAAGTGGGACGAGTGGCCCGCCGGCGTCTCCGACTTCGACCTCGGCCTCTTCCTCTCGGGCGCGAACGTGCTGCTCGCGAGCTCCGAGGAGGAGCAGGGCGAGGGCGGTGGCGAGCCGCCGTTCGAGGGGCTGTGCGTGGAGCAGTCGAGCGGACACGATCTCACGGTCTTCTGGGCGATCCGCGGCTACAGCGTCCGCTCGAACCCGCGCATCGACTTCGTGAGCTGGAGCCCGCCGCTCGAGTACTTCGTCGCCGCGGGCAGCATCGCCGCACCTGCGACCTCACCCTCGGCGCTCGCGGTGGGCGCGCTCTGCTGGCAGTCGCGGGCGCTCGAGCCGTACAGCTCGCAGGGGCCGACGATCGACGGCCGCACGAAGCCCGATCTGGTCGGCCACGACAGCGTCTCGAGCGCGACCTACGGCAGCTTCGCGGGCTGCCCGTCGGGGTTCGCCGGAACGTCGGCCTCCTCGCCGGAGGTCGCGGGCGCAGCGGCGCTCGTCAAGCAGGCGTTCCCGACACTCGGTCCCGACGGGATCAGGGACTACCTCGCGCGGAGCGCACGCGACCTCGGGACTCCCGGCCCGGACAGCACGTACGGAGCGGGTGAGCTGCAGCTGCCGAAGCCGCCCGACGTCGCGGCGCCGTCGGCGAAGGCCCTCGCGAGCACGGGACGGCGCGGTGCAACCGTGAAGCTCCTCGCGTCGGTCTCCGACGACTCGGGCGAGGCCAGCCTGTCGCTCGTCGTGAAGCGGGGCAGCGCGACGATCGCGACGATCAGGCGCGGCTTCGTGCCTGCGGTCGGCCAGAAAACAGTCGCGACCCCGTGGGCCGTGCCGGCGAAGGCGCCCGACGGCGCTTACCGGCACTGCGTGCGGGCAACCGACCGGGCGGGCAACACGAGCGCGCTCAGCTGCGCGCAGCTCGTCCTTCGCAGCTGAGGGAGGGGGGACGGGTGGGCGGCCGTCGCACGCCCACCCGCACGGGCTCGAGCGTTTCTTGAGCACTCGTCCCCACGTTGCACCCACACGACCAAGCGCCGACCTCTCGTCGGTGAGGAGAGAATGCGATGAACAGCAGGAGACGAACGGCCCTCATCGTCTCGGTCGCCTGCGGAGCTCTACTCGTCGCGGCGGCGACCGTCGGCGCCGCGACGATCAACGGAACCGCCGGCAACGACACGCTCAAGGGCACGGCCCAGAACGACAAGCTGAGCGGCAAGGGCGGGAACGACAGGCTCTACGGTCTCGGCGGCAACGACGCCCTTGTCGGCGGGCCGGGCAACGACCTCCTCGTTGGCGGCCCGGGTGCAGACAGACTTGCCTGTGGCGCCGGTCAGGACACAGCGCGCGGCGACGCCTCGGACAAGATCGCGTCCGACTGCGAGATCATCACGGGCGTGCCGTCGCCCGAGCCGCCGGCACCTCCTCAGCCACCGCCTCCGCCGCCAGGAGCGCCCGTCACAGCCGGTTCCTACCAAGGTCAGACGCAGAACGGGAACTTCGTCTTCCTGACCGTCAACGCCAACCGAACCTTCACAGGATTGCGCGTGAACGACCTGCCCGCGCCGTGCAACGGCGGCCTGACGCTCACCGGGGGCGAGGACTTCGGGGACACCGTGTTCACGATTCGAGACGACGGCACGTTCGCCGCAGCCGGCAACTGGGACGGCTCGCGGGTGCAGGGCGACGCGGAGTGGACGCACTGGGACGGCCGGATCGAGGGCAGGTGGGGCACCGCGACCTCGGTGACGGGGACGATCGTCATGAACTACGGACTCAGGTACGACGGGACGCCCTACCAGTGCTCGTCCGGCACGATCAGCTGGACGGCGACGCTCAGACCGTAAGCGAGGGGAAAGGTCGACCGCCGGCGCGAACTCCGTCCCGCGCCGGCGGTCGCTCTCGGGCTACGTGACGGCCAGCTCGGTCGCGGGCTCGCCGTCCGCTTGCCGCCACACGATCGCGGCGAACACGATCGCCATCCACGAGATCCCCGCGACAACCGCCGTGAACAAGGTGACGACGCCCCAGTGCTCGAGAACCTGCCCGGCGAGCAGGAAGCCGAGAGGCGCGGCGAGCGTGCTCGCCGAGATGAGCGCCGTCATGACCTTGGGCCGGAGCTCCACGGGCGTCCGGGCGGTGATCACCGCGATGATCGGGCCGTTCACGAGGGGCGTGAAGAGCATCGCGACGAAGAGAGCGACGAAGACGACCGGCCACGGCGGCAGAAGAGGCATCACCCACAGCGGGATCGAGAACGCGAGGATCCCGTACGCGGCGAGCCTGAGCGGGGCCACCCTGCGAACGACGAGAACGGCCAGGACGGTGCCGGCAATCGCCCCGGCGCCGAGTGCCGCGTAGAAGAGGCCGGCGATCCGGGAGCTCCCGTCGAACGCGTCGTAGGCATAGACGGGCAGACCGGCCGAGAGCCCGGCGCTGAACAGCCCGAAGACCACCATCGTCACGCCCATCGGGGCGAGCAGCCGGTCGCGCGCGAGGAAGCGCAGACCCGCGAGGACGCCGTGTGTCGCGCCCTGTGCGACCGACGCCCGCCGCGGTACGAAGACGAGAACCAACAGGAAGGCGACCAGGTAGGTCGCAGCGTCGACGTAGAGCACATTGGCAGCACCGAGGAACGGGATGAGGACGCCCGCGAGCGCGGGCCCGATGAGCGCGGCGAAGGCGGTTCCGCCCTCGATCGCACTGTTCGCCTGCGACATGCGCCTCTCGTCCTCCCCCACGAGCTCGGGCAGGATCGTGCGCTGAGCGGCGAAGTACGGCGGCGCGAAGCAGCCGAGAAGCGCGACGATCGCGAGCAGGAGCGGAAAGGTGAGGTGCCCGGACGCGTGCAGGAGCGGCACGGAGGCGAGCATCGGCACGCGCACGGCGTCCGACAGGAGCATCGTGGTACGAGAGCCGAGACGCTGTACCAGTGCCCCGCTCGGGACGCCGAGGATCGCCATCGGCAGGATCTCCGCCGCGAGGACGAGCGACATCTTCCCCGGGGACCCCGTCGTGACGAGCACGAACCAGGGCAGCGCGAGGTACGTCATGCGCGTACCGATCATCGAGACGGTCTCCGCGAGGACGAGCGCGCCGACGGCACGGGTCTTGACCGGGGAAAGCGGCGCGGTCGTCATGCGTCTATAATAAAACGTCCGTACTGTTTTGTAAAGTACGATCTCGTCGATGCCCAAGATCTCCGAGGAGCGCAAGACCGAGCGGCGCGAGCAGATTCTCGCCGGAGCACGCGGCGCCTTCTCCCAGCACGGCTACGAGGGCGCGACCGTCGCGAAGCTCGAGGAGGCGACCGGCCTCTCGCGCGGCGCGATCTTCAACTACTTCCCCTCCAAGGAGGACCTCTTCCTCGAGCTCGCCTGGCGGGACAACGAGCGCCTCGTCAGGCTCTGGCTCGAGCGCGGCTGGGAGGCGACGCTGCGGAAGGTGGTCGAGGAGGACCCGGAGTGGCTCGGCGTGTACCTCGAGATCACGCGCAAGGTCCGAACCGACAAGGAGTTCGCGCGCCGCCACGAGGAGCGGTCACAGACGGAGCTCGCCCCGCTTCTCGTCGAGCACGTGCGTGGGGAGCAGGAGCGCGGCGTGCTCCGCGAGGACTTCCCCGCCGAGCGCGTCGCGGGCTTCATCGGCCTCGTCACGAACGGCGTCGTCATGCAGATGGCGTTCGGCGAGCCGATCCGGGACGTCGATGCCCTGATCGAGTTCGTTCGAGCGGCGGTCGAGCCGCCTACTCTCGCAGCTGCTCCCGGTACGCGTGCTCGTAGACGCGCCTGACGCGCTCGACCTCTCGCACGTAGGCCTCGGTCTCCGGGAACGCGATGCCCTGATTAGCGCGTCGCCACGCGTCCACGTTGCCAGGGCCGGCGTGGTACGCCGCGAGCGCTGCGGACACGTCTCCCTCGTAGTAGTCGCGCAGGTAGTCGAGCAGCCAGGTGCCGTAGCGAACGTTGATCTCGGGATCCCGCAGATCGGCCTGAACGAAGTCCTCCCCACCGGTCTTCCGGGCAATGAACTCGGCGGTCTCGGGAAGCACCTGCATGAGCCCGACCGCGCCCGCTTCCGAGCGCGCATTCGGGTCGAACCGGCTCTCCGCGTAGATCATGGCGGCGACGAGCGCCGGGTCGAGGTCGTGCCTCCGCGCGTTCGCCCGTACGAGCTGTTCGTACTCGAGCGGGTAGCGCGCCCGGAGGTACCAGTCGGGCTCCTCCTCGTGCACCCACGCGACGCCGGCCGCAGTGGCGGCGAGGACGACCGCGACGAGGACGAGGATTCGCATCGGACGCTCCGCTGTACTCCGTCTGACAACGCTTGCAACAGACTGCTGCAAGCGACTCCTGAGCGCCCACCGGGAAACGGACTCGGTAGGCGGAGCGGACCTCAGGACGTGTCCCGAGCGGCCGGCTCGGAGGTCAGGGTAGCCATCACGCCCGCCACCCAGGCGTCGAGGTCGTCGGGCGTTCCCGTGTTCACGTACACGAAGTCGGCGCGCTTCGCCTTGTCCCTCTCCGGTATCAGCCGAGACTCACGCTCGTCCGTCCGCCCTCCGCGCCTGGCCTCGCGGAGCTTCTTCGGCGCCGTGATGACGACGACCCGGTCGAACCGGGCCTCCGCGCCGACCTCGTACAGGAGCGGAACCTCCGTCACGCACACCCTCGGAGGGTTCGGGAGACCGCCGAGCTGCTCGCGCCACGTCATGTACTCACGCGAGACGAGCGGATGCAGGAGCTGCTCCAGGAAGTCGAGCGCGGCCCGGTCGGCGAACACCCGGCGGGCGATCCGCTCGCGGTCGGGCACGCCGTCGGCTCCGAGGATCTCGTTGCCGAACTGCTCGACGAGCGCGCGCTTCACCCCCGGATCGGTCGCCAGCAGGTGGTGGACGATCTCGTCGCTCGACACCGTGGCCGCACCGTGGCGGCGGAAGCACTCGAGCGCCGTCGACTTCCCGGCGCCGATCCCGCCGGTGATGGCGACCGCGAGCGGGCGGCTCAAGGAGCGCTAGTCGGTCTCGGACGGCTCGGAGCCGCCCTCGAGCGCCGCGTCCTCCGGAGAGGTCGCGTCCTCGCCCTCGGTCTGGGCGTCGGCCTCGGCGGCCGCCAGCGGCTCCGCGTCGGCGGCAGGCAGCGGCTCGGCCTCGACCTCGGCCTCGACGATCTCCGTGTCGTCGAGCACCTCGGCGGCGGACGACGCGGCGGCACCGGTGGGGAACGCCTCCTCGCTCAGCTTGAGGTCGGGTGTCGCGTGCACCGACTCGGCACCGTCCGCGCGCGGAACGGGCTTCTCGCCTTCCTCGACGCGCTTCAGCGAGAGGGAGAGCCTCCGCCGCTCGCCGTCGATCTCGAGGATACGGACGTTGACCGCCTCACCCTGGGAGACGACCTCTCGCGGGTTCTCGACGTGGTGGGGCGCGAGCTCCGAGATGTGCACGAGCCCCTCGACGCCGGGAAGAATCTCGACGAAGGCCCCGAACGTGACGACCTTGGCCACACGCCCCTCGACGACGTCGCCCTCGCGGTAGCTGTCGAGCACCTGCTGCCACGGGTCGGTCTGCGTCTGCTTGAGGCCGAGCGAGATGCGCTGTCGCTCGCGGTCGATGTCGAGCACCTTGACCTGCACCGTCTGGCCGATCTCGAGCACCTCGGACGGGTGGTTCACATGGCTCCACGAGAGCTCGGAGATGTGGATGAGGCCGTCCATGCCGTTGAGGTCGACGAAGGCGCCGAAGTCCACGATGTTCGAGATCTGGCCCTCGATCACGTCGCCCGGGTTGAGCCGGTCGAGTATCGCCTGTCGCATCTCCTTGCGCTCGTCCTCGAGCACCGCGCGGCGCGAGAGAACGACGTTGTTGCGCGAGCGATTGAGCTCGATGACCTTGCAGCGAAGCTCCTTGGCGAGGAACTCGTCGAGATCCTGTACGCGCCGGATGTCGACGAGCGACGCCGGCAGGAAGCCGCGCACCCCCAGGTCGAGGATGAGGCCGCCCTTGACGACCTCGATGACCTTGCCGGTGACGGGCTCGCCGGACTCGGCCGCCTCCTCGATTCGCTTCCACGCGAGCTCGAAGCGGGCGCGCTTCTTGGAGAGGATCAGCCGTCCCTCGGCGTCCTCCTTCGTGAGGACGAGGGCGTCGATCTCCTCGCCGACCGAGACCTCGTCGGCCGGATTCACGGATCGTCGGATCGTCAGCTCGGCGACCGGGATGACGCCCTCCGACTTGTAGCCGATGTCGACGAGGACCTCGTCCTTGTCCACGCGCACGACCGTGCCGTGGACGACCTCGCCCTCGTTGATGGCGGGGAAGGCGGAATCGTAGTCGGGAACGAGCTCTCCGTCGGGGCCCGTGATCCAGACCCCGTCTTCGGTGGACGGCGGCATCTCTACAGTGTCGTTGGTCACGCGGAGCGCGGAGTATAGCCGCGAACCGGCGTATGTCGACAAAAACCGCTGCACATCGCCACCCGCGCCTGCTCCCGATCTCCGCCGCGCCCGGACGGACGACGAGAGGCAGGCCGTGGGCGTCCGCTGCGCACGTTGAGCGAGCCTTGAGCCGTCCCTGGGCGGATCTGCTGCGATGGACGCGCGTGCCATGACCCGCGTTCGCAGACCGCCGATCTCGAGGCTCGTCGCCGGGGACGGAGTCGTGCGGCTGCGAATCGCGGCGAGCGAGCGGGTTGTGGCTGCGCCCTCATTACGCTGGGCGCCCCGGTCGCCCTCGTCGCGTACCTCTTCACCGGGCTGGCCGAGTCGTATGGAGCCGACCGCTGGTGGCAGGAGGTCGTCGTCTGGGCTGTCCTCCTGGCAGCGCTCGCCGCAGTGGCGGGGGCACCTTCCTGATCGTCGAGAGACCGAGGCGCTGAATGCGGTACCCGCCTCGTCCGCGCGTCACTGCGTGCCGCCGGGGCGATCGGCAGGCCGGCGACCCCTGAGCAGTTCCCCGGCGTGGTCTCCCCACGGGTCCGGGCTCATGACGGACACACCCACGTCAAGCCTCTAGCGCTTCGCCTCGGCCCAATCGTCTCCGACGCCGACGTCGACGGCGAGGGCGGGGTCGAGCGGGTACGCGCCGACCATCTCCTCGCGTACGAGCTCCCGAACCTTGGAGACCTCCGTCTCCGGCACCTCGAGCAGCAGCTCGTCGTGCACCTGGAGCACGAGCCGGGCACCTCTCCCCTCCTCGCGCAGACGGCGGTGGATCGCGACCATCGCGACCTTGATGATGTCCGCGTTCGAGCCCTGCATGACGAAGTTGACCGCGACGCGCTCGCCGAAGCCGCGCGTCTGGCGGTTCGAGGCGCGGAGCTCGGGAATCGGCCGGCGGCGGCCGAGCAGGCTCGTCGCGTAGCCGTCCTCGGTCGCCTGCGCGATCGCGCGCGCGATGAACGCCTGCACGAGCGGGAAGCGCGCGAGATAGGCGTCGATGTAGGCCTGCGCCTCCTCCTTCGGGATGTCGAGGTTCTCCGAGAGCCCGAACGCCGAGATGCCGTAGACGATCCCGAAGTTGATCATCTTGGCGACGTTCCTCTCGTCCTTGGTGAGCGTCGCCGGATCCTTCCCGAGCACCTCGGCCGCCGTGGCGGTGTGGATGTCCTCCCCGCGCTGGAACGCGTCGCGCAGCTTCGGCTCGCCGGACACGTGCGCGAGGATGCGCAGCTCGATCTGCGAGTAGTCGGCCGAGAGCAGGCGCCGGCCCCGTTGCGCCACGAACGCGGAGCGGATCTCGCGTCCGAGCTCGGTCCTGATCGGGATCGCCTGCAGGTTGGGGTTCGACGTCGAGAGGCGGCCGGTCGCGGCCACCGTCTGGTTGATCGTCGTGTGGAGCCGGCCGTCCTCGCCGATCAGGGTGGGAAGGGGGCCGAGGTACGTGTTGACGAGCTTCGTGAGCTCGCGCCACTCCTCGATCACGGGGACGATCTCGTGGTCGGAGCGGATCGCGCGCAGCACCTTGCTGTCGGTCGAATACCCCGTCTTCCCCTTGCGGCCGGGCGTGAGCTCGAGCTTCTCGAACAGGATGCGCCCGAGTTGCTGTGGAGACCCGAGAACGAACTCCTCGCCGGCGAGGTCGTACGCACGCGCCTCGAGTTCCTCGATGCGGTCCGAGAGCCGCGCGGTGATCTCGCCCATGCGGTACGTGTCGATACCCACCCCCGCGTCCTCCATCGCGCCGAGCACGACCGTGAGAGGCAGCTCGATCTCCCGGTACAGGCGCTCGGAGCCGCGCTCGGCGACCTTGGCCGCCAGCTGCCCCGCGAGCCGGCGCGCCGCCTCCGCATGCCGCACGAGCGCCGCGGTCTCCTCCTCGGCCGGCGGATCGGGCTCGAGCTCGATGCCGTGCTCGGCAGCGAGATCGTCGAGCAGGTACTCGGCACGTCCCGGGTCGATCAGGTACGCCGCGATCATCGTGTCGTCGGCGACGGGCTGCCCGAGACGCAGCGGCTTCGCGTCATGGGTGACGACGGCTACCCCGGGAGCTCGCAGCAGCCTGTCGCAGACATCTCTGGCGGCCACGACGACCTCGCCCCCCTCGGTCGCGACCGCGATGCGCCCGGCGTCCGCTGCGATCCCGACGCGCCCGCGCAGCCCTGCCGGCTCGGCCTCTTGCCAGCGGACGGTCTCCGACTCGGCGCGCACCCGCTCGGCCGCGGGGAGCGCCTCGTCCAACGTGTCGATGCGACCGAGCAGCGCCCGGAACTCGAAGCGGCGGAAGATGTCCTTCAGCTGCGAGCGGTCCGGCGGGCGCGACACGAGCTCGGCCGGGTCGACGTCCAGCTCGAGGTCGCGCCGCATCGTCGCGAGCAGCTTCGACGCCTCGGCCTGTGCCGCGTTCTCCGAGATCGCCTTCCCGCGTGCGGGCGAGAGCTCGCCCGCATGCTCGATCACCGCCTCGAGCGAGCCGTACTGGGCGACGAGCTGGCCGGCGGTCTTGTCCCCGATGCCCGGGATCCCAGGGATGTTGTCGCTCGTGTCCCCCTTGAGGCCGATGAAGTCCGGGATCTGGTCGGGCCGGATGCCGTAGCGCTGCTCGACCCTGCCGGGCGTATACACCTGAACGTCGGCGACGCCTCTCGGTGTCATCATCAGCGACACGTTGTCGGACACGAGCTGGAAGGCGTCGCGATCGGTCGAGACGACGCAGGTCTTGATCCCCGCGCCGTCGGCGCGGGTCGCGAGCGTCGCGATGACGTCGTCGGCCTCCCACCCCTCGAACTCGAGGTTCCGGTAGCCGAACGCCTCCACGATCGGTCGAAAGTGCGGGAACTGCTCCTGCAGGAGGTCCGGCATCGGCCGCCGCTCCGCCTTGTACTCGGCGTCGATCTCCTTGCGATGCACCGGCCTCGTGTCCCAGGCGACGGCGACCCCGCGTGGGCGATAGTCGGAGAGGAGCTTGAACAGCATGTTCGCGAACCCGAGAAGCGCGTTCGTCGGCTGGCCGTCGGTCGTCTGCAGCTCCTCGGGGAGCGCGAAGAACGCACGGTAGGCGAGGTTGTTGCCGTCGACGAGGAACAGCTCGGCGTCCTGCACCGGGCCGTCGTCGAGCTGGAGCTCCTCACCCGTGAGGGTCTTGGGGGACACGATGCAACGGTATCGTCCTCCGCCGCGTGCGTCGCGTTCCGCTCCTCTCGGGCTCGCGAGTGGTCGTCGTCCCGGTCGGCGACGAGGACGTCGTCCTCCGCCCGCCGCCGCCGCTCGAGCGCGGGGTCGACACGACGGCCGCCGTGCGGGACGCCTCCCGGTTCCCGCTCTCGGGCCCGGCGCTGAGCGAGCTGGCGACCCGTGGAGGGAGGGCGACGATCGTGGTCGAGCCGCCGGCCCTCCCGCTTCCCGGAGTGGCTCTCGACCCACGCCGGGACGCCCTGGCGGCGACGATCGACGAGCTCGTCCGGAGCGGCGTCCCCGACCACCGGCAGACCGTTCTCGTCGCAAGCGGGCTCGGGCGGCGGCTCGGGCGGCGGGAGCTCGAGCGCCTGCTCGCTCCCCCGCGAGCCCGTGCGTTCCGCGGTCGCGTGCTCGTTCACGATGCCGCCGATCCCGCTCTCGTCCCGCTGGCGGAGTCGGAGGACGGCGAGATCCTCGTCAATCCGGCGCTCGTGGAGACCGACCTCGTCGTCTCGGTATCGGCGGCCGAGACGATCCTCCACGGTGGTCCCGCGACCCTCCTCGGAGCGAGCGACGCCCCGACCATCCGGCGCTCGGCAGGGGCCGACTCGCTGCTCCGGCCCGCGGGTGCGGCGGAATGGGCTCGTGCCGTCAGCATCGAGTCCGCGACCGCCGCTCGGGTTCC